>WNGF01000056.1_pt1 | contig 313967 bp, 312 predicted proteins | sample 5400641 | NCBI WGS metagenome assembly WNGF01 (sample SAMN13153371, study PRJNA577476) | soil metagenome | isolation source: 80 cm soil or saprolite under grassland replicate 2 | place: USA:California | collected 2016-06-15 | reverse complement strand
CCAAGAGTTCACATCGACGGCCCGGTTTGGCACCTCGATGTCGGCTCGTCGCATCCTGGGGCTGGAGTCGGTCCCAAGGGTTGGGCTGTTCGCCCATTAAAGCGGTACGCGAGCTGGGTTTAGAACGTCGTGAGACAGTAAGGGAAGTTGCTGTCTATAAATCTGGCCAAATGCTGGAAAATCCGGTGAATCCCTCACTACCGTGACGGCTGTTAAGGCAATTGCCTTCAACGGCGCCGATAGATACGGTGACAACGTGAAGGGTGCGGACGATCAGCAGGAAAGGCTGGATGGCTACATCGCCGGCTACGTAGACGGCGAGGGGAGCTTCGCTGTTTCGGTCAATCGCAACCCGACGTCAAAGTTCAGGTTGCAGCTCGTTCCCGAATTTCATGTCAGCCAGAACGGCGACAGGCGGGAGGTGCTGGACTTGATCCAAAGGCGGTTGGGGTGTGGATACGTCAAGCCGAACAGCAAGCGCGACCGGGTGATGGTTTTCGTCGTCAGGCGACGCGAGGATCTCATCAACAAGGTCATCCCATTCTTCGAGAAGAGCCCGCTGATCTCATCTAAGCAGAAGGAGTTCGAGACTTTCGCTAGCGTCGTCAGAGCGATGGCGCTGGGAAAGCACCTCGGAGAGCTCGGTTTCAGCGAGTTGCTGGAGCTGGGGTTGTCCATGAACGGAAGTGGACGCTTCAGGCAGGTGAGGTGGCGGTCAATGCTCGGCCATCCGGAATCCTCAGAGACTGTACGCCAGACGGACTCGTCGTCCGAAGACTAGTGTACCGGTTGTCACGCCAGTGGCAGCGCCGGGTAGCCATGGCCGGTTTGGATAAGCGCTGAAAGCATCTAAGTGCGAAGCCAACTCCGAGATAAGGTCTCCCACCGGGTTAACCGGGTAAGGGCCCTGGTAGACAACCAGGTTGATAGGCCGGAGGTGTAAGAGAAGCAATTCTTTGAGCTGACCGGTACTAATAGCCCGAGGGCTTGTTCACCTATAACTCACTCTTCAGCTCACTGAGGAGAGAGAGAGTGAACGCCATGAAGAAAATTGGATCCAGCGCAAGAAAGCAGGCTGGAGAATCTCGTAGACCTGATTCGGTTGCTCAATAACCCAAAGCTGGGCCAGATGAGCCACGTCTCCTGGGGTGCGGTCGACCTGCTCTAATCAACGGAGAGTGGCCGACAACCCCACCCCCGACGGCTCCGAGCTCCGCATCGCGGTCCTCGTCGCGCGCGACAACGACGCTGTGGCGAGGCGCCTGCTCCGGGGCGCCGAAGACTCCTTGAAGTCCGGCGGCGTCGAAGAAACCGACACCTACTGGGTGCCGGCGCCCCTCGACCTGCCCGTCACCGCCCTGGCCCTGGCGGAGAAAGGCGGCCACGACGCCATCATCTGCCTGGGCTGCATCGTCGGCCACGAAACCATCGACTTCGAGATCGTCGCCATGCAGACCGCCTCAGGCCTGATGCAGGTCCAGCTCGACACGGGTGTCCCCATCGCCTTCGGCGTCCTCGCCACCGAGGACCTGGACCAGGCCTTCGCGAGCTCGGGCCCCAAGAACAACCGCGGTGCCATGGCCGCGGAATCCGCGATCGAGATGGCGAACCTCCTGAGAACGATCCAGGGCTAACCCAACCTAACCAGTCACCGAGACCGCGACCACCTTCCTGCCCGCCGGCGCCACGACGAACCCCTCGATCGCCGCCGGCGTGCTGAAATGCGTCGCCGACCCCAACCTCGCCGCGTAGAGCACCTTCCCGTCGCGGGGATCCAGCGCGTAGAGGGTCGCCGTGTCAGGCTCGATCGCCCAGACCGCGCCGGCTGCCAGGATCGGCGACCCGAGCACCGGATGACTCGAGCGCCACGCCACGGAGATCGACGAATCCGTCACGGCAAGAGCGAACAACCCGCCTCCGCACGGCACAAACACCGTCGAGCCGCTCCAGGCGGTGCCGCCCCAGGCTCCGTCGCACACCCTGAGCGCGGCGACCTGGCCGCCGATGCCGCCCAGGCTGCCGGAACGCAAGAGGTAGGCGTTGCCCTCCTTACCGATCGCCACGATCCGCCCGATCGACGGCAGCACCGTCGCGCCAACCGACCCCAGGTCGGTATCCCCGGCGTTCAGCTCCTCCCAGTTCGAAGGCGCGAAGTACGACCGCACGGTCTGGAGGTCGGGCGCCAGCTGGAGGACGGAATCGCTGTAACCAAAGCCGGGGCCGAACGAGTTGCCGGTCACCACGTACACGCTGCCGTCGGGGCCGACCGTCGGTCCCTGGGGCGACCAGATGCTCCCGCCGCGGGCGGCCGGGACCGTGTAGACGTGCGCCCGCCCGCCCCCCAGGGGCACGCCGACCACGTAACCGCGGTACGGCCCGCAGTCGCCAAACAGGCCTCCGAACGGCACGTAAACGAACCCGGATCCGATGGCCAGTGCCCCCCGCAGCTGCTGAGCCGCGGGCGTCGAGCCGGGCGGGTCGATGTCCTGCTGCCATTTGATCGACCCGTCGACGAGGCTCAGCGCGTAGAGGACGTGGTGGTTGCCGCGCAGGTACGCGACCACGTACAGCCTTCCGGTGGCAGGATCGGCCGCCGGTGTGCCCGTGATCCCGCTGACGGGCTGGATGTTGCCGCACGGCAGCGAGGACGCGTCTACCGGGTCGCCCAGATGGCGCGTCCACACGGCGGCACCGGTGAACAGGTCGAGCGAATACACGGTGTTGTTCTCGGTCGCGACGATCACATGTCCCGCGACGATCAGCGGTGACGCGTACAGCTCACCGTCGACGTCACCCTGCCACGCGACTCGAGGCCTGTCGAGGGCCGGCTCGGAAGCTCCGACGCCTGCGCGGCCCCCGTCGTGGTGGTACTGGGTCCAGTCGGACGAGATCGCTGGGCTCGCGGCCGGCGAGGCGATAGAGGGCGACGGCGACCGGGACGCATTCGACCCAGAGCTGCAAGCCGTGGCGCTGACGACGAGCGCGAGGCACAGGGCTGCCCCGCGAATCAAAGTCCCCAGGCGAACTTGCGAGCTGGACTCAGGCGCGCTCGCTCGGCTGCGATCAGCTCGACGCGACCCTGCATGGCGATGCCCCGTTTCGGTCCCATGGCGTCGACGACCATCGCCGCCCGTGGCTCGCTCAACAGGTTGCGCAGCTTGACGCCGTCGACGTCGAAGTCCAGCGACCCGTCGTCGTTCATCGTGTACATCACCGGCACCACGTGAGGCCAGCCGTTCGGTCCGACAGTCGCGAAGCGAGCGATACGCTGCGAGCGCAGGAACTCGAGCTCCGCCTCACTGAACACGAGTCACATCCTAGACTCATGAGTTCACGTGACAAAAACAAAATCTGCCGCTGCGGAGAGAGTAGGCGCCTACACGATCACGCGGCGGGAGCCCCTCGAACATATCGAGGGCGCGTACCTGGAGCTCGAGCATCGGCGCACGGGCGCGCGCCACATCCACATCGAATGTCCCGACGACAACAATGCCTTCGCCGTCTTCTTCCCGACCCCGCCGACGGACTCCACCGGGGTCGCGCACATCCTCGAGCACGTCGTGCTGGCCGGCTCGCAGCGCTTCCCGGTGCGCGACCCGTTCTTCAGCATGACCCGGCGCTCGCTCGCCACGTTCATGAACGCGCTCACCGGCTCGGACTGGACCATGTACCTGTTCAGCACCCGGAACGCGAAGGATTTCATGAACCTCCTGCAGGTCTACCTCGACGCGTCGTTCTTCCCGCGGCTCGACGAGGACTCGTTCAAACAGGAAGGCATCCGCTTCGAGTTCGAGCAGGCCGACGATCCAGGAAGCGGACTCCGCTACAAGGGCGTCGTCTTCAACGAGATGAAGGGCGCGCTCGCCACCCCCGGCGCCGCCGTCGACCGCGCCATCGGGAAGACTCTGTTCACAGGCCTGCCTTACGAGCACGTGTCGGGCGGCGACCCTCGCGACATTCCCAACCTCACGCTCGAGAAGCTGCGCGAATTCCACGCGCGTTACTACCACCCCAGCAACGCGCGCTTCTACACGTATGGCAACCAGGCGCTCGAGGTCACTCTCGACGCGATCGAGCGCAACGCGCTCACGCACTTCCAGCGCATCGAGGTTGATTCGGCGATCCCGGATGTCACGCGCCTGACCAGGCCGGCCGCGGCCGTCGAGCCCTACCCGGCGACCGCCGGTGAGAGCACCGAGGGCAAGGCGCAGGCGCTCACGGCCTGGGTCACGGTCCCCAGCGCCGACTCCTTCCGCACCCTGGTCATGAAGGTCCTCACCGAGGTCCTGCTCTCCAATGCCGGCTCACCCCTGCGCAAGGCCCTCATCGACTCCGGTCTCGGCAGCGCGCTCGCCGACGGCAGCGGCCTCCACGACGACTTCAAGGAGGCCGTCTTCGGCGCCGGGCTGAAGGGGATCGCCGCCGAGGACGCCGGCAAGGTGCAGGACGTCGTGCTCGGGACCCTGGAGCGACTGGCGGACAGCGGTGTTGACGCGGTCCAGGTCGACGCCGCGATCCACCACCTGGAGTTCGAGAAGCGCGAGCGCTCCAACGCCGGCCTTCCCTTCGCGCTCCGCCTGCTGTTCGCCTCGCTGCCTGCCTATCTGTACGGCGGCGATCCCTTCAGCGCCCTCGACTTCGATGCGGACCTCGAGCGCCTGGAGGGCGCCCGGGTGAAGGGGCGCTTCTTCGAGGACCTCATACGCTCGGAGCTGCTCGACAACACCCACCGCGCGCTCGTGACAGTGGTCCCTGACATCGGGCTGGAGGAGCGGCAGCGTCGCGAAGAGCTCGACTGGCTGGCCGCCATCGAGTCCCGCCTGGCCGAGGGAGATCGCACGCGGATCGTGGCCGACGCTCGGCGCCTCAAGGCCGACCAGGAAGCCAGGCAGGACCTTTCGGTGCTCCCGACCCTCGAGCTCAGCGACATCCCCATGAAGTTCGAGGACGTGCCCAGTCGCGACGCCGGCGTCCGCCGGGCGAAGGTCGAGTTCTATCCGCAGCCCACCAACGGGATCACGTACCTCGACGTCCGCGGCGACTTCTCGTCGCTGAGCGCGGAGCAGAAGGACCTCTTGCCGCTGCTCGGTCGCGCCCTGACCCAGAGCGGCGCGGGCGGCCTGGGCTACGCGGAGGTCGCCGGCCGGATCGCCTCCGTCACCGGCGGCGTCGGCGCGGCGGCGCAGGTCCAGTCCCTGGCCGAGCGAGACGACTACCTGCAGTCCTTCGTCATCTCCGGGCGCGCGCTGGATCGCAACGCGCAGGCGTTCATCGAGCTGCTGACCGACCTGGTCGCGCGTCTCGAGCTCGAACCCGGGCGCCTCAAGGACGTGATCGCCGAGATCGCGACCCGCCTCGAGACCTCCCTCGCCGGACTGGGCTTTCAGTTCGCGCTGCTGAGGGCGCACTCCAAGCTGAGCTCCGAGGGCGCGATCAATGACCGGCTGCAGGGGATCGGCATGCTCCACACGATGCGCCGCCTCGCGCGACTTGACGAGGCGGGGCTGCACGACCTGATCGGGCGCCTGGACGAGATCCGCAAGCTCCTCTTTCGCGCCGAGTCGCTGCGCATCGTGGTCACATGCGAAGAGTCCATGGTGCAGCCTCTCGAAGAGCTCCTCACGGGGATGGTCGCGTCGCTTCCCGAGGACGGCCACGACAGACGTCCCGTGAAGCTGGACGCGCTCGAGCGGGGGACAGAGGCGCGCACCGCGCCGGTCCCGGTGGCCTTCAACGTGCGCGTCTTCACAACGGTGCGGTACACGCACGCGGACGCGCCGGCGCTGCTCGTCCTGTCCAACTATCTCCGCGACACCTACCTGCATCGCGAGCTGCGCGAAAAGGGCGGCGCGTATGGCGCCTACGCGCAGGCGGGGGTGGCCAGCGGAACCTTCTACTTCGGCTCTTACCGCGACCCCAACATCGGGCGGACGTACGACATCTTCGACGGCGCCGTCCGCTGGGTGATCGACGGCGCGATCGAGGCGGAGCCGCTCAAGGAGGCGATCCTGGGCGCGTGCGGCGACGTCGACCCGCTCGAGTCGCCCGACATCAAGGGGCGCCGCGAAGCGACCAACCGCGCGACCGGCTTCACGCGGCGCTCGCGCGAGCTCTTCAAGCAGCGCCTGCTCCAGGTGACCGCGGACGACCTCCGTCGCGTCACCCGCAGCTACCTGCAGGCGACGCCCGCTGCGCAGACTACCGTCGCGGGTCCCGACCTGGTCGAGGCGGCGCGCAAGGAGCGCCCCGGGCTGTTCGAGGTCGTCGCGCCCGTATAGGCGCTCACCACTAGACTCTCCGCGTGAAGCAGGTCTGGCAGCACCAGCTCTTCTGGCCGGCGGTCCTGGTCGTGGTCGGCGTCTACTTCCTGCTGCACAACCTGGGATGGCTCGACTGGCTGCGGGCGGACATCTTCTGGCCGCTGGTGGTCATCGCGCTGGGTGTCTGGCTGATCCTGCGCCGCGGCTGGCGCTGAACGCGTTGGTCCACTAAATGTGGAGCCGAGGGCCGAGCGTCTTCTGGGGTGGCGTCCTCGTCATCATCGGGGTGCTCTTCCTGCTCTCCAACGCCGGCGTGCTCGAAAACGTCAACTGGGACTACGTGTGGCCGGTGGTGCTGATCCTGATCGGCCTGTGGCTGATCGCGGCCCGCATCGGCCCTGGCGGCGCGATGGCCGAGGTGGACAGCGCCGAACCTCGAGAGGAGCTGAGCAAGGCGAGGCTCGAGATCGCGGTCGGGAGCGGGCGGTTGGAGGTGCGGTCGGCGTCCCTCGGGGACCAGCTGTACAAGGTCCACATCGAGCACGCGGGAACGTCGCCGGTGGTGGAGCTCGACCGGGCCGGCGGAATCGTTCGCATCAGCCAGCGGCTCAACTGGTTCGCGGGCGCCCGGCGTCTGCGGCTCCACGCCCAGGTGACCGATGCGATCCCGTGGGAGGTCGGCTGCAGCACCGGCGCCATTCGCGGAGCGTTCGACTTCTCGACGGCCGAGCTCAGTGCCTTTGAGTGCCGGACGGGCGCCAGCCAGATCGATCTCAGCCTGGCGGCGCCGAAGGGCAACGTTCCGATCCGGATCGAGGGTGGTGCGCTGACCGTGAGCATCGTGCGGCCCGTGGGCTCGGCGATCCGGGTCCAGGCCTCGGGCGGAGCCGTCCAGATCCGGGCCGACGGGGCGCACCTCGATGGGATCGGCAGCCGCGAATGGCGTTCGCACGAGTTCGACGCCGCGGTCGAGGGCTATGACGTGACGGTGCAGGGCGGCGCGCTCACCGTCAACGTAACCGCACGCTGATGCGCTACACGTATCGCTACCGGAGCTTCATCTGGCCGGCCCTCCTGATCCTCGCCGGTGTCGTCGCGCTGCTCGTGAACACGGGTCAGATCCCGATCGACCGCCTGTACCAGGTCGTCAACCTGTGGCCGCTGGTCCTCATCGTGATCGGCCTCGAGGTCATCCTCCGGCGCACGGTCCACGGCACCGCGGGCGACGCCGCGGCCGCCCTCATCGTGCTGCTTGCGATCGTCGGCGCCGCCGCTTACGTCACGATCACCCCCAGCCCGAGCTCCACTCACACGCTCGAGGCGTCGGCCCGAGTCGGGGACGTCAAAGCCACGCACGTCGTCATCGACGCCGGCGCCGCGACCCTCCATCTCTCCGGCGCTGCCGAGCTCGGGTCGGACCTCTACCGGGCTCGCATCGAGTACTCCGGGCCCAGGCCCGAGATCACGGTCGACAGCACGAGCGGGACGTTGAGGATCAGCCAGGAAAGCAGCGGCTTCCTGGTCTTTCAGTCGCGACGGTTCGTGCTGGACCTGGAGCTCAACCCCGAGGTGTCGTGGACGCTGGAGGCTAACACGGGGGCGACCACGAGCAACTTCAACCTGGCCGATCTCCGTGTCACCTCGGTGACGCTCAACTCGGGGGCTGCCCGCGATGACATCACCCTGGGTCCGCCAACGGGCGTGGTGCCGATCCAGGTCAACGGCGGCGCTCTCACGGTCCATATCCACCGGCCCGGCGGATTTCGACCCGTCCCGGTTTCGGTGGAGGTTTCCGGAGGAGCCGTCAGCCTCACTGCCGACGGCAGAAACCTGCGCGGTGTCGGGCACCTGAGCTACGCGTCGTCGGATTTTGCGGGGGCGGCGAACAGCTATCGGATTGAGGTCAACGGTGGGGCCTGCACCGTGACGGTCGACACCACGCCCGAGTCATAGGCGGGCGTCGAGAGCGTCGACTCGAGCCCGGTAGATCGCTGCGGTCGCTGGAGTGACCGCGGCCCGAAAGCCTCTCGCAGCCGCCTCCAGCATCGCGGCCGGCTCCGCATCCAGGGCGTGAGCCGCCTCCAGCACGCGCGCCAGCGCGGCCGCACGCTCCGCGCCTCCCAGGACGGCGTCCTGGCCGGCCGGCAGGCTCGCCAGCTCGCCGGCCTCGCGCCGCAACCGCCTGGCGAGTGCGCTGCTCTCCTCGTCCCCCCGCGCCTCGCACCTGGTCGCGCCGGCGATGGCCGCTGCCGACGCCAGCCGGGCTTCCAGCAGGCGGCCGTCCGCGGCCGGGCCGGCCGCGACGGCCGGGCAGAGTCCCACCACCTGCTGCGCGCCCATCGCGACCCCACGGCGCTCGAGCTCGGCGATCACGTCTGCGGGCGTGGTCTCGTCGACGCGGAACAGGTTCATCGAGAGCTGGACACGCCGGCCGGACAGGGAGAAGGCGAGGGCCTGCACTCCGCGCAGTCCCGCCGAGGACTCACGAATCGAGCGTGCGAGCGCGCGAGCCGCCACCAGGTCGACGTCGAAGAGGATCACGTTGAAGGCGACCAGCGCCCGCCGGGCGCCGACGCACACAGCGCCCGCGGTGGGGTGGAGGTCGGGCCCGCCCAGGCTGGGCGTGGCGCGACCCGCGCGGATGTCGGCCAGGCTCAGCCTCTCGCCGTGGCCGTAGAAGTACACGGGCACCTTCAGCTCCGACCAGACGCGCCGGCCGACATCGTGCGCCAGGGCGCGCGACTCGTCGAGCGTTGTGCCGCCGAGAGGGATCACGGGCACGACGTCCGCCGCGCCGACGCGGGGATGCACGCCATGGTGCCGCCTCAGGTCGATTCGCTTTACGGCCTCGGCGATGGCGCCCAACAGTCCCTCGGTGATCGCGCCCGCGCCGCCGGCGATCGAGACCACGACGCGGTTGTGGTCTGGATCGGGGTCGCTGTCCAGAAGATGTGCTTTGCCGGCGGCTTTCGCGATCGCGTCGATGACGTCGCCGCGCCGGCCCTCAGAGAAGTTGGGGACGGATTCGAAGATCACGTAAACCGCTAGCGTAAGTGGCCGTGTCCGGCCCGGTCGCGCTTGTCTACGGCGACGCGCTGATGAAGCACCAGCTTTCGGACGAGCATCCTCTGCAGCCGATCCGCGTCCAGCTCGCCGTCGAGCTGATCCGCTCCACGGGCCTCATCGAGCACGCGCACCTGCTGCCTCCCCGTGCGGCGACCACGGCCGAGCTCGAGCTGGTCCACTCCCCCGAGTACGTGCAGCTCGTGCGCAGGCTCAGCGACCCCGCGCAGCGCCCTGGGGTCTCGCCGCAGGCCGTTGACGGCGCCGGGTTCGCCTCGGCGGACAACCCGATCTCCGACGCCCTGCACGAAGGCTCCTCCCTCGTCGTCGGCGCCTCGCTCGTCGCGGCCGAGGTCATCGAGAGCGGCGCTGCGCTTCATGCCTTCAGCCCGTCGGGCGGTCTTCATCATGCGCATCGCGACCGTGCTTCCGGCTTCTGCACGTACAACGATGCCGCGATCGCCTGCCAGTGGCTGAAGCAGCGAGGACACCGTGTCGCGTACGTCGACGTCGACGTGCACCACGGAGACGGGGTCGAAGAGATCTTCCAGAGCGACCCGGACGTGCTGACCATCAGCCTCCACGAAAGCGGCCACTGGCTGTTCCCAGGCACCGGATTTCCGCAGGACGTCGGTGTGGGGAAGGGCACGGGCACCGCCGCCAATCTGCCGTTTGTTCCTTACACGTGGGACGAGCCGTGGCTGTCGGCGTTCGACAGGGTCGTGCCGCCGCTGCTCCGCCGGTTCAAGCCGACGGTGCTGGTGACCCAGGACGGATGCGACTCCCACCAGCTGGATCCGCTCGCCCACCTGGCGAACACGACCCGCATCTGGCCGCACGTGGGGCGGGTTTTCCACGAGCTCGCGCACGAGCTGTGCGAAGGCCGCTGGCTCGCGCTGGGCGGCGGGGGCTACGCCATCCACGAGGTCGTGCCCCGGGCCTGGACCCTGCTCTTCGCGGAGATGGTCGAGCACCCCGAGCTTGCGGCCGGCGTCAACGACCCGGCCAGGGTCGTCCCGGGCCCGGAGGCGCAGGGACGTGTATGGACGGCTCTGCGGAAGGACCTGGACCGGCTTGGCGCGGCCCACGGAACGGAGTTCTAGGCCGTGTACGTCCTCAGGCAGCGCGTGCAGACGCGCGCGCGGAAGGTCTTGCCGGCGACGGTGACCCGGCCCATCTGGAGGTTGGGCAGGAACCTCCGGTTGACCCGGTTCTTGGCGTGACTGACGTGGTGTCCGTACTGCGGCGTCTTGCCGCAGATCGCGCATTGCTTGGCCATGGGTTACCTTCTGCCTGGAGTTGACGAGCGCGGCCCCGGCAGCCGTCGACGAGGCGGCTGGAGCGCGGAGGCGAATTGTACCATGAGCCCTCTGATGGCCTCGAAGACGACTACCGCGCTCATCCAGTCCCGCCAGTGGGGCCGCATCGAAGTCTTTCCGTCGGCCGTCGCGGCGATCGCCGGTCACGCGGCGATGCGCTGCTACGGCATCAGCGGGATGGCCGCCCGGGGCTTGCGGGACGGGTTCGCCGAGCTCCTGCGCCGGGAAAACGTCGACAAAGGGGTGGACGTGGTGCAGGTCGAGGACGAGCTGGCCATTGACGTGTACGTGATCGTCCAGTACGGCATCCGCATCTCGGAGGTGGCGCACAACCTGCAGGAGACGGTCAAGTTCGAAGTCGAGCGGTCGGTCAACGTGCCGGTGGGGAGGGTCAACGTCAATGTGCAGGGCGTTCGGGAAGAACGCTCCTGAGTGGTGGCGCCAACAAGAGTGACCGGCGTCGACGGCCCGCTCTTCAAGCGCGCCCTCCTGGGCAGCCTGACCTGGCTCGCGCAGAACCATGAGGAGGTAAACCGCCTCAACGTCTTTCCCGTCCCCGACGGGGACACCGGGACGAACATGCTGCTGACCCTGCAGTCGGCCGTCGAGGACGTGAAGGAGTCAGGCGCGGCCGAGGTCAGCAAGATCGCCAAGCTCGCGTCGCACGGCAGCCTGATGGGCGCTCGCGGCAACTCTGGCGTGATCCTCTCGCAGATATTTCGTGGTTTCGCTCGCGCGGTCGAAGGCAAGAGCTCCCTGACGCCGGCCGAGCTGGCCGCAGCCTTTGAAGAAGCCGCCAACGCCGCCTATCGCGCGGTCAACAAGCCGACCGAAGGCACGATCCTCACGGTCGCGCGCGAGGCCGGCCGCGCCGCCGCCCTGGCCGCGGGCACACCTGACGCCACGGTGCCGCGGGTCATCGCCGGCGCCGCCGCCGGCGCGCGCGCGGCGGTGCTGAAGACGCCGAGCCAGCTCCAGATCCTGCGCGACGCGGGGGTGGTCGATGCGGGAGGTTTCGGCCTCCAGCTGATCCTCGAGGGCATGCTCAAGTCCGTCGAGGAGTCGGACGCCGCCCTGACGCCTCTGGCGGACGTGAAGAAGCCGGCGATCGTGCCGGCGGCGCAGGTGTCTCTCGACCTGCCCGAGGGCGGATGGGGCTACTGCACCGAGTTCCTGATCGAGGGCACGAACCTCGACACGGAGCTCATCCGCGGCCAGATCGAGTCACTCGGCAACTCCGTGCTGGTCGTGGGCGAGCCGGAGCTCGTCAAGGTCCACGTCCACACCGACGATCCGACCGGCGTCATCAACCTGGCGGGCGGCTACGGCAAGCTCTTGAAGCTGAACGTCGGCGACATGTCGACGCAGCACAAGCGGATCCTCGACAGCGAGGCCGGATACAAGAAGAACGGCCTGCGGCCAAACGGGGTCGGCATCGCCGCCGTCGTCGCCGGGCGTGGGTTGGTCGAGATCTTCCGGGGCCTGGGGGTGGACGCGATCATCGAGGGCGGCCAGACCATGAACCCGAGCACCCAGGACATGCTGACCGCGATCGAATCGGTGCCGTACGAGGAGGTCGTGCTGCTGCCCAACAACGGAAACGTCATCCCTGCGGCCAAGCAGGTCATCGGGCTGACCAAGAAGCAAGTCCACGTCGTGGAGACGCACAGCGTGCCGCAGGGGGTGTCCGCGGTTGTCGCGTTCCGACCCGAGCGGCCCGCCGCCGAGAACCTGCGCGCGATGCAGGCCGAGGCCGAGCGCGTGCAGACGATCGAGGTCACGCACGCTGTGCGCGACACGCGATCGAACGGGGTCAAGGTCAAGAAAGGCGACGTGATCGGCCTGATCAACGACCGCCTCGAGTTCGCCGGCGACGACTACTCCGAGGTGGTCAAGCAGGCTCTGGGCAGGCTGGGTCCCGACTCCTACGAGCTCGTCACCGTTTACCGCGGTGAGCAGGCGAGCGACGCCGAGATGGCCAGGCTCGAGTCAGAGATCCGCTCGCATTACCCCGGCCTGGAGGTCGAGGTCCAGGAGGGTGGACAGCTCCACTACCCGTTCATCCTCTCGGTCGAATAGCCGTCGCCCTTGAGCCGTTCCTTCGCGGTCGTCACCGACTCGACCGCCGACCTGCCCGACGAGTGGCGACACCGCTACGGCATCGAGGTCGTCCCGCTCAAGGTCCTGTTCGGCAAGGAGACCTTCCGCGACCGGGTGGACATGACGGACGAGCAGTTCTTCGCCCGGCTGGCCACATCGAGCTCTCTGCCCACGACCTCGGCGCCTTCGCCTGGTGAGTTCGCGGAGGTCTATCGCCGGCTGGCGCGCGACCACGACGGCTGCATCTCGATCCACATCGGCGAGCAGCTGTCGGCGACCGCCGAGGCGGCGCGCGTGGGCGCCTCGTCGGTCGAACGGTTCGCGGTCAACGTTATCGACAGCCAGACGGTGTCGATGCCCATCGCATTTCTGTGCCGGATCGCCGCGGAAAGCTCGACCCTGGCCGAGGCGACCGCGGCGGTGCAGCAGCGCGTCCCCCGCTCGCGCGTCCTTGCGCTGCTCGACACGCTGCGCTACGTCGAGATGGGCGGGCGGGTCAGCCGCGCGCAGGCAATGATCGGGACCATGCTCGACCTCAAGCCGCTCTTGCTGGTGGCGGACAGAGAGATCAAGCCGGTCGACCGCGTGCGCACGCGATCGCGCGCGATGGGGCGCATGGTCGAGTTCTTTCGCACGGAGGTGCCCGTCGAGACGGTGGCCGTGATGCACGCGCAGGCGCCGGCGGAGGCGGAGCAGATCGCCGCTGAGCTGCGTCGTGAGCTTCCCGACCAGGAGGTTCCGGTCGGCCAGATCGGCTGCGTGCTCGGCACGCACACCGGCCCGAAAGCGCTGGGTCTTGTCTATCTGAAGGCCTAGCGCTAAAGCGCCAGTGGATCAAGAAGTAAGGGCGAAGTCGGCGGACAGCTTCACGTTGCGGCCGGGCAATGGCCACACGCGAAGGACCGGCGGGGTCGCGGCGATCAGCCGAGGCACGGCGATGCGCATAAGCCGGTAGACGCGCTGCTCACCCGGACCCCATGCGAGGTGGTACTGCTCGCGGAGCACCGGCGGCAGCAGGCCGGCGGTCACGATCTCGAACGGGATCATCGCCCGTCCGGGCACCAGCCGCAGCCTCGGCCGCAGGACCAGCGCCCCCAGCTCGAGCGCGAGAGGCCCCACGCGGATCGGACCCTCGAGCATCGCATCCATGTATCGCTTGAAGTCCCGAATGGAATCCGGGAACTTCTCGCGCGGGACGCCGAGCAGCTCGCCGAGCAGCTTCGACTCCTGGTAGAAGGCTTCGCGGTCCCCTGCCTGCAAGGGCTTGACGAACGTCTCGTAGGTGACGAGCGCGGAATCGACGAGGGTCGCGTGCACCCACTGCAGCAGGTCGTGGTCGAGGGCGCGATAGTCGCGGCCGCGCACCCGGGCGTGCGTCTGGTTGACGGAGCGCGCCGCCGCCAGCGCCGTGTCGCGGTCGCCGAACACGATCGCCATCGTCATCCGAATCGTCCGCCGCAGGCGGTGCACCGGTCGCCATCGGAAGTCCGAGTGCTCGTCGACGCCCGCGGCGACCTTGGGGTGGGCGAGCTGCATGAGCAGCGCCCGTCCGCCGCCGAGGAGCAGCACGTTCTCGCGGTTGACCTTGCGGGTGATGGAGTCCTCCGGATAGAGCCCTGCCTGCACGAAGCCCATTATTTCTCTGTGGCCATGGGCCAGCAGCTCTTCATATTCGGCGCCGCGTTCCTCGGCTCCGCGGTCGAGGCGACCGAGGCGCTGACGATCGTGCTCGCCGTCGGCCTGACGCGGGGGTGGCGCGCGCCCTTGCTGGGCACGCTGGCCGCCATCGTCGTGCTGGGGGTGCTGGTGATCCTCTTCGGCCAGCTCATCGTGACCACGGTGCCGGAGCCGGCGCTGAAGCTGGTGGTGGGGACCCTGCTGCTCCTGTTCGGCCTGCGGTGGCTGCACAGGGCGGTGCTGCGCTCGGCCGGCGTCGTCGCGATGCACGACGAAGAGCACGCCTACAGGCAGACGGTGTCGCAGCTCGGCTCCGCGGCCGCCGGCCGCGACTGGGTCGGCTTCGTCCTGGCCCTCAAGGGCGTCTTCCTCGAGGGCCTCGAGGTCGTGTTCATCGTCATCGCCGTCGGCGGGACCGGGCACAGCTTCCCGGCCGCGATCGGGGGCGCCCTCGTCGCCGCCGCGGTCGTCGCCGGCGCGGGGGTCGTCGTGCGGCGGCCTCTCGCCCGAGTCCCTGAGAACACCCTCAAGTACGGGGTCGGCATCATCCTGACCAGCCTCGGCACGTTCTGGGCAGCGGAGGGAATGGGCGCGGACTGGCCGCTCGACTTCGTCTCGATCCTCGGCCTCGTGGTCGTCTATCTCGTCGCGTCGCGGCTGGCGATAGCGCTGATCAGGCGCCCGGCTGTCGCTTGAGCTTCCTCCGCGCCGCCGTGTCGCGCGTGGTCGGCCTGTTCGTCGGCGACTGGCTGCAGAGCATCGTGGTGATCGTGATCATCGCCGCGACCTGGTACCTGTACACGCGGATCGGGCCCCCCGCGCTCGTCGTGTTCGTGCTGCTGCTCGCGGGCCAGCTGGTCTGGTTCGCGCGCGCTGATGCTAGGTCGTAGCCGCGACGATCTCGCGGTTGTAGCGGTCGATGAGCGGCTTGAAGTAGGCGTCGATCTCGGCGCCGATTCCGTCGACGTCGTACGTGCCAAGCTTCGAGGAGTCGGCCGACACCGCGGCGCCGTAGGCCGTTATCCCCGCGTAGTCACCCACGGACAGGGCGTCGAGCTGTTTGCCGTAGTCGGCCGCGAATCTCTGCATGTCGGCGCTCAGGCTCTGGAGCTCGGGCGGCAGACCTGGCGAGGTCGACAGCCGTGCGGCCTGGTCGATGTCCACTTGCATCTGCGCAAGCGTGGTGCGCGCCGCGCTCAGGTCGCCTTCCGCCTTCTGGCCCTCCGCCTTCTTCATGTCGGCAAGGCTTCTGTACAGCTCGCGCCAGAACTGCCCGTCGAGGATCTCGTCGGCGGCGACGTCGCGGGCCATCGCCAGGGCGCGCCTGGCGTGACCGATGCGGGCATGCACGCGATCAAGTCGGTCTGCGCTCACCATCGTCAGCCAGCGTTGGTCGATCAGCTGTCGCTCCGTGGCGCTCAACGCGGCGTCGTCATGGCTCACAGTCCTGGCCGTGAGCTCGTAACCGGCGACCGACTGGTCGATCAGGGCCAGCGTCTTGTCGACGTCGAACGCGGGGCTGCTGCCCAGCGTGCTCAACTGTGAGTTGATGCCCTGAAAACTCGCGTTAAGCATGTTCTGGTGGGCGATGACGCCGTTTAGCGTGCGTTCAGCGTGCGAGATGCGATCACTCGCAATCGCGATCCCCAGGGCTGAATAGCCGATCAATCCGATAATCAGGCAGGAGATCACGCTTATCTCGAGTCTTTTCCCCAACACAGCGCTCTCGAAAATACCGTAGATGGCGATCCTGGCTCTTCCGCACGCGCTCGATGCATCTGTGGATCGGCTGAAGGATGTCGGGCCCAGGTATTCGAAATTGCTGGCGAAGCTCGGCATCGAAACGGTCCGCGACCTGCTGCTGACGCTGCCGTTCAGGTGCGACACGTTTGCACCGTCGCCGATCGCCAACCTGGTTCCCGGAGCCCAGGCCTCGGTGGTGGGCACGATCGTCTCGATCAAACCCTCTGTCACGCAGCGACGCAAGATCCGGCTGGTCGAGGCCTTCGTCGCCGACGACAGCGGAGCCGAGATGCGAGTCGTTTGGTTTCACTCGAATTTCGTCCTCAAGCAGCTTCACCAGGGCGACCGGGTGATGTTCGCGGGAGTGGTCGAGAAGAACCCCTACCGAGGCCGGCCCGGAATGGTCAACCCACAGCACGAGCGGCTCAACGGTTCCGGCTCCCCCCAGAAGCTGCGCGAGATGACGCCCAGGTACCACGTGGTCGCGGGCCTGACCTCGAGGAAGGTCGCCGAATGGGTCGAATCGGCGATGCCGCTCGCCGCCCAGGTCGACGACGTCTTGCCCGACGACGTCCGGGAGCGAAACCGGCTGCTTGCCGTCGCCGACGCGATTCGCCAGGGGCACCAACCGGACACCCTTGACGACTTCAACGCGGCGCGGAAGCGGATGGCCTTCGCGGAGCTCTTCGAGCTGCAGACGGCATTCGCGGTGATGCGGGCAGGCATCGCGACCGAGCCCGCGACGCCGATTCCGTACAGGCAGGACGTGATCGACACCTTCAAGGCCGGGCTCGGCTTCGAGCTGACCCGGGCCCAGCGCAAGGCCACCTGGGAGACGTTCCAGGACATGGAGAAGGCCGTGCCCATGAACCGGCTGCTCGACGGCGACGTGGGCTCGGGCAAGACGGCGGTCGCCGCCGCCTGCGCGGCGATGGCTCACGCCTCCGGGCTGCAGACCGTGGTCATGGCGCCCACCGAGATCCTGGCACGCCAGCATCTCCGCAGGTTCCGGGACTACCTGGAGGAGAGCTTCCCCGGCCTCAGCGTCGAGCTGCTGGTCAGCAGCCAGAGTGCCGCGGAACGCCGGCGGGTCCGCACGGCCGCCGCCTCAGGCCACTGCGCGCTGGTCGTCGGCACGCACGCCCTCATCGAGGACGAGGTCCAGCTCGCGAACCTGGGCCTTGCCGTGGTCGACGAGCAGCACCGATTCGGGACCAGGCAGCGCGAGCTCCTACGGGCAAAGGGCGCCGGGCGCCCGCACTTCCTCGCCATGACCGCGACCCCCATCCCACGCACCCTCGCCCTCGCGAGCTACGGAGAGATGACGCTCTCGGTGATCGATGAGATGCCGCCGGGTCGAACTCCGGTCACGACCCTGGTCGTCGAGCCCAACACGCGCCCGGATGCCTACAGCATCGTTCGTACCGAGGTCGCGGCAGGGCACCAGGCGTTCGTGATCTGCCCGCTGATCGAGGAGTCGGAAGCCCTGGCGGTGCGGTCGGCGACGGCGGAGTTCGAGCGGCTCAAGAAAGAAGAGCTCGCGGGCCTGGAGCTCGGTCTCATCCACGGCCGGCTGAAAGAGAAAGACCAGGTCATGCAGCGATTCGTCGCCGGTGAGATCCAGGTGCTCGTCGCCACCGCGGTGGTCGAGGTGGGGGTCGACGTGCCCAACGCGACCGTGATGATGATCGAGGGCGCGGAGCGCTTTGGTCTTGCCCAGCTGCACCAGTTCCGAGGCCGGGTCGGCCGCGGCGCCTTCCGGAGCTGGTGCTTGCTCCTGAGCGATGATCCATCCGAGGCCGCGCTGCATCGTCTCCAGGTGGTGGAGCGGATCACGGACGGTTTCACGCTGGCCGAAGAGGACATGCGCATCCGTGGCATGGGCGAGCTCATGGGACCGCGGCAGCACGGCATGTCGGATGCGGCGATGGAGTCGCTGCGAACGCCGCTGCTGCTGAACGAGGTGCGCCAGGAGGCCGAGCGCGTGCTGGCCGGCGACCCGGCCCTGGACGACCACCGGGCACTCAAGGCCGCGGTCGTCCGCCGGCTGGAGCTGACCTCGATCAGCTAATCGCTTCACCTCCCCGCTTGCCGGGGAGGTCGGCGGCGAAGCCGCCGGGTGGGGAGGGTGCCTGACGCAGGTTCGATACTTAGCACCATGCAGTCGCCGCTTCGGTTGACGGAGTACAGCCACGGGGCCGGTTGAGCCTGCAAGCTCAGCCCGGTGGAGCTAGGGCAGGTACTGGGGGCGCTGCCCCCGATCGTCGACCCCAACGTACTGCAGGGTGCGGCCGCCCGCGATGACGCGGCGGTCTACCGCATCGCGCCCGACCGCGCCCTCGTGGCGACGGTCGACTTCTTCACGCCCATCGTCGACGACCCCTACGAGTACGGGGCGATCGCGGCCGCCAACGCGGTCAGCGACGTGTACACGATCGGCGCCCGGCCCCTGTTCGCGCTTGGCATCACCGCGTTCCCGCGCGACAAGCTCGGCGCGGGCTTGCTCGAGAGGATCGTGGGCGGCGGCGCGGCCAAGCTCGCCGAGGCCGGCGTGGCCGTCGTCGGCGGCCACTCGGTCGACGACCCGGAGCCGAAATTCGGCTACGCGGTGATCGGCGAGGTCCACCCCGACCGTGCGATCGGCCATGAGAGCGCCCGCGCCGGCGACGTTCTGTTCCTGACCAAGCCGCTCGGCACGGGGCTGGCCACCACGGCGATCAAGCGCGGCCTGTGCCCACCTGCGCTGGAACGTGCCGCGGTCGAGGCGATGATGATGCTCAACCGCGACGCGTCGGAAGCGATGGTGGCGGCCGGCGCCACGGCGGCCACGGACGTCACCGGCTACGGCCTGGTCGGTCACGTGAGGAACCTGAAAGGAGGCGCCGACCTTGACTTCGGCGCCATCCCGTTCCTGGCCGGCGTGCGCGCGCTTGCCGAAGCCGACCTCTTTCCAGCCGGCAGCCGGCGCAACTACGCCGCGTATCGAGACGAGGTCGATTGGGGCGGCCTGACGGAGCTCGAGGGGATGATGCTCTGCGACGCGCAGACGAGCGGCGGGCTCCTGGTCGCCATCCCGCCTGACAGGGCAGGCGGCTTCACGCAAGGAGTGCGTATCGGCGTCATGCGCGACGACGGGGCGATCAGCATCCACCGGTGAGCAGGCTCCGCGTGAGCGGGGGAGAGGCCCGCGGCCGTCGCCTGAAGGCTCCGAAGAACATCCGCCCGACCCAGGGCATGGTCAAGCAGGCGATCTTCAACATGGTCGGGACGGGGATCGCGGACGCCCGGGTGCTCGACCTCTTCGCGGGATCCGGGGCGCTCGGCATCGAAGCCCTGTCGCGCGGCGCGGCTTCGGTCACCTTCGTGGACCAGCAGCCGCGTGGTCTTGCTATCCTGCGCCAGAACTTGGACGCGCTCGGCTTCAAGGAGCGTGCGCACGTCGTCCGCGGTGACGCCGTGCGATGGCTCGAGGCTTCCCCTGACGCGGTCAGGTCTGCCGACTTCGTATTCCTCGACCCTCCCTATGACGACGCCGTCCTCGACCGTGCGCTGCGTGTCCTCGACCGTGAGGTCACAAACGCGACCGTGCTGGCGGAGCACTCCCGACGCCGGCAGCCGCCGGCGCTGTCCCGCCTGCGAGTCGACCGCCAGCGCCGCTACGGCGACACGATCGTGACGGTCTTTCGCATCTGATGGCTCGCAACGCGAACCAGGCGGCCAACTCCAAGATCGCCGTCTACCCGGGCAGCTTTGATCCCTTCACCAACGGCCACCTCGACGTCGTCGACCGCGCCCTCGGCATCTTCGACAGGCTGATCGTCGCGGTGGCGGCGAATCCCGACAAGCGGCAGCCCCTGTTCACGGTCGAAGAGAGAGTCGCGTTGATCAGGGCGTCACTCAATGGACGCGACCGCGCCGAGGTCACGAGCTACAGGGGGCTCACGGTCGAGTTCGCGCGCTCGCGCGGCGCGAGGACCCTCGTCAAGGGGCTGCGCGCCTATTCGGACTTCGACGCGGAGCTGCAGCAGGCGCTGATGAACCGCAAGCTCGCACCCGACATCCACACGGTCTTTCTGATGTCGGGCTTTGCGCACATCTTCGTCTCGTCAAGTATCTTGAAGGACATCGCGAGCTACGGCGGCAAGGTCTCGGACCTCGTGCCGCCCGCGGTCGCGAGGGCGTTGAAGGAGAAGTTCAAATAAAGGTCGACGAGCTGCTTGACCGTTTCGAGTACCTGATCCAGAACGCGCGCCACGTTCCGCTCTCGACGCAGGTCATGGTCAACGAAGACGAGATGATGGAGCTCGTCGACCAGATCCGCTTCAACCTTCCGGACGAGATCAAGCAGGCCAACTGGACGGTCTCCGAGCAGCAGCGCATCATCTCCGAGGCGCACGCGGAGGCCGCACGGACGATGTCGCGGGCCAACGAGCGGGCCGAGGAGACGGCCTCAGAGCACGAGATCCTGCGCCGCGCGGAAAGGCATTCGGCGCAGATCGTCAAAGAGGCGCAGGCGAAGGCCGACCAGATCGTCCGTGAGGCCGAGGGCTATGCGCTCGAGCAGCTGAAGCAGCTCGAGGCGCACCTCGGCCGCACGCTGCAGACGGTCCGTCGTGGGGTGGAGGCGCTGCAGGCCAACCAGCCCGCCAACGAAGAATCCCGTGACCAGGCGTCCGTCTCCTAGCTTCCCGTAGAATCCCCGGAGCCATGGCACTACCGAAGGTCAAGCTGTCCAAGTCGAAGAAGGGTCGCCGCCGCTCCCACCTCGCCCTCGCCCTTGTCCAGATCCAGCCCTGCCCCAACTGCAAGAGGCCCAAGCGCCCGCACGCGGTCTGCCGCAACTGCGGCTACTACGCGGGCCGCGAAGTCGTCAAAGTCAAGGAATAACGGCTACCGTCGCGTTTCTCTACCCCGGCCAGGGCTCGCAGCAGCCAGGCATGGGGTCCGAGCTCCTCGCAGATGAGGAGGTCTCCGCGCTCTGCGACCGTTGCGCGAGCCACGCCGGCGTCGACCTCCGCCGGCTGCTCACGACGGCAGACGATGACGAGCTCCGCCTGACCCAGAACGCGCAGCCTGCGCTGTGCTTCATGGGCCTTGGGCTGACGCTCTTGCTCCGGCGCGCCGGCGTCGAGCCGGCTGCCGCGGCCGGTCACTCGGTGGGCGAATACGCCGCACTGTCCGCGGCCGGTTCGGTCGAAGCGCCCGCGGTGGTCAAGGCCGTGGTGGAGCGCGGCAGGGCGATGGCGGATGCCGCGCCGGCCGGAACGACTTCGATGGCCGCCGTGCTCGGCCTTGGCCCCGAGGCCGTCGAGGCGGCCCTCGCGGCCATGGAAGACGCGTGGCCGGCGAACTACAACACGCCCACCCAGACCGTCGTCGCCGGGACCGTCGCCGGGCTCGAGAAGGCGGCGCAGCGGCTGCAGGAGGCCGGCGCAAAGCGGGTGATCCCGCTCAACGTCAGCGCCGCCTTCCACACCCCGCTGGTGGCGCCGGCCGCGGAGCGCCTGCGCGAGGCCCTGGAGAGGATCGAGTGGCGAGCGCCGCGGATCCCGGTCATGGCCAACCTGACCGGCCGGCCGCACGAGGGCGGAGACCGGATCCCTCACGTGATGGAGATGCAGCTGCGGTCGCCGGTCCGTTGGGCCGCGTGCGTGGCGTCGCTCGCCGAGATGGGCTGTGACACGTTCGTCGAGGTGGGCCCCAAGCGTGCCCTGACCGGGATGATGCGCGAGCTGGCACCCGGAGCCACGGCGCTTGCCGCCGGCACGCCGGCCGCTGTGGCCGAGATTGTTGCTCGTGTACAGTAATCCGCGTATGGAAACTCAAAAGCTGAGCTTCGACGACTTCAAGAACATCATCGTGGAGCGCCTTGGTTGTGAGCCCGAGCAGGTCACGATGGACGCGTCGTTCCAGGAAGACCTGAACGCCGATTCCCTCGACCTGGTCGAGCTCATCTACGCGTTCGAAGAGAACACCGGGCTGGAGATCCCCGACGAGGACGCCGAAAAGATCACGACCGTCGGCCAGGCGTGGGAGTACATCCAGGAGAAGGCCGCCTCATAGCACAACCCCAGGACACGCGCACCGCCGCACCTCTCGCGCAGTCCCTCCTGCTTCTCCAGCAAAAGATCGGCATCCACTTTCGCGACCCCGGCCTGCTGCTCGAGGCCGTCACCCACAGCTCTTTTGCCAACGAGAATCCGTCTGTCTCGCCGCGCGACAACGAGCGCCTGGAGTACCTGGGCGACGCGGTCCTCCAGCTGATCGCGGCCGAGTACCTGTACAAGCATCATCCCGGGGCGACCGAGGGCGAGCTGACCCAGACAAGGTCGGCGATGGTGAACACGAACACCCTGGCCCAGCTCGCCGAGCTGCTCGACCTCGGCAGCTATCTCTACCTCGGCAAGGGCATCGCGAAGGGAGGCGGGCGGAGCCTGAAGTCGCTGCTGGCCAACGCCTTCGAGGCGGTGCTCGGCGCGGTGTTTCTCGACGCGGGCTACGACGCCGCTTATCACTACTACCTCGACCGCTACCGCGCGTTGCCCTCGCCGGTCCGTGACGAGAACTTCAAGGGACGCCTGCAGCAGGTGGCGCAGGAACGCTTCGGCGAGACCCCGGTCTACGACAGCGAGGGCGCGCGTGTTGGCAACCGCCGCGAGTACACGTCGGTCGTCTTCGCGGGCCCCGAACCGCTCGGCACAGGGCACGGCGCGAGCAAGCAGGAAGCGGAGCAGGACGCCGCTCGGGCGGCGCTCGAGAAGCTGCTCGGCTCGGTCGCCGAGATGCCCGCTGCGAAGCAGGCGAAGCCGCGTTCGCGCCGCCAGCCTCGCAAACCGCCGAAGGCGACGCCGGTGGCGGAGCCGGCGGGCGAGCCACAGGCCACTGGAGCGCAGTCCGCGGAACCGGAGGTCGTCCCCCTCCACGTCATGATGTCCGACGGCGCCGCGTCGCCGGTTTCGACGCCGGCGCTCGAGACGCGCAGCCGCCAGTTCGGCGAACCGATCGAGTAGCTCGGGGCACCGATAGTGGCCCGGGGTCAATCGACCCCTACATCTGCTACCCTGCCCGCCAGTTTGTTCCTAAGGTCCCTGCAATTGCTGGGCTTCAAGACCTTTGCCCGGCAGACCGAGATCCAGTTCGACGGCGGCGTGACCGCCATCGTTGGCCCGAACGGTTCGGGCAAGACGAACATCGTCGACGCCGTCAAGTGGGTTCTCGGGTCGGGCCAGGCGCGCGACCTGCGCGGCCGGAAGATGGAAGAGGTCATCTACGCCGGCGGCGAGCGGCGCCCGCGGGCTTCGTTCGCGGAGGTGACAATGGTCTTCGACAACTCGGCCGGGCGGCTCCCCGTCGACTACCACGAGGTCGCCATCAAGCGCCGCATCGAGCGCGACGGGGAGAGCGATTACTTCCTCAACGGCAGCCGCGTCCGGCGCCGTGACCTGATTCATCTCCTCGCCTCGACCGGCCTGACCGTCGACTCGTACGCGATCATCGACCAGCACGACATCGAGCACATCGTGGTCTGCTCGCCTGCCGAGCGCAGGCAGCTGCTCGAGGAGGCCGCGCAGGTGCGCGGAGTCAAGACGCGCCGCCAGGAGGCGGTGCAGAAGCTCCAGGAGCTTGCCGGCAACCTCCTCCGGCTGGAGGACCTCAAGCAGGAGCTCGCTCCGAGGCTGGAAACCCTTAACGCGCAGGCGGCCGCCGCGCGCGAGGCAGCCGAGGCGGGCGCCAGGCTGGAGCTGCTGCGCGGGAGCATCGTCTGGGAGGAATGGCGCGAGGCGCGTGACGCGCACCGCAAAGCGTCGTCCCAGGCGCAGGCACTGGAGCGCCGCCTCATCGAGGCGCGGGAACAGACCCGCATCGCGGAGGACGAGTTCCAGTCCGGGCGCGCCGCCATGCAGGCGGCGCAGGACCGGCGCCTGGCGCGCCAGCGCACCCTCAGCCAGCTCCGCCTGGAGCACTCCGACGCCGAACACCGCAAGCAGCTCGCCGAGGAGAGACTGGCAAGCCGGCGGGCGGTGGCGGAGGAGGCGCGCCATTCGGCGGCCGAGGGCCGGGCGCTCCTCGAGGCCGCTGGGGCGCTGCGGGCCCAGCTGGCGGCGGAGCTGGCCGACGCAGAGCTGGCCGTCGCCACGCCGACCGAAGCCGCATCGATGGCCGCGGATCCCGATCCGGCGGAGGCGCGCGACGCGCGGCGGGCAGCCGAGCAGGCCCGGCGGGCGGCCATGATCGCCTCCTCTTCGCTGGCTGCGGTCCGAACACGGCGGGAGTTCCTGGAGGAGCAGGCTGCGGGCGCGGCCCGCGCCGCGGCGGCGGTGGCGCGGGTCAAAGACGCCGAGGCCGGGCTCGAGGAGGCCGAAGAGAGGGCGCGCGTGGCGGAGAAGGCGGCGGCTGCGCTGGCCAGGCTGCGCGCCGAGCTGGACGGGATCGAGGCGCTCCGGCCCGCACCCGCGGCCGGCCCGGCCCTCGCCGACGTGATCATCGCCAGGCCCGGCTACGAGCAGGCGCTGTCGGCCGCGCTCGGCGCCCTGGTCGACGCGATCGTCGCCGGCGACGAGGAGTCCGCCATACGGTCGATCGCGGGCGCCCAGCGCCAGGTGACCGTTGTGTTCCCGGCCGGTGCACCGGAGGCGGAGCCGGAATCCCTCTACCACCACGTCGACGTGCGGCAGGGCTACGGGTCAATCGCGCGTCGCCTGCTCGGCGGCGTGGTCGTCGGCCGAGACGTGACCCTGGAAGGTGTGTTCCGTGGGCAGGGGACCGTCAGGGGCGGCGCCGATCCGAGGATGGCGCTCCAGGCGCGAAGACGCGACCTGCTCACATCGATCGCCGCCCTCGAGCCCCAGGCTGCCGGCGCAGCGGAGGCGACGCGCCGCCTCGAGGCCGCCCGGTCGTCGCTGTCGCGGCTCAGGGCCGGCGTGGCGGGCGCTCCCAGGCAGGACGAGGTCGCGCGCCTCCTCGATACGGCGCTCGCGGCGGAGCAGAAAGCGGAACGTGAGCACTCAGACCTGGAAGGGCTGGCGGCCGCTGCGGAAGACCGCGCTGCCCAGCTGGCCCGCGATCTCGAGGAGCGGGCTCGAGAGGCGGCCCAGCAGCGCGGGCTGCAGCAGGACCGCGAAAGGCGGCGCGACCGCCTCGACTCTCTGCGCCGGCAGCACAGGCTCGTCGACGAGGACGTGGTCCGGCTCACGGCCGGCGGCGAGCAGCGGAGCGGGCACCTGGCCGAAGCGGAGCAGGCAGTGGCGGCGGCGGTCGAGGCGCTGCCTCGACTGCGCGACGAGGCCGAATCCGCGCGGCAGGCGCTCGCCGCGGCGGAGCAGGACGCACCGGAAGACGACGCCGAGATCGCCGAGTCGGCCAGGCTCCTGGTGGCGCTCGAGGAGACGCGCATCGACTCGCGCCTGCGCACCGGCACGCTCGAGGGCAACCTCGGGCTGATCACGCGTGAGTCCGAGCTCCTGCAGGCGCGGATGGACGAGATCCGCTCGCGCATGCCGGACGGCGTCGCGCCCGAAGAGGTCCCTGGCGGCAAGGCGCGTGAGCGCGAGATGCGCGCCCTGGAGCGCCGGCTGGAAGAGATCGGGCCGACCAACGCGCTCGCCGAGTCGGAGTTCCGCGAGCTGAAGGAGCGTTACCAGAGCCTCGCCGAGCAGCTCGACGACATCACCGAGGCGCGCACGGACCTCGAGGACCTGATTGCCAGGCTCAGGGAGGAGGAGGAGTCGCGCTACGAGGCCGTCTTCGGCGCCGTCGCCGCCAACTTCCACGAATACTTTGCCGAGCTCAACCCCGGCGGCCGCGCCACGCTGCGCCACGCGGACGGCGACGACGGGCCGCGCAGCGGGGTCGAGATCCTGGTCCAGCCGCCGCGCAAGCGGTTGCAGAACGTGACGCTGCTCTCATCGGGTGAGCGCTCGCTCGCCGCGCTGGCGCTCGTGCTGGCCCTGGACGAGGTCAACCCCAGCCCGTTCACCATTCTCGACGAGGTCGACGCCGCCCTCGACGACGCCAACGTCGACCGGTTCGGCCAGATGGTCGCGCGACTCGGCACCAAGCGCCAGTTCCTCGTCATCACGCACAACCACGTGACCATGTCGTACGCGTCGACCCTTTACGGCATCCACCTCGACGAGAGCGGCTCGTCGCACCTCGTCTCGGTCCGCCTGGACGACATCAGGAAGCCGGCGAGGCGGTCCGCGACGACAACAGCGCAAGCAGGCTGAGCCTCTGGCGCCGCGTCGGTAGCCGGACCCGCGACGCCCTCGCCTCCGGGCTGCGGGCGCTCAGCCCCCCGCTGGCGGCCGGGTTTTACGACGAGCTGGAGGAGGTGCTCATCGGCGCTGATGTCGGCCCTGCCATGGCCTCGAGGCTTGCCGCTGGCACCAGGTCGCGCGCGCCGCGCACGCGCGAAGAGGCGCTCGCCGCGCTCGTCGCGACGGCCGCGGAGGTGATGTCGCGCAAGCCGCGCGTCCTCGACCTCGAAGGCAACCCCGCGTGCGTCCTTCTTTATGGGGTCAACGGGGCCGGCAAGACCACGACCGCCGGCAAGCTCGCGCACCGCCTGCTCGCGCAGGGACGCAAGCCGCTCGTCGTCGCGGCGGACACGTACCGCGCCGCCGGCATCGAGCAGATGGTGGCGTGGGCCGAGCGCGCGGAAGCCGAGCACTTCGAGGGCAGCAGCGGCGCCGACCCGGCATCTGTGGTGTTCGACGGCATCCAGGTCGCCCGCAAGCGGGGGCTCGACGTGGTGATCGCCGACACCGCGGGCAGGCTGCAGACGCAGCGCAACCTGCTCGAGGAGCTGGCCAAGATCGGCCGCGTGGCGAGCAAGGCGCTCGAGGATGCGCCGTTCGAGTCGCTCCTGGTCCTCGACGCCGTGCTCGGGCTGACCAACCTCGTCCAGGCGCGTGCGTTCAACAAGGCGATCCCCATGACGGGTCTGGTCCTGACCAAGCTCGACAGCACGGCCAGGGGCGGCGCCGTGGTGGCCGTCGAGTCGGAGCTCGACGTGCCCGTCAAGCTGGCCGGCGTCGGCGAGGGCCTGGGCGACCTCGCCGATTTCGACCCGCGTGAGTTTATTCATGCGATCTTCGAGCCGTGATTGGCGATCCCCACTGCCACACCCTCGCGTCCGACGGCATGGTCACGCCGGCGGAGCTGGTGGCGGCGGCCGTCGATGCCCGTCTCGACCTGATCGCGGTCACCGACCACGACTCCATGGCTTCGGTACGGGAAACCCAGGAGCGCGGATCCGCGGCGGGCATGGCGGTGATCACAGGTGAGGAGATCACCACCAGGTGGCCGGCGCAGACGCACATCCTCGGTTGGTTCCTCGAAAAGCCAGTGAAGCGTGGGATGTCCCTGGAGGACACGGTCGACGCGATCCACGACCAGGGCGGTCTGGCGGTCATCCCGCACCCATTCATGCCGACCTATTTCGGCTCGATTCAGGCCTCGGCTCTGGGCCACCTGATCGAGAAACACAGAGTCGACGCCATCGAGACCATGTCGACCGTACCCATGGGAGGTCGCCGGCGCAAGCTTATGGAGGACTTCTACGCGGCGCATCGAGATCGCCTGGGCGCGATGGTCGGCTCGAGTGACTGCCATTTCGGTCGCTACGACATCGCGTCGATCGTGACCACCTACGAAGGCGATTTCAGGACGGCGATCGAAAACCAGACGACGAAACCGTTGCGTCTGCGCAAAGCCGGAGTGCCGGTGCGGGTGGCGCTGCGGCAGCAGTGGCGCTCGCTGGTCGAGCTACCGGTCAGGCGATTGCGCGGCCAGCTCTAAGAGATCGTTCAGGAGCGCTTGTCTTCGAGGCCGAGGCCGAACATCGCCTCCAGGTCGTGGGCCGAGAACTGCTGGAACGCGACCATGGTCTGCGTGCGCTCGATGTCGTTCAGCCGGGTCAGGTGCTCGGTGACGACCTTGGCGAGGTCGTCGTGCTGGCGTACCCGCGCGATGGCGACGAAGTCCCACTCGCCCGTCACCGTGTAGACCTCGGCGATGCCCTCGACGTCGGCCAGCTCTGCTCCCAGGTGCGAAAGGCCATCGCGCGTCGATTTGATCAGGATGAATGCAGTCAGCATCAGGACTTCCTCCCCAATCGCTGCTCGCCTCCGGTTGCATCGCCGAAGGCCCACACGTCGAGCTCACCGTAGTCGACCCCGTGAGCGCCAAGGATGGTGCAGATGTGCGTCCGGTGGTCGTTGCCGTGGTGGAGGGCCTGCACGGCGATGACCCACAGCGACAGCCTGAATCGGCCGTCGCGGAACGTGAACTCACGCGCTGCGCCCCGCTTGATGCGCCTGGCTGCGGCGACCAGGTGGTCGCCGGTGCGCCCGGCGTGGCGCTGGAGCCCGGCCACCCCCGGAAACCGGCTCCGTTCGTTCATCGAGGGGCGTGGGCCGCCGAGCCTGTAGAGGTAGCGCTGCTCCGCCGAGAGCAGGTGCTGCCACGTGGCGCCAATCGTGCCGTACGTTCCGCTGGCCCCGAGCTCCAGCTGCTCGGCCGGCAGCCGGGCGCACACGTCCAGCAGCTGGAGGTTGGCCCACCTGTGGTAGCGGAACGCCTGCTCCAGGACCTCGTCCACCTCGAACATGGTAACCTGTCAAGGCATGGCCCTTGACACTCTCCAGGCTCGTGGCCGCACGCTGGCGCTCTACGAACGCTATGGCGCCCTGCTGACCGAGCACCAGCGCGAGGTGATCGACCTCTACCTGCGCAGCGACTGGTCCCTCGCCGAGATTGCGGCGCAAAAGGGCACCTCCCGCGCCGCGGTGCACGACATCGTGCGCCGTTCGACACGGGCCTTGCTGGACTACGAGAAGCGGCTTGGCCTGCTCGCCGAATCCGCTCGCCGGCGGCGTGCGCTCGATGCGCTCGGACGAGAGCTCAACAGCCTGAAGCGACGCATCACCCGGCTGGAGGGCTCGGCCTGATGTTCGAGGCTTTGAGCGAGCGGCTGGCCGCGGCGCTGAAGAAGATCACCGGTCGGGGCGTGCTGAGGCCCGAAGACCTCGACGCCGGCCTGCGCGAGGTGCGCCTGGCCCTGCTCGAGGCGGACGTCAACTTCAAGGTCGTCAAGCAGTTCGTCGAGAACGTGCGCGGCCGCCTCGCGGGAGCCGAGATCTCGCCAGGCCTGACCGCCCCGCAGACTGTAGTCAAGGCGGTCAACGAGGAGCTGGTCGAGTTGCTCGGCGGCAACTCCGAGGGCCTCCGCTACGCTTCCAGCCCGCCGACGGTGGTGATGCTTGTCGGTCTCCAGGGCTCGGGCAAGACGACGACCGCGGTGAAGCTGGCGCTGCTCGCGCGCCGGGACGGCCACCGTCCGCTGGTCGCGGCGCTCGACTTTCGCCGGCCCGCCGCCGTGCAGCAGCTGAAGACGCTCGCCGAGCGCGAGCACGTTGCGTTCGCCGTCGGCGAAGGCGGAATCGCCGAGGCCGCGAGGCTGAACTGCGACGTCGTCATCCTCGACACGGCCGGTCGCCTGCATGTCGACGAGGGGCTGATGGAAGAGCTGAGGCAGCTCAAGTCCCGAGCCCGTGTGACGGAGACGCTGCTCGTCGCCGACGCCATGACGGGGCAGGAGGCCGTCAAGGTGGGGGAGGCTTTCGGCCAGGGCGTCGGCGTCGACGGGGCGATCCTGACCAAGCTCGACGGCGACGCGCGCGGCGGCGCGGCGCTGTCCCTCCGTGTGGCGACCGGCGAGCGCATCCGATTCGCGGGCACGGGCGAGAAGCCCGCCGACCTCGAGGTCTTTCACGCGGAGCGGATGGCCTCCCGGATTCTCGGCATGGGTGACGTGCTCTCGCTGATCGAGAAGGCGGAAGGCGCCATCGACCAGGAGAAGGCGGCCGGGGTGGAGCGCCACCTGCGCGCGGGGCACCTCAGCTTCGACGACTTCCTGGCCCAGATCCGCCAGCTGAAGAGCATGGGCTCGCTCGAGGGCATGCTCGACATGGTCCCCGGCGGCGGGCAGCTGAAGGGCCAGCTGGCCGGAGCGGACACCGAGCGAGAGATGAAAAGGATGGAGGCGATCATCCTGTCCATGACGCCCCGCGAGAGGGCGCGCCCGGAGCTCATCGACGGAGCTCGCAAGCGCCGGATCGCGCGCGGCAGCGGCGTGCAGCCCGCCGACATCAACCGGCTCTTGCGGGCCCGGGAGACGATGCAGAAGCTCGCCAGGCAGTTCGGGGCGATGAACCGCAAGGGCAAGTTGGCCGGCATTCCACAAATTGGAAAAGTAGGAGGAGCAGGTTGGTAAAGATCAGGCTGAGGCGGATGGGGGCGAAGAAGCACCCCTTTTACCGCCTGGTGGTGGCGGACGCGCGCTCGCCGCGTGACGGCCGCTTTATCGAGCACCTCGGGTACTACGACCCGATGACCGAACCAGTGCAGGTAAAGATCGACGTGGAAAAGGTGATGAAGTGGCTGCAGCAAGGCGCGCAGCCGAGCGAAGCGGCGCGCAGCCTGTTGAAGCGGGAGGGAATCCTTGAGCGACGTGCAGAGAAGCCGACCCCCACGGCGTGACTTTCGGCGCGGCGGCGGCGGGTTCAATCGCGGCGGTGGGTTCCGGCGCGATCGACCGGCCCCGGGCGGCCCCAGCATCGACTACCGGGCGCTGGTCGAGTACGTGGCCCGCTCCCTGGCCGAGAAGCCGGAAGAGGTGACCGTCGAATCATTTGAGCGTAGTGGAGGCACCGTGGCCATCAAGGTCACGCTGGCCGATGAGGACATCGGCCGCTTCATCGGCAAGGCCGGCCGCAACATCGAAGCCATCCGGACCCTGGTCAGGGTCGCCTCGCTCCGCGATCGGAAACGGGTCTTCGTCGACCTCGCCAACCCTTCCCTGTCGTCTCCACACGGGGCGCCGCGCGGCCGCAGGCCAGGCGGCGAGGTGTCTGAGTGATCCGGGTTGGGCAGGTGACGGGGGCGTATGGGTTGGAGGGAGCTGTCAAGGTTATGCCCTTGACAGACTTCGAAGAAAGATTCGACCCCGGGGCCCTCCTGGTCCTCGATGGCGCCGCGCACCAGGTGGAGTGGAGCAGGGAGAGCCATCCAGGACTTGTGGTCAAGCTCAATGGCATCGACAACAGGACCATCGCCGAGCTCCTTCGCGGGAGGTACCTGGAGGTGCCGGAGGAGGAGGCGCGCTCTCTCGAGGAGGGGCGCTTCTACCACCGGCAGGTCGTGGGCCTGGCGGTCGTCACCGAGTCGGGCGAGGAGATCGGCGTCATCGAGGAGGTCCTCGAACGACCCGCCAACGACGTCTGGGTCAGCCGCCACGGTTCGATCGAGCACCTGATCCCGGCCACGCGCGACTCGGTCCTGGCCGTCGACCTCGAAGGCCGCCAGGTCGTGGTTGCCGACTGGATCTTCAGGGTCGAGGACGCGAGAGACGACTGATGCGGTTTGACGTCGTGACCATCTTTCCGGCGATGTTCGGCCCTGTATTCCAGCAGGGAGTGGTCGGGCGCGCCATCGAACGCGGCGTGATCGAGCTCCATGCCCACGACCTGCGCGAGCACACGCACGACCGCCATCGCCAGGTCGACGATATGCCGTTCGGCGGCGGTCCCGGGATGGTGATGAAACCGGAGCCGGTGATCGAGGCGGTGGAGTCGATCCGGGGCGCCAACCGGGGCCCGGTCATCATCACCGAGCCCTGGGGCGAGCGGCTCGACCAGAAGCTCGCGGCTGAGCTCGCGAAGGAGCCGGGCCTGATCATCGTCTGCGGGCGCTACGAGGGGATCGACGATCGGGTGCGCACCGCGCTCGATGCCCGCGAGGTCTCGATCGGCGACTACGTCCTCAGTGGCGGCGAGATTCCGGCGATGGTGATCGTGGATGCGGTGGCGCGCCTGGTCCCCGGCGTGGTCGGCGACCCGGGCTCCCTGGCGCAAGACAGCTTTTCCCACGAGGCCGGCGACGCCGCCACCGGGTGGCCGCAGTTCACGCGTCCGGCCGAGTATGTGGCGCAGGCAGCAGGCGGCGCACAGGCGCGGCTCTCACACCAAGGAGGTGAAGAAGACATGAACGTGATCCAGCAGCTCGAGAAGGAGCAGCAGAAGAAGAAGGTCCCCGCGCTGCGCGCGGGCGACACCGTGCGCGTGCACGCAAAGGTGGTGGAGGGGACGCGCGAGCGCATCCAGGTGTTCGAAGGGACGGTGATTCGGGTCACCGGGGGCGGCCTGCGTCAGAACTTCACCGTCCGCCGTGTCACGCATGGCGTTGGCGTCGAGCGCACCTTCATGATCCACTCACCGCGCATCGACAAGATCGACGTCCTGCGCCACGGCGACGTGCGCCAAGGCCGCCTCTACTACCTGCGTGGGAAAGTGGGACGCGAGGCCCGCATCCGCGAGCGCCGGCGTCTGATCGCGGCTAGCGAGGGTGAGGAGGCCGAAGCCGATGAAACGGCGGGTGAAGGGATGGAGGCGGCCGAAGAGCAGGGGTCCTAAGCCCGTAAAGACCGTTGGCGGTCGCCCGCGGTCGTCGGTAGGCTGCTTCTGAATGCGTCCTCAGCTCTGGAAGTTCGAGCGCCGCGCCCAGGCAATGGGTTACCAGGTCGTCGCGGGGGTCGACGAGGTCGGCATGGGCCCCCTGGCCGGTCCGGTCGTCGCCGGCGCCGTGGTCCTTCGGCTTGGTGACCGCATCCCGGGACTCAACGATTCAAAGCTGATGACCGCCGACGAGCGCGAGCGGGTCGACCGCATCATCCGCAGGCGGGCCGTGGCCGTCTCTCTTTGCGCGGTCGACCACACGCAGGTCAACACTCTCGGCCTCTACGGCGCGCGCAAGCTCGCCCATGCGGGAGCGGTCGCCGGGCTGAGAGTGAAGGCCGAATACCTGCTTGTCGACGCGTTCGACGTGCCGGATGTGCCGGTGCCGCAGATGGCGGTTGTCCGCGGAGATAAGGTCTGCGCGTCGATCATGGCCGCCAGCATCGTGGCCAAGGTCGCGCGTGACCGCGTCATGACCGAGTACGACCAGCTCTATCCCGGTTGGGGTTTCGCCGACCACAAGGGTTACGCCACTCCGTCGCATCGCGCCGCGATCCGGCGACTCGGCCCAAGCCCGATCCACAGGACGTCTTGGGCGCCGTTTCGCGTCGCCGAGCTGGCCGGGCTGCAGAGCTAGGGCGCGCCGGAGAGAAGGCCGCGGCCGATCTCCTTCGCGCGCGCGGCTACGAGGTCGTGGGCGCCGGATTCCTGGCCCGTCGCGGGGAGCTGGACCTCGTCTGCCGGCGTGGTGATGAGCTTGTCGTGGTCGAGGTAAAGACACGGTCGAGCGACGCGTTCGGGACGCCCCTCGAGGCTGTCGGCGTGCGGAAGCGCAGGGCGCTGTTGGCGGCCGCGGCCGAGTACCGTGCGCTCGCGGAGTGGCGCGGCCCCATCCGCTATGCCGTCGTGGGATTGACGGTGCAGCAAGATGGGCGGCTCGACGCGGAGCTGCACGAGGATGTCTTTGAGTAAATTTACCGTTCTTTCCTTGCTTATGCGAACGAAAGTTCGTATGGTGTTCACATGTTGGACCTGGTCTCTCCGGAGATCCCCACGAGTCGCTCCGAGCTCGAGCACGAGCTGCTCCGCATCCGCGGCGAGATCGAGATCCGCGAGCTCTATTTCGCCCGCCTGGCGGCCGAGCTCGCCTATCGCGACCGCCACGAGGAGTACGTGGAGTCGGAGCAGACGACCATCGACTGGCTGCGCCACAACTGCCGGCTGACCCAGCAGGCGGCGGCCGACCGCATCCACATCGGCGACAGGCTGCCGGTCATGCCGCGCAGCGAGGACGCCCTCTACTACGGCGAGATCGGGATCCAGCACCTGGCGGTCATGGCGCGGACGGCGGTCGCCGTCGGCAACGCCTTCGACGAGAGCCAGCTCCTGCCCCTGGCCCAGACCCACTCGCCGGGCAAGTTCTATCACCTCTCCCTCCACTACCGGCACTCGCTGCGACCCAAGGACGTGGCCGACGAGCAGGCCGGGCTGATGGAAGGGCGGCAGCTGTCCATGAGCACGGCCGAGGATGGCTGCCTGCTCCTCAACGGGGTCATCGACCCGGTCGGCGGGGCCGCGCTGCGGACTGCGCTGGAACCTCTGGCCAAGCCGATGGGCAGGCACGACTACCGCGACCGCAAGCAGCGGCTGGCCGACGCACTGGTCGAGCTGGCGACAGCGGGCGGCAAGGTCAAGGTCCAGATGCAGGTGACGAGCTCGATCGAGACCCTGCTGGGCCTGCTCGGTTCGCCGGGCGCGGAGACCGAGTTCTCGCTCCCCATCTCCTCGAAGACGGTCGAGCGCTGGGCCTGCGACTGCAGCCTGACCCGGGTCCTCATGCAGGACTCGGTGGTCGTCGACGTCGGTCGCTCGCAGCGCACGATCGCCGGCGCCAAGCGGCGGGCCCTGGTCGCTCGCGACAAGCACTGCCGGTGGCGCCAGCGCCACCACTGGCTGGTCCACGAGGGCGGATGGCAGATCATCAAGAGCGAAACCGGCGAGCTGTTGCCGGTCGCGCCGATGCTGATTTTCCGGAGGCCGAGAGGTCCTGACTAGGCTCGAGTCACCGCCAGTGCCGGTCCAGCTCCGACGCGTAGGTCATTCCGAGTGTCGGCGCGCTCGCCAGCAACCAGTTGTCCAGGCGGCGCGTGCCGCGCGGGCGTTCGTGCGACACGAGAAGCTCCTGCATGAGCCCCTGGAGCTCTGGCTCGTTGAGCGTCACGTCATTGACGAACCGGCCGATGAGCCTTGCGGCGCGCACCGCGTTTCGAGGCGACAGGTAGACGAAGCGGGGATGCTTGCCAACCGCGATCGCGATCGACTCGACCATCTCGCTGTAGTAGATGACGTCTGGTCCCGCAGCGTCGATGGTCAGGTTGTCGACCTGCTCGGCGGCCCAGGTCGCGATCTCCGCCACGTCCTCACCCGCCACCGGCTGCAGGCGGTAGTCGCCGCGGCCCGGAATCCCGAAGATCGGAAGCCGGCGCAGCAGCCACGCGATGTTGTTGATCAGGATGTCGCCCGGGCCGAAGATCAGAGTCGGGCGCACGATCGCCCAGGGCAGGCCGGACTCGCGCACGACCTGCTCGGCCCGCGCCTTGCCGGCGTAGTACTCCAGGTTGGAATCCTCTGACGGGTTGCTGACCGAGATGTGCACCACCTTTCGCACCCCGGCGTCGCGGGCCGCGCCCATGAGGATCCGCGTGTTGGCGACCGCATCGCCGAAGTGGACGCGGCCGTGGCGAAACCGGACCCAGTAGGTGTTGTAGAGGACGTCCGCCCCGCGGAGGCTCTCGACCAGGGCGTCGCGGTCGGCGAACTGCAAAGGCGCGACCTCGGCGGTGATGTCCTCGGCGCCCGCACGCTTTGGATGGTTGGTCAGCGTCCTGACCTTCCGCTCCAGGGCAAGCAGCCGGCGCGCGATGAAGCGTCCGGTGAAGCTGAACGCGCCAGTGACGGCGTCGAGTTCCCGCGGCTGGGTCAAAACGGGAAGCGGGTCAGGTCGTAGGCAGCCGAACCCGGCCGCACGTGGCCGGTGATCACCACCCGCGGCCGATGGCGCACTGCTTCGGCGGGGTGGACCTCGGGCCGCAGGCCGTTGAAGATCGGAAAGCGCAGCGTCCCGTCAGGCGACCACTCCGAGTAGCGGATGCTGACCACGAGCTCCGGCCTGACCCAGCGGACCGGCCGCATCATGATGGGCGGCGGCTCGAGCGGTGACTCGCCAGTCGCGAGAGAGACCATCCGCTCACACAGGACGCGCGTCGCCTCGTCGTCGTAACCGCCGCCGACTGTCCCGCACGGCAGCAGGCGCCCCTCTTCATAGAATCCGACGACCAACGCGTCGAACGGTTTCGCGCCGGTCCAGCCGATGACGACGAAGTCGTCGGACTTCACCGCCTTGACCTTCAGCCAGAACGGGCTCCGCTGGCCGGGCACGTAAGGCGACTGCACGTGCTTGGCAACGACGCCCTCCAGCCCGCGCTCGAGGCACGCCTCGAACAGCTCGACCCCGTCCTCCTCTATGTGGTCGGGGACGAAGATGTGGCCGCCCGCCTCGACCGCCCTGGCCAGGCGCGCCCGACGCCGCAGGACGGGCTGCCGGAGCAGCGGCCGGCCTTCGAGGTAGAGCGCGTCGAACGCGAGGTAGGCCGTCGGGATCTCGTCTCGCATGCGCGCTCCGCCCGCCAGCCGCTGCCGGAGGCGTGGGTAGTCCGGTCGACCCTCGACGTCCGTCGCCACCAGCTCGCCGTCGATGACGCTGCCCGGCGGCACCCGCCTGGCCGCGGCGACCACCTCCGGGACGTCGGCCGTGATGTCGTTGAGACCGCGGTCGTTCAGCCGCACGGCGCCGCCCTGATCGCGAAACAGGATGCATCGCAGCCCGTCCCACTTGACCTCGAACAGGTACTCGTTGGAGCTGAACGGCGCCTCCGCGGACGCGGCCTGCATCGGCCGCACCTCGTCGGGAAAGCTCTCCAGCTCGATCTGTAGCTGGTCCGAATGCTCCTGATGCACCTCGCCCAGATTAGGCGCGCCGCGGTGTAGCGGTCTGCTACGAAGCTTTACGACGTCTCCTGGCTTCGGCGGCCGGCTTCTCCTTGCCCGCGCGCTGCTTCTTGGCCTGCTCGACCGACTGGCGCAACGCCTCCATCAGGTCCATGACCTTGGCCGGCTGCGGCGCCTCGGGGGCCTCGATCACCTCGCCTTCCATCTTGGCGTGGACGACCTTCATGACCGCCTCGCGGTACTCGTCCTTGTAGCGGCTCGGGTCGAAGCTGTCGGCCAGGCTCTCGATCAGGGCCTTGGCCATCTCCAGCTCCTTGGGGTTGATCTTCACCTCGTCCTCGAGCCCCTTCAGCCCTTCGGTCGCGCGGATCTCGTCAGGCCAGTGCAGCGTGTTCATGATCAGGCCCTTACCGTTGGGGTGCAAAGCGGCCAGGTGCTCCTTGTCGCGCAGGGCGATCTTGGCGATCGCCATCCGCCCGGTCGCCTGCAGGGCTCGCCGGAGCAGGTGGTACGGCTTCTTGCCGAGCTCCTCCGGCTCGACGTAGTAGGCGTTGTCGAAGTAGAGGCCCGGCTCCACCTCGTCGAGGGGCACGAACTCCTCGATGTCGATGGCGTGAGCCGTCGGCAGGGGGAGGTTGTCGAGGTCTTTGTCGTCGATGATGACGTAGCGGTCTTTGCCGACCTCGTAGCCGCGCTGGATCTCGCTGTACGCAACCTCGTGGTCGCCCTCGGCGCACCAGCGCTTGTAAGAGATCGGCGAATGGTGGTCAGGGCAGAGCTGGCGAAATGAGACCTTGGCGCTCGACTCGGTCGCGTTGTAGAGACGGATCGGGATCGACACCATCCCGAAAGAAACCACGCCTTTCCACATCGATCTCGGCATGGCGAAGCAGTTTACCTCCTGAGCTCGTGGTTGGCTACTTTTGGTAAGCCGTGGCGTGGTCCCCGCAGCTGCTCAGGCACCGACGTCCCGCCTCTGCATAAAGAGTATCGACGTTGCCACTCCGGCGAGCGCGAGCAGCAGCATGAGGGTGAGGTTCCGTGCGTCGATCCCGTTCACGAGCGGAGTGCCGAACAGCGTGAACGCCGAAAGATCCTGCAGCCACAGGGGCAGGTTGAATATCGCGCCGAGCTCGTTGTCGAGGTAGCTGGCAAACGCCAGGCCGCCCAGCACTCCCACCGCGGCCCGTGGATTCCACGCTGCGAGCATCGATCCCGCACCGGCAAAGACAAGCGCAAAGGGCACGAGCATCAACGACGCGATGGCGAGCCGCCCGATGTTCAGCTCGATGCCCTGGGAACGCGACGCGAAGTACACCGCGCCGGCGCTGACGGCGGCGATCAGGAGACCACCCACGACCAGGACCGCCATCCGCTCGATGACGATTGCCGCTCGCGAGAAGGGCTCGCTGAGCATCATCTCCAGCCGGCCGTCGGTGTCTTCGGCCGACCACCGCGCCACATAGGCGATGGCAAGGGCGGCGAACAGCAGCTGAGCGACGTTGAACCACGTGTACCCGAGCACCGCCGGGTAGACCTGCTGGCGCACCAGCAGCGAGAGGTAGGGAAGCACCGCGGGCAGCGAAAGCAGCACCTGGACGATCGTCTTGGTCAAGGAGACGAAGAGCACCGCGAGCGCCGCCATGCCGGCGCACCACACGAGAAGCCCCCCGCGGTGATCGTAGATCCCGCGCACGACCGGGATCGTCCACAGCGGCGTCGCCGTGGCGCTGAGGCTTGGCCGGTCTCGGCTGACGGGGACTCGCACCAGCGGCGCGCCAAGGTCGCGGAGCGCGAAGACGACGGCGGCGGCTCCGGTCGCGGCGATGGCAATGGCCAGGAGCGCGGCGACACCGCCCGTGTCGAAATGGCCGCCTGGCGGCAGGGGCTGGCTCAGGTCGTAGTACCAGAACGGCGAAATCCCGCGCCACCCCGAAAGCCAGTCGAACTCGCGGCCCAGGCTGTTGACGAAGAACAGGGCGAGCAGCAGGACCCCTGCGGCGGCCGTCGCGATGCGTGCGGCTGTCAGCTGTGCCACCAGCAGTGACAGCGCGTAGCAAGCGAGGCCGATGGATGCCAGCAGGGCGGATTCCTCGATGACGCCGCGGAGCTCGACGGATTCGTGCCCCAACGCGACTCCGATCAGAAAGCCGGTCGCGGCCACGGTCGACGCGACGGCGACCGCGATCGCGAAACACGCGGTGCGGGCCGCGATCAGCGAGATCCTCGCGATGCCGGCGGCGAGCGCCGCCTCGACGATCCCGCGCTCCTCATCAGCCCGCACAAATGCGGTGGCCGAAGCCAGGGCCCAGACCGTGAACAGGATCGCAAGTGGATGGAAGCCGCGAAACTCGATGTAGCCACCGACTGTTTCGGGTTGGACGGGCGGAGGAAGCAGAGCGACGAACTGCGCCGCCAACCTGGTCATCGACTGCCCGAAGGCGGCGCGCTCCGCCGGCGTGTGCCCCGCGACCTGGTAGAAGGCGAGGGTCGAGATCAGGGTCGAGACCAGCCCGGCAAGCGAGAAACCCGCGAGCCCCCAGCGGCCCAGGCGCAGGCCGAAGGCGATGGCGATCATGACGTCAGCGCTTTCGAGTCTGGTTGGCTGAAGAGGCGCAGGAAGATCTCTTCGAGAGTGGGCTCGGTGCTGACCATGTCGACCACACGCGAATCGCGGATCGCATCGAGCACGGGCTCGATGCTGCCGCGGACAGTGCAGCTTACCCGGCGTCCGGACACGCTCAGCTCGTCGACACCTGCGGCATCGCGGAGACGGTGCTCGGGGATCGCTTCGCCGTCCGCGAACTCGACCTCCACATGGTGGATGCGGATCCGTCTCAGCTCGTCGAGGAGCGCGACACGGATCAGCCTCCCGTCGCGGATGATGCCGACCCGGTCGCAGACGTGCTCGACCTCGGAGAGGACGTGCGAGGAAAGAAAGACCGTCGCGCCGCCGTCTCGGGCTTCGCGGAGCAGCGTGAAGAATTCGCGCCTGTTCAGCGGATCGAGGCCACTCGTCGGCTCGTCGAGGATCAACAGGTCTGGTTTGTGCATGAAGGCGAGCACGATCGCGAGCTTCTGCTTGTTGCCGCTGGAATACTCGCGAAATCGACGGCTCAGGTCGAGGTCGAATCGCTCCGCAATTGCCCGCACGCGCTCACGGTCCACGCCACCGCGCATGCCGCCCAGGTAGGCGACGATCTCGGTCCCGCGAAGGCTTCCAAACTGCGGGACGTCACCCGGCAGGTAGCCGACCTTGCGCTTGACCTCGACCGAGTCCCGGATGCAGTCGAGCCCGAAGACGTAAGCCGAGCCGCTCGTCGGCCGGATCATGCCCATCAGCAGCCGGATGGTCGTGGTCTTGCCCGATCCGTTGGGCCCCAGGAAGCCGAAGACCTCCTGCGCCGGCACCTGCAGGTCGAGGTCGAAAAGTCCGCGCCCGACGCCGTAATCCTTCGTGAGCCTGGAGGTCCGAATCGCCGCGGCCATCGTTTCGAGGAGCATATAAGCGTTGTGCGGCTGGGCGACCTCGAGCTCTACCTGCTGATCGCCGACCGATGGAAGGCCGACGGCGGCCTGATGTTCGGCGTCGTGCCCAAGGTGCTCTGGGAGAAGCAGAAGCCCGCCGACGGAAACAACCTGATCGACTGCGCCTGCGTGTGCCTCATCGCCCGCAAGGACGGGCGCGTGATCGTTTGCGAGACCGGCATCGGCAACAAGCTCAGCGAGAAGCGCGCCCAGCAGGTCCAGCTGCGCGAGCCGGAGAGCCTCCTCCACCACCTCGGGCGCCTTGGCATCCGCCCGGAAGAGGTCGACGCCGTGGTCACGACACACCTGCACTGGGACCACGCGGGCGGCCTGACCCGCCGCAACCAGGAGGGGGAGGTCGAGCTGACCTTCAAGAACGCCCGCCACTTCGTTCAGCGAACGGAGTGGGACTTCGCGCTGCGTCCCGACGTGCGGAGCAGGGCCAGCTACCTGACCGACGACTTCACGCCGCTGGCGGACGGCAACAACCTGGTCGAATTTCTCGACGGCGACGCGGAGGTGCTGCCGGGCGTGCACCTGCGTCACGTGGGCGGCCACACGCCGGGCAGCCAGGTGCTCGTGCTTCAGTCAGGCGAGCTGGCGTGCGCCGTCACGGGTGACCTCGTGTGCCAGACGCCACATCTCCGGGTGCCGTGGAACATGGCCGCGGACATCGAGCCGCTTCGCGTGCTGGAACAGAAGGCGAAGCTGTTTGAAGAGGCCGAGAAGCGCCGCTGGCTGCTGGTCCTCAGCCACGAGACGGACCAGCCGGCGGGCTACCTCGAGGATGGCGGTCGCTGGCGTCCGGAACCGCGTCTACTTTGAGCTTCACCACCAGCGACGGCCGCAAGCTCACCTATCGCAAGCTGGGCCACGGCCCGGTGCTGGTGTGCCATCCCGGCGGCCCCGGTTTCTCGTCGACCTATTTCGGCGACCTCGCCGCGCTGTGGGAGCAGCACACGCTGATCATGCTCAACCCGCGCGGCACTGGCGGGTCGACACGGCCCAAGGATCCTCGCGCCTACCAGATCGACGACTACGTCTCCGACCTCGAGGAACTGCGGCGGCACCTCGGCGAGGAGCGGATGCTGCTGCTCGGCCACTCGCATGGGGGAGTGGTGGCGCAGACATACGCGGCCAAGCACCCGCAGCACGTCCAGGCGCTGGTGCTGTCCTCGACGCTGGCGCGGTTTGCCTCCGAGCACGAGGCGGCGATGCAGGCCGGTATGGAGAAGCGCTCCAACCAGCCGTGGTACGCGGACGCGCGGGCCGCGCTGGAGGAGGAGCAGGCCGGTCACTTCAACTCAGACGAGCAGATGGCGCAGCTCGTATTTCGCGAGCTGCCTCTCTACTTCGCGCATTACGGTCCCGCGGAGGCGGGCTACCTGGACACGCTCAAGACCGAGGTCCTGAACGGGGACACGCTGCGGTTGTTCAACCGGGAGATCTTCAGCACGTTCGACCTGCGGAGCCGGCTGCCGAGCATCACGGCCCCGACCCTGGTCATCACGGGCGACGAGGACTTCATCTGCGGTGCTGTGTGCGCCGAAGAGATCTGCGCTGGGATCCCCGAGGCGAGGCAGGTGATCGTCGGTGACGCCGGCCACATGCTGTTCGTCGAGCAGCCACAGGCGTTCCACGACGAGGTGGCAGATTTTCTGGGCCTTAACAACCAGGGCTGACCTGGAGCCTTCCTCGGCCTAACTTTCGGTTCGTGCTCGGAAGCGTGGATTCGTGCGTGCTCGCAGGCCTCGAAGTGCGGCGTGTCCACGTGGAGGCGGACATCGGGCGCGGCGGCCAGCCTGGCTTTTCGCTTGTCGGTCTCGCCGCGACGACGGTCAAGGAGGCGCGCGAGCGCGTCCGCTCGGCAATCCGCAACAGCGGTCTCGAGTTTCCCAATCGACACCTGACCGTCAACCTCGCGCCCGCCGAGATGCGCAAGGAAGGCACTCGGCTCGACCTTCCGATCGCAGTCGCGATCGTCCTGGCCCGCACGCACATGCCGCCGCCGCCGCGGAGCGCCTTCCTGGGCGAGCTGGCGCTCGACGGAGCGGTGAGGCACGTCGATGGCGTGCTGGTTGCCGCTCGCGGTCTCCGCGGCCTGGGCTACGAGCGAGTCTTCGTGCCGGCCGACGACGCAGCCGAGGCGGCGCTCGTCGAGGGGCTCGAGGTCATCCCCTGCGTGTCGCTGACGGCGGTGGTCGAACATCTCTCAGGCAGTCAGCCGATCCCGCCCGCGCCGCCGGCCGGCCAGGACCTCGCCGGCGAGGAGGCCGTCGAGCACGACCTGGCCGAGGTGCACGGCCAGGAAGAGGCGAAGCGGGCCGTCGAGCTGGCGGCCGCGGGAGGGCATCACCTGCTGATGAGCGGTCCGCCCGGCGCGGGCAAGACGATGCTCGCGCGCTGCGTGCCCGGGATCCTGCCGCTGCTCGAGCTCGGCGAGGCGCTGGAGGTGGCGCAGGTCCGCAGCCTGCTGGGGCAGCTGGCGCGCGAGCGGCCGCTCGACTGGGCTCGTCCCTTTCGCGCCCCGCACCACAGCATCTCGATGGCGGGGCTCATCGGCGGAGGCAGCGGCCTTGCGCTTCCGGGCGAGATCAGCCGCGCCCACCACGGCGTCCTTTTTCTCGACGAGCTGGCCGAGTTCCAGACGCCGGTCCTCCAGGCGCTGCGCCAGCCCATCGAGTCAGGCCGCATCAGCATCACGAGGTCGGGTGGCTCCGTGTCGTACCCGGCGCGCTTCACCCTCGTCGCCGCCAGCAATCCATGTCCATGCGGCTGGGCAGGCGACGCCGTGCGGGCCTGCAGGTGCACCCCTGCCGCGGTTGACACCTACCAGCGACGCCTGTCGGGTCCGCTCCTCGACCGCATCGACCTCCAGGTCTCGGTGCGACGCGTGGCCCTGGAGACGCTCGCCACCGAGCCCACCGGCGAGCGCTCGCGTGAGGTGCGCGAGCGGGTCGTGGGAGCGCGCCGCCGTCAGCTCGAACGGCAGGGCTGCCTGAACGCCCAGCTCAAGCCCGCTCGCCTTCGTCACCTCGCCGGTCTGGCGGGCGGGCCTCGGCGCACGCTGGAGCGCTGGGCGGCCCAGCGAGGCTTCAGTGCCCGCGGCTTCCACCGCGCCTGGCGCGTCGCCCGCACATCCGCCGACCTTGCCGGCTCCGACGAGATCGGGGAGGAGCACGTGCTGGAAGCGCTCGGCTTCCGGCTGCAAGATGTCGCCGCCTGAGGCTGAGTTGCGGACGCGTGGCAGGTGGCCGCCGCCCGAGGGACCGCGGGTCGCGATCGTCGGCTCGCGCCGGCCTTCGCCCTACGGCGAGGCGGTCGCCGAGCAGCTGGCCCTCGAGCTGGCGCGGGCGGGCGTCGTCGTCATCAGCGGCCTGGCGCTCGGCATCGACGGGGCCGCGCACCGCGGCGCGCTCAACGCGGGCGGGGTCACCGTCGCGGTCATGGGGACCGGCGTCGACCTGATCTACCCGGCGGCCCATGCCGTGCTCGCGGAGGCGATCCTCGCCGGGGGCGGTGCCCTCGTCAGCCAGTTCCCGGACGGCACCGCACCGCGCCGCCACAACTTCCCTGCCCGCAACCACACGATGGCCGCGCTGGCCGACGTGGTGGTCGTCGTCGAGGCCGCCGAGGGCTCAGGCGCCCTGATCACCGCCGACGCCGCCCTCGACCTACATAAAGAGGTAATGGCGGTCCCGGGCAGCGTCTTCTCGCCGCTGTCGGTGGGCGTCCACTCCCTGATCCGGGACGGGGCCGGCCTGGTGCAGAACGCACGCGACGTGCTGGCCGCCCTGCGCATGGGCGGCGAGGTGCTGGACGATCCCCTGGCCGCCCCCGCGCGGCTTGGCGTCAGGCTCCCGGCGGAGCGGGACGGCATCCTTTCCCACCTCTCGGACGTTCTCGCTCTGAACGCCGCCGAGATCGCTCGCAAGCTCCAGCTTCCGGTGGCCGAGGTGCTCGGCCGGCTGACCGCCCTGGAGCTCGACGGGGCGGTCAGAAGGCACCAGGGCGGTTACGTAAGGGCGTTGCGCCGGGGGAAAGATCGGGCGTAGGATGCCCGCCACTTGCTCGGTCGCCGGAGGTCGGCGGGGAACAAAGGTCCGGGATTGGGAATAAAGAGAGAGCTGTGCCGGAAGGTCTGATCATCGTCGAGTCGCCTGCCAAGGCCCGGACGCTGAAGCGGTTCCTGGGGGACCGATTCGACGTTCGCGCCTCGATGGGCCACGTTCGCGACCTGCCCGAGAAGGAGATGGGCGTCGAGGTCGACGGCGGCTTCAAGCCGCACTACGAGGTGGTCGAGAGCCGGCGGAAGACGATCAACGAGCTGCGCTCGGCGGCGAGGAAGGAAACCGAGGTGATCCTGGCTTCCGACCCCGATCGCGAAGGCGAGGCGATCGCCTGGCACCTGGCCGAGGTGCTCAAGCTCCGGGACCCGAAGCGCATCGAGTTCCACGAGATCACCTCCGACGCGGTCCGGCGCGCGCTCGAGGCCCCGCGCGACATCGACATGCGCCTGGTCAACGCCCAGCAGGCTCGGCGCGTGGTCGACCGCCTGGTGGGTTTCCGGCTGAGCCCGTTCCTGTGGAGCAAGGTCCAGAAGGGGATCGGCGCCGGGCGCGTCTCCTCCGTCGCCCTCCGGCTCGTGGTCGATCGGGAGGAGGAGATCCGCAAGTTCGTCCCCGTCGAATCGTGGTCGATCGACGTCGACCTGACCAAGCGCGGGGACGACAGGCACATCCTGGCCCGCTTGAACCGGCCGCTCGGGTCGGCCGCGGGCGACACCGATACGAAGTTCGAGATCCACAACGAGGCGGAGGCGCAGGACATAGTGCGCCGGCTCGAGGGCGCGACCTACCGGGTCGTCGGGGTCGAGCAGAAGAGGCGCACCAAGAGCTCCAACCCGCCCTACATAACCTCGACGCTGCAGCAGGACGCCTCGAGCCGGCTTCGCATGCGTCCCCACAACGCGATGCGAGTCGCCCAGCAGCTGTACGAGGGCGTCGAGCTGGGCGCCGAAGGCGCGACCGGCCTGATCACCTACATGCGCACGGACTCGACGCGCATCTCCGCCGACGCGGACGCGAAGGTCAACGCCTGGATCAAGAGGGCGCACGGCGAGCGCTACCTGGGTGCGGCCCGGGCGGCGAAGTCGACCCCGGGCGCGCAGGACGCGCACGAGGCGATCCGCCCGACCGACGTCAACCGGACGCCGGAGGGGATCCGCCAGCACCTGACGCCCGAGCAGTACCGGCTCTACGACCTCGTCTGGCGGCGGTTTGTCGCCAGCCGGATGGCGCCAGCCGTCTACGACCAGACGCAGGTCGAGGTCGAAGGCGGCGACTACGTGTTCCGCGCCACCGGCTCGGTGCTGACGTTCGACGGCTTCTACAAGGTCTGGGGACGCGACGATAACGGCGAGACCGACCTGCCGCCGCTGGCCCAGGGCGAGGACCTCGACTACCACGGCCTCCGGCCCGAGCAGCACTTCACGCAGCCGCCGCCCCGATACACAGAAGCGACGTTGATCAAGGAGCTCGAGCAGCGCGGCATCGGCAGGCCGTCGACCTACGCGCCGATCGTGCAGACCATCACGAGGTCCCATGGCTACGTCGACATCAAGGACCGCCGGCTGCACCCGACTCGGGTGGGCGAGGCGGTCAACTCTCTGATGGTCGATCACTTCAAGACGATCTCCGACGACGAATACACCTCGAAGCTGGAAAAGCGCCTGGACGAGGTCGAGAGCGGCCACCAGGAGTGGGTGCCGGTGGTCAGGGACTTCTACGGACCGCTGCAGCGCATGCTGAGCGCGGCCGAGGAGGCAACGCCGGCGGACACCGACGAGGTCTGCCCCCTGTGCCACGAAGGGCACCTGGTCCGCAAGGCGAGCAAGTTCGGGCCGTTCATGGGCTGTTCGCGCTACCCGAAGTGCAAGTTCCGCCGCGCCCTCACGGCCGACGGTGAGCCGCCGCAGCCGAAGCTGCTGGACGAGCCGTGCCCGAACTGCGGCCGGCCCCTGCAGCTGCGCACGGGCCGTTACGGGGAGTTCGTCGGATGCTCTGGCTATCCCGAATGCAAGTACATCAAGCGGGACGCGGCCCAGGGGGCCTCGCAGCTGACCGGCGAGAAGTGCCCGCAGTGCGGCGAGGGCGAGCTCGTCGAGCGGACCGGGCGCTACGGCCCGTTCGTCGCCTGCTCACGCTACCCCGACTGCAACTACCGGGCCAACATCGGCAAGGACGGCAAGCCGCGCCAGGGGCCGAAGGTGCTCGACGAGCCGTGTCCGATCTGCGGCAAGCCGCTGGTCGAGCGCCGCGGGCGCTACGGCGCGTTCAAGTCGTGCTCGGACTACCCGAAGTGTCCGGGACCGAAGGGCGTCAGCAAGAAAGCGGTCGCTTAGCTCTTAACGGCGCTGGGTATACTCACACAGCCAGTCCTAATCGACTGAGTTAGCACGCCCGGGGCAACTGCACCTGTCCTCCGACACAGCGGAGGCCTGAACCGGGCGGAAGAGAAACAGGAGGCAATTTTCAACGTGGCTCAAGTGACCTTGAAGCAGCTGCTGGAGGCAGGCGTCCATTTCGGGCACCAGACCAGCCGCTGGAACCCCAAGATGAAGACGTACATCTTCACCGCCCGCAACGGCATCCACATCATCGACCTGCAGAAGACGGTGAGGCTGCTCGACGACGCGTGGGACTTCACGCGCGGCGTTGCGGCCAGTGGCCGGCCGGTGCTGTTCGTCGGCACCAAGAAGCAGGCCCAGGAAACGATCCAGACCGAGGCCGCGCGCTGCGGCATGTATTTCGTCAACCGCCGGTGGATGGGTGGCATGCTCACCAACTTCAGCACCGTGAAGAAGCGCATCGAGCGGCTGCAGGACCTGCGCAAGATGCAGCAGGAAGGCCAGTTCGAGCAGATGCCGAAAAAGGAGGCCAAGCGCCTCCAGGACGAGCTCGACCGGCTGATGTTCCACTTCGACGGCATCGCCGACATGAAGCGGCTGCCGGGCGCCCTCTACGTGGTCGACCCGCGGAAAGAGCACATCGCGGTGACTGAGGCGAACCGGCTGAAGATCCCCGTGGTCGCGATCACCGACTCCAACTGCGACCCCGACCTGATCACCTACGTGATCCCGGGCAACGACGACGCGATCCGCGCCGTCAAGCTGCTGACGGGGAAGATCGCCGACGCGTGCCAGGAGGGCCGCCAGGAGGCCGCGGCGCGGGGTGAGATCCTTCCCGAGGTCGAGGAGCGCGAGTTCCTGGAGACTCCTCGCTACGAGGAGATCGAGGAATACCTCGAGGACGAGGAGGACTACCTGCCGACCGTCTCCGAAGAGGAGTTCATCGGGCGCACGGTGGACGACGAGGAGGCGCGCTGATGGCGGTCAGCCTTGAGGGGGTCAAGAAGCTGCGCGAGATGTCCGGCGCGGGCATGATGGACTGCAAGAACGCGCTCGAGGAGGCCGAGGGCGACCTCGAGAAGGCATTCACCATCCTCAGGGAGAAGGGGATCGCCAAAGCAGCCAATCGGGCGGGCAGGGCGACCGGCCAGGGCGTGGTGGAGGCGTACCTCCACAGCACATCGCCCGACTTTCCGCCCCAGGTCGGCGTGCTCATCGAGGTGAACTGCGAGACGGACTTCGTCGCCAAGAGCCCGGACTTCCGAAAGCTCGCCAAAGAGCTCGCCCTGCAGGTCGCCGGTTTCGGCGCGCGGTGGGTGTCGCGCGACGAGGTGCCCGACGACGTGCTCGTCACCGAGCGCGAGGTCTACGAGGCCAAAGCGCGCCAGGACGGTAAGCCGGATGAGGTCATCCCGCGCATCGTGGAAGGCCAGGTCGAGCAGTTCCTGAAGCAGAGCTGCCTCATGGAGCAGGAATATTTCCGCGAACCGAAGCACACCGTGCAGCAGTTCATCGCTGAGAGCATCTCGAAGCTGCAGGAGAACATCACGGTCCGCAGGTTCGCGCGATTTAACATCAGGGAGACCTGAGACAGCCTGGGCGCGCGGAAGGCGCGCTGGATAGAGAGATCGTGGTGGGTGATCGGTCGCCGAAGTACAACCGCGTCCTGCTGAAGCTGAGCGGCGAGGCCCTCGGCGGCAGCCGCGACTACGGCATCGACCTCGAGGTCGTGGAGACGATCGCGGCGCAGGTCAAGCGTGTCCACCAGATGGGCGTGCAGGTCGCGCTCGTGGTGGGCGGCGGCAACATCTTCCGCGGCCTGGCCGCGACCGAGCGCGGCTTCGACCGCGCGACCGGCGACTACATGGGCATGCTGGCGACTGTCATCAATGCGCTGGCGCTGCAGGACGCCCTCGAGCGGACCGGGATCCCGGCGCGGACGATGACGGCGATTCAGATGCCGCAGGTAGCGGAGCCTTACATTCGCCGCCGAGCGGTGAGGCATCTCGAGAAGGGACGGGTCGTGATCCTGGCCGCCGGCACCGGCAACCCGTACTTCACGACGGACACCACGGCGGCCCTTCGCGCGGTGGAGATCGAGGCCGACGTGATCCTCAAGGCGACCAAGGTCGACGGCGTCTACACCGCCGACCCGAAGCGCGATCCCGCGGCGACGAAGTTCGAGAGGCTCGGGTACCTCGAGGTGCTCAACCGAGGCATCGAGGTCATGGACAACACCGCGCTCACGCTCTGCATGGACAACGACGTGCCGATCGTCGTCTTCAACCTCCTCACGCCTGGCAACATCGAGCGCGTGGTCCTCGGCGAGCAGATCGGCACCCTGGTCGCTTCAGCGTCATGATCGACCCGATCCTGCGCGAGGCCGAGACCAAGATGTCGAAGTCGGTGGAGCACTTCGCCGGCGAGCTGACGACCATCCGCACAGGTCGCGCCAACCCGGCCCTCATCGACAAGGTCATGGTCCCCTACTACGGCACGCCGACGCCGCTCAACCAGCTGGCGCAGATCAACGCCCCGGAGCCGCGGCTGCTGGTCGTCCAGGTCTACGACAAGAGCCAGATCGGCGCCGTCGAGAAGGCGCTGCGCACGAGCGAGCAAGGCCTCAACCCGGCCAGCGACGGCCAGGTCATCCGCGTGCCGATCCCACCCCTGACCGAGGAGCGGCGCCGGGAGTACGTGAAGCTCGTCAAGCAGAAGGCGGAGGAGGCGCGCGTCGCCATCCGCAACGTCCGCCGGGAGGAGCTGCACAGGATCGAGCAGATGCAGAAGCAGGGTGAGGTGCCGGAGGACGAGTCCAAGCGCGCCTCCGCCCGCCTCCAGAAGATCACCGAAGCCCAGATCGAAAAGGTCGACGCCCTGGCGAATCGAAAGGAACATGAAGTAATGGAGGTCTAGGTATGAGCGGGAACCCTGATGGTTCCCGCTCATCGCCCGGGCGCTGCGCGCCGGGGCTGCTCACCCTCCGGTATACGGTTTGGATTGTCTGAGTTGCCTTCCACAGACGGCGCCCTGAGACCTTAGGAAGCGTGTGTCGCGGCCGAGGTAAACTCGGCCGCCCTGGCAACCCGGGGAAGCCAAGGTCTAGGTATGAGAGGAAACCCGGATGGTTTCCTCTCATCGCGCGTGCGGCTTCGCCGCAGGCGCTGCTCTCCTTCCGGTATACGGTTCGGACTGTCTCAGTAGCCTTCCACTGACGACGCCTGGCGCCCGGAGCGACCCGTGGCGCGGCCGAGGAAACCTCGGCCGCCCTGGCAACCCGGGGAAGCCAGCTCTTGGTCTGGTCGGTACGCTTCTCTCACCCGTGGACTCTCACGTTCCCCGCCACGTCGGGATCATCATGGACGGCAACGGTCGCTGGGCTCGCCGCCGCGGCCGGCCGGCGACCTTCGGCCACCGCGCCGGCGTGCGCGCGATCAAGCCCGTCCTCCAGGCGTGCGAGGACCTGGGCGTCCACGTCCTGTCCATCTACGCGTTCTCGACCGAGAACTGGGCGCGGCCGCGAGCCGAGGTCCGCGCGTTGATGCGCCTGTTCCACGAGACGATGCTGCGCGAGATCGACGAGATGCACCGCCGCGGTGTGCGGATCGTCGTCAGCGGCCGTCGCGAAGACCTGTCGCCGCGCATGCGCGAGCGCATCGACGAGGCCATGTCGCGCACGGAGAAGAACAAGAACGGCGTCCTCAACGTCTGCCTCAACTACGGAGGCCGCGCCGAGATCGTCGACGCCGTGCGCCGCGTCGTGCGCGACGGAGTCGCGCCGGGCGACGTCGACGAGGCAGCCATCTCCGCCCGCATGTATCAGCCCGAGCTGCCTGACCCGGACCTGATCATCCGCACCGCGGGCGAGCACCGGGTCAGCAACTTCCTGCTGTGGCAGGGCGCCTACGCGGAGATCGTGGTCACCGAAACGCTGTGGCCCGACTTCGGACCCGAGGATCTGAAGGCGGCCCTGGCCGAGTACTCGTCGCGTGTGCGCCGTTTCGGAGCGCGGCCGGAAGCCGAAATGGCGACCGGTTGACCACCCGCAACCTCTCGATGATGGGCAGCTGGAAGCCGAGCCCGCTGATGGTGCGCATCCTCAGCGCCTTCGTGATCCTCGCCTTCGTCATCGGGCTCGTCCTCGCCGGACTGTATGGCGTCTACGCGCTGGTCCTGATCATCGGCGGGCTCGCCCTGTGGGAGTTCGGCGGGCTCTCCCAGGGCATGGGCTCGCGCGCACCGGCCTGGCTTCTCTATCCGCTCGGCATCTTCTTTGCCTTCAGCGGCACGGTGCTCAAGGAGGTGCCGGTCACGCTGGTGCTGTCGCTCGCCCTGGTCGGAGGCCTGGGCGCCTTCCTCGTCGTGCCGGGCCGGCGCCAGGGCCTCAGCCGCTGGGCGATGGGCCTTGCCGGTGCGCTGTACGTCGGCATGCCGCTCAACTACTACCTCCTGCTGTACACGTCGCAGCCCAACGGCGTGGTGTGGACGCTCTTCACGATCCTCGCGGTCGTGGTCAGCGACGCCGCCGCGCTCCTCGTGGGCAGCCGGATCGGCCGTCACCCGTTCTTCGCCTCGATCAGCCCCCGCAAGACGGTCGAAGGCGCGGTCGCGGGCGTCGTCGGCGCCGTGCTGGTGATGCTCCTAGGCGTGTCGGGAGTGCTCGGGATCAACCCCATCCATGCCGTGGTGCTCGGCGTCCTGGTCGGCACGAGCGCCGAGGTGGGGGACCTGGTCGAGTCGCAGATGAAGCGAATCGCCGAGGTCAAGGACTCGTCGCACCTGATCCCTGGGCACGGCGGTGTGCTCGACCGCATCGATTCGATCCTCTTCCCGCCGATCCTCGTCTATTTCTATGTGACGGTTTTCCACCTCATCTGAACATGACCCGCCCTCTGAACATCGTGGTCCTGGGCGCCACCGGGTCGATCGGCCGGCAGACCCTCGACGTGATCGACCGCAACCCCGGCCGCTTCAAGCTCTTCGGGCTGACCGAGGGCGTGCGCTCGACCAACCGCACGGCCCCCCACCTGGTCCACGGGCAGGCGGGGGACGCCGAGTTCGACGCCCGGGTCGAGGCGATGGTCACGGATCCTCGATGCGACCTGGTGGTGGTGGCGATCCCGGGCGCGCGGGCGCTGCCGCCGACGATGGCCGCTCTTCGGGCCGGCAAGGATGTCGCGCTGGCGACCAAAGAGGTGCTCGTGATGGCGGGCGCGCTGGTCATGAAGGCCGCCGGCGCAAAGGGTCTGCGACCGATCGATTCCGAGCACAGCGCGATCTGGCAGTGCCTGTGGGGCGAGGAACGCCGGAACGTGCGGCGGCTCATTCTCACCGCCAGCGGCGGTCCGTTCTGGGCGCACCCCGACCTTGACCTCGACCAGGTCACGGTCGAGCAGGCGCTGGACCACCCGAAGTGGTCGATGGGCCCCAAAGTGACGGTCGACTCCGCGACCCTGATGAACAAAGGCCTCGAGATCATCGAGGCCCACCATCTCTTCGGGATCGCCCTGGACGCCGTCACCGTATCCATCCACCCCCAGAGCGTCGTTCACTCTCTCGTGGAGCTCGTCGACGGCTCGCTCAAAGCCCAGCTGGGACGGCCTGACATGCGGCTGCCGATCGCCGTGGCGCTTGCCTATCCGGACCGGCTTCCCGACGCGGTGCCTCCGACGACGATCAGGGAGCTGAACGGCCTCGAGTTCCACGAGCTCGACGAAGACCGCTTTCCCAGCGTCCGCCTGGCGCGCGAGGCCGCGGCCCGAGGAGGCGGCCACCCCGCGGTGCTGAACGCCGCCAACGAGGAGGCGGTCAAGGCCTTCCTGGCCCGGGAGATCCCGTTCAGCGGGATCATCCGGACGGTGCAGAGCGCTCTGGACGCCTTCCCAGGCTGCGGGGACAGCCTCGAGGAGATCCTCGAAGCCGACCGCTGGACCCGGGCGTGGATCAAGGATTCCTCCGGTAGTCTGAGGGCCACATGAACGGCCTCCTCTACGTGGTCGGCATCGCGGGAATGTTCCTCTTGCTCATCGCGCCCCACGAGGCGGGTCACTTCGCCCTCGCCAAGCTTTTCCGGGTGCGGGTGATCGAGTTCTCGATCGGCGCCGGCATGCGTCTGTGGTCGGCGACGCGCGGCGGCACCGTCTACGCCCTGCGTGCCCTTCCGATTCTCGGCTACGTCCGGATGGGGGGCATGGAGGCGGGCGACTTCGACGACCCGGATGGCTTCCACGAGAAGGCGGCCTGGCAGCGTCTGCTGATCCTGGCCGCCGGTCCAGCGGCCAATTTCCTGGTCGCCATCGTCGTGGTCACGGGCTCGCTGCTGACGCAGCTGAACGACGTGCCCAACAAGGTCCAGACGATCGCCCCCGATTCACCCGCCAGCCGGGCCGGATTTCGGGTTGGCGACAGCCTCCGGTCGGTGGAGGGGGCGCCGATGACCGCGCCCGACCAGCTCCGCCAGGCGGAGGACGCCGCCCCGGGCGCCGCGCTCGTGGTCACCGGCGTTCACAAGGACGGCACGCATTTCGCCTCCGTCGTCACGCCGGAATGGGTGTGTGACGCGTCGGGGAAGAGCTGCCAGTATCAGCTCGGGATCCAGGTCCGCGGGATCCTGACGCCGCAGATGGCGGTGGCCACGGGCGTCAGGTTTCCCCTCGACGCCATCACGAACATCGTGCAGGGGCTGTCCCAGCTGGTCACGGGAAAGGTCCCGGGCGGATTGTTGGGGCCGAACGGGGTCACCGGCCCGATCGGGATCGCCGACGTCGCCGCGCAGTCGGTCGGCCTCGGCTTCGACACCTACATCTTCTTTGTGGCGCTGCTGTCGGTCGCGCTCGGTTTCACCAACCTGCTGCCTTTCCTGGCCCTGGACGGCGGTCGCATGATGGTTGTCCTGATCGAGGTCCTGCGGCGCAAGCCCTTCGATCGGACCGCGGAGCTGAACTTCCAGCGCATCGGCCTGGTCGCGCTGCTCGGGCTCGCCGCCGTGATCAGCTTCCTGGACATCCAGCGCATCGCGACCGGGCAGTTCCCGGGTCTGCAGCCCTAGGTGCCACCGGTGTCACTCGCGACGCGGCGCAAGGCGATCCCGGTCAACGTCGGGGGCGTGGTCATCGGCGGCGCCGCGCCGATCGCCGTGCAGACGATGACCAAGACCGACACGCGCGACGTCCGGGCCACCCTTCGCCAGATCGCGGAGCTGAAGGAGGCGGGCTGCGAGATCGTGCGCCCCGCCGTCCCCGACCGCGAGGCGGCGGAGGCCTTGAAGGACATCGTCAAGGGCTCACCGCTGCCGGTGATCGCCGACATTCACTACGACCACACGCTGGCCTTGATGGCGATCGAGGCGGGCGTCCACTGCCTGCGCCTGAACCCCGGCAACATCCCCGACCGCGAAAAGGTGGTCAAGGTCGTCACCGCGGCCAAGGAGCGGCAGATCCCGTTCCGGATCGGCGTCAACGCAGGCTCCCTGCCCGAGGAGGTGCACAAGAGCCTGCGCGAGCAGCACCAGATCGACCGCGACGACCGGGAGCGCACCGCCGAGCGGATGGTCGAAGTCGCGCTCGGCCACTGCAAGATCCTCGAGGAACTGGACTACGGCCCGGGATACATCAAGGTCTCACTGAAGGCGACTGACGTGTGGACCAACGTCCTGGCCAACCGCAAGTTCGCCGCCGCGCGGCCTTACCCGATCCACCTCGGGGTCACGGAATCAGGCCCTGTCGAGGCGGGCAGCATCCGCAGCGCCGTCGGCCTGGGCATCCTCCTTAGCGAAGGCATCGGCGACACGATCCGGGTCTCGCTCGCGACCTCCGATCCGCGCGAAGAGGTGCGGGTCGCGCACGAGATCCTGAAGACGCTCGCCTTCCGCAACGAGAGCCCGACCCTGATCGCGTGCCCGACCTGTGGGCGGCTCGAGTACGACATGGTGCCCACGGTCAAGGCGGTGGAGTCTTACATCGCCAGGCTCAAGGTGCCGGTCACCGTCGCCGTGATGGGGTGCGTGGTCAACGGCCCGGCTGAAGCACGCCACGCGGACATCGGTGTCACCGGCGGCCGCGGCAAGGGCGTGATTTTCAAGAAAGGTAAGCTGTACCGCACCGTGCCCGAGGAAGAGCTGCTTTCAGTTCTGCTGGCCGAGATCGACGCGATCGCGGCCGAGACTCCGCTTCCGCGTTAGCTTCACCTCCCCACTTGCGGGGGAGGTCGGCGGCAAAGCCGCCGGGTGGGGAGGACCCCCTTAGCATTCAGCGTCAGAGGACTTTGCGCGCATGAAACACGAAACCGAGGAGCAGCAGGACTTCGTGAAAGAAGTCACGAAGATGTCCGACGACTTCGACCGCTGGTACACGGACGTCGTCCGCAAGGCCGAGCTGGCCGACTGGTCCGGCGTCCGCGGCATGATGGTCGTCCGGCCTTACGGGTGGGCGATGTGGGAGGCGATCATGCGCGCCTTCGACGACATGATCAAAGAGAGCGGCCACGAGAACTGGGCCTTCCCTCTGCTCATCCCGCGCGAGTACCTGATGAAGGAGGCCGAGCACATCGAGGGCTTCGCGCCCGAGGTCGCCTGGGTCACGCGGGCCGGTGGGGCGATGGAGGAGCTCGAGGAGCCGCTCGCAGTGCGGCCGACATCGGAGACGATCATCGGCTCGCTCATCAAGCGGTACATCCAGAGCCACCGCGACCTGCCCAAGCTGACCAACCAGTGGAACAGCGTCGTCCGCTGGGAGATGCGCTCGCGCCTGTTTCTGCGCAGCCGTGAGTTCTGGTGGCAGGAAGGCCATACGTTCCACGCCTCCGGCCAGGAGGCGATGGAGGAGGCGGGTCTGATCCTCGACTACTACCGCTCGATCGCGGAGGACTGGCTGGCGGTGCCGGTCTTGGTGGGCAAGAAGTCACCCGCCGAGACCTTCCCCGGCGCTGTCTACACGCTGACGGTCGAAGGGCTGATGCGGGACGGCCTCGCCCTGCAGATGGGCACCTCCCACTACTTCGGCCAGAACTTCGCTCGGGCCTATGACATCTCTTTCTCGAACCGTGAGAACGAGCGCGAGCTGTGCCACTCGACGTCGTGGGGCATCAGCACGCGGCTGGTGGGCGCGCTCGTGATGGCGCACGGCGACGACTCGGGGCTGATCGTGCCTCCCAGGGTCGCGCCCATCCAGGTCGTGGTGGTTCCGATCTTTCGCGATGACCAGAGCCGCGCCCGGGTCGAAGGTTTCATCAACTCGTGGGCGCCGGAGCTCAAGGCCGCCGGGATCCGCCACCGCGTCGACTGGCGGGACGAGCGGCCTGGCGACAAGTACGCGCACTGGGAACTGAAGGGCGTTCCCATCCGCTTGAACGTCGGCGGCCGCGACGCGGACGCAGGACAGGTCGAGATGGTCGACCGTCTGTCGCGGCAGCGTGTCAGCGTCCCGGTGACGGGAATCGCGAAGCGAATGAGCGACGAGCTCGACGCATTCCAGAAGAAGCTCTTCGAGCGCGCCATGAAGTTTCAGCGCGACAACACGGTCGAGCTGGCGACGCTCGATGAGGTCGTGGCGCATTTCCGCGAGCGCGGCGGGTTCGTGTGGGTCGACTGGTGCGGAGATGGGGAAGAAGAGGCACGCATCAAGGCCGAGGCCGGCGGCGTGACGATCCGCACGATCGATGCCGACACCACGCCTTCCGGCAAGTGCTTCGTCTGCGGGCAGCCGGCCAGGTTTCGGGTGGCCCTGGCCAAGGCCTACTGAGCGTCGATAGTCCGGACTAACGACACGTTGGGATGCCGGAAAGGGGAGATGGTCCGGACTATCACGTGATCAGGCGACCGGGTTTTCGAACGCCCCGATCTTCGGCGCATCCGGGTGCAGAGACTCTTGCGGGATCAGCTTCAGCGCGTCACTACCGGCCGCATCGAGCACCGCCTCCGCCACGTCCGGGTGGAAATGAGTCCCCGCGCCGGTGCGGATCTGCTCGACCGCGTCGCTCAGCGCCATGCCCTTGCGATAGGGGCGGTCCGATGTCATCGCGTCGATCGCGTCGGCCGCGCTGACGATCCACGCGAACATCGGCAGCTCGTCGCCCTTCTTGCGGTCCGGGTAACCCTTGCCGTCGTACCGCTCGTGGTGGGAGCGGACGATGACCAGCTCGTCGGTGAGCATCCGCAACCCGCTCAGGATGTTGAACCCGACGACGGTGTGGCTCTTCATGCTCTCGAACTCGGCCAGGGTGAGCTTGCCGGTCTTCTGCAGCACCGCGTCGGGAACGCCGAGCTTGCCGATGTCGTGGAGGCGCGCGCCGCGCTCCAGGCGGACCCAGGCGCCCTGGTCCTTGGGCGCGTAATGCATCTGGCGGGCGATCATCAGCGCGTACTGGGTCACGCGTTCGGAGTGGCCCGCGGTGTAGGGGTCCCGCGCGTCCACCGCGTTGGCCAGCGCCTCGAGTGAGGCGAGGATGACCTCTTCGCGATCCTTGAACAGCCGCGCGTTGTCGATGGCAACAGCGGCCTGGGCGGCGAGCTCGGTGATCAGGTTGCGGTGGTCGGCCGTGAATGCGTGGCCCAGCTGGTAGTTCGCAAGGAAGACGACCCCGAGCGGTTTGCCGCGCAGCGTGATCGGCACGCACAGCACCGCCCGCGGGTTGAGCGGGCTGTCAGCCTCGGCGTCGTGCTCCATGGCCTCCATGACGGGTTGGCCCGACTCCATGACCCGCAGACAGATGTCGCCACCGAGGTCGAGGGCCAGCTTCTGTGCGGTGCTGTGGTCGGTCCCGAATCCGCTCTTCAGAACGAGCTTGCCGGTCTCCTCGAGCGCGAGACAGCCGATCTGGGCCGAGGAGGCCTTGGCCGCGCCGGCGAGCACCTGCTGCAGGACCTGGTTGAGGTCGAGGGTCGAGGTCGCGGCCTGCAGAGCCTCCTGCAGGTTGCGCAGCTCCCAGATGCTCCTCTCGTGCTTCTCGTACAGCTCCGCGTTGCGCGCGGCGACGACGCCCTGGTTGCCCAGCGTGGAAAGCACCCGGTGGTCGTCGTCGGTCCACTCCCGCTTCTTGGTGTCGAAGACCGTCAGCGTGCCCCAGAGTCCGCCTTCCTCGAGCATCGGCATGCAGATGGCGGCCTCCATCCCGGCCCCGACACGGTCCCCCGCGGAGCGCAGCTCAGGCTCCGATGTCAGGTCCGAGACGGCGGTCGCCAGGCGGCTGAGCATGGTGGCGCCGACGATGCCCTGCCCGTTGCGAAACTCCGAGCCCTCCGGCTCCGCCGAGAACCCGACCGACATGATGACGACCTGGTTGCCTTCCACGTTGGACCGGGTCAGCAGCCCTGCGGCGCCGTCAACAACCCGGATCGCCGTCTCGAGCGTCTTCTTCTCGACGACGCGCGATCCCTGGGTGACGGTGGTCAGCGCTGCCGAGACCTCGCCGAGGGCATCGAGGTCCGTGTCCAGCCGCGAGGCCTGGCCGGCGACGACCTGCAGAACGCGTGAGTTCTCGACGGCGACACCGGCCATGGATCCCAGCTCGTCGAGGGCGGCGATGTCCTGCCGCGTGAAGCTGGAGGTGCCGCGCCGGCCGAGGCACAGCGCGCCGATGACGCCGGTCTTGCCGCGGATCGGGATCAGCGCCTCATTCACGGTCACCGCGTGCTCTTGGAGCCTCAGGCCGCTGAACGTCTGCTGGTCCTCGGTGACGGCGTTGCGCAGGATCGTCTCGCCGTCGCGGACCTGCGCCAGGGCCTCTTCGACGGGGGTGTCTGCGTCGAAGAGCATCGCCCGACCCGCGTCATACGCGATCACCTCCTTGCCCCGATCGAGCACGAGCGCGAGGGCCTCGTCCATCGTCTTTCCCGAGGCTTCCTTGACGAGGTCGTTGATCAGCGAGTAGCGGGCCGACTCCTTACGCGACAGTGCGACCGCGTGCGCGCTGGCAATCTGTGCCGCCGCCCGCAGGGTGAGAGTCGTCGCCAGTCGTCGGTCGTCGTCGCCGAAGGTGCCGGCGCGGGTGCCGAGCAAGATGAAGCCCCCGATACGCTCGCCGATCGGCATGGGTAGGACGAGCGCGTGGTGGACCTGAAGGCCGTCAGGCAGGTAGCTGAACAGCTCATTCAAAGCCGCGGCGTCCTCCGTGACGAAAGTCTGACCGGACTGGACGGCGGCCAGGAGCGGCCCGGCGCCGTCGGTGAGCCGGTCGACCGCCTGGGCATGCAGGCCGTCAAGCCCGACCCCCGGCAGCTGCGGCACGAACTGCCGGTAGTCCGGCGACGCGAGGTAGCAGCAGGCGAGGTCGGCGCCGACCTGCGCCGCGATGCCCGTCGTCAGGGCCGCCAGGTCGGCCGGCTGCGCCGCGTGGTCCGCGTCCGACGTCGCTGCGAGGAAGGCGCGCTGCTTCTGCTCCAGATCGCGGGTCTGGCGGTCGATCGTGTCCGCGAAGACCCGATAGGCGACCCCGCCTATCCCGGCGCCCACGCCCAGGCAGATGAGACCCAGCAACTGGAGCACCACCACGCCCCGGTCCGGGTTGAGCTGCCCGACCAGGAGGGTGACGACCACCGCCAGCCCGCCAAGAGGGATCGAAAGTCGCCAGGCCCGGTGGAAGGCGCCGGTCACCGCCGCGGCCAGGCCGGTGATGGCCGCCAGGACCAGCGTCCAGCCCGTGCGGCCGCTGCAGTTGAGGGTCGCCCCGAGCAGGAGCAGGCCTCCAGCGGCCACCGCCGAGGTGATGCGGAAGCGCAGAACCGCCTTTTCCGAGTTCATCAGGAACACTCTGGGCGGCTGGTAAGTCTAGGTTCGTGCCCGTAAGGGGAAGCTAGATACCGAACTTAAACTTCATGCCAGGCACAAATTGACCGTTTCCGAGCTGCTGAGGATCGCCGACCACCTCGACCCGAAAGACCAGCAGATGGTCCGCAAGGCGTACGAGAGGGCCGCGACCGCCCACAACGGCCAGCGACGGCTCTCTGGCGAGGACTACGTCAACCACCCCCTGGAGGTGGCCGCCATCCTCGCCGACCTGGAGCTCGACGCCGAGACGATCGCCGCCGCCCTCCTCCACGACACGGTCGAGGACACCAACCTGACCGCCGAGGAAGTCAGGCGAGAGTTCGGGCCCGAGGTGGCCCGCCTGGTCGACGGGGTGACCAAGCTGGGCCGGATCTCCCTGCGCACCGACCAGCAGCAGCAGGCGGAGAACATCCGCAAGATGATGGTCGCGATGGCGGAGGACCTGCGGGTCGTCCTCATCAAGCTCGCCGACCGCCTCCACAACATGCGCACCCTGGAGCCGCTGGCCGAGGCCAAGCGCCGGAAGATCTCTCGCGAGACCCTCGACATCTACGCCCCGCTGGCCCACCGCCTCGGCATCGGCCAGATCAAGTGGGAGCTCGAGGACCTGGCGTTTCGCAACCTCGAGCCTGACGCGTTCGAGGACGTCGTCGGCCGCATCGCCCGCAAGCGGGCCGACCGCGAGGCCCTGGTCTCCGACCTGCGCGAGATCCTCGCCCGGGAGCTCGAGAAGGTCGGCATCCAGGCCGACATCACCGGCCGGCCCAAGCACATCTACTCCGTGTGGCAGAAGATGACCCGCGAGGCCAAGGACTTCTCCGAGATCTACGACCTGTCCGCGATCCGGGTCCTGGTCGACAGCGTGCGCGACTGCTACGGGGTGCTCGGCGTCGTTCACTCCTTGTGGAAGCCGATGCCCGGCCGTTTCAAGGATTACGTGGCGATGCCCAAGTCGAACGGCTACCAGTCGCTGCACACGACCGTAATCACGCACACCGGCGAGCCGATCGAGATCCAGATCCGGACGCACGACATGCATCGCGTCGCCGAGTTCGGCGTCGCGGCGCACTGGACGTACAAGGAAGGCGGCAAGGACGCGAGCTTCGACCAGAAGCTGTCGTGGCTGCGCAGCCTGCTCGAGTGGCAGAACGAGGTGGGGGATGCCGAGTCGTTCCTCAACACGGTCAAGGTCGACCTCTTCGAGGACGAGGTCTACGTCTTCACGCCCCGTGGTGACGTGATCAACCTGCCCGCCGACTCGACTCCGGTCGACTTTGCTTACCGGATCCACACCGAGGTCGGCCATCACTGCATCGGCGCGAAGGCGAACGGCCGCATGGTGCCGCTCGACTACGCGCTCCAGAACGGCGAGATCGTCGAGATCCTCACCTCCAAGGGGCCCCACGGACCAAGCCGCGACTGGCTCAACTTCGTCAAGAGCGCTTCCGCCAAGGAGCGCATCCGCAAGTGGTTCAAGAGCCAGCGGCGCGAAGAGAACGTCGCCAAAGGCCGCGACCTGCTGGACAAGGAGCTCCACCGCATGCACCGGGTCACGCTGGGCGACCTGCCCGAGCCGAAGCTGCTGGAGATCGCGAGCCTGCACAAGTTCGCCGGCGTCGACGACTTCATGGCCGCGATCGGTTACGGCGACCTGTCTCCGCATGCGGTGGTCATGCGCATGGCACTCAACCTCGATACGCCGGGCGGCGACCTGCGAACGATCCCTCTCATCCCGCAGGTGCAGCCGTCGCCCCGAGTGCTCGTCCGCGGCGAGAAGGGCATCCTGACCACGATCGCCAGCTGCTGTCAGCCCGTGCCCGGTGACGCGATCGTCGGCTACACGACCCGCGGCAAGGGTGTGACGGTGCACCGCGCCGACTGCATCAACGCCGTGAACGCGCAGGACTCCTCGCGCGTGGTCCCCGTCGACTGGGAGGCCGGAGCCTCTCACCTCTACCCGGTGGCGATCAAGATCGAGGCGTGGGACCGCCAGGGCCTGATGCGCGACATCGCCACCGTCGTGGCGGAGAACAGGGTCAACATGTCCGCGCTCGAGGTGCACGTCTACGACGACAAGACGGCCGTGGTTTCGACCACCGTGGAGATCGACTCGCTGGCCCAGCTCTCACGGTTGATGGAGAAGCTCGAAGGCGTGAAAGACGTGCACACCGTGGCTCGCGAAGCTTCATGACCAGAGGTGCCACGGAAGTGACCCTCGGCACGCCGGTGAAAAAGGCGTGGGACGCAATCGTGTCAACGGACGTTCACCGCTGGTACTACCGCCAGAAGCCGCAGGGGGAGTTTGCGCGCGGTAGGACCATTACGTGGATCGACATCACCGGTACGCCGTGCGAGGAATCCGAGGTCGTCGAGGCCGCCGCGCCACACCGGCTTGTTCTGCGCACGCGCTATCTGTTCTCGCCCGCTTTCGCCGAGCAGGCTCCCCACACGCTGACCTGGGACGTGGTGCGCAAAGGCAAGGGATGCCAGGTACGTCTGTCGTGGGAAGCCGGCGAGATGGTCGCCGGTCTGCTCGAGTCCGAGGCCGGCAACATCCTGCAAGGACTTCGGCTCGAGCATGATCCCGTGGCGCAGGCCGAGATCGCCCGAAAGCCGGAGATCGGTGAGATCACGGTGCGCGACGTCACGCCTGAGCGCGTCGCCGACTACCAGCAGTTCTTCGACCGCGACGCGTTTCGTGACTATCCGGCCTGGCAGTCGTGCTACTGCATGGAGACTCACCGCACCCAGACGGACGAGGAGTGGGCGGTGCGCACGGCGCAGGACAACCGCCGCGACATGACCAGGATGATCAAAGACGGCAAGGTAACGGCCCTGCTCGCCTACGTAGACGGAAAGCCGGTCGGCTGGTGCAACTACGGCGAGACGACCCGGCTCAACGGGGTGATGCATCGCTTCGGCCTCAACGCCGCGACGCAGCAAGGCGTCGGCTCGCTCGCGTGTTTCGTCATCGCAGCTCCGTACCGCGGCCACCGGGTGGCCGCCACGCTGCTCGACGCCGCGCTCGAACGGCTTCGTGCGCGCGGCGTGAAGATCGCGGAAGCCTATCCCGTCAAACAGCTGAAATCGGCGCAGTCGAACTTCCGCGGACCGTTGAGCATGTACACCGCGGCGGGGTTCGAGCCGTATCGCGAGACCGAGCGACACCTGATCGTCCGCAAAGCGCTTTGAAGGTTCGCATCGAGGTCACCGCCGACCGCCGCTTCGCCACCAACTCCTACCTGGTCGAGGACGAGGACACCCACGACGCGGTGGTGATCGACAGCAACCTCGAGCCCGAGCTCATCATCGAACTGACCCGGCAGCGCAACGCCAACGTGAAGGCGATCCTCCTCACGCACACCGACCTCGACCACATCGCCGGCCTTCATGAGCTGCGCCAGGCCTTTGGCCCGGTCCCGATCGCGGTCCACGAATCGGAGCGTCACGTCGTGGCCGAGGGACAGCCGCTGCGCCGCGAATTCGGGCCGATCGCGACGCAGGTTGACAATGTCGCGAGCCTGGTCCCGGGCGAGCGTTTCCGTGCGGGCTCGCTCGAGTTCGAGGTGCTGCACACGCCCGGCCACAGCCCCGGCGGGGTGACGCTGAAGATCGACGGCTACCTCTTCACCGGGGATGCCCTGTTTGCCGGGTCGATCGGCCGCTCGGATTTCGCCAACTCGGACGGCCGGGCGCTCATCGCCGGGATCCGCTCCCAGCTCCTGGCTTTAACCGACGAGATGATCGTCTACAGCGGCCACGGCCCGGCGACGACCATCGGCCGCGAGCGGCGTATGAACCCGTTTCTTTTATGAGAGGAAACCCATATGGTTTCCTCTCATCGCGCGTGCGGCTTTGCCGCAGGCGCTGCTCTCCTTCCGGTATACGGTTCGGATTTTTCCAACTGGCCCTTCCAATCGCAACACCCGGTGACCACATGCGACGTGCGTCGCGGCCGGGATGAACCCGGCCGCCAAAGCAACGCTGGCTTAATGTGCGCCCAGGGTCAGGACGACGAGCACCGCCGGCCCGAGCAGGATCAGCCACAGCGTGGGGAAGACGCAACCTACGGTGGGGATGAGGATCTTCAGAGACGCTCGCGCTGCTTCGGTCCGGATCTTCAGGCGTCGCTTGACGCGCATCTGGGCCGCGTGGGCGGCGATCGTGCGCGCAACCGGGACGCCGGTGCGCTCGGCGTAGAGGATTCCGCGGACCAACGAAGAGAAGTCGTCGATCCCGGTCGAGTCGGCCATCTCTTCGAGCGCTTCCGCGCGGGGCCGCCCGAGCTGGATCTCGCGCAGCGCGCGGGCCACGAGCAGGGTCAGCGAGTCATCCTGGTGGCGCACGAGCTGCTCGAGGGCGCGATCGAGGCCGAGCCCGGCCTCCATGCTGATGGCCACCACGTCGAGCGCGTTCGGAAGCGACGCCTCCAGCTCGGTCCGGCGGTCGCGCACGAGCTGGTCCAGCCAGAAGACAGGCAGGTAGAAGCCGAGGGCGACGCCGAGCACCAGCGAGAGCCCGATCGCAAACGGCGTGCCGATGAAAAGGCCGACGGCGGTCCCGACGACGCCGAGCCCGGCCGCGCCGGCAATGCGCAGCGTCTGCAGGCCCGCCGGGTCGAGGTTGAGCGGGTTGCCGACGAAATCGAGCTGCCGCCGGAAGTTGGTGGCCTGCGCCTCGGGGGTCAGGCGCGTCATCTGGCGGTTGAGCCAGCGGCGCAGTGGTCCGAAGAGGCGCTCGAGGAACGGCTTTTCGAGCTGCAGCGCCACCGCGCTCTGGCTCAGCCCGACCTCCTGGCGCGCGAGGCGTTCCCGAGCGAGCGCCGTGGCGTCCGCGGCGCGCGAAGCGATGATGCCGATGGTCAGCAGGTAGGCGCCCGCCGCCGCGGCAATACCCACGAGCAGCGCCAGCCCGTTCATACGATCGCCGTCAGGCGCCGGATGATCAGGTTGCCGACGAAGAGCAGGAACCCCGCCACCGCCAGAATCACCCAGCCCAGGGGGTTCACGAGCATCGGCCGGAAGTAATCGCGGACCAGGAAGTAGAGCAGGAACGCGGCGACGATCGGCAGGAGCGTGATGATGAGCGCCGTCGCCCGCGACTGCGCGGTCGCTGCGTTGATCTCAGCGCGCATCTCCTCGCGCTGACGCATCGTGTCGGCGAGCGTCGTGAGGATCCCCGGCAGGTCGCCTCCGACCGAACGCTGGATGGTGATCACCATGACCATCAGGCGGAGGTCGTTGCTGCCGATTCTCTTGACCATGTTGTTGAGGGCGCTGTCGATGGAGGCGCCGAGCTCGATCTCGCGGCGCGCGAGCCCGAACTCGTCGGAGACCGGCGGTCCCGCGTTGTCGGTCACAGCGTTGAGGGACTGCGCGACCGACTGGCCGGCCTTGATGGAGTTGGCGATCAGCTCCATGGCGCGAGGCAGCCCGGCGTCGAACTGGCGCAGCCGGTGGCCGCGGCGGTTGCGGAGGTACAGCGAAGGCAGCACATAGCCGATCACAGCGAGGATCAGGAACTCGGCGCCGATCCCGAAGCGCAGCAGGCCGACCACCGCAAAGACCAGGGCGACCACACCCTGGATGGCCCTGAACTCGTAGGGGCGCAGCTCGATGTCGGCGCTGGCCAGGTCGCGCTCGAGACGGGTCGTTTTCTGCTCGGCCGCGATCCACGTGGGGCGGCCTGTCGGTTCGAAGCGCCGCCTCAGCTGCTCACGGACGTCGGCCAGCGTCCGGTACGAGGCGCGGACCGACTGCTGGGGGCCGGCGGCCTGCTGCATGCGCACCATCCCGTAGACGACCAGGCCGACGCCGACGGCCGCGGCGACCGCGACCAGGACAATGGCAGTCCCCATCCGCTAGTGAGTCGTGAAATGCCAGCGGGCGTCGATGTCCTTGGGTCCCACGCCCGTGGCCGCGGCGACGCTCGGGCACTTGCTGTCGGGCTGGGTGGGCACGTTCTGATAGTCCGTGTAGGACTCGAGCTCGTACTTCATCGACGCGTTGTTGAGGAGCCAGAAGAGATACTCGGAGTCACAGCCGGTCATGAGCACGGTCAGGCTGCTGGTCACGGCGCCGGCCGAGGAGGTGCCGCCGCTGCTGCTGTTCGCGGGACCGACTCGCAGCACGTCGATGTCACGGAAGACGGTCAGCACGACCGAGCGGCCCGGGTTCTGGCCCACGAGCTGCGTGTTGATCGTCGCGAGCATGGTGATCCGATCGCCGACCTGGACGTAGCCGCCGACCCCGACCTGTTCGTTGGTCGGCACCGTCACCGCCACCCACCCCTTGGGGATCGGAAGGTAGGCGGCGTCGCTGCTGCTGACGAGGTCGCCGGCGGGCGCGACCAGGTTGGCGCTGAGCGCCATCCCGGCGGGGATGTCGACCCGGGCGCCCTTGCCCGCAACGTCTCTGACCGACGCGTACGACTGCGGCGGCGGAGAGGTGACGTTGCTGAGCGTCAGGTCGGAGGCCTGGATGACGGTCCTGGCGCGAATGTCGCGGCTGGCGACCACAACCCTGGTCCCGCTGGTGTTGCCCTGGATGAGGGGGAGGCTGGCGATGCCGGCGGCGGTCGCGAAGGCGAGCACCGCGAGGACGGTGCCGATGATGATGTAGAGGCGGCCGCGGCGCGGACGGGCGAGGGCGGAGGAGGCAATTGACATTCAGGTGGGCGCTAGCTTCACAAAACGGCCGCCCTAAAGCAACTCATAAGACCAAGTGGAGCTAGAGGTTCGCGGGGAAGGCCCGCCTCCCCGGATTCACTCCGGCCGTCACCTGGCGTTGCTCACCAGGCGCCGCCAGACATTCCGTGTGGAAGAGGGGGTTCGCGGGGGAGGCCCGCCTCCCCCGCGCCTTCATTCGACGAGAACCGCCTCGACCAGGGCTGTGCTGATCCCGTAGTCGCCGCCGACCGCGATCCCCGCACCGGCCGCCGCTGAGACGGAAAGCGTCCCGCAGGCAACTGTCCCGTCGATCGTGCTCGTCCCGTTCACTGTGTCGGTGCAGGTCCCGGGCCAGAACACCGAACCCAGGAGCCAGTGCCTGGCCGAAGTCCCTTTGACCGCGATCTGGCCGGTGTTGCTCGCCGACGCCCAGACAAGCAGGTTCCAGCACGCGCGGTCGCCGGTCGGGCACCAGGTCGAACCCGGGCAGCTGGCGTCGCCTGCCGGGGCTTGCGAGCACGGGGCGGTGAACCACGTGAAGCCTCCGCCGGCCGAGTCGGCTGGCGCGTTGGGAGGGCAGGCCGAGATCGAGCACGGCGTGGAGCCGAACTGGCAGCTCGCGCGGGTGCAGCTGACCCCGCCACCGGGGGCGCAGGTGCCGGTGGAGAAGCCAGCCTGGTTGACGAACTCGATCGTCACGTCCCGGGCCAGCAGCTCGCCACCGTTGAGGCAGATCCCGCCTCCGCCAGCGAAACCCGAGCCGTTGAAGTAGTAGAAACCTGGGTCGAGCACCGCTCCGCCAGCGGCACCCGCGGGCTTGAAGGTAGCGATGGTGAGGGACCAAGTCGTCGCCGCGCTGCTGGTCACCGTCTCGGTGGCGACGCCCGCCGGCAGGTTGAGCCGGTATTCCGAGGCGTAGTCGCGCGTGGTGTCGTTGACCAGGGTCGTCCATCCCGCTCCTGGTGTGAAAGTCGCGCCGCCGCCCGCGTTGTAGCCCTCATTCGTGATCACTAGCTCGTTGTCTGCAGTCATCGCGCCGCTCGTCGAGTTGCTCGCGGTTGTCGTGCTGGAGCTGATCGCCGTCGCTCCCGTCTGGTCCAGCGGCGCGACCGTGTCCACGCCCGACCACTCGGTGAGCTCGACGCTGGCATTGTTGGGCGTCCCGAACGTGACGCTTGTGATGCCGCCAGGGTTGTTCGCGTAGTACCAGATCTCCGTCCGGGCGGCGCCGCCCTGGTTGATGGCCGTCGCCCGCACCCATCCCGCGGGGGCCGTGTAAGCCGTGTTGCTCGGATCGCCGTTGGCGGTCGCCACCAGCAGGTCGCCGGCGGCGCTGGGGAGGGGTAGCGTGGCCGTCGGGTTCTTCTTGTTCGATGACTCGGGCCCGGCCTGGACCAGGGCGATCGTCGCCGGGATGAGGGCGCCCAGGTTCAAGTAGCCGTAGCAGCTGGGCTTGAGGTGGTAGAAGCCGCTGGCATCGGGGCTCGCCGGCGAGGGCCCGAGCCCGGTCCCGACGACCGTGCCACCTGCGGTGATGTTGGTGTAGACGCCCGCCGGGCTGCACGGGGCGCCCAGGGCGCCGCCGCTGCTGTTGCGAAGGGTTGCGATCGCAGCGGGATCCGTGTTCGGCTCGGGGGGCAGCACGACGGAGACCGGCGCGACGGGTTGTGGCGCGGTACCGCCGGCGCAGGGGTTCGGCTGGATGCCCGCGACGCCGGCGCTGAGGTAGGCGCTGGTGCCGGAGGTGCCGCACGCCGTCGAGCTGTGTCCGGCCAGCTCGAATCCATCGGCGCAGATGGCATTCGTGGACCCGGAGTTGGCGCCCGCGACGCACACGCCCCCTCCCGGGACCCAGGTCTGCGCGTTGGCGTAGACCGAGATGTTGCCCATGTCCGAGTACGTGCTCGACGCCACCTCGAACCGGTCGTGCGCGTAAACGGCGCAGCCGCCGCCAAGCGTGATCGCGTTGGAAGCGGCGATGCCGCCCCCGATGTTGAACTGTCCGCTGGTGCAGGAAAGGGTGCCTGCGGTCACCGCCGGGACGGAGGCGCTCAGCTGCTGGGCCACGGCGCGCCTGGTCACGTTGGTGGTGGATGAGCCGACGTAGTTGCCGAACGAGATCGGCAGCGCGAGCGTGAGGGTGACCTCGACCTGCTGCTGGTGCGTCTTGTACGGATAGCGGATGGTTTCCGTCAGGCCCCCGGCAAAGGTGTCGGTCCCCGTGTAGCCGCCCCCGCAGCTGCCTCCGCCGATGCCCAGGCTGCCCGTGCGGATGCGCTGGGTGGCCAGGAAGTTGTCGGCCTCGGTGATCACGGTGCTTGCCGAGCCGGCCGAGCAGCCGACCCCGATCTTCATCGCGGCATCGAGCGCAGCCTGGTCGGCCAGCTGCTGCAGCTGGTTGCGCTGCCACTCCACGGACCCGGTGAGCAGGATGAGCGCCGCGGAGCCGATCAAGGCGAGCATCCACACGGCGACGATCACGAGCACCTGTCCTTTTTGCCGGCGCGGCATCAGTGCTCGAGCCTCTCGACCGTCTGGGAGTCGAACGTGATCGCGCCGGGGATGCCGAGCAGGGTGTTGAGCACCGGCTTCCACTGAAGCTTCAGGTCGACGACGACAAGCTGATGCCCTGACGTGCGAACCGCGGCCCCGTTGACCCCGGCGCACGTCGGACAGCTCCAGCGGGGGTTCGGGTTGCCGGGCGCCGAGTCGAGCTCATAGATGAAGACGTAGACGGTGCTCGCGTTGATGGGGCCGGACAGTGTGATGGTGCCTGGCTGGAGAGGGTTGACGTTGGGCGTATAGGCGCCATAGGAAGGCGCGCTGGAGATCGCCGTCGAATCCTGGTACACGACCGACATGCCGAGGGGATCCAGCTGATGGGCGCCGTTGGTCAGCGGGCCGAGCGAGCATGGCGACGCGAGGGCGGTGCAGGTGGGCGCCAGCGTGTTGGAGCCGCTGTAGTAGCCGAGCGCCGCCTGCCTGGCCATGTCGCGAGACGCGCCCTGCAGCATCGTGTAGATCAGCAGGCCGCGACCCAGGTCGACCGAGGCGCCGATCAGGAGCAAGATGGCCGGCGCGATGAGCGCAAACTCGACGAGCGCCTGCCCGCAGGTCCTTATCCCATTGCGGGGAAATGGCCGCTGAAGCCGGCCGATGGGGCCGCTCACCACGACGTTGTGGCGCGGCTCGACCCCGTGATCGTGATCCCGCCCCCGAGGATGTTTAGGTCGCTGAACCGGTAATAGACGAAGACGTCGACCTCGGACTGATACAGGGTCGGAATCGATCCGGCACAGTTCGCGCTGCTGCCGCAGTACACGGCGACCACTGCCTGCCCGGGCACGGGAGCGGTGTAGTCGGTCCCCGCGACAAAGGGCGGGGCGTGGTTGACCTGCGTGGGGCACGTCACGTTGGTCGTGACCGCTGCCAGGTCCCCGACGACCAGGCTGCACATCGCCGCCAGGCCGGGACCGTTGGTGCTGGAGGTCTTGCCGGCTACGAACCTCGCCGCGTCGCTGGCCGCGTCGGAGGTTTCGACCGCAAAAGCGTAGCCGCGTCCCAGCTCCAGGATGCCGGCGACGAGGAGGACCAGTACCGGGAGGGTGATCGCGAACTCGACGAGAGCCTGGCCGGTTCCCTCCCCCGCTCGCCGGGGGAGGTGGCCTCGGACGCGCGGCGTCCCAGGCCGGAGGGGGACCGTCGGCTTTCTCTCATGCATCGAGCTTCAGGCTGGACAGGATCACCCGGGCGACGTCGGTCGCTCCGCGCGAGACGATCGACGAGGGGTCGTGCTGCAGGACGAGGCCACCGGCAAGGGTCGAGTCCTCCGGACGCGAGTCGTCGAAGCCCACGACCACCGACATCTTGCGTCCGAGGATCGACTCGATGGCGGCGCGGTCCAGCGGGGGATGGGGCGAGCGCTGGTTGAGGACCAGCTCCATTCGGTTGTCGGGCACGTTCATGATGTCGCGGAAGATCGCCAGCGAGCGCCGGGCGTCGGTCATGGCCGCGATCTCGGGCGGTACCACGATGACGAGGCATTCGGCACGCTCGATCACCGCGAGGGCCGCCTCGGCCAGCGAGGTGCCGAGGTCGACCACGATCACCTTCTGCCATGCCACCACAACGTCAAGAACGCGGCCGACCCGCTCCCCGGTCAGGGTATCCACCTCCTCCGGGCGCAACGTGCCTGGCAGCACGCCCATCCCGGTGCGGTGGTTGACGATGTTGCCGCGGAGCACCGACTCGAAATCGACCTGCGCCGCCCTGGTCGCGCTCGCGATCGACCCGGTCGCGATCAGGTCGGCGAACAGCGCTGCGTGCCCAAACGGCGCGGCCAGGTCGATGAGAAGCACCTGGCGGGGAAACTTGCGTGCCAGCGCGGCCGCCGAGTTGATCGCCAGGGTGGTCGTGCCCGCCCCGCCTTTGGCCGAGAAGAAGGCCACGATTGGAGCCGCCGTGCGCGAGGCGGTCTGGGCCGCCGCCGCCGCCGCCGCCGAGAGCTCCTGCTCCCACAGCTTGTCGAGCATCACCGCCACCTTCTCGAGCTCCGGCCCCAGGCCCTCGAGCAGGCCGTCCCGGTCGAGGGTGAGCAGGACGGCGTTGGTCAATCCGTAGATGCTGGTCACGTAGCGGTCGCCGCTTCGGGGGACGGGGAGGATGACCAGCTCACCTGGGCCCGGCCGCCGGGTCAGGAGGACCTTGCCGTTGGCGTCGGCGATCGACTCCTCCACCTGTCCCGAGGCGAGGAAGACGACGACGTCACCGCCCAACCCGCCCAGGCGGAGGGTGTCGCGGGCGGCGAGGCCGACGGTGCGCATCCTCCGGGCGACCGCTCGCAGGACGCCGTCGTTCAGCTCCGAGAAAACGGCGGACATCTCCAGGATGCGCATGCGCATCTGGAGTGCGGACGGGCTCTGGTCTCCGGCGGGCCGGCTGCTGCTGGCACCCACCTGGCGTCGCTCTTCCTCCCGCGCCCGCTGTAAGGTTTCCGGAACCTCACGGGCGTTCAAAACGCCGATACTGTAGCGCGCTCCCCTCAGATGGACCCCTCGCTTCGCAGCAACGGCTCAAGCAACAGGCCTACGGTTCAGGCCCCGACGCGCGGCATCGCGCGGTCTCGGGTGGCCGGACGCGTCGACCGGGTGCTCAACACTACCCTGGCCGGCGGGGCCGCGGTCCTCAACGTCACGGCGGCGGAGCTGCTGGCCGAGCCCGTCCCCGTCGCCCGCACCCTCGACGCAGCGCTCAACCGGCCGGGCGTCGGGATAATCGGCCACTGGATGATCCAGGAGCTGTTCCGCCGCTCGAACCTCTACACCGAGCTTCTGAACACGCTGGCCGCCCCCGACCCCCTGACCCGGGCCGCCGCGGCCCGCGTGTGCGCCGCCGTCCGGATGACGGATTCGATCCTGTGGATTGGCGACCTCGTCCGCGACAAGGATCCGCGCGTAAGCGACGCCGCCGTGCGGGCGCTGGCCCAGCTCGGGGGCCGGCGGGCGGTCGAGACGCTCATGGCGGCGGTCGATGCGATCCCGCCTTACCGGCTCGCCATCGCGCTGGCACGCGCCGCCTCCGACGTGGACATCGAGGCGTTGATGCGCCGGCCGGAGACCGAGCAAGCCGCGCTGGCGACCGTGCTGGCATGCGGCCTGCGGCGGGACGTGCTGCGGATTTCCCCGCTGCTGGGCATCGCGCACGACCGCCGATGGCCGCCACAGGTCCGGAAGGCGGCCTGCAAGGCACTGGCCGCGATCGGCGACCGCTCCGCCGCCGACGGGCTGAGCCGGCTGGCGACAGGCGACCCCGAACCGGCGGTGAAGAAGGCGGCCGAACAGGCGCACCGCCGGCTGATCAAGCGCGCGGTGGCGAGGTGAAGCTCTCCGAACGGTTCGACCGCCGCTACCAGCAGGCGCCGGTCCCGACGGCGCCGGCGACCTCCCCGGAGGCCGAGGCGCTGCCCGACGGCCAGCCGACGATCGTTCCCGTCGAGCGCCGGGCGGTGCCGCGAGAGACTCTCACGCCCGCGCAGCCGGCCGGCGACGGTGGGACGCCTTCGGCGGAAGCGCCTGCGGTCCTCAGCCCCGCGCTCGCCTCGGCGAAGGCGGAGGTCCACGCCGAGCTGCTACGTCGCCATGCCGCCGCCATCGACATCAGCAACCGCGCGGGCATCCGCCGGCTGCTCACCCAGCTCACCGAAGACCATTTCCGCGCCAAGCCGCCGGCCGCGCTGGTCACCGCCGCCGACCGCGAGCGCCTCGTCGACATCCTGTTCGACGAGGTGATCGGGCTCGGGCCGCTGGAGGCGCCGCTGCGCGACCCGGACATCACCGAGATCATGGTCAACCGGCCGGAGCAGATCTTCGTCGAGCGGCGCGGTCGCATCGAGCTGACGAACCTCGCCTTCGAGGACGAGGCGAGCCTGCGCAGAGTCATCGACCGCATCGTGTCGACCATCGGACGCCGCGTCGACGAGTCGGAGCCGATGTGCGACGCACGCCTGAAGGACGGCTCCCGCGTCAATGTCGTCATCCCGCCCGTCGCCATCTACGGACCATGCCTGACGATCCGGAAGTTCGGTCGTGAGGTACTGACACCCGAGCGCATCGTCGCCACGGGCGGCTCGTCGGAAGCCATCCTCGAGTACCTCGAGGCCGCGGTGAAGACTCGTCTCAACATCATCGTGTCGGGCGGCACCGGCTCCGGCAAGACGACGCTGCTCAACGTCCTGTCGGGATTCATCCCCGGCGACGAGAGGATCGTGACCTGCGAAGACGCGGCCGAGCTGCGCCTCCGGCAGGTGCACGTGATCAGCCTCGAGTCGAAGCCGGCGAACGTCGAAGGGCGCGGGCAGATCGCGATCCGCGACCTGGTCCGCAACGCCCTGCGCATGCGCCCGGACCGGATCATCGTCGGGGAGGTTCGCGGCGGCGAAGCGCTGGACATGCTGCAGGCGATGAACACCGGCCACGACGGATCGATGAGCACCGTGCACGCGAACAATGCGCGCGACGCGATCTCGCGCCTGGAGACGCTGGTCCTCCTGGCCGGCACGGAGCTCCCTTCGCGGGCTATTCGCGGCCAGATCGCGTCCGCCATCAACGTCATCGTCCAGACGGAGCGCTTGCGAGGCGGCGGGCGCAAGATCGTCAGTGTGGCCGAGGTGTTCGGGCTGCAGAACGGCGAGATCGGGCTCAACGAGCTCTTCGCCTTCCGGCAGCTCTCGGTGCGACCCGATGGGCGGGCGGTCGGCTACCACACGGCGACCGGAACCGGCACCACGTTCGCAGCGCACTTCAAGAGCAACGGTGTTGAGCTGCCGGAGTCGATGTTCGAACCGACGCCGCAGCCGCCGATCGAGAACCTCTACTGATGGGCGACGATTTCCGCGAGCTTGGCGCGCCGCCGGGGGACGACCAGACCGACGGCCATGCCCGGATCATCCACGTCGATTCCGAGGTCCTGGCCGACCTCGGTCACCAGCTGCGCAACCAGCTGAACGCGATGGTCGGCGCCGCGGGCATGCTCACGACCGGGGCCGAGACGAGCGAGGAGCGCGAGCTCGCCGGGATCGTCGAAACGGGCGCCGAGCAGGTGGCCCGAATCATCGACGAGTGGCTCGATGCGGCGACCATCGACAGCGGCGGCTTCGAGCTGGCCCTGCATCCGTTCAATGTCCGCTCGACCATCGAAAACTGCGTCGCCGTGATCGCTGGAGCCGCGGGCGCCAAAGGCCTCGACATCTCGTTCGGCGCGGCGGCCGAGGTGCCGAGCGTCGTGATCGGCGACTCGCGCCGACTCGAGCAGATCCTGCTCGCACTGCTGCGCGGTGCGGTCGACCGCACGCACCGCGGCGGCCTCGGGATCGAGCTGTCGTCGGAGGACCGGGGCGGGCTTGTGGCGCTGCACTTCAAGATCCGCGACACGGGCCGGGGAATGCCTGCGCGCATCCTCCGCGTCGCCATCGAAGGCGTCACGGGGCCCTACGACAAGCTCGAGCCGGGTGACCGGCTCACGATCCTGAGCCTGCGCACGACGAAGCAACTGGTCGAGATGATGGACGGCGAGCTTCACGTGATGCAGGGCGGTGTGGAGGCAGGACCGGACGCGGGCACGACCTTCGACTTCACGATCCTCGCCGAGGCACTCCCGGGCGCGCTCGCGACGACGCTCCTGACCCTGGAAGGGATGCGGGTCCTCGTCATCGCCGCCGACCCCACCGAGAAACGGGTCCTTGCCTTGCAGGTCGAGCAGTGGGGCGCCACCGCGATGTCCGCTACGCCCGAAGAGGCAACCGCCGCCATCCAGACGAGCCGGCCCTTCGACATCGCCTTGATCGAGCACCGGGCGGGGGCGATCGACGGCCTCCAGATCTCGGCCTCGTTGCGGTCACTGCGGCGCTCCGACCAGATGCCGATCGTGCTCATCGGCGCGGCGATGCCCGGCCCGGCCGAAGCCGACGCGGCGGACAGCGGCGTCATCCAGGCGACGCTGACCAAGCCAGTCCCTCCGCGCACGCTGCACGACGTGATGATCCAGGTGGGAGGACGAGGCACCCAGCCGCAGTTCGCGCCGGACGCGGTGCCCGGCACTCTCCGCGTCCTGATCGCCGACGACAACGCGTTGAACCAGAACCTGCTCAAACGGCTGGTCACCAAGCTTGGCCACACCGTCGACGTCGTCTCCAACGGGCGTGAGGCGGTGGCAGCCGTGGCGCAGCAGACCTACGACGCGGTGCTGATGGACGTGCTGATGCCGGAGATGGACGGCCTGGTCGCCGCAGAGGCCATCTGCCGGCGGTGGGCGCGCGGCAACCGGCCGCGGTTGATCGCGCTCACGGCGATGGCGGGACCAGGGGACCAGGAGCGATGCCTGCGCGCCGGGTTTGACGACTACATGAGCAAACCCGTGCGCCTCGAGGAGCTGACCGAGGCGCTGAAGTCGGCGGTCGGCTACCGCACCAACCCGGAGCCGGCCGGCCTCTAGCGAGTACGAAGACGGCTGTCGAGCCGGTCTTCGTGCGAGGAGCGGCGCGACGCTCGCGCCTCGAGGTAGACGACGACGATCACGATCATGCCGCCGAGCACCATCAGGCCGCCCAGCGCCTCTGCGTTGACGCCGGTCGGCTGCGTGATGATCTGGACCATCGCGGCGCCGAAGACGATGATGTAGCTCGCGCCGAGCAGGCGCACCCGCGGCGCCACCTCGACGGTGTCGCCGCCGCGCCAGGGGCGTTTGCCGACGATCAGCAGCCAGGCGCCCATCAGCAGGGCCAGGCCGGCGAGGACGAGCGAGACGAGCTGAACGTATGCCGTGGCCATCGGCGCGTGAGTTTATCTCCCTCAACCACTGGTTCTTACAATCGAACACTCAATGCCGACCAGAGTGCCGATCAAAGCCGTACGCGGAGTCCGCGACATTCTCCCCGCCGAGCTCCCGGTGTGGCGCGCCGCCGAGCAGGCGGCCCGCGACGTCGCGCACAGGTTCGGGTACGAGGAGATCATCACACCGGTCCTCGAGCACGCCGAGCTGATCGAGCGCGTCGGCGAAGACACCGACGCCGTGGCCAAGGAGCTCTATCGGTTCGACGACCGCGGCGGACGCAACCTGGCGCTTCGCCCCGAGGCGACCGCGGGCGTCGTCCGCGCGTACTTCGAAGGTGGCCTCAACCAGGGACCGCAGCCCGCGCGTCTCTATCTGATCGGTCCGATGTTCCGTTACGACCGTCCGCAGAAGGGCCGCTACCGGCAGTTCTTCCAGTTCAACGTCGAGGCGATCGGAGGTGCGGCGCCAGGGCTCGACGCCGAGGTGATCGAGCTTGCGGGCGGCTGGCTGAACGAGGCCGGCCTCCAGGACCTGAGACTCGAGGTGAACAGCATCGGCGACAGCAGGTGCCGCCCCGCTTACCTGAAGCGCCTGCAGGAGTACTACCGGCCGCTGAAGCCGAGGCTCGGCGGCGACTCGCGGCTACGCGTGGAACGCAATCCGCTGCGCCTGCTCGACTCCAAAGTGCCGCACGAGCAGGCGTTCAAGCAGGGCGCACCCAAGATCACCGACCACCTGTGCGAGGAGTGCGCGGCGCACTGGGCGGCGGTGCTGCGCCTGCTCGACGCGGCCGGAATCGAGTACCAGGTCAACCCGTACCTGGTACGCGGACTCGACTACTACACGCGCACCGTCTTCGAGTTCTACCCGGAAGGCGCAACCGGCCAGCAGGATGCCCTCGCGTCGGGCGGGCGCTACGACGGCCTGGCCGAGGCCGAGGGCTGGCCCGCGACGCCAGGTGTCGGTTTTGCCGGCGGGATCGACCGCGTCACCGAGCTCATGGATTTCGGCGGAGTGGCGACTCGGCCCGCCGCTGACTTGGTGGTGCTGCCCGACGGCGACCTCGCGGTGGAGGCCGCCGAGGTGGCGCGCATCTGCCGTGCCGTGCGCTCGGTCGCGGTGGACTTCGAACGGAAGAGCCTGCGGGCCAAGATGCGCTCGGCGAACAAATTCGGCGCGCGCTGGGTCGTCCTGCTCAGCCAGGAGGACGCCACGCGCCGCGTCGCGCAGCTGAGGGATATGTCGAGCGGGCAGCAGGTCGAGCTGCCGTGGGTGGAGCTGCCGACCCGCCTCGCATGAGCGGTTTCTCCGGACCGCACTGCGGGTCGCTGCGCGCTTCCGACGAAGGCCGCGATGTCGAGCTGTACGGCTGGGTCGCGCGGCGCCGGGACCATGGCGGCGTCACCTTCCTCGACCTCCGCGACCGGTGGGGCGCGGTTCAGGTCGTGCTGCGGTCGCTGAACGACGCGCACGTCAGGAACGAGTACGTGGTGCGGGTCGCGGGCAAGGTCGCGCGGCGACCCACCGGCTCCGAAAACGCACGCATGGCGACGGGCGAGGTAGAGGTGGTGGCCGATGAGCTGGAGGTCATCTCAGAGGCGAGGACGCCGCCCTTCGAGATCGTCGACGACGTCGAGGCGGACGAGGCGCTGCGGCTGAAGTATCGCTACCTCGACATCAGGCGGCCGAAGCTGACGCAGACGCTCGAGCTTCGCCATCGCGTCGTGCAGGCGATCCACCGCTACATGGACTCGCACGAGTTCATCGAGGTGGAGACGCCGATGCTGCTGAAAGGCACGCCCGAAGGGTCACGCGACTTCATCGTTCCCTCGCGCCTTCACCCGGGTGAGTTCTTCGCCCTGCCGCAGTCGCCGCAGCAGCTCAAGCAGCTGCTGATGGTCGCCGGAATCGGGCGTTACTACCAGATCGCACGCTGCCTGCGCGACGAGGACCTTCGCGCCGACCGGGTGGTCGAGATCACGCAGCTGGACGTCGAGATGTCCTTCTGCACCGAGGAGGACGTTCTCAACCTCATCGAAGGGCTGTGGGCGAAGGTGTGGAAGGACGTCCTCGGGATCGAGATCCCGACGCCCTTTCCACGACTCGACATGCAGCAGTCCCTTCTGAGGTACGGAACGGACAAGCCGGACCTGCGCTACGAGCTCGAGATCGCCGACGTCAGCGATGCCCTCCGCGGGTCAGGCGCCACCGTGCTGCGGAGCGCGCTCGACGCCGGTGGTGTGGTCCGTGCCCTCGCCGTCCCCGGCGGCAGAGACATGAGCCGGCGTGAGCTGGACGAGCTCGCCCTGCTCGCCAGGGGGGCGGGCGCCAAGGGTCTGGCATGGATTCCCGGTCCGCTCGACCGGCACCTCGGCGAGGGCGAGGTGGCCGCGATCAGGGGAGCGACCCGGGCGGGTGGCGACGACCTGGTGCTGCTCGTCGCCGACCGGCGGCGCAAGGCCGAGACGGTGATGGGACTGCTGCGACGTGAGATCGCCCGCCGCCGGAAGCTGATCCGTCAGGGCGAGTGGAAGTTCCTGTGGGTCTACCCGATGTACCTCTTCGAGGAGGACGACCTGGGCAACCTGACGTACGGCCATCATCCGTTCACGTCGCCATGGCCGGAGGACCTTCCGCTGCTGACAGAGCGGCCGTACGAGGTGCGGGCGCGAGCCTACGACTGCGTGCTGAACGGCGTCGAGATCTCGGGCGGCAGCATCCGGATCCACGACCGGCATCTCCAGGAGCGGGTGTTCGAGATCCTCGGCATGGACGTGGAGAAGATTCGCCGTCAGTTCGGCCATCTGCTCGACGCGTTCGAGTACGGCGTGCCGCCCCACGGCGGGATCGCGGCCGGGATCGACCGGCTGATGATGGCGATCCTGGACACCGAGAACATCCGCGACGTGGTCGCGTTTCCGAAGACGCAGAGTCACCAGGACCTCATGCTCGGCGCGCCCAGCCCGGTCGATCCGAAGCAGCTCGAAGAGCTGCACATCCGGGTGGTGCCGCCCACCAAGAGCGGCCCGTAGTATTGGGAGGCTCCCAACGGGCTGGTGGGTGATGTGCGCGTTGCCCAACAGTCATCAATCGGGACCCCGGAGTCCGCAAGGCCGACCAGATGCCCGCTTCGACGGGACCTGGAGAGCCGAGGCAGGGGACCCACCTGAGCATGCTCAGGACAACCCACCCCCGCCGCTCGGAGGGAGCATCCATATCGCGCCCCTCAACGGCGCATTGCGGTAGTCGACTCGCCAGGGGAACGTGAGCTACATCCCGCCCGGCCTCATCGTCGCCGTGCTTCTAGTGCTCATCGTCTCCCAGCTCCTGTACGCATTCCTCCCCGTCCGGCGCCGCGCCTACCTGCCGATACTGGTCATGACCGCCCTGGGCTTCGGCCTCGGCCAGCTGTGGGACTTCCTCGGCTTGCCCTCGCTGCGGCTCGGGCAGGCGAACGTGGTCCCCGCGCTGGTCTTCGCCCTTCTCCTCCAGCCGCTCGCCCGGTTCGTGCCCAGGCCCTCCCGAGAGCCGAACGAGCCCCAGCCGAGCAACCCCAATCCCCGCACTTAAGATTGCGGGTGTGTTTGCCGCCGGGGCGCGGGGGGTATTCAGACGGTGAGCAGTCAGGGCTTCATGTGGATCGCGTTCGGGTTCGCCGCCCTGATCGTGGCGGTGGCGCTGGCCGCGGTTCTGATCCGGCTCCGGGGGACCCTCGGCGCCGTTGAACAGCTGCTCGAAACGACCAACGAAGAGATGAGAGAAACACTCCCCGAGGTGCGACAGACCATCGAGAACGTGAACGACATCACGTCCGGTGTGAACGTCGGACTCCGAACTGGCGGCCGAGGCTTGGCCGCGTTCGGCCGAGGCATCAGCTCGGCCGTGTACGGCGTGAGGGTGGCAGGTCAGACCCTTGTTCGCACGGTTAGAGGAGGTAGTAATGGCTGACGACAGAGGCGGCGGTGGATTCGGCTGGTTTGTCCTCGGCGGACTCGTCGGTGTGGCGATAGGCGCCTACATCGCGAGCGGGCCCGGCCGCGAGCAGATCGAGAGTCTGCGCACCAAGACCATCGAGCTGAGCGGCAGCGAGCCGGCGCAGCGTGCCCGCGAGGCCGCGCAGCGCGCGAGGACCATGGTCACCGACCCGGAGCACCCGGTGGGCAAGGCGATCCAGGATGGCGTGGCGGCAGCGCGGCGCAAGAGGGAAGAGCTCGAGGCGGCGGCCGCGCGACGGATGAACCGCGCGTCGACGAACCTGGAGGAGTAGCGACCGGATCATGGCGAAGCGAAACCTGGCCGAGCTGAAGATCCCGGCGACACCGGCCTTCATCCCCGTGGCCAAGCGGGTGGCGACCACGCTTGGCGGCCAGCTTGGATTGAGCCTGACGGACCTGGACGAGCTGGCGATCGCGCTCACGCAGGCGTGCGACAGCGCGATCGCCGCCGCGGACGACCTCGGCATGGCGTCCGACCTGAAGCTCACGTATTTCGCCACCAACCGCGCTCTGGTGGTCGACGTCGACCTCCTGCCGAGCGGCAGGGCGCTTCCGCTGCCGGCGGCCAAGCACGCGGCGCCGATCGATCCGGAGCTGCAGCGGCTCGCCTACGAGATGATCCGCTGCTTCGTCGATGACTTCCGACCGGTCATCGAGCCGCGTACCGGACACGTGAGCTTCCGGATGGTCAAGCACCTGGCAGGCTGAGCGGCTTAACTTCGCGTAGCGGCTTCACTTCGCGTAGCGGCTTAACTAATAGGTAGTGGGCTCGAACTCCGCTTCGGCGCGCCTCCCGCGCGATGAGCTGCGCGCGCTCCATCGCCGCTACAAGGAAACCACCGACACGGCCGAGCGCGACCGCATCCGGGCGCAGCTCGTCGACTCCTATCACGACTTCGTCTACTTCCTCGCGCGCAAGTTCCAGAACCGCGGCGAGCCCCTCGACGACATCGTGCAGGTGGGATACCTGGGCCTGATCAAGGCGATCGAGCGATTCGACCCCGACCTCGGCTACGAGTTCACGACGTTCGCCACGCTGACGGTCGCGGGCGAGATCAAGCGCTACTTCCGCGACAAGGGCACAGCGATCCGCTTCCCCCGTCGCCTCCAGGAGCTGCACCAGTCGGTGATGCGCGTCAACGAGCAGATGAAGAACGAGCTGGGCCGGGAGCCGATGGTGGGCGAGCTGGCCGAGCGCCTGGGCGTGTCCCCCGACGACGTCACCGACGCGATGGAGATGGGGCCCGCCTACGTCCCGGTGTCGCTCGACCAGCCTGTCGCCGGGGCCGATGGGCAGGACAGCCGCTCGGTGGCGGAGCAGATCGGGGGCGCCGACCCCGAGCTCGAGCGGGTCGAGATGCGCGACGTGCTCGACCGCGCCATGGAGCACCTGACCCCGCGTGAGCGAGCCATCATGGCCATGCGGTTTTACGAACAGATGTCACAGTCGGAGATCGCCCGGCGGCTGGGGATCAGCCAGATGCACGTGTCGCGGCTGCAGCGGGCAGCGCTGGAGCAGCTCCGGAAGTACGTGCCAGAGGAGAGCACTGGCTGATGGCACTGCTGGAGGAGGAGGCGCCGAAAAGCCCCTTCGACCTCTTCGATCGCTGGTTTCGCGAGGCCGCCGAGGCCGGCGCGGCGCAGCCTGACGCGATGACGCTGGCGACCGCAGGCGAAGAGGGGCCTTCGGCGCGAATGGTCCTGTTCAAGGGCGTCCAGGACGGGTCCTTCCTTTTCTATTCCAACTACGCGAGCCGCAAGGGCCGTGACCTCGCTTACGACCACCGCGCCGCGCTCGTCTTCTACTGGGCGGTCACCCGTCACCAGGTTCGCGTCTACGGCATCGTCCGCCGGCTTGGACGCAGGGCGTCCGAGGAATACTTCCGCAGCCGCCCGCGTGGCGCCCAGCTGTCCGCCCTCGCCTCCCGACAGAGCCACGTCCTCCGCTCGCGTGAGCAATTGGAGCAGAGGGTGCTCGAGCTCGCGGCCAGGCATCCCGAAGAGGTGCCGATGCCCAAAGACTGGGGAGGCTACTCGCTCCGACCGATCTGGATCGAGTTCTGGGAGAACCGTGAGGACCGGCTGCACGACCGCCTGCGCTACGTGTTCAGGTCCGCGTTCACCGGCGCCTGGCGCATCGAACGCCTCGCCCCGTAGCACCCGCGCCGAGCCGTCCAGACGTTCGGGCACGAATGGCGGTAGCGCACCGTCGCCCTAAACTAGATCGACCCCGTGACCGGGAACGAGATCCGCAGACGCTTTCTAGAGCATTTCGCGAGCCGGGAGCATCTGGTCCTGCCGAGCGCGCCGCTGGTGCCGCACGGCGACCCGAGCACCCTCTTCATCTCGGCCGGAATGCAGCCGCTCCAGCCCTACTACCTGGGCCTGAGCAAGCCGCCCGCGCCCCGGATCGCGACGTGCCAGAAGTGCCTTCGCACCGGGGACATCGACGAGGTGGGGAAGACCGACCGCCACAACACCTTCTTCGAGATGCTCGGCAACTTCGCGCCCACCGGCGACTACTTCAAGGAGACCGCAATCCCGCTGGCGTGGGAGCTCGTGACCGGGGGGTTTGGCATGCCGGTCGAACGGCTTCGCGTGACTGTGCATCCGTCGGACGACCAGGCATTCGAGGTCTGGACGACCAAAACCGACATTCCCCCCGAGCATGTGACGCGACTCGGCGACAACTGGTGGGGACTCGGTCGCGGTCCGTGTGGCCCGGACACGGAGATCTGGTGGGACCGCGGTCGCGAAGCCGGCTGCGGTCAGCCCGACTGCTACCCCGACCACTGCGCGCGCTTCACCGAGTTCTGGAACCTGGTGCTTCCGGAGTACGACCAGCGCGGCGACCTGTCGGGCCCGCCGACCACCGCCGATGCGATCCAGCGAGGCATCGCCGACGGCGCCCTGGTGCGGCTGGCGCACCCGGCGATCGACACCGGGATGGGGCTGGAGCGGATCAGCTTCATCCTCCAGGGCAAGACCAACGTCTTCGAATCGGACCTGCTGGCACCGTTGGTCGAGTTCGTCCGGGAGCACAGCAAACAGCCGACGACGCTGTCCGAGCGCATCATCGCGGACCATATCCGCGCGGCGGCGTTCTGCATCGCGGACGGCGTTCATCCGTCCAACGAGGGCCGGGGCTACGTGCTTCGCCGCCTGATCCGGCGCGCCGCCCTGCACGGCCGCAACATCGGCATGAGCGGGCCGCTGTCGGCCGGGGCGGAGCGCACGGTGGCGATGTTCCGCGATCACTATTCCGAGCTCCAGGATCGGCATCGGTTCATCACCGAGACGATCGACGCGGAGGCGGAGCGGTTTGCGCGGACCCTCGAGCAAGGCATGGAGCAGTTCGAGAAGATCGCGGCCCTCGCCGGCAAGAACATCTCAGGAAGCGATGCGTTCCGGCTGCACGACACCTTTGGCTTTCCTCTCGAGCTGACGCGTGAGCTTGCCACCGGGCGCGGCCTCGAGATCGACGATGAAGGCTTTCGGTCCGAGATGGCCGCGCAGCGCGAGCGCTCGCGGCGCGCAGTCCCACATCACTGGGCGCTGGCAAAAGACATCCCCAGATCGGAGTTCACTGGCTACCGGGAGCTGACGACCGCGACGAAGCTCGCCGGCATTCGCAGATCCGGCGAGGCGGCTGACTCGGCAAGCGAAGGCGACGCGGTCGACGTGTTTCTCGAGCGCACTCCCTTCTACGCCGAGTCGGGTGGCCAGATCGGCGACACGGGGATGATCACCACTCCCAGCGGGCGTGTCCGTGTCGAGGACACCCAGAGGCCATCGGAAGGCGTGATCGCGCACCAGGGCACGGTCATCACCGGCGAGATCCGTGTCGACGAGACCGCGACGGCGGCCGTCGACGAGGAGCGGCGCCGGCAGATCATGCGCCACCACTCAGCGACGCACCTCCTCCACAAGGCGCTGCGCGAGATCCTGGGCGAGCAGGTCGTCCAGAATGGCTCCTGGGTGGGACCGGACCACACGACCTTCGACATCCCGCTCAGCCGCGCGATCACGAAAGAGGAGCTTGAGAGGATCAACAAGCGCGTGATGGAAAAGGTGCGCGCGGCGCTTCCCTTTCACGAGAGCCAGAAGCCGTACAGGGAGGCCGTGGCCCAGGGTGCAATGCACCTGTTCGAAGAGAAGTACGGCGACGTCGTCCGCGTCGTGTGCTTTGGCGACTGGACCTGTGAGCTGTGCGGCGGCACCCATGTCCAGAACACCGCCGACATCGGGACGGCCGTGATCGTTTCGGAGTCGAGCATCGGCTCGGGGCTGCGTCGCATCGACATGGTGGTCGGCGAAACGGCGGACGTGCTGGTGCTGCGCGACCGCGAGCTCCTGACCGACCTGGCCAGGTCCTTCAACGCGACGCCGGAGCAGCTGCCGGAGCGAATCCTGGCCGTGCGCTCCGAGGTCAAGGAAGCCCAACGCGAGCTGGCGAAGGCGCGGGATCAGCTTCGCGCGGCACGCGTCGGCGGCTCGGACGGCTTCTCGATCAAGCACGGGCGGGTCGACTACGTGGCCCAAACCGTCGATGCTTCGAGCGCGGAGGAGCTGCGGGCCTACGCCGACCGCTACCTGGAGAGGGTGAAATCCGGGGTCGTAACCCTTGTCGCCGGAGACAAGTTTGTCATCAAGGTGTCAAATGACCTCGTGCCGCAGTTCGATGCCACGCGCCTGAAGGAGCTGTTCGGCACGGGCGGCGGCCGGCCCCAGCTCGTCAGCGGCAAGCTCACCGTCCCCGCCGACGAGGCGTTCAAGCGCCTGGACGAGGAGCTCGCTGCGAGTTGACCAAGTTCAAGTTCCTCCGCAAGCGCAGCGACTACTACCGCCATTTCACGGTGCTCGACATCGGAACCGACCTGATCAAGGTCCTGGTCGTCCGCCGCGAGGGGCCCGACGGGGAGGTCCTCGGGGTCGGCCGCGAGCCCCAGGCGCCGGCCGCGATGTCGGGGGGCGCGATCGCCGACCTCGAGTCTGTGATCCAGGCCTGCAACCGCGCCCTGGAAGCCGCCGAGGACATGGCGCGCACGGTGCCGGGACAGGTCGTCGTCGGCATCGCGGGCGAGCTGATCAAAGGTTTCTCATCGACCATCGCGTACCCGCGCGAGAACTCGAAGTCGCGAGTGCGGTCGAGCGAGATGTCGACGATGCTGCAGATGGTGCAGCGCCGTGCGCTCCGCGAAGCGCAGCACCTGCTCGAGATGGAGCGCAGCTACGGCCAGCTCGAGGCTCGGCTCGTCCACTCGGCGATCACCAACGTCCGCGTCGACGGGTACCCCGTCACCAATCCCGTCGGCTTCACGGGCAAGAACCTCGAGGTCACCGTCTTCAACACCTTCGCGCCGATGACGCACATCGACGCGATCGAAACGGTGGTGCGTGAGCTGGACCTCGAGCTCGCGGCGGCGGTCGCGCAGCCCTACGCGCTGGCGCGGGCCTGCGCCAACGAGGAGGTGTGGGCGGAGGGCGGCATCTTCGTCGACGTCGGGGGAGGCACGACCGACGTGGCGCTGATCCGCGACGGCGGGGTGGAGGGGACACGCATGTTCAACCTCGGCGGACGCGCCTTCACGCGCCGGCTCGCGCTCGCGTTCGGGTTGAGCTACGAGGAGGCCGAGGCGAGAAAGCTTCGCCACTCGGAGGGGCTTTTGTCGGCGGAGCAGCACCGTCAGGTGTCGGAGCTGCTGAGCGCCGACGCCGAGGTCCTGCTCCAGGGCCTGGCCCTGAGCATCAAGGAGCTGTCCCGCGGCGAGCGGCTGCCGAGCAGCATCTACCTCTGCGGCGGCGGCAGCCTCCTTCCCGAGCTGACGCTCGAGATGGTGAAGAACAGCTGGTCGGCGGGCCTTCCGTTCCCGCGGGAGCCGCGGGTCAGGCACCTCGTGCCGCCGGACGTGCGCAACCTGACCGACTCGACCGGGCAGCTGGCAAGCCCCCAGGACATCGCCCCGATGGGCCTCGCCAACCACGCATTGCGGACCGAAGCTGAGGAGCGCGATACGGTCAACACCGTCATGAGACGGGTCCTAAGCGCTATAAAGGCCTGACCAGACCCCGAGGAGACCTGTAAACGCCATGGCAACGAACCCGATTTACGTCGAGACTGAGGAGGAGATCCCGGAGCTCGTCGAGCGCCTGCGCCAGTACCACGGCGAGGACACGATGGTCGTCCTGCCGATGCGCTCGCGGATCGGCCAGAGCCGCTTCAACTTCCAGCTCCTGCGCAACTACGCCGCACGACTGGGTAAGCGCGTCACGGTGGTCTGCGACGACCCCGCGGTGCAGAGGATGGCGTCAGAGAGCGGCTTCCCGGTGTTCGGAACGGTGGGCCCTCACGGCGAAGGCCTGGCCAGCGAGGCGGCGGCACCGGCCCCCGTCCGCCGGTGGTGGCAGCGCCGCCCCGCCACCGCGACCACTCACATCGGCATCGCGGCGCCGACGAGGCTGCTGACGAAGACCGCCACCGAGCTGAAGCCGGGGCGCTTCCTCCTCTACGTGACCGCGATCACGCTCATCCTCGTGGGCCTCTTCGCGGCCCTTGTCTTCGTGCCCTCGGCCTCGGTGACCCTGGTCGCCCAGGCGCAGCCTTTCGTGCGGAAGGACGTGGAGGTCCAGGCCCAGCCGGGCAAGCCCCCGATCAAGGTGCGCGCCGTCACGATCTCGAAATCCAACTCGCAGGGTTTCAAGGTGACCGGCCTGATCAGCGTCCGCCTGGCGCCTGCTACGGGCAAAGTCGTCTACACGAACAAATTCCCCCCGCCGTGCCCGGGGCCGGACTGCGGCTCCCCCGGGATCATCATCAAGTACGGCCAGTACCTGAAGAACACGGACGGGCTCGAGTTCTTCCAGGTCTCCAAGGACACCCTGGTTCCCTGGAAGGGGACGGCGACGGCAAGCATCGTCGCCGTCACCCCCGGGAGCGTGGGCAACGTGGGCAGCGACACGATCACCGAGATCGAGCACAGCGTGTTCGACCCGAACAAGCTCACCGTCACCAACCCGCAGGCCACGGGAGGCGGCACCGACCCCTCCTCGACACCGGTGATGACCGTCGCCGACTTCGACGCGGCGCGCGCCCAGCTCGAGCAGTCGATACACCAGGCGCTGGCGCAGCGGCTCGCCGCGAGCGTGAAGCCTGGCGAGAAGCTCAGCGAGACGATCATCTTCGGGCCGCCTCAGTTCACGACCGACCACCAGCCGCAAGACAAGGTGCCGAGCTTCACGGGCACGATGACCGCCACCGGGGAGGGTGACTTTTACACGGACGCCGACGTGGTCAAGGCCTTCAAGGACGATCTCACGAAATTCGTGCCGAACAACCAGCAGCTCCTGACCGAGAGCCCGATCCAGGTCACCTATCGCCTGCTCAGCGCCGCCAAGGGCGGCTACCTCGTATTCGTCGGCTCGGCTTCCGCGTACGTCGCGCCCAAGCTCGACGAGGAGAAGATCCGGTCCCAGATCGTCGGCCGGCCGGTCCAGCAGGCCCGCTTCTACCTCGAGAAGCTGCCGGTCAAATCCGTCGCCATCAAAGAGCAGCCGATTGCGCTGCCACTGATGCCGCTCCTCGACCGCCGCATCCAGCTCCACTACGTGGTCGAATCCAACGCGCCCACCGCCGAGGCCGCGGCCGCGGGATCGGCGTCGCCGTCACCCTCACCGTAGCGCGGCGGGTGAGACTGCTGGCGGTGGATCCCGGGACGAAACGGGTGGGACTCGCCGTCAGTGACCCGACGGGGACGATCGCCCAGCCTTTCCGGACGATCCCGGCCGAGCCATACACGACGCTGGTCGCTCGCGTCGCGGGCATCGCCACCGAGGTTGAGGCAACCGGGCTCGTCGTCGGGCTGCCGCGCCGGATGGACGGCTCGTTCGGTCCGGAGGCGAAGGCCGCCCGCGAGCTGGCACATCAGCTGCGCCAGGCGTCAAAGCTGCCGGTCGAGCTAGTCGACGAAAGGCTGACCACCGCAGCCGCCGAACGAGCCATGGTGGCGGGCGGCGTCCGTCGCGAGAAGCGCCGCGCCGGCATCGACCGCGTAGCGGCGGCCCTGCTCCTGCAGTCTCACCTCGATCGCCGGCGTGAGTGACCACGTCACCCTTGTCGATGAGACTGGCGCCGAGCGCCGCTTTGTGCTGCACGACGCATTCGACCTCGACGGCGTGGCTTACTACTTGGTTGAGGACGCGGCCGAGCCGGAGCGCGTGCTCCTCCTTCGGGAGTCGGAATCCGGGCTGGAGACCGTGGACGGGGATGAGTTCAGGCGGGTGATGGAAGCGCTGGAATCGGACCAGGTCGAATGAGAAGGCTGATCGCGCTCGTCGTCGTGCTCGCGCTGCTCGGGTTCGGGACGGCGCGCGCCATCGACTGGTGGAACTTCAACGTCAACACGCCCATCTCGCACGACGGCCACAGCGTCACCTTCCACGTCGACCCGGGGGAGTCGCCGGCGCAGATCGGCAGCGACCTCTATGACCTGCGCCTGATCCGAAGCACGATCGCGTTCGACATGTACACGCGGCTGACCGACGCTGGACCGAAGTTCCAGGCCGGCAGCTTCATCCTCAACACGAACATGTCGCTGAGCCAGATCGTGCAGGCGCTGCAGCACGGACGGCCGGACGAGAAGACGATCACGTTCCCCGAGGGCTTCCCGCTGCGCTATCAGGCGGCCCTCGTCGACAGCAAGAAGATCGGTGGCTCTCCCAACTACATCACGGGTGCCGCGTACCTGAGCGCCGCCAAGGACCCCGCGCTGCGAACCGCCTACTCCTTCCTGCCGGCTCAGTCAGGCAACGCGGAGTTTCCATTCGAGGGATACCTGTTCCCGGACACGTACCTGATCAACCCGGCGCTGGGCGCCAAGGGCCTCGTCCAGGCCCAGCTGGACCAGTTCGACACCGTCTTCTCCGCGGACTGGCGCGCGCAGATCGCACAGTCGACGCCGGGCCGGCCGAAGGAGGACATCCGGACCATCGTCATCCTCGCCTCGATGGTGGATCGCGAGGCGAACAACAAGAAGCCGACAGACCGCGGCAACGTCTGCAGCGTCTACTACAACCGCCTGCGCCTGAACATGGCACTGGGGGTCGACGCGACGCTGCTGTACGCGCTGGGCCGCCTCAGTCCGCAGCCGACGGCGGCCGAGCTGGAGTCGAGCTCCCCCTACAACACGCGCAACCACACCGGCCTGCCGCCGGGCCCAATCAGCAATCCCGGCAAGGAGGCGCTCGCCGCGTGCATCAACCCGCCGGTGACGGACTACCTCTACTACTTCACGGACAAGCAGGGCACGACCCACTTCGAGACCAACGCCCAGGACTTCGAGGCTGACAAGAAGAAGTACGGCGTGAGCGGCAACTGACCACCAGGGTCTACTTGCTCGGCAGCGGCATCTCCTACTCGCGCAGCCCGGCGATGCACAACGCTGCGTTTCGCGCCCTCGACATGGACTGGACCTACGAGCTGCTGGACATCTCGGCCGGCCGGCTTCCCGCCGCCGTCGAGCGACTCCGAGCGCCAGACGTCGCCGGCGCCAACGTGACGATTCCCCACAAGCAGGCCGTGATGGACCACCTGGACACGATCGCGCCGGAGGCGGTCAAGGCACGGGCCGTGAACACCATCGTCAACGACGGCGGACGGCTGGGCGGCTTCAACACGGACATCGCCGCGATCCGGATGGCCGTGGAAGAGGCCGGGGTCGAGCCATCGGAGGCAAACGCTGTGATCCTCGGCGCCGGCGGCGGCGCCCGAGCCGCCGCGGTGGCGATGGAGGGGGCGCATCTCACCTTTGTCGCGCGCCGGCCTTCGGAAGCCGACGTGCCCGGCCAGGTGGTCGCGTGGGATGACCCGGCGGTGCCCGGTCTGACGCGCGCGGCGGACCTGCTCGTCAACGCCACGCCGCTCGGCCGCCGGGAGGAGATGCCCCTGCGGCCGGCCGCGCTTCCGAAAGAAGGCGCCGTGCTCGACCTCGTCTATGTCACCGGCGGGACGCCGCTCATCCGCAAGGCGCGCTCGCTGGGCCTGCGGGCTGTCGACGGATGGGAGGTGCTGCTGGGCCAGGGATCGCTTTCGTTCCTGATATGGACGGGCCGCGGCGCGCCGCTGGGGGCGATGCGGGAGACTCTGCAGCCGTGAACGCCTACCTGGTCGCCTTGCTGTGGGCGGTCGTCGGCGCTGGCGCCGGCTGGTTCGTGCGCTGGGGTTCCCTGAGGCTGGCGCGACTCGAAGGCCTCGAGCCAGGGAGCAAGCAGTGGCAGCGCTGCGGCCCGCCGGTACTCTCCGCGGCCGTCTTCGCGATCTACGCGTTCGTCATCGAGCCGTTTCCGCTGCTGGTCGTGCGCAGCCTGTTCGCGCTGGTGCTGGTCCAGGTCATCTTCTTCGACTTCGAGCACCGCCTGATCCTGGACCGCGTCATCTTCCCTTCGATGCTGCTCGCCCTCCTGGTCAGCCTGTCGCCGCTCGTCAGCCCGAGCCTTGGACTCTGGCGCCAGCCATGGTGGACCGGCATCGCCATGGGGCTCGCGGCGGGCGGCGTGTTCCTGCTGCTGGCGATCGCCGGGTCGGCCATCTTCAAGGCGGAAGCGCTGGGCTTCGGCGACGTCAAGCTCGCGGTGTTCATGGGCCTGCTCCTGGGTTGGCCCTACACCTTCACGGCGATCTTCTACGGGGTCCTGCTCGCCGGGCTGGTGTCGATCGGCGTCATCGTGTCCCGCCGCTCCATGAAAGGCACGATCGCCTACGGCCCGTACCTCGCCGCGGGCGCCCTGATCCTCCTGCTGTACCCGCTCGAGTAGGCGATACTAGCTCGCCATGAGCAAGCTCCTGCCCGGCGAGAACCTCGTCCTGAAGCATCACCCGCATTGGATCACGCTCGTCAACAGCCTGGTCGTGCCCGTCGTCCTGCTCGTCGTCGCGATCGTGGCCGACTTCACAGTCCTGACGTCCAGCGGGGTACCGAACCTGCCGGCGCTCGTCACGCTGGGTGCGCTGGCTCTTGCGCTCCTGTGGTTCATCGTCGTCTGGATCCGCTGGCGGTCGATCACGTACACGCTGACCGACCAGCGCATCACCATCCAGTCAGGCGTCTTCAGCCGCCAGGAGAAGATCGTCCCCATCGATCGCGTGCAGGACTGCAGCACACGTCAGTCGCTGCTCGGCCGTGTGCTCGCGTACGGGCGCGTCGAGGTCGACGCGGCCGGTGCGCAGGGCGCCGAGGTGCTGGACCACCTGCCCCAACCCGGCGATTTCCGCGACCAGGTCTTCGTGCAGTCGGAGAAGCGGCGTGGCGCCGTGCCTGGAGGGATGACCTCCGCGACGCCGGTCTCCGCCAATTCCAGCGGCGTCTGACAGCCGGCGCAAGCCGCTCGCTCTGCTCGGCTTCATGGGGTCGGGCAAGACGCTGGTCGCTGCGCTCGTCGCGGAGCACCTCCACGCGGATCTTTTCGACCTCGACCACATGGTCGAGCACGAAGCGGGCATGTCCACCGCCGACATCTTCGCCACGAGCGGCGAGCATGCTTTTCGGGAGTTCGAGAAGCAGGTCCTGCCGCGCGCGCTGAAGCCGGGGGCGGTGGTGGCCCTCGGCGGCGGTGCCGTGATGGACGACGATAACTGGGACTTGATCGCCAGGAGCGCGGTGACCGTCTACCTCGAGGTTCCCTTCGACCTGGTCTGGCAGCGGATACGCCAGGCCCCAGGCCGCCCCTTGATCGCCGGCCGCACGGCGTCCGACGTGGAGGCGCTCTACGAGCGCCGGCGGGGCCGGTATGAGCAAGCCAGGCACAGGGTCGACGCCGACCGTCCGCCGCTCGAAGTGGCGAATGATGTGATGAAGATTTGGTCCGCCTGATCCTCGACTCCTCGTCAGGCAGCTATCCGGTCCTGATCGGCACCAACCTTCAGCGTGAGCTCCGCAACGTGATCACACGGCTCGATCCCACCGCCGCGGCCATCATCACCGACACCAACGTCCGGCCCTGGGCGATCAAGGTGGCGAAAGCGATCAAGCGAGCCGGCCTGAAGACGGCAATCCATGCCATTCCGGCAAGCGAGCGCTCGAAGTCGATCTCGCAGCTGGCGAGCGTGCTCTCCTTCCTCGAGCGGCAGCAGATCGATCGAGGCGGCTGCGTGATCGCCGTGGGCGGCGGAACCGTCGGCGACCTCGCCGGGTTCGCGGCCTCCATGTGGCAGCGCGGCATCCGCCTGGTGGCGGTGCCGACGACGCTTCTGGCGATGGTGGACTCGAGCATTGGCGGCAAGACCGGCGTGAACGGCCGGCGATCGAAGAACGCGATCGGTGCTTTCTGGCAGCCGTCCGCGGTCGTGTCCGACATTGCGGCGATCGAATCGCTGCCCGTCCCGGGGTATCGAGACGCTTTCGCCGAGGTTGTAAAGTACGCCGTCGCCATGGACCGAGGTCTCTTCGAGCTGCTGCAGCGAAACACGCCTCGACTGGTCGAACGCGACCTTTCGATGCTCGAGCGCGTCGTCTTCCGATGCGTCGCGGCCAAAGCGCTGATCGTCGCCAAAGACGAGCGCGACCGCGGACCGCGAGCCATCCTCAACTACGGCCACACAGCGGGCCATGCCCTGGAGGCGGCGACCGGCTTCCGCGTCACCCACGGCCGCGCGGTCGCCTTCGGCATGCGGGTGGCGGCGCAGATCGCGCTCTCCATGGAGCTCTGCAGCAAGCGCGTCGTCGAATCCCAGGACGCGCTGCTCGCAGGACTCGGCCTCCCCGACAGCCCGCCGCATGCAGACCCCAAGCGCGTGCTGGCGGCGATCGCGCTCGACAAGAAGGCGCGGCGGGGCAAGGTCGCCTGGGTGCTGCCCCGCCGCGTCGGCCACGCCGAGATCGGGCACCTTGTGCCCGGGCCGCTGGTGCGGCGCGTGGTCACGAGGTCGCTCGCGTGAAGCGCGTGGTGGTGGTGCACGGCCCGAACTTGAACCTGCTCGGCAAGCGGGAGCCGCACATCTACGGCACGCGCTCGCTCGACGACTTGAACGAGGCGGTGCGCGACCAGGCAAAGCGGCTCGGCCTCGAGGTCGTCCTGTTCCAGAGCAACCACGAGGGCGAGATCATCGACTTCCTCCAGAAGGAGGGGCCGGGATCGGCGGGCGTGGTGATCAACCCGGGGGCGCTGTCCCACTACTCGCTCGCGCTTTACGATTGCCTGCAGGCCCTCGCGCTGCCGGTGGTGGAAGTGCATCTCTCCAACATCCACGCGCGCGAGGAGTTCCGCTCCAAAAGCGTGACCGCTCGCGCCGCCCGCGGCGTGATCACGGGGCTGGGATTCACCGGCTACGAGCTCGCGCTGGAGTACCTCGCAAAGCAGGAATGATTTCGACCAACGATTTCCGAAACGGGACGATGTTCGAGATGGACGGCCAGCTGCTGTCCATCGTCAGCGTCGAGCACATCAAGCTCGCGCGGGCGGGCGCCGTGATCAAGGCCAAGCTGCGCAACGTGCTGACGGGGTCGATCTTCGAACAGAGCTTCCGCAGCGGCGACAAGTACCGCACCGTGCGCATCGACAGCACCGAGGCGACCTACCTGTACGGAGACGGCTCGCACCACTACTTCATGGACACCAAGACCTACGACCAGGTGGCGGTGGACGACGATATGCTCGAGGGTGTGCTGCCGCTGCTCAAGGAGGGCAGCACGGTCTTCCTGCAGCGCTACCAGGACCGGCTCATCGGCGTCGAGCTGCCCATCAACGTCGACCTGAAGGTGGTGTCCACCGACCCGGGTTTCAAGGGCGACACCGTTTCCGGTGCGACCAAGCCCGCCAGGCTCGAGACGGGCGCCACCGTCCAGGTGCCTCTGTTCATCCAGTCTGGCGAGGTGATCCGGGTCGACACGCGGGATCAGTCGTACGTCGAGCGCGCCTGAGCGCCAGGGGGTAGGATCAGGCGGTTATGAGCGAGAACGGTTCGCTGGGGGCTGTCCGTGTGGCCAACGAGGTGATCGCCAGCATCGCCGCGCTGGCCGCGTGCGAGGTTGAAGGTGTGGATGGGATGGACGAGGCGGCGGCTCGTCACTTCGGTGATTTTGTCCGGCGTCAGGCAGCGCACCGCGGCGTGCGCGTGCACATCGAAGGCGATCGCTCGATCCATCTCGAGGTGTTCATCACCGTCGCCTCGGAGGCGAGGCTCGCCGACGTGGCGGCGGGCGTGCAGGCCAACGTCGTCGAGGCGACCGAGCGCATGCTCGGCCTCGAGGTCGGTGAGGTGAACGTCTTCGTCTCGAGCGTCGCCTTCGCCACCTAGCAGGGGGCGGTTGGGCAAGCGCCACCAGGCCAGGGAGCTGGCGCTCAAGGTTCTCTTCCAGCTGGAAGGCAGCGACGACGACCCCGAAGAAGTCCTGCTCTACCACGCCTCGGAGAGCGTGGCGGGTGAGGACGCCACCAACTTCGCCCGGCAGCTGGTCGCGGGCGTGCTCGCGAATCAAGAGAAGCTCGACGCGGTCCTCAGCGAGACCTCCGAGCACTGGAAGCTCGACCAGATGGCCAAGGTCGACCGCATCATCCTGCGCATCGCGGTCTACGAGATCGCGATCGATCGCAAGGTGCCGACCAAGGCCGCGATCAACGAATCGATCGAGCTGGCGAAGACCTTCTCCGGTGACGAGGCCGGGCGTTTCGTCAACGGCATCCTGGGCCGCGTGGCCGCCACCGCGACTTGATGCAGCCGTCCCAGCTTGACGACGTTCTGGCCGACCTGGAAGCCACGATCGGCACGCTCGCGGACGGCAGCGCGCCGCTGGACGAGCTCGTGGCGGCCCACGATCGGGCGGTCAGGCTGCTGACCGAGGCGCAGGCGCGTTTCGCGGAACTTGAGGAGCATGCGGAGCACTCCGCTAAATTGCTGCAGGATTGACATTCCTGCTTCCGCCGCTCGTCGCCTGGACGATCGCCCAGGCGGCCAAGCTGCTCCTGACATCGTGGCGGCAAAGACGCCTCAACCTGCGAGTCCTGGCTGAGACGGGAGGCATGCCCAGCAGCCACAGCGCCATCGTGGCGGGACTGACCACCGCCGTCGGCAAGCACGCCGGCCTCGCGTCCGCCGAATTCGCGATCGCCCTTATCTTCACCTTCGTGGTGATGTACGACGCGGCCGGGCTGCGACGCGCCGCCGGCCGCCAGGCCGAGGTTCTGAACCGCCTGGTCGACGATCTCGTCCACATGCGCGGTGTGCAGGAGCAGCGGCTGCGCGAGCTGCTCGGGCATACGCCGATGGAGGTCTTCGTCGGGGCCGCGATCGGCCTCGCGGTCGGCCTCATCCTTTAAGCGCGTGATGCCTCGGCTCGACGTACTCGTCACGAAAAGCGGCCTGGCGGAGTCGCGGGAGCGGGCCCAGGCACTGATCCTCGCCGGCAAGGTGCGCGTCTCCGGCGAGACCGTCCGCAGCCCCGCCCGCAGCGTCAGCGAAGACGCGCCGATCGCGGTCGACTCCGAGCCTGCCTACGCGAGTCGCGGCGCGCTCAAGCTCGGGCCGGCGCTGGACCGATTCGGCGTCGACCCGCATGGCCGGTTGTGCGCCGACATCGGCGCCTCGACCGGCGGCTTCACCGACGTCCTGCTCCGCCGAGGCGCCGTGCGCGTGTACGCGGTGGACGTCGGCCGCGGCCTCCTCCACTGGCGGCTGCGTCAGGATCCGCGGGTGGTCGTCATCGAGCGCGTGAACGCACGTGACCTGGAATCGTTTCCAGAACCGATCAGCCTCGTGGTGGTCGATGTCTCATTCATCAGCCTCGTGAAGGTGCTGCCCGCGCTGCGGCGCGCCGCTCCCGAGGCCGAGCTTGTCGCCCTGTTCAAGCCGCAGTTCGAGGTCGGCCGGTCGGAGGTCGGAAAGGGCGGCATCGTTCGCAACCAGGAGGCGGTCGCCAACGCGGTTGCGCATTTTCGCGATTGGTGCGAAGCCCACGGCTACGAGGTGGCGGGCGAGGCGCCCTCCGAGGTAACCGGCGCGGACGGCAACCGCGAGGTCTTCGTCCACCTGAAGCCGGCGGCCGCATGAAGGTCTGTCTCTTCCGCGGCGCCGGTGTCGAGCAGAAGGTCGTCGAGGGCGCGCTGCGGGCCATGAAGGCGCGCAAGGTGGATGGCGGCGAGGTGGAGCGCGGCGCGCCGGCCGCGACGATGGCGCGCTCCCTGAAGGACAGCGACCTGCTGCTGACGCTCGGCGGCGATGGGACCTTCCTGGCCGGCGCGCGCCTCGCTGCGCCACGTGGGATTCCGATTCTCGGAGTCAACCATGGACGCCTCGGTTTCCTGACCGAGATCGAGGCCGGGGAGATGAACGAGGGTCTGCGGCGCTACCTGGATGGCGCATTTCGCATCGAGGAGCGCACGATGCTGGAGGTCACGCTGTTTCGGGACGGGCGAAGCCTGGCTCAGTCGATCGGGCTCAACGAGGTCGTCGTCGACCACGCCGGCGAGGCGCGGATCCTCCGCCTCGAGATCGACGTCGCGGACCAGGCCGTGGGCACCATCGACGCCGACGGCGCAATCATCGCCACCGCGAGCGGCTCGACCGCTTACGCGCTGGCGAGTGGGGGTCCGATCCTCGAACCCACGCTCGAGGACCTGGTGCTCGTCCCGATGAGCCCGTTCGCGCTGACCGTGCGTCCGATCGTCTTTGCGCCGAGACAGACGATCACGCTGACTGTCGTTCGCGGCCCGGCCGAGATGCGCGTCGACGGGAGCAGGCGTGGCCGTGCGGTGGCCACCGGGGATGTGGTGCGCTGTGGCACGCACGCACGCAGGCTGAAGGTCGTCCGCTTCAGCCCGCCCGAGAGCTTCTATCGCCGGCTCGGCGACAAGCTGGGCTGGGGCCGGCCGCTGGTGCCGAAGAAGTGATCCGAGCAGGCACTCCAGTCAACTGGCGGCCGGGTTTCATCCCGGCCGCAATCCGCGTCAACGTTCCTCGCTGAGGTCCCTCTACCTTCAGGTAGGCTTGGGCCTCGTGGATTCACCGGTCGCTGGTGGCCCCATCCGGCTCGACGTCAGCACCCCGGTGTTCGAAGGACCCCTGGAGCTTCTCCTCGCTCTGGTCGAGCGTGAGGAGGTCGACATCTTCAAGGTCTCGCTCGCCAGAGTGACCGACGCTTACCTGGCCGAGCTCGCGTCGCGCGAGATCCCTGACCCGCAGGAGATGGCGGAGTTCCTGTGGATGGCCGCTCGCCTGCTCCTCCTCAAGTCGATGCGGCTTCTGCCGGGCGAAAGCCCGACCGACGAGGAGAGCGAGCTGCTCGGATGGGAGGATGAGGTGCGCCAGCGCCTCGAGGAATATCGCGCCTACAAAGAGATCGCCGGCGAGCTGCTCGGGCGGGCGCAGCAAGAGTCCTTCGCGTTTCCGCCGCCTGCGCGTCCGGTGGAGGCGGGTGGGCAGGAGGCGCCGCTCGATGTCGACGTTCTCGTCGCCGCGTTCAACAGCGTGCTCGCGCGGATCCCGCCACGGCCGCTGGTGGTACGCGGGCGGACATGGACGCTGCAGGAAAAGCTGGAGGTGATCACCGACCGCTTGCGCCGGGGTCCGATCGAGCTCGTCGAGCTGATCCTGGAATCGCACGACCGTCTCGAAGCAGTCGTCACGTTCGTCGCCCTGCTCGAGCTCATCCGCCGGTCGGTGGTCCGAGTGCGCCAGAAAGAGCGATTCGGGCCCATCCACGTCGAGCTGAGAGAGGCCGCACCATGAGCGAGGTTTCGGCGGCCCTCGAGGCGATCCTGTTCAGCTCCAACCGCCCGCTGAAGGTCCGCGAGCTGCAGCAGGCCACGGACAGCGACCGCAACAGCATCGAGGGCGCCCTCGAGAAGCTGCGCGAGGCGCTCGACGGCAGGGGCGTGATGCTGATGCGGCATCACGACGAGGTGCATCTCGCCACCCGGCCGGAGTACGCGGGCGCCGTGCGGCGGGCCTTGCGTCCGGAGGTGTCCGGGCGCCTTTCCCAGGCCGCGTACGAGACGCTGGCGATCGTCGCTTACCAGCAGCCCGTGGCGCGGGCGCGAATCGAAGAGGTGCGCGGCGTCAACTGCGACAGCGTCCTGGGCAACCTGGAGCTTCGCGACCTGATCACCGAGGTGGGGCGGGGCTCGGGGCCGGGCCAGCCGAAGCTGTACGGGACGACGATGCGGTTCCTGCAGGTGATGGGGCTCGAGTCGCTCGACCACCTGCCGACCCCGAGCGAAGGCGCGGAGCTCATCTCACGCACGAAAGGCTGAACCGATTCCTGGCTCGTTCGGGAGTGGCCAGTCGCCGGACGGCCGACGAGCTGATCGCTTCTGGAGCGGTCCGCGTCAACGGCGGCCGCCCGCCGACGTCGGGAATGCTGGTCGATCCCGAAAGCGACCGGATCACCGTCGACGGCCGCGCCGTGCAGCCCGCGACCGTGCATCGCTCCGTCATGCTCAACAAGCCGCTCGGCGTGATCACGACGTCGAAGGACGAGTCGTCGCGCACGACCGTGCTCGATGTGATCGGCGAAGAAGGCAGGCTCGGTCACCGGCTTTTTCCTGTGGGCCGGTTGGACGCCGACAGCACCGGGCTGCTCCTGCTCACCGACGACGGCGACCTGGCGTACCGGCTCACCCATCCGCGCTTCAAGGTCGCCAAGGAGTACGAGGTGGTCGTGGCCGGGGAGTTGGGATCCAGGGACCTGCAGGCGCTTCGCAGCGGGGTCAAGCTGGACGACGGAATGACGGCGCCGGCCGAGGTCGAAGTTCTGCGGTCGACGAAGGGCGGGCTTGACTCCGGACGCTCCGAGCTGCGGGTTGTCATCCGGGAAGGAAGGCACCGCCAGGTCCGCCGCATGATCCAGGCGGCAGGCCACAAGGTGCTTGGCCTGCGACGCACCAGCTTCGGGCCGCTGCGCCTGGGCCGCCTGAAGGCCGGCGGGTGGCGTGTGCTCTCGGCCGGCGAGATCGCGGCGCTGCGCCGTGCGACCGACCGCGACCGGCCATGATCGTCACGATCGACGGCGGGGTGGCGTCCGGCAAGTCCGCGGTTGGCAAGCGTGTGGCGGACAGGCTCGGCCTCCCATTCGTCGACAGCGGGCTGATGTACCGGGCCATCGCGCGAATGGCGACCCGGCAGGGAATCGATCCGCTTGACGCGGAGGCGGTGACGCGCCTTGCTGAGGACCACGCGATTCGTCTCGACGGCGAGCGCGTCTGGGCAGACGGCGTCGAGCTGACGCAGGGCATCTACGACACCGATTACGCGGACGCGCTGCCGATCGTCTCGGCGAACGCGGGCGTGCGCAGGGCGTTGGTCGCCCAGCAGCGGCGCATGGGCTCCTCAGGCGTCGTCATGGCGGGTCGCGACATCGGCACGGTCGTGTTTCCCGACGCGGACCACAAGTTCTTCCTGGTCGCAAGCCTCGACGAGAAGGTGCGGCGCCGCGCCGCCCAGTACGAGCGGCGCGGAGAGCGCGTCGACGACGAGGCGATGCGGAAGGAGGTCGAGCATCGCGACCTCGTGGATTCGCAGCGACCCGTGGCGCCCTTGAAACCCGCGGAGGACGCTCTGATCATCGACACCGACAACCTCGACCTGGACGAGGTCGTCGACCGGATCGTGAACGAGGTCAACCGGATTAGGCGGTGACCGGATTCCTCCGCGGCCTGATGCGCTTCATGACCCGCGTCTACCTGGTCGGGCTCTTCAGGGTCGAAGGCAGGGAGAACGTGCCGCTCTCAGGTGGGCTCATCGTGTGCGGGAACCACTTCGCCACGCTGGATCCGCCGATGGTGCCTGCGTTTCTGCCCCGGCCCGACAGCTGGAGCATGGCCAAGTCCGAGTACTTTCGGAAAGCCCGGATGCGCTGGCTGTTCAAGGCTTACCAGGCCTTCCCCGTGGTTCGGCACACTGCCGACCGCGTGGCGATTCGGCGGTCGTTCGACCTGCTCAAGGCCGGCCAGGTGCTGGTCATCTACCCGGAAGGGACTCGTGTCGAGTCGGGTGTGCTGTCGAAGCCCGAGCCGGGCGCGGGTTTCATCGCGCAGAAGTCGGGGTGCCCCGTCCTGCCGGTCGCGATCACGGGCACGCGTGAGTGCATGCCCAAGGGCAAATTCTGGCCGCGCCGTGTGCCGGTGCTCGTTCGGTTTGGCAAGCCGTTCCAGATTGCGCAGCGGCGGCCCAACGGCGAGCGGATCTCGCACGACGAGGCATCGGACGCGATCATGCTCGCGATCGCCGAGCTGCTGCCTCCGGAAAAGCGCGGCCTCTACAGCGATATGGACGGGATCCGCCGGCGCCTGGAAGGTGTGTCGACTCCTGTATGAGCTGGCGGCGCGCCCTCGGATAGTCCGGACTATCCGGGGTTTCCGTGGGACGTGGGGTGGGTCAGTCCGGACTATCCCGGCATCTAGCCGATTGCAGGTCGCGCCCAGTCGTCCTCGACCAGGCTGCCGAGCGCGGGGTTGAAGCAGGCGTCGAACGCCTCCTTCAGCGACTGGGGAGTGAGCCGAGGTGGCTGCTGGCGATAGTTCGCGAGGTCGACGAGCCGTGCGACGAGGGCCCGCGGGTGAGAGCCGCGCAGCGGCTTTTTCCCGTACAGGTTGTTCAGCAGGTAGCCGATCGCCTTCTCGTCAAAGGGCACGCCCTGGCGGTCGCACTCGAAGCGGAGGATGCGGCCGAAAGCCTCAGGAGTCGGGTTGCCGATGCCGATCTTGTACGCCATGCGGCGGAGGAACGCCTCGTCCACGAGCTCGGTGGGCGACAGGTTCGTCGAGAATACGACCTGGCACAGGAAGGGCAGCTCGATCTTGCGGCCCGACGCTGAAAGGTCGAGGTAGTCGATCTTCTTCTCCATGGGCACGATGAAACGGTTCAGGAGGCGCATCGGCGGGACCTCCTGGCGGCCGAAGTCGTCGATGACGAACACGCCGGCGTTCGCCTTCCACTGGAGCGGCGCCTCGTAGTAGCGGTTCTGGGCGTCGTAGGTCAGGTCGAGCTGCTGGAGCTTGAGCTCACCGCCGGCCGTGACGACGGGGCGCTCGACCTTGACGAGGCGGCGGTCGATGGGCTGCTCACCCTCGGCGATCTTGTGGTAGACGGGGTCGATCACACGCACGATCTCGTCGCCGACGGCGACCGCGTGCGGGATCTCGATCGGCGCACCCATGAGGAGCGCCATGCGCTCGGTGATCGTGCTCTTGCCGTTGCCGGGGGCGCCGAAGATGAAGAGGGAGGCGCGCGAGACCATGGCGCCGCCGATCTGGTCGATCACGTGCTGCTCGAGCTCCAGCTCGCCCAGCGCCCGCTTGAGCTGGGAGTCGGTGACCGGCGACTTGCCGGTGACCTGGGAGCGGATCAGCGCCAGGTAGTCCTCGAAGTTGACCGGGCAGGGGCCCAGGTAGCGCGTCTGCACCGCGGACATCTCGGCGGCGCGCTGGCGTCCGGCCCCGGAGATCGCGTAGTTCATCTTCACCGGGTAGGGCCGGCCCTCGAGGCCGGGGTCGTTGGAGACGCCGCGCGTGTCCATGAGCTGGTTCTTCTCGAATTCGTCGATCAGGGGGGAGAAGGTCTCGAAGGGCAGGCCCAGGCGCTGCTCGAGCGCGGACCCGGTCAGCTGGTCGGCAAACGCAAGCGTTCTGAGCAGCAGGCTGGCGACCAGGTCACGGCGAACGTGCAGGTCTTCAAGACGCTTGGGAGCCTCGATCGCCCCAGTTACCATCGGCCGCACATTTTACCTTTCGGGACCGCCGATTCGGCGGTTGCCTGCGTGGCTTTGGCGGCCGGGCTCATCCCGGCCGCGACCATGTGTTCCTTGCCACCCAGTCGTCACATCGAGCGACCTTTGGTCGATCCCCACCTTTCCGGAAGGGGTTGGCGGCGCGAATCCTGCCGGTTTAGCCTTGGGAACGTGGAGCCACCGCAAGCGGCCGTTGAGCGCCGCGACGGAGGGGGAACCAGGATGGTTCCCCTACGACACGTTTGACGGAATTTGTAGCTCTCGACCTCGAGACGACGGGTCTCGACCCTGCCCGTGACCGCGTCATCGAAGTTGGCGCCGTGGCGTTCACGACCGACCAGGTCACCTCGACCATGGAGAAGCTGGTCGACCCGGGCCGCGCGGTGCCGGACACGGTGCTCCGCCTGACGGGCATCAAGCCGGAAGAGCTCAAAGGTGCGGCCAGCGCCAAGCGCGCGCTGGGCGAGCTCGCCGATTTCCTCCGCGGCCGGCAGCCGGTCGGCCACGGCGCCCGTCTCGACGTCGAGTTCCTCGAAGCGGCCGGCCTCTGGGACCCCACCGCCCAGGAGATCCTCGACACGCTGGACATCGCCCGCATCCTGCTCCCGGGGGCCGCCAGCCACAGCCTGCCGCTGCTGTCGTCCGAGATGGGTTTCACGCAGCCGCGCCCGCACCGGGCGCTGGATGACGCCGACGCGACACGGCAGCTGCTGCTGCGCCTACGCGAAGAGGCGGTCGCGCTCGACGAGTCGCTCAAGGAGTCGATGGTGGCGCTGGTGGCGCCGTACGGCTGGGCGGTGGCGAGGTTCTTCGCCGACGCGCTGACCGCGCCCAACCCGAATCCCGAGCCGGAGATCGCGGATCGTCTGGAGCCGGCCGGGCTCGGCCGCGCCGCCGTCGCGCCTCCGGAAGACCCTTACGTGCTCGCCGGCCTTCTCGGACCGAAGGGACCCCTGGCTGACCTGCTGCCCGGTTACGAACACCGCGAGCCACAGACGCAGATGCTGCTGGCGGTGGCGCAGATCCAGGCCCGCGGCGGCACTCTGGCCGTCGAGGCCGGCACGGGGACGGGAAAGAGCCTCGCCTACCTGGTGCCGTCGATCGCGCGCTCGGTCAGGCATCGCGAGCGTGTGGTCGTCTCGACCAACACCCACACGCTGCAGGAGCAGCTCATGACCAAAGACCTGCCCGGGCTTCGCGAGTGGCTGCCGTGGGATTTCAAGGCATGCTTGCTGAAGGGTCGCTCGAACTACGTATCGCTGCGACGGTGGCGCCGCTACCTGGCTGAGCCGTGCAAGGACGCCGAGGAGCTGATGTTCAAGCTCAAGGTCCTCACCTGGCTGCACACGACCGAGAGCGGCGACCGCTCCGAGCTCCGCCTGTACGGCCGGGAGGAGGTCCTGTGGACGCGGATCGCAAGCGATCCGCTCGACTGCGTCGGCATTCACTGCACGAAAGAGGACTGCTACGTCCATCGCGCGAGGGCGGAGGCCGAGACCGCGGACCTGGTCGTCATCAACCACGCGTTGCTGCTGGCCGACGTCGAGGTCGGCGGAGGGCTGCTGCCCGAGTACGACCACCTCATCATCGACGAAGCGCACCACCTCGAAGAGGCCGCCACGCGTGGCCTGCGGCAGGAGGTGGACGGTCCGGGCTTGATGGCGCTCCTCGAGCGGCTCGCCCGCGACGACGCAGCGGGCCGCGTCGACGGCCTCCTAGACGAGCTGTACCGGCAGCCGCATCTCGGTGCCTCGCAAGAGGCGTTCGGCGAAGCTCGGCCGCACGCGATCTCCGCGGCCGCGCACGCGAAGGAGCTGTTCCGGATCGCCGATGCGTGGGTGGCGGCGCGATTGGGCGAGTCCGAGCGGCGCGAGGAGTCGGTGCGAATCACACCGGCGATTCGCGAAGCGGCCGAGTGGGCGCACATGACCATGCCCGGAGAGAACCTGGTCACCGCGCTGACCGCCCTCGACGTCGCGCTGCGGCGGGGGGTGGCGGGAGTCCGCGACTGGCTTGGAGGCGACGAGCCGGACCAGCGGATTCGCGAGCTGGAGATGATCCGGGGCCGCCTCGAGGCGTCGATGCGGCTGCTCGACGAGGCCCTGCTTCATGCGGACGGCAATCGCGTCTACTGGTTCAGCCAGGTCTCGCGCGCCGAGAACCTACTGCTGCGAGCGGCGCCGATCAACGTGGGCACTCTGCTGCGCGAGCGCGTGTACTCGGAGCGGCGGTCGACGGTCTTCACCTCCGCGACACTCGCCGTCGGCGGATCGTTCGACTATTTCAGATCGCGCGTCGGCCTGGGCGCGGAGATCGAAGAGCTCATCCTGCCTTCGCCTTTCGATTTCTATCACCAGGCGCTCGTCTGCCTGCCGACCGACGTGCCCCTGCCCGAGGACGAAGAGTTCGACGCGGCGGTCGAGGAGCTCATCGCCGCGGTGGCGCGACGTGTCGGAGGCCGCACGCTCGCCCTGTTCACCTCGCACCGCCAGCTTCGCGACGTCCATACGGCCCTCAAGCACCGTGTCGACCTCGACGAGGTCCTCATCCTCGGTCAGGGCATCGACGGACAGCGGCGCCAGCTGCTCAAGACCTTCGAGGAAACCGAGCGTCCGCTGCTGCTGGGCACGTCCACGTTCTGGGAAGGCATCGACATCCCGGGAGAGCGGCTGAGCTGCGTGATCATCGTCAGGCTGCCGTTTCCCGTGCCCACGGAGCCGATCTACGCCGCGCGGGCCGAGCAGGTCCGGGACCCGTTCTCGCAGCTGGCGCTGCCGCAGGCGGCTCTGCGCCTGAAGCAGGGGTTCGGCCGTTTGATCCGGCGCTCCACCGACCGCGGCGCTGTCGTCATCCTCGACAACCGGATCCTGGGTCGCGACTACGGCAAGGCATTTCTGAATGTCCTGCCACCGGCCTCCCGGTACGTGGGTCCTGCCGCCGAGGTCGCCGCGCGCGTCGGCGGCTGGCTCGAAGGCGTGTGAGCCCTATCTTCACCTCCCCATCTGCTGGGGAGGTCGGCGGCCGCAGGCCGCCGGGTGGGGATGATTGAGCCGGCTATACGTGGTCGGAACTCCAATCGGCAACCTCGAAGACCTGAGCGCCCGGGCCATCCGGATCCTGGGCGAGGTGTCGGCGATCGCCGCCGAAGACACGCGTGTGACCTCGCGACTTCTCGCGCGACACGGCATCCGCAAGCCGCTGCTCAGCTATCGCGCCCCGGTCGAGAAGCGCGGCCTGCCCCGCGTCATGTCCGCACTCGACGCCGGCGACGTGGCGCTCGTCAGCGATGCCGGCACGCCGACTCTCTCCGATCCAGGGCAGGCGCTGGTCACGGCCGCGTGGGACGCCGGGCACACGGTGGTGCCGGTCCCCGGTCCGAGCTCGGTCACCGCCGCCCTCTCGATCGCCGGCTACGGCGGGCCGGGCTTCACCTTCCTTGGCTACCTGCCGCGGAAGCCGGGCGACATGCGCCGCCTCCTCGAGGCGGTGCGCGAAGATCCGCGGCCGGCGGTCGCCTTCGAATCGCCGTTTCGAATCCGCAAATCGCTGGCTTTGATCGCCGAGACGCTGCCGGAGCGAAGCCTCACCCTGACGCGCGAGCTGACCAAGCTGCATGAAGAGGTCATGCGAGGAACGGCTTCGGAGGTGCTGGCCGCCCTCGGTGAGCGGGCTCGCGGCGAGTTTACCCTTGTGATCGCGGGTGTCTGAACAGAGAACTGTCCTCATCGCTCCAGCGTGGCCGTACGCCAACGGTCCGCGCCACATCGGCCACGTCGTCGGCTTCGCGGTGCCGGCCGACGTCCTGGCCCGCTTCGAGCGCCTGCGTGGATCGCGTGTGCTGATGGCGAGCGGCACCGACGAGCACGGGACGCCGATCACGTACGAGGCCGACACGCAGGGCATACCGCCTCGCGAGTTCGTCGACCGCAACAACCGGCTCATCGTCGACGACCTGGTCCGGCTCGGGATGACCTACGACATCTTCACGAGGACCACCACCGCCAACCACTACCGCGTCACCCAGGACCTCTTCCTGAAGCTCTACGAGAAGGGCTACCTGGTCGCGCAAAAGCAGATGGGCGCCTTCGACCCGGCGAGCGGGCGCACGCTGCCCGACCGCTACATCGAAGGCCAGTGTCCGATCTGCGGTTTTCCCGACGCGCGCGGCGACCAGTGCGACAACTGCGGCAACCAGCTCGACCCGACAGACCTGATCAACCCACGTCAGCGCGGCAGTGGCGCGCCTGTCGAGTTTCGCGAGACGGAGCATTTCTTCTTCGACCTGCCCGCCTTTGGCGAAAGGCTGACGCGCTGGATCGAGTCGCACGACAACTGGCGGTCCAACGTCAAGAAGTACTCGCTCGAGTTCGTCCGCAACCTCAAGCCGCGGGCCATCACGCGAGACCTCGACTGGGGCGTGCCGGTGCCGCTGCCGGGTTGGGAGGACAACCCCGCCAAGAAGATCTATGTGTGGTTCGACGCTGTGATCGGGTACCTGTCGGCGTCGATCGAATGGGCAATCCAGCGCGGCGAGCCGGACGCCTGGAAGGACTGGTGGCAGAACCCCCAGAGCTCTCACTACTACGTGATGGGCAAGGACAACATCACGTTTCACACCGTGCTGTGGCCGGCGATCCTGATGGGCGCCGGCGACTACCACCTGCCCGATGACATCGTGGCCAGTGAGTTCCTGCACATGGAAGGGAGCAAGCTCTCGACCAGCCGGGGCAACGTCATCTACGTCAAAGACGTGCTCGACCGCTACGACCCCGACGCCCTCCGCTACTACCTGATGATCGCCGGGCCGGAGAACCAGGACACCGACTTCACGTGGACCGAGTTCGTGAGGCGCAACAACGATGAGCTCGTCGCCACGTGGGGCAACCTCGTCCACCGCACGCTCGTCAACGCACATCGCAACTTCGGGTCAGTGCCCGAACCAGGCCGGCTGACGGAGGTCGACGAGACGCTGCTCGGCGAGGTGGAGTCGGCGCTGGACCACGTGGCACAGCAGCTGCAGGAGGCCAGGTTTCAGAACGCGCTCAAGCACGCGATGGGCGTGGCGTCGAAGGTCAACGTGTACCTGGGCACCGAGCAGCCCTGGCACACCATCAAGGCCGACCGCGAGCGAGCGGGCACCGTCCTCTACGTCGCCCTGCGATGCGTCGACAACCTCAAGACCATGCTCACGCCGTTCCTGCCGTTCTCTTCGCAGCGCCTGCATGCGATGCTCGGCTACGAAGATGTGGTTGCGCCGCAGCCCGAGGTGCGCGAGTTCGCCGAGGACGCGACCTCGCACACGGTGATCACCGGCGATTACGAGGAGCGCGACCGCTGGCGCAGGTCCGAGCTGCCGCCAGGGCGAAAACTGCCCGTGCCGGAGCCGCTGTTCAAGCGGCTGGACGATGTATCCGAGGAGGAGGCGGCATCTTCGTAGACACGCACCTCCACATCGAGGAGCTCGGCAACGCCACCGAGGTGGTCGAGCAATCGGTGGCCGCCGGGGTGACGCGACTGATCGCCGTCGGCGTCAACCTCGACCGGAGCAGCAACGCGGTCTCCCTGGGCCACGCGTACGAGGAGGTGTGGGCCGGCGTCGGTCACCACCCGCTGGAGCCTTCGGAACCCGACCTCGACGCCCTGCGCCGGCTGGCCATGGACGAGATGGTCGTCGTGGTCGGCGAGATCGGCCTGGACTTCGAGCACGTCGGCGGACCGGCGAACGACCTCCAGGTCCAGCGGCTGAACGAGCTGTTCTCGATCGCCACGGAGCTGGACCTGCCGGTCTCGGTGCACAACCGCGGAGCGGGTGAGGAGGTGCTGACCGCGATCTCCGCCCACCATGGCATACGCGGGGTCATGCACTACTTCGCCCTGGACTGGGAGTGGGCAAAGCGGTTTCTCGACGCCGGTTTCTATCTATCGTTTGCCGGCCTGATCACAAGGCCAAGCCGCGACGCGCTGCGCGAGGTGGTCAAGCGGTGCCCGGCCGACCGCCTGCTGCTGGAAACCGACTCGCCGTACGGCAACCCGCAGAAAAGGATGGACGTGCCCAACCGGCCCGCCTACCTGATCGACACAGCGGAGCTTGTCGCCAACCTGCGCGGCATCAGCCTCGAGCAGCTGGCCGACCAGGAGCGGGCCAACGCGATCACGCTGTTCCAGAAGATGAAGTAAGGGATCAGTCCCATGGATCCGGCCCGCGAGGCTGATCTCGAACAGCTCCTGCGGCGGCACCGGATCACCCTGAAGCACAGGTTCGGCCAGAACTTCCTTGTCGATCCCACTCTGCGCGATCTCATCGCTGACGCCGCCCAGGTGACGCACGCCGAGGTGCTGGAGGTGGGCGCCGGCGTGGGCACGCTGACGGTCGCGCTCGCAGCGCGCTGCCGTCGCCTGGTGGCGGTGGAGTTCGACCGCGACCTGATCGCCGCCCTGCGCGAAGTCGTCGCTGGTTGGGGCAACGTAGAGGTGGTGCAGGCGGACATCCTTCGTTATGAAGTCTCGACGGCGTTCCCGGCCGGGGAGGAGGTGGTCGCGGGCAACATCCCCTACAACCTCACCGGCGCGCTGCTCCCGAAGCTCTTGAACCACGCGCCTCGGCCGCGACGCCTGTCATTGGTTGTTCAGAAGGAGGTCGCGGAGCGGTGGACGGCGACCACCGCGGCCAGCCTGGCCACCATCGCGGTCCAGGTCTTCGCCGACGCGCGGATCGTGATGACGATTCCTGCGCGCGCCTTCTCACCTCAACCGAAAGTCGACTCCGCGCTGGTCATCCTCGAAGTCCGTGCCCAACCCGCGGTTGACGTGCCGGACATGGATCACTTCTTCCGCTTCGTGGAATCGGTTTTCCAGTTCCGCCGCAAGCAGGTCGGCGGCACGCTGGCGAGGATCGCCGGCACCAGCAGCCTCGATGCATCGAAGCACCTCACCGAGCTTGGAATCGACGCCGCGCGCAGGCCGCAGACCCTCTCGCTCGAGGAGTGGGCGGCCGTCTACGGCGCATTCAATCCCAGTTTCGGTCGTTAGGCTCTAGCGGCTGTGGATCCGATCAGGCTGCCCGTCGAGGCTCCTGGCGGCTTTCGCGGTGCCCTCTCGCACACCGCGTTCCGCAACATCTGGTTTGCGCAGCTGGCGGCTCAGCTCGCAGACAAATTCCTGCTGTTCTCGCTGATCATCCTCGCGTACCACATATCGGGCGCCAGCACGTCGGTTGCAGTGACGCTGCTCGCCTACACGGTTCCCGCGGTGCTCTTCGCGCCGCCCGCGGGGGTGATCGCCGACCGCGTCGACCGGAAGCAGATCATGGTCTGGTGCAACATCGGGCGCGCCGCCGTGGTGGCGCTGATCCCGATCGCGTCAGTGATCCCCGGCATCCAGCACGACTTCATCCACCTGCTCGTGATCACGCTCATCTTCTCCGCCGTCGGGCAGCTCTTCGGGCCCGCCGAGGCCGCGGTCATCCCGACCGTGCTCCCGCGAGAGGCGTTGATCACCGCCAACTCGATGGCGCTGCTGACGATGGTCCTCACGCTGGTCTTCGGCGGCGTGCTGGCGCCGGTGATCTCGAGGATCGACCTCTACGCGCCCTACTGGTGCGCGGTCGCCCTGCTGATGATCGCCGCCGCGTTGATCTTCGCCTCCGATATCCCGCGGCTGGAGCGTCACACGGAGTCGCCCGTCGAGGAAAGCACCAGCCGGTTCCGGCAGATGCTGGTCGACCTGCGCGAAGGCGTCGACGCCCTGCGCGCCTCGCGCGGCTTGCGGCTCGCCTTCGGCCAGGTGAGCGTCGCCGTCCTCGTCCTTTTCAACCTGTACACGCTGGCGCCCGCCTACGTGAGCAAGGTCATCGGCATCGCGGCCGAGGACACCTACGTCATCCTCGGCCCCGCGACCGCGGGGGCGATCCTCAGCGCGGTCCTCCTCGGTCAGTTCCTGCGCAACGTCGACCGGATGCGCGTCCTCGCCGGTTCGCTCATCGCCAACGGCCTGACGCTCGTCGCGCTGGCTGCTGTGCCAGAGGCGATGAAGCACTTCCCGGACCTGCAGGTCCACAACCGGATCACAGGCGCGAGCTTCAGCCTCCTCATCGGGGTCGAGTTCGGAGCGATCTTGATCCCTGCGGTGACCTACCTGATGGAGTCGACCAGCGACGCGATCCGCGGCCGGATCTTCGCCCTGCTCTACATGACCATCAACGGCGTCTCGGCGCTCCCGGTGCTGCTCGCGGCGGCACTCGCCGACAACCTGGGCACCGCCCAGGTGATCGGCGGCCTCGGCGTCCTTCTCCTGGGAGCTGGGGTGGCGCTCATCGCCGGCGGGTTGCACGCTCCTGAGCAAGCAGCAGGACCGACACCATGACACCAATAAGACCAATGAAGACGGCCCCGCCGACGCCGGTCGCGCGGACAATCTCCTGGAGCGGGCCGAGGTTGCTCCCGACCAGGTAGCCCGCGGCCACGAGGGCGGCGATCCAGGCGAGGTCGCCCAGAACGATCAAGAGCTGGAAGCGCCAGAAGGGCATGTGCGCCATGCCGGCAAGCATCGAGGCCCAGGTGCGCAGGCCGACCACGAATCTCGAGAGGAGGATCGCTCGATCGCCATGGCGGGCGAAGAAGAGCTCGGCAGAGGCCAGGCGTTCCGGCCGGATGCGCAACCGGGCGCCGAAGCGTTCGACGAACGGCCGGCCTCCTCGACGACCGAGCATGTAGCCCACGTCTGAGCCGGCCGCCCCGGCGAGGAAGCCGCACAGGAAGACCAGCGCCAGCGGCTGTTGGCGGGCGGTCGCCCAGGCGGCCAGGAGGAGGAGCAGGGCATCGCCGGGAAACGGAACGCCCGCGCTCTCGACCAGGACGGCCAGTGCTGCGGATGGGTAGGCGAGCGCGTCGACGGTTCCGGCCCAGTCCACGAGGGTTCATATACTGGACGACCCCATGGCCGGTTACGGGGATCACGAGGCGACCGATGACCCTCTGCAGATACTGCGGCATTCGACTGCGCACCTCCTGGCGGCGGCGGTCACCGAGCTCTACCCGGACGCCAGGTACGCGATCGGGCCGGCGATCGAGAACCCACCCGGGTTCTACTACGACTTCGATTTCGGCAAGCCCCTCGCGGAGTCGGATCTGCCGGCGATCGAGTCCCGCATGCGCAGGCTCGCGCAGGCGGATCTGCCGTTCATCCACGAGACGCTGCCCCGAGAGCAGGCCATGGAGGAGTTCCGCAGGCGCGGCCAGGACTACAAGCTCGAGCTGATCGCCGACAAGGTGGAAGGCGACGGTGTCAGCGTCTATCGCACCGGCGACTTTCTCGACCTCTGCCTCGGCCCGCACGTCAGGTCAACGAAAGACCTGAAGGCGTTCAAGCTGCAGCGCGTGTCGGGCGCCTACTGGCGCGGGGACGAGAAGAAGCCCCAGCTGACGCGCATCTACGGCACCGCCTGGCAGACCCAGAAAGAGCTCGACGACTACCTCAAGTTCCTGGAGGAGGCGGAGAAGCGGGACCACAAGAAGCTCGGCCGAGACCTGAAGCTCTTCGCGATCGACGATCGCGTCGGGCCTGGGCTGCCGCTCTGGCTGCCCGACGGCGCGACAGTCCGTCGCGAGCTCGAACGGTTCATCGTCGATGAGGAGCTGGCGCGCGGATACCTGCACGTGCGCACTCCGGACGTGGCTCGCCTCGACCTCTACCGGCGGAGCGGCCACGCGCAGCTCTACCGGGACTTCATGTACCCGCCGATGAGGTTCGAGGACGGCGAGGAGCTGGAGCTGCGGCCGGTCAACTGCCCGCATCACATCGTCATCTACCAGACCGAGCTGCGCAGCTATCGGGACCTGCCCTTGCGAATCGCTGAGATCGGCAACAACTGGCGGTACGAGCGCTCGGGCACCCTGGCGGGCATGAACCGCGTGCGCGCCTTCGCGCTCAACGACGCGCACATCTTCTGCACGCCGGAGCAGCTGATGGACGAGGTGAAGGGCGCGATCGACATCGCGCTGTACTTCTCGAAAGTGCTCGGTATCGACGAGTTCTGGTACCAGCTGTCGACGCGCGACGACGTCAAGGACAAGTGGCTCGGCGCAGAGGACCAGTGGCAGGAGGCTCAGGCCGCGCTCGCCGAAGCGCTGGAGTCCATGGGTCAGCAGTACAGGGTCGGCGTGGGGGAGGCGGCGTTCTACGGGCCGAAGATCGATTTCCAGGTTTACGACGCCCACCGCCGCGAATTCACGAACTCGACGGTCCAGGTCGACTTCCAGCTGCCGCAGCGATTCGACCTGGAGTACGTCGCCGAGGACGGCTCGCGGAAGCGCCCGGTGATGGTGCACCGCGGTGCCGCCGGCGCCATGGAGCGCCTGTTCAGCTATCTGATCGAGCGCTACGCAGGGGCGTTTCCAACCTGGCTGCACCCGACCCAGGTGGTCGTGGCGCCGATCACCGACGCGCATGCCGAATACGCGGCCGAGGTGGCGGGACGGCTGCGCGCGGCCCGCGTGCGGGTCGAGGTCGATCGGCGCTCCGAGCGACTGGACCGCAAGATCCGGGACGCCAAGCTGAAGAAGGTCCCTTACGTGGCGGTCGTCGGCGGCAAGGAGGTCGAGTCGGGGCACGTCAACGTGCAGAACCGGGCGGGGGAAAAGGTCGACATGGCGGTCGATGCGTTCCTCAGCATGATCACCGGCGAGATCGCGGAGCGGCGCCGCTAGAGCGCTCCGGGGATCCTCCCGGCGCACTCGCCCTGCGCCGCGACCGGAGTCACCTGGCCGGTGACGAAGCTGCCGACCCGAGGCTGGGTGTTGACGTCGCCTCCGGCAAGGATCGTGTCGCCGTCGATCCACCCACACACTCCCATCGCGGGAGTCTTCCCGTCTCCGCGCACGAGCAGCGCATCCCCGTTGCTCTGAACCGGCGATACCAGCCGCTTTCCATCAGGAGAAAGGTAGACAGGGGCGCCATTCAGCGGCGCAGACATCAGTCGCACGTTCACCCAATCCCGCACGTACACGGTCTGCGTGGTGCGATCCATGCATGGGGTGCCGGCGGAAGCTGATGGTCCGGCGATGGTGCAGCTGCCGCCGGCGATCGTGAATCGGCGCACGGCCGTGACCGGATCGACAAGATGCAGCTCGTAAGGGCTGCAGCACCCGAAGGCGGAGCCGGTCGTGCAGGCGTGCGTGATGCCAAGGACCAGGCTCCCGCCATGCCAGCCGATCGGCCACAGCCCTGACGGGCTCGTCTGTGTGTAGACAGTGGTCAGCATCTCCGCGACGAGGTCGTAGAGGTAGAGGGTCGAGTGTGCGGACGTGGCCGAGAACGTGCTGACCACCACCGACATCCGCTTGTCGTCGGGGCTGACGGCAAACATGCTGCGGACGCCGTTGCCGTGGGGGAGGGTGGCGATGGTGCCGGTCTGTCCCTGAGTGTTCATGTAGTGGACGACGCCCACGTTGTCCATGAAGTAGACCCTCGTGTTGCTGGTGCTGATCGGCAGCGGCAGGACGGCGCTGGCGATGCCGGCGCAGGTCAGCGCGCCGCCGAAGCCGCTCGCCTGGGCGGTGCCGGCGACGTGACCGTCGGTTCCGACCAGCGTCACGGTGTAGGTGGCGGCCGAAGGCGCTGTGACCAGGACCCCGAAGGATGCGGCCTGCGCCGCGGGTGATGACTGTGAGGGCGAGGCGGCGGGGGCGGAGGAGGGGGTGGCGGTCTGGGCCGTATACGCCGGGCCCTGGGAGGGCTGCCCGCTGCATGCCACCAGCACCATGCAGAGCAGCAGGGCAGGGAACGTGAGCTTCATCGCGTGGTTCTGCGCTGTTAACGCCGGTTTGTCAAGGACGTTACGTTTCCGGTACGATCCACGGTCTGAAGCAGGGCGCCGACCCTCACCCCCAGAGCCTGGCTCGAAGGGGTTCCTCACGGACGGCACCTTGCTGTCCGTTTCGTTTTATTTATGGATGGAGGAATAGAGCAGCACTGAACTTGGCCGAGGTTTTGACCCATACCGTTTAAAGAGCTGAGGATCAACGATCAGATCCGCAGCTCCGAAGTGCGACTGATCGACGACCAGAACAACCAGTTGGGCGTGCTTTCCCTGGACGCCGCGCTTCGCATCGCAAACGAGAAGGGGCTTGACCTCGTGGAGGTGGCGCCGCAAGCGAACCCGCCGGTCTGCCGCCTGATGGACTACGGACGCTACAAGTTCGAGACCGTCAAGCGTGAGAAGGACCAGCGGCGCAAACAGAACGTCATCAAGCTGAAAGAGATGAAGCTGCGTCCGAAGGTGGCGGAGCACGACTTCCAGACCAAGTTCAAAGGGTTGAAGCAGTTCCTCGAGGCAGGAGAGAAGGTCAAGGTGACGATCATGTTCCGGGGCCGCGAGATGGTCCACCAGGAGCTCGGCAGGAGGATCCTCGACAGGGTCGCCGACGACGCGAAGCCGTTCGCGGTCGTCGAGCGTCAGCCCCTGCTCGAGGGCAGGAACCTGTTCATGATCCTGGCGCCCAGCCGCCAGGCCGCGCAGAAGGAGCAAGTCAGTGCCTAAGCAGAAGACGATGAAGGGCCTTGCCAAGCGCGTGCGGGTGACCCGCAACGGAAAGCTGGTGCGGCGCAACTCGTGGACGAGCCACCGGCTGCACCAGAAGTCGAAGAAGCACAAGCGCAAGGACCACACCGAGCAGCCCGTATCCAAGGCCGACCGCAAGACGGTGCGCCGGGCGCTGGGAGTCTAGCCAGATGGCAAGGGTCAAGCGCGGAGTCCCGGCGCATCGCCGGCACAAGGCGATCCTCGAGCGCGCCAAGGGTTTCCGGCTTTCCAAGAAGCTGCTCTTTCGTCCCGCCAACGAGGCGGTCCTGCACGCACTCGCCTACGCGTTCCGCGACCGGCGCCGCCGCAAGCGCGAGATGCGTCAGCTCTGGATCGCGCGCATCAACGCCGCGTCCCGACAGTCGGGGCTGCCCTACAACAAGCTGATGCACGGCCTTCGCCAGGCCGGAGTGGAGATCGACCGCAAGATGCTGGCTGACCTGGCCGTGCGCGACAGCGGTTCCTTTGCTCGGCTGGTGGAGGTTGCGAAGAAAGCCCTCTGATATAGACCCAACCTCCCGGGAAGGGGAGCAGGCGCGCTTGCCCAGCCGCCAGGCGGGGTGGGCTTTGCCCACGCGCCGATGAGGGGAAACCGCCCGGTTTCCCCTCATGTGTCTGACCAGCTCATAAGCAGCCCGGACAACGAGGTCGTCCGCCGCCTGCGGCGCCTCGCCCACCGGCGCGAGCCAGGGTTCGTCCTCCTGGAGGGTCCGCGCGTGCTCGCCGAGGCGAAAGCCGCCGGCCTCGAGTTCGAGCTGATCGTGGTCCGCGAAGGCGACAGGCTTCCGTTTCACTCCGAGTCTCGCATCACCCTCACCGCCGGCGCGTATCGGGCGGCGACCCAGACCGTCACGCCGCAGGGCGTGATGGCGATCGCGCGCGTCGCCGAGGCCAGCGCGCACGATGCCCTTGCGGCGGCGCGCGAGGCGGGATGGCCGCTGGTCGTGCTGGACGGCGTCCAGGATCCCGGAAACGTCGGCGCGATCTGCCGGACGGCCGCGGCCGCGGGTGCGCCCGCGCTGGCAGTCTTGCCGGGCAGCGCCGATCCGTACGGCCCGAAAGCGGTCCGAGCGTCGGCCGGAAACGTGTTCCGGCTCCGGGTCGCCCGCGCGCGCTGGAAGGACCTCGAGGGGCTCGAGGGGTACGGGGCCGCCCCGAGCGGCGGTGCACCGCTGGCCGAGGCGCCGATAGAGTCTGCGGGCATGATCGTGCTCGGCAGCGAGGCCCACGGCCTCTCGCGGAAGGACCTGAAGCTCGTCACCGTGCCGCTGACCGAGGGGGTCGAGTCGCTCAACGTGGCGGCCGCCGCGGCTTTGATCCTGTTCGAGATAAGGCGGAGGCGGACGGCATGACCGAGGCTTCGGACCTGACCGCCCAGGCGCTGGCGGCGATCGGAAGGGCGCAGAGCAACGACGAGCTCGCCAGCCTCGAGCTCGAGTACCTCGGCCGGAAGAACGGGCAGATCAGCCGTCTGCTCTCCGGGATCGGCCGGCTGGCGCCGGCCGAGAAGGCACAGCTGGGCAAGGATGCAAATGAGGCCAAGCGCGCCATCGAGGCGGCGCTGGGGGCGCGGCGAGCCGAGCTGGAGACGGCACGGCTGGCGGACCTGGCGGAGACCGAGGCGATCGACATCACCTTCCCCGGACAGGCGCTCGGCCGCGGCCACATCCACGTCCTGACCCAGGTCCGCCGCCAGATCGAAACCGTTCTCGAATCGCTCGGCTACCAGGTCGAGCTCGGCCCCGAGGTCGAGACCGAGTGGTACAACTTCGAGGCGCTCAACATCACCGCGGGCCACCCGGCGCGCGAGAACTGGGACTCCTTCTACTTCAGCCCCGAGCTCCTGCTGCGCGCGCACACGTCGCCCGTGCAGATCCGTGCCATGCAAAGGATCAAAGAGCCGCCGATCTACATCATCACGCCCGGACGGTGCTACCGGCGCGACGCCCCGGAGGCGACCCGACTTCCCTACTTCAGCCAGGTGGAGGGGCTCGCCGTGGACAAGGGCCTCACGGTCGGCGACATGAAAGGGACGCTCCTGTACATGATCCAGTCTCTGTACGGGCGCGAGCGCAAGGTCCGCGTCCGGCCGAGCTACTTCCCGTTCACTGAGCCCAGCTTCGAGTTCGACGTCAGCTGCGGAATCTGCGGCGGCGTCGGGTGCAAGAGCTGCCGGCACAAGGGGTGGCTCGAGGTGGGCGGGTGCGGCATGGTCCACCCCAACGTGCTGCGCAACGGAGGCATCGACCCCGCGCAGTGGAACGGCTACGCGTGGGGTTTCGGCATCGAGCGGATGGCGATGCTCAAGCACGACGTCGACGACATCCGGTTGTTCTACGAGTCGGACCTGCGTTTCCTGGAGCAGTTCTGATGGCTGAGCAATCAGCAATGCGGGTTAGTCCGGACTATCGACACTTTTCACGCCCGGAAATGCGGGATAGTCCGGACTATCGCGCTTGGTTGGGTGCGCGGAGCTAGCAGGTGCGCATCTCCTACGAGTGGCTCGGCGATTTCGTCGACCTCGAGGGCGTCGCTCCGCGGGACGCCGCCGACGTGCTCACCCGGCTCGGCGTGGAGGTCGAGTCGCTGGTCATGGTCGACCTCTCGCAGATCCTGATCGGCAAGGTCCTCGAGCAGGTCAAGCACCCCAAGTCCCGCAACGACCTGTGGGTGCACCAGGTCGACCTTGGCGGGCGCACCCAGCAGATCATCGCCGGCGCGCCCAACGCCGTCCCCGGATCGCTCGTGCCCGTCGCGCTGCCCGGCACCACGGTGCCCAACGGCAAGCTGGTCAAGGACATGAACATCGCGGGCTACCAGGCCAGCGGGATGCTGTGCTCGGCCAACGAGCTCCTGCTCGGCGACGACCACTCCGGGATCCTCATCCTCGACAGCGGTACGCCGGGCGCTCCGCTGACGACGGTCATCCCGAGCCAGGCGATCATGGAGGCGGAGATCACCTCCAACCGCCCCGACGAGATGGGGCACCTCGGTATCGCGCGCGAGCTGGCGGCCGGCCTCGACCGGCCGGTGAAGCGCGACTTCATGCCCTCGTTCACCGGCACCGCGAGCCCGGCGGGTCGAGACCTCGTCAAGGTCTCGATCGAGGACCCCGACCTGTGCAGTCGCTACATCGGCGGCGTGATCAAGGGGGTCAGCGTCGGCCCGAGCCCGGACTGGCTGCAGCGCCGCCTGCGGGCATGTGGCGTGCGGCCCATCAACAACATCGTCGACATCACCAACTACGTGCTTCTCGAATACGCCCAGCCGCTGCACGCGTTCGACCTGGCCAGGCTGACCGGTGCGGAGATCCGGGTCCGCCGCGCGCGTGAAAAGGAGACGCTCCTCAGTCTCGACGGGGTGACTCGGGACCTGACCCCGGACATGCTGGTGATCGCGGACGCGGAGCGACCCGTCGCGCTGGCGGGAGTCATCGGTGGGGAAGAGAGCGCGGTCACCTCGGCCACCACCGATGTGCTCCTCGAGTCGGCGACGTTCAACGGTCCCAACGTGCGCCAGACATCGCGCACGGCCGGCCTCCGGACCGAGGCCTCGGCGAGATTCGAGAGGTCATTGCCGCCGGAGCTCGCGCTGGCCGGCGCCCGCCGCGCCGCATCGCTGATCGCGGAGCTCGCGGGCGGCACGGTGCACAAAGACTGGGCCGACGTCTACCCGCGTCCGCAGGAGCCGATACGGGTCAACCTCCGTCCGTCGCTGATCGATGACGTCCTCGGCACCCATGTGCCGCTCGAGGAGGCCGAGTCGATCCTGAGGCGGTTGAACTTCCACGTGAAGGTCCAGGGCGACGGCGAGTGGGATGTGCTGCCGCCTGTCTTCCGGCTCGACGTCACGATTCCGGAGGACCTGGTGGAGGAGGTCGGTCGCGTCTACGGCTACGACCGCGTGCCGCCGACTCTTCCCGGACGGCGACACGAAAAGTGGACGCCGCTCGGCCCGAGCGTCGACCGCCGGCTCGACGATGCGCGAGAGGTCCTGGCCGGCGCGGGCTACACGGAGACGTGGAACCCCGCCCTCGTGTCGGGACGCAAGCTCGAGCGCCTGCGCATCGCCGCTCACGCGATGCGCGTCTCCAACGCCCTCACTGACGACATGGACACGCTCCGGACGTCCCTGCTGCCGTCACTGCTCGACACGGTGGCCCTGAACCGAGACCGGGGACGGCTCGACGTCCGCGTGTACGAGATCGCCGAGGCATACCTGGCTCGTGTCGGCGAAAAGGACCTCCAGCCGGAGGAGCCCCTTCGACTGGCCGCGATCGCGACCGCCGGCATGACCGCGGACGACGGGCGCGCGGCTTTCTACGCCTTGAAGTCGGTCCTCGACCAGTGCGCATCCGCTCTCTCGGCTCCCTCGTGCGCGTACCAGAGGGCGGCCGCGCAGCTGTTCCATCCCGGCCGGTGCGCCGCGGTCGTGATGGACGGCCGCCAGGTTGGATACCTGGGCGAGCTGCATCCCACAGTGACGTCGGGAGCCAGGATCGAAGGCCGCCTCGTCGCGTTCGAGATCGACGTGGAGCCACTGCTCGCCGCTTCTCGAATCCGCCGCACGACGCCGCTGCCGCGCTTCCCCGGCGTGGAGCGCGACCTCGCGGTCGTCGTCGAGGAAACGGTCGCGGCAGGCGCCGTGCTGGCCGTCATCAAGGAGTCCGCTGGGGATCTCCTCGAGCAGGTTCGTGCGTTCGACGAATACCGCGGGACCCAGGTTGCGGAAGGACACAAGAGCGTCGCGTTCACCTTGACTTTCCGAAGCCCGGAACGCACCCTTACGGACGCCGAAGTGGACAAAGTGATGTCGGAGATCAGGCTGGGGCTGGAGAAGAGACACCGCGCCAGGTTCCGAGAGTGACCGCGGGCGCGGATTTCGCACGCGTTCGCGTGCCATTTCGGGGGAAGCGCTAAGTGACCTGGGTCGACATCATTCCGATCGTGCTTGTCATCCTGTATGCGGCCGGCGGGTACTTCGCCGGCCTCATCCGGCGGTTCATCGGCCTGGTGGCTTTGTTTGTGGCGGTCTGGGCCGCGACGAACATGGGCATCCAGGCGGGCGGCATCCTGCAGCAGACATCGAGCTTCGAGATCGCCGACGGTCGTATCTACGGATTTTTCGGAATCATCTTCGCGGTGCTGTTCATCGTCGAGGTTGCGACGCAGCTCGCCCACTCGCAGATCCAGATCCCGGCCGTGGTGCTCAACCGAACGCTGGGCACGATTGTCGGCGTGTTCACCGCCATCCTGCTTTCCTATGTCGTCGTGTACGAGCTCGGGGCGGCGGCGAATCCGATCGGTGGCGCTCAGCTCGATCCGCTGCAGCAAGGCATCCGCAACGCGGTGCAGCGCTCTCTATACATGACCAACCTGGTCAACGCGACCGACAGGCCCATCCTCGCTCTGTTCCAGCCGCTCCTTCCCGTGGATCCACAGCAGTACTTCAGCTCGAACCCGCTCAATCCATAACAGTCGCGCGGTGAGTAAAGAGTTCTTTCACCGCCTGGATGAGCGGGCGGTCCAGATCCACGTCAAGGAGCACCTCCGGGCGCGGCTCGAACGTGGCGACAGGCTGCGCGTCAAGCTCGGCCTCGACCCCACCGCGCCCGACCTGCACGTCGGGCACCTGGTGGTCCTCGACACGCTGCGCGCGTTCCAGGATGACGGGCACACGGTCGTCCTGATCATCGGCGACTACACCGCGATGATCGGCGACCCAAGCGGTCGCTCGGAGACGCGCCCCATGCTCACGCGTGAGCAGGTGGAGGCAAACGCGAAGACGTATTTCGAACAGGTCGATCTCGTGCTCGACCGCTCGAAGATCGAGGTTCGACACAACTCCGAATGGCTCGCCGCGATGACCGCGGCGGACATCCTGCGATTGATGGCCAAGGCGACGCTGCAGCAGGTCCTGCAGCGCGAGGACTTCGCCGAGCGCATGAAGTCGGGCGCCGCGATCGGAGCGCACGAGATCCTCTACCCCTTCAGCCAGGCCTACGACTCGGTCGCCGTCAAGGCCGACGTCGAGATCGGGGGCACCGACCAGCTCTTCAACCTGCTTTTCGGGCGCGAGATCCAGAAGGCGTACGGCCAGGAGCCCCAGGACATCGCCGTCTTTCCCCTGCTCGAGGGCACCGACGGAGAACAGAAGATGTCGAAGTCACTTGGCAACTACATCGGGATCAGCGAAGCGCCGGAACAGATCTACGGCAAGACGATGTCGATCCCCGACCGTCTCACGCAGAAGTACGTGCGCTTGATCTCAGGCCTCAACCCCGAAGAGGTGCTGGCGATGAAGCCCCGTGATGCCAAGGCCGCGCTGGCGCTGCAGCTCGTCAAACGCCTGCACGGCGAAGAGGCGGCCCGCCGCGCCGAAGAGGACTTCAACGTCAAGTTCCGAAGGCGCGAGATCCCGCAGGAGCGAGAGCACTGGGCTCAGCCCGCGACTGACATCGTGAGCCTGCTCGTCGACACGGGGATTGCCAGCAGCCGTAACGACGCGCGACGATTGCTGGAGCAGGGTGGGGTCCGGGTCAACGGCGAGAAGGTCGGGCCCGATTCTCTGCCACCCAAAACAGGTGACGTGGTGTCTGGCCGGCGGCGGTACATCGAACTAGAATGAGCGAAAGCATGTTCGGAGGTTGCGGTTAGTGTCCGGGCACTCGAAGTGGGCGGGCATCAAGCACAAGAAGGCGATCGTGGACGCCAAGCGCGGCCAGGCTTTCACCCGCGCCAGCCGTGAGATCACGATCGCGGCGAAAGAGGGCGGGGGCAACCCCGAGGGCAACTTCCGCCTCCGCCTGGCCATCCAGAAAGCACGCGAGATCAACATGCCCCACGACCGGATTCAGAACGCGATCAAGCGGGGGACGGGGGAGCTGGCGGGCGAGAAGCTCGAGGAGGTGCGCTACGAGGGCTACGGCCCCGCGGGGGTGGCGGTGATGGTCGACACCCTGACCGACAACCGCAACCGCACCTCGGCGTCCATCCGCCACCGCTTCTCCAAGCTCGGCGGCAACCTCGCCGAGAGCAACGCGGTGGGCTGGATGTTCGAGCGCAAGGGAGTGATCACGGCCAACGCGGGCAAGCACGATCCCGAGGAGATCGGTCTGGCGGCCATCGAGGCCGGCGCCGACGACATCCAGGTCGACGGCAGGTCACTCGAGATCACAGCTCCGCCTTCGACCTTCGAGAAGGTGAAGGCCGCGGTGGAGGGGCTCGGCGTGGCGGTCGAGAACGCCGAGGTGACGATGCAGCCCAAGCAGACCGTTGCGGTGGGCGAGGACAAGGCCGCCGCGGTCCTGAGGCTGATGGAATCTCTCGAGGAGGACGACGACGTCCAGCAGGTTTACGCCAACTTCGACATCCCAACAGACGTCCTTGAACGCGTCTCCGCACAGGTGTAGAACCTTGTTGGACCAATGCCTGGCACGCGCGACGGACTGATCCTCGGGGTCGACCCGGGCCTGGCAGGCACGGGTTTCGCGCTGTTCGCCGAGCCCAACCTCGTCCTCTCGTGCAGCACGGTCGTCACCATCCCCGGCCGCGACGGAGCGCGGCTGCTGACGATCACGAATCACCTTCGCGCGCTGCTCGCCGAGCACCCTCCGGCCGAAGCCTCGATCGAAGAGCTCTTCATGGGCCGCAACGCGACCAGCGCGGTCGGCGTGGCGCAGGCGCGCGGCGCGATCCTCAACGTGCTCGAGGAATGCGGCGTGCCGGTGTTCGAGTACAAGCCAAGCCAGGTCAAGGTCATCCTGACCGGCTACGGCAACGCGGACAAGACGCAGATCTCGCGCATGCTGTCCGCGCAGGTGAAGTTGCCCGAAGGCAAGCTCGACGACCATGCGCGCGACGCCATAGCGATCGCGCTGTGCCATGCGCGGAGCCGCCGCTTCGCAAGGGCGGCAACACGGTGATCGCCCACCTGAGCGGAGTCGTGCGCAGAGCGGGTCCCGATTTTGTGGTGCTCGACGTGGGCGGTGTCGGTTACCTGGTCACGGTCGCGAATCAGACCAGGCAGCAGCTGCCGCCACCGGGCGGCGACGTCGAGCTGCACATCCACACCCACGTGCGCGAGGACCAGCTGGCGCTTTATGGCTTTGCCTCGGTCGAAGAGCTCGAGCTGTTCGAGATGCTGATCCAGGTCGATGGCGTCGGCCCGAAGGTCGGGCTCAACATCCTGAGCGCGGCGAGCCTCGAGGTTCTGAAGCGCGCGATCATGAGTGAGGATGCGGCGCCCATAAGACGCGCGAGCGGTGTCGGCCAGAGGACCGCGGCCAAGGTGATCATCGAACTGAAACCGCGGCTGGACGCCGTGGCAGCGCTCGAAGCTGTGCCTCGCGCCGCGTTGATCGCCGGCGATGGCGCCGTGCCCAAAGCCGTCGAGTCCGCGCTGCGCAATCTTGGCTACTCGTCCCAGGAAGCGCGCACCGGCATCGAATCGATCGACTGGAATTCGACACCGTCCACGCAAGAAGCACTCGCCGCGGCCCTCAAGGCCCTGGGCCGCAAATGACCAAGGACAAGATCCTCGACGCGAAATCGGATGACGAGCAGTACGACCTGACCCTGAGGCCGCGCCTGCTCGCCGAGTACGTCGGCCAGCAGCAGGTGCGCGAGAACCTGAGCATCCTCCTCGAGGCGGCACGTCGGCGCGACGAGCCCGTCGAGCACGTCCTGCTGTGCGGCCCGCCGGGCCTGGGCAAGACGACGCTCGCCCACATCATCGCCAACGAGCTCGGCGTGTCGATCAAGGTGAGCAGCGGCCCCGCGATCGACCACCAGGGAGCCCTTGGCTCCATCCTCCTGAACCTCACCACGCGCGATGTGTTCTTCATCGACGAGATCCACCGGCTGAACACTGTGGTCGAGGAGTCGCTCTACCCGGCGCTCGAGGATTTCCGCTTCGACGCCGTGCTGGGCAAGGGCGTGGGGGCCAGCGCCGCGACCCTGCCCCTGCCGCACTTCACCTGCGTCGGCGCAACGACGCGCCAGGGGCTGCTCAGCGGCCCACTCCGCGACCGCTTCGGCGCCGTCTACCGGCTCGACTTCTACACCAAGCCCGAGCTCGAGAAGATCGTGACCCGCTCCGCCCGCATCCTCGACATCGAGATCCACGACGACGCGGTGTCGGAGATCGCCAGGAGGGCACGCGGCACGCCGCGAATCGCCAACCGCCTCCTCCGGCGCGTGCGCGACTACGCGCAGGTGCGGGCAGACGGGCGTGCCACCGTGGACATCACCCGGCGCGCCCTGGACATGCTCGCGGTGGACGAGATCGGCCTCGAGCCGCTCGACCGCCAGCTGCTCCACACGGTGATCGTCAAGTTCAAGGGCGGGCCGGTCGGGCTCGACACGCTGGCCACGTCCCTGTCCGAGGAGCCGGAGACGATCGAGGACGTCCACGAGCCCTACCTGATCCAGATCGGGTTCCTGGCCAGGACCGCCCGGGGCAGGGTCGCCACCGAGCTCGCCTACCGCCACATCGGCATCGCCCCGCCGAGCTCAACGGCCGAACAAACCCGCCTCCTGTAAGACGCGATCGCTGGGCCGGGAAGGTTGGGATCATTAAGGCGCGATGGCTGACGTGGGGCGGATGGTAGTCGTGTTCGGCGTGCTGCTGGTCGTCATCGGCGGGGCGCTGATGCTGTTCGGGCGCTTCCACCTGCCGGGCGACCTCACGTTCAAGAGCGGGAACACGACCCTCTACATCCCGCTGGCCACCAGCCTCATCCTCTCGGTGGTGGCGACGGTCGTCCTGAACCTGCTGTTCCGGCAGCGCTGAAGCCACGAACCCCGGGCCCGTAGACTAGTTCGCCGCGCATGCAGTTAGTCCTCAGCTGGCCCATTCGCCTCTTCGTGGTCGCCGTTCTGGTCTTCTCCCTGTTCGTGGACGGCGCCGGCTACGTCTACCGGATCGCCAACCACTACAACCTCACCGGCTCGGTGCCCAGCCTCCCGCCCAACTTCGGCGGCTGGCAGCTCTTCTTTCACCGCGGCCTCGACCTCGCCGGCGGCACACACATCGACTACCAAATGACCAACTTCCCGGCCGGACAGAGCCGGGCCGACGTCCAGCGCAAGACCATCGACGTCATCAACCGCCGCGTGAACGCGTTGAACGTCAGCGAGCCCGAGATCCGCGGCGCGGGCGGCAACTACGACCGGATCACGGTCGACCTGGCGGGCGTCAACGCCGCCCAGGCTCAGAAGGCAATCGGAGCCGTCAACAAGCTTGTTTACACGAAGTGGGTCAAGGACGCCAAGGTCACGGCGGGTCCCGAGCCGGGCTACAAGCCCCAGCTGACCGGCCTGACCGGCGACGACATCCAGAGCGCGACGGCGACCATCGACCCCAACGGCACGGCATGGGTGGTCAACATCCAGTTCAACTCGCGTGGCGCCGACCTCTTCGACAAGCTGACGCGCGCCAACGTCGCCGCCTGCCCCGGCGACTCCGAAACCAGCCCCAGCGCTCAATGCCCGGAGCGGTTTCTGACGATCTGGCTCGATCTCTCGCAGAAGGACATCGACAACTGGGCGAACGCTGACTACGTCTCCAAGGTCCAGCAGCCCTACGACCCGGGATGCCTCGCGGCCCAGACCGCGAACACGGTCTGCGGCAAGCTGTTGACGAACCCGATCACCAGGGAGGAGATCTCGGGCGGTCAGGCGGTCATCAGCGGCAACTTCACGCAGCAGAGCGCCCAGGAGCTGGCGACCGGGATCACCGCCGGCTCGCTTCCCGTCGACCTGGTGGCGCTTGACGTCACCCAGGTCAGCGCGACGCTCGGCGCCGAGTCGGTGAAGGTGAGCCTGGCCGCCGGCCTCCTCGGCCTGGCGATCGTCGTCATCTTCATGATCGTGTACTACCGCGTGCCGGGACTCCTCGCCAGCCTCGCGCTGCTGTTCTACGCGGGCGCCGTGCTGGCCGTCTTCAAGATCGTCCCCGTCACCCTGACTCTCGCCGGCATCACCGGCTTCATCCTGTCGGTCGGCATGGCGGTCGACGCGAACGTGCTGATCTTCGAACGGTTCAAAGAGGAGGTGCGGGCGGGCCGCACGATCTCGGCGGCGGTCGACGCAGCCGTGAGACGCGCCTGGCCGGCGATCCGTGACTCCAACACGTCGACGCTGATCACCTGCGTGATCCTTGGTTTCGTCGGCCCGGCGGCGGTCAAGGGATTCGCGATCACGCTGGGCATCGGTGTCGTGGCGAGCCTGATCTCTTCGATCGTCGTGACCCACAACCTGCTCGCGATCGTCCTGACGTCAAGCGCGATGCGACGGCCGCGGCTGCTGGGAGTGGACCGTGCCCGAGCTGTCTGACGTCGGCTCGCGTGCGCAGGGCGCGGACGTCGAGCCAGACGCCGAGTCCGAGTCCGAACCCGAGGCCGACGCCGAGCCGGTAGCTCAAGCTCCGGCCCCGACTCCGGCCGCCGAGCCTCGCGTCCGGAGGCTCGACATCGTCGGCCGGCGCAACTGGTTCTTCGCCCTGTCCCTGCTGATCATCATCCCCGGCATCATCTCGATGGCGACCCAGCACTTTGCCCTGGGCATCGACTTCGCGGGCGGCACCGAGCTGACGGTGACCTTCGACCGGCATCCGTCGCTCCAGCAGGTCGAGGCTGCCGTCGAGGCGAAGGGCGTCAACGGTTCCGTGATCCAGACCGGCGGCGGCGGCTACATCCTTCGCTACCCGCCGCTGAACCAGGTGCAGCTGGCCAACGTGCAGAGCGACCTCCAGAACCGGCTGGGCCCGATGAACGTGGAGCAGATCCTGTCGGTGGGAGGCACCATCGCCGGCGAGACGATCTTCTATTCGATCCTGGCCGTGCTCATCGCGTCGATCGCCATCCTGCTCCTGCTGGCGATCCGCTTCCGCAACGTGCCCGGGGGATGGCGGGCGGGCTTTCAGTTCGGCGGGTCCGCGCTCCTCGCCCTGCTGCACGACGTGTTCATCCTCACCGGCATCTTCTCGATCCTGGGCAAGGTGTTCAACCTGCGCATCGGCGAGATCGACGCCTTTTTCGTGACCGCCGTCCTGACCGTGGTCGGTTTCTCCGTCCACGACACGATCGTCGTCTTCGACCGGATTCGCGAGAACCTGCGGGTCAGCCAGCGGCTGTCCTTCGAGCAGGTGGTCAACCTGAGCATCATGCAGACCGCCGCGCGGTCGATCATCACCAGCTTCACCGTGGTGCTGGTCCTGACGGCGATCCTGATCGCGGGGGGAACCACGCTCCAGGGCCTCGCCCTCGCGCTTCTGATCGGCATCGTCTCCGGCACCTACAGCTCGATCTTCAACGCCGCGCCGCTGCTGGTCGTCTGGCGGAGACTGCAGCCCCTGCGCTGATCGCCTGATGCGGCGAGTGCCGGCAGTGGGAGGAATCTGACCGGCATTGGGCGAAAACCGGCCTCGACGCGACGGTGCGGTAAGGTAGTCCAGGACTCCGGACATGCCGACCTGGCCCATACCGTCGATCAGAGACCTGCTTGAGCCTACGCTCAACCACATGGGTTTCGAGCTGTACGCGCTGGACCAGTCAGGCGCGGCCGGGCGCACTCTTCGAATCTCGATCGATCATCAGGAGCCGATCACGATCGACGACTGCGAAAGGGTGAGCAGGCTGGCAGGTCCGCTGCTCGACCGCTCGAACCTCATCGAAGGCCCATATGAGCTCGAGGTCTCGTCGCCGGGTGCGGAGCGCCCGCTGCGCACGCACGGCGAGTACGAGAGGTTCAACGGCAAGCGCGTCAACGTTCGCTACCGCAGCGGCGAGGCGGAGTCGGTTGTCGAGGGGCAGCTGGTGGCGGTCGACGGAGCCGGCATTGCCGTCCAGGCGCCAGCCGCGCGCGGACGGGCGTCCCTGATCATTCACATTGCGTGGGAAGACGTTGTCGCGGGCAGGCTCGCGGTCGCAATCTGAACCGTCCACCATGTCGCTGGCGGAGGCGCTGAACGCGCTCTGCGCAGAGGTGGGCATTCCATTCGAGGAAATGCTGCACACCGTCGAGAGCGCGCTGGGGGCCGCCTACGTCCGCGCGTTCAACCCGCCGGGACAGGTCACGGTCAAGCTCGACACCACGACAGGAGCGCTCGACGTTCGCAGCCGCGTCGTGCACGCGGACGGCTCCGTCACGGTCGATGAGCTGCCGTCGGAGAACTTCAAGCGGATGGCCGCCCAGACAGCCAAGCACGCCGTCCTGCGCCACATCCACGACCTCGAGCGCGACAAGGTGCTGCGCGACGTCGCCGAGCACCGGGGCGAGCTGGCGAGCGGCGTCGTGGACCGCATCGAGGCCGGCGTCGTCTACGTCGACCTGGGCCGCGCCGAGGGGGTCATGCCGCCCGAGGAGCAGATCCCGGGTGAGCCGCTGCAGCCGGGGCGGCCCGTCCTGGTCGTCATCCTGGACACCCAGCACAACCGCAAGCAAGCACAGGTGCGCGTCTCACGAGGCTCGCGCTCGTTCGTGCACCGGCTGCTCGAGGCCGAAGTGCCCGAGATCAAGGCCGGCACGGTCCAGGTTCGCGCGATCGCCCGGGAGCCAGGCCTGCGAACCAAGATCGCGGTTTCCTCGAGCGAGCCTGGCCTGGACCCGGTGGGCGCCTGCGTGGGGCCCAAGGGCGTGCGCCATCGCGCGATCCTGAGCGAGCTCGCCAACGAGCACATCGACATCGTGCCGTGGTCCGAAGACCCGGAGGCGTTCGTCGCCGCCGCCCTTGGCCCGGCCAAGGTGGAGGGGGTGACGATCGACCGCGTGACCCGCACCGCGACAGTCCTGGTGCCGCGTGGCCAGCTGTCGCTGGCGATCGGGCGCGACGGCCAGAATGCGCGGCTCGCGGCCAAGCTGACCGGCTTCCGCATCGACATCAAGCCCACCGAGTCCGATGGCGACGGCCCAGGACCCGCTTAATCCCTGCCCACCTGCTGGCGAGGGTGGCGGCCGCAGGCCGCCGGGTGGGGATGCCGCATCGCGGCACAGCCGGGTGGGGATCAGGACCTGCGTCGCGTGCCGGCAGGAGGCCGGCAAGAGCGAGTTGATCCGCTTCGTGCGGAGGCCGGGTGGCGGGGTGGAGGTGGACGTCACCGGTCGTACCGAGGGCCGGGGGGCCTACCTCCACAGGTCGGCCGGCTGCCTCGAGGTGGCTCGGAAAAGACACGCCCTCGATCGCGCCCTGGGCACGCCTGTGCAACCCGAGGTGTGGTCTCAGCTCGACGCGTAGCCGGCAGAGCCTCCAGGTTTCGAATTTGCGCTGACCGGCATAATCAGTAGTTCCAGATGAAGGCACACGAACTCGCACGCGAACTCGGCATCAGCCAGAAGGAGCTGGTCAACTTCCTCCAGCAGCGCAGGCTGACCCGCAACACTGCGGCGCCGCTGGCGCCTGGCGCGATCGAGGCGGCCCGTTCAGCCTTCAAGCCGACCACGGTCGCGACCAAGATCGAGACCAACGGCGACCGCCGGGTCGTCCTGCCGCCGACCCTGTCGGTCAAAGACCTCGCCGAGAAGCTGGGCGTGAGCCCGGTCGAGGTCATCAAGAAGCTCATGGCCTCGAAGATCCTTGCCACCATCAACCAGGTCATCGACTTCGCAACCGCCGAGATCGTGGCCGACGAGTTCGGGTTCGCAGTCGAGCCGGTGGCCAGCGAGGACGTGGTCGCGGTGGAGTCGACCGAGGGCGAAGGCGACGTCGTCACGACCTCGCGCGAGGAGCTCTTCTCCCTCGCCAACGAAGACCCGTCGAAGCTCAAGCCGCGTCCCCCGATCGTGACCGTGCTCGGTCACGTCGACCACGGCAAGACCTCGATCCTCGACTCCATCCGCCAGACGCACGTGGCCGCGGGAGAGGCGGGAGGCATCACCCAGCGCATCGGCGCCTACAAGATCCAGACCGCGGACGGCCATCCGGTCGTGTTCGTCGACACCCCGGGTCATGAGGCGTTCACCGCCATGCGGGCGCGCGGCGCGCAGGTCACCGACCTGGTGGTCCTGGTCGTGGCCGCCGACGACGGCGTGATGCCGCAGACGATCGAGGCCATCCACCACGCGCGGGCAGCCAGGGTCCCGATCATCGTCGCCATCAACAAGATCGACAAGGACAACGCCAACGTCGATCGCGTCCACCAGCAGCTCGCCGAGCAGGGAATCGTGACCCGCCACTACGGCGGTGAGCACGAGTGCGTGCACCTCAGCGCGAAGACGGGCAAGGGCATCGACGACCTGCTGACCACGATCGTGCTGTCCTCCGACATCCTCGAGCTGAAGGCGAACCCGGACCGCAACGCGATCGGGACGATCGTCGACGCGCACCTCGAGCGCGGCCGCGGCCCTGTCGCCACCGTGCTCGTCCAGGCAGGGACGCTCAAGGTTGGTGACAACTTCGTCTGCGGCCATATATACGGCCGTGTGCGGGCGCTGGCCGACGACCGGGGACGCAGTGTCACCGAGGCCCCGCCGGCGACGCCGGTCGTGGTGTCCGGCATGAGCGAGGTGCCCCAGGCAGGCGACATCTTCCAGGTCGTCGGCTCGGAGAAGGCCGCGCGCCAGATCGCGCTGACCAAGCTGATCGAGAAGCGGACGCAGGAAGCGGCCCGCGACGTCGCCCCGCGCATCACGCTGGAGGACCTGGCCCGGCGCGCCAAGGAAGGCGAGGTCAAAGAGCTCAGCCTGGTCGTCAAGGCGGACGCGCAGGGCACGCTGGAAGCGCTGCTCGCCGCACTGCAGAAGATCGAAGACCCGGTGGTGGCGATCAAGATCGTCGGCCAGGGCGTCGGCGCGGTCAGCGACTCCGACCTCCTGCTCGCCTCCGTCTCGAGCGCCATCATCGTGTGCTTCAACCTGAAGCCGACGCCGGCCAGCACGGCCGCCGCGGAGCGGGCCAAGGTCGAGGTCCGCTACTACGACGTGATCTACAAGCTGACCGAGGACGTCGAGCGGGCGGCCAAGGGCCTGCGCGAACCCACCTACCGTCAGATCCGCGAAGGCAGTGTCGAGGTCATCACCCCGATCAAGATCCCGCGCACCGGCATCATCGCCGGCAGCCGAGTCATGGAGGGCAAGGTCAGCCGTGGAGGCTGGGTCAAGCTTTTCCGGGGCAGGGAGCAGGTTTTCGAGGGCCGGATCACCTCCCTCAAGCACTTCAAGGAAGACGTGCGCGAAATGATCGCCGGCCAGGAGTGCGGTATCGGCCTCGAGGGCTGGGAGGATTTCCAGCCGGGTGACTCGATGGAGACGTATCGACTCGAGCGGGAAGAAATCTAAGCGAGGTTGTGCTCGCTAAAGGCGGTGGTCAGCATGACCAGCTACCGCGCGGACCAGGTGGGGGAGCAGGTGCGCGAAGAGATCATGTCCATCATCCGGCGTGATCTCAAGGACCCCCGCATCGGGTTCGTCAGCATCACGGCCGTCCGCATGTCGCCGGATTTGCGTCAGGCGCGCGTCAGGGTGAGCGTGCTGGGCAGCCCAGAGGAGAAGAAGGCTTCGATCCAGGGCCTCGTCTCGGCCAAGGGATTGATTCGCCACGAGTTGGGTCGCCGTCTGCAGAACCTGAAGTTCTCACCAGACCTCCGGTTCGAGCTCGACGCCTCGATCGAGTACAGCGTCCACATCTCGGAGCTGCTCAAAGAGGTCCTGCCCCGGGAGGAGCAGCCATAGTCACCGCCCAGCGCGACAAGGCGCACCTGTTCGACGAGATCAAGGATCTCATCGACGCCAACCAGGAGATCCTGATCTTCGGCCACAAGGACGCCGACGGCGACACGCTCGGCTGCAGCCTGGCCTTCGCGGAGGCGCTGCGCTCCGAAGGCAAGGAGGTCTGGGTGCTGGTGCCGCCGCCCCTCCCAGAGATGTACGCGTTCCTGCCCGGCTTCGACGAGATCCAGGCCGACCCGCCGCATGGCGTCGACCCGCACCTGGTCATCTTCTTCGACTCCGGAAACCTCGAGCGCTCCGGCAGCGCGGTGCGGCGGATCGCGTCACACGCCACGATCGTGAACATCGACCATCACCCGTCCAACTCGCGGTTTGGCGACATCAACGTGATCGATCCCTACGCTTCGGCGGTCGGGCAGATGGTCATGGAGATGCTCGACCACTTCGGATACCCCTACACGACAACGATTGCCACCAACCTCTACGTCGCGCTGCTGACGGACACGGGTGGCTTCCGGCACGAGAACACGACGCCCCGCGCGCTCGACGACGCGGCCAGGCTCGCCAGGCTCGGCGCCGACCCCGGCCGCATCGCCACCCAGGTCTACAAGATGCGGCCGGAGACCACCCTCAAGCTGAGCGGCCTGGCGCTGGCGACGATGCGGGTGGAGCTGGACGGACGGCTCGCCTGGGCGAAGGTCACCCGTCGCATGCTCAAGGAAGCCAACGCCGTGATGGCGGAATCGGAAGGCATCATCGACACCCTGAACAGCATCGCCGGCCTGGAGCTCGCGATCATGTTCAAGGAAGTGGCGAGCGACCTGACCAAGATCAGCGTCCGGAGCCGGGGGGCGGTCGACGCGGCCGCGCTGTGCGCGACGTTCGGAGGTGGCGGGCACATCCGCGCCGCGGGAGCGGAGATCCCGAAAGCGATGGACGACGCGATCAAGGTGGTGCTGGCGGGCGCGAAGGAGGCGATCCTTGCCGCCTCGGCCAGACGCTGACCGGTTCGCAACCGGCGTCCTCAACTTCGACAAAGGTGCGGGTGAGACCTCTTTCTCGGTCGTCAACCGTCTCCGCCGGCTGACCGGCGCGCACCGCGTCGGACACGCGGGAACGCTCGATCCGCTGGCGACCGGCGTGCTGCCGATCCTGTTCGAATCAGCGACTCGACTTTCCGGATTCGCGCTCAAGCTGTCCAAGACGTACGTCGCGGACATCCACCTGGGGTTTGTGACCGAGACCGACGACGCCGAGGCGGAGCCCCAGCCGGTAGCCGACTCCAGCAGCATCGCCCCCGCCGACGTCGAATCAGCGCTCTCGGCCTTTGCCGGCCGCATCATGCAGCAGCCACCCGCGTACTCGGCCGTGAAGGTCGCCGGCAAGAGGGCCTATGCCCTCGCCCGCGCCGGCGACGCCACCAGGCCCAGGGCACGCGAGGTCGAGGTGTACGCCGCCTCGCTGCTCGACTTTCAGGCGGGGCCACATGCCGTGGCCCGCGTCGAAGTCCGGTGCGGGAGCGGCACCTACCTCCGCGCGATCGCGCGCGACCTCGGCGAACGACTTGGAGTCGGCGGCTATCTCGGCCGGCTCGTGCGCACCGCGTACGGGCCTCTGACGCTGGACAATGCTGTGCGGGACGACCAGCTGACTAGCGCGGAATCGGTTGCGGATCGGCTGCTTCCGGCGGAGGTCATACTGCCGGACATGGAGCGGGTCAGGCTCACCATCGAGCAGGAGGCGCTGGTGCGACAGGGACGTGCGGTGCGCGTCGTCCCCGAACCGGGTCCGGGCCCGATCCGTGCGCATGACGCCGAGGGCCGGCTGGTCGCGCTCGGACACGCCGACCCGCTGCGGCGGACTTTCGTGCCGGAGAAAGTGCTCAACTGAAGGTCCACATAGGGCTCCCGACGGAGCACATCGGGCCAGTAGGGCTGACGGTCGGAAGTTTCGACGGCGTCCATCTCGGCCATTTCGAGGTGATCCGCCACCTGGATGACCTGGCGATCGCCGAACACGCGGCGCCTGCCCTCATCACCTTCGAGCCACACCCTCGATGCGTCCTCGACCCTGCCAACTGCCCTTCCTCGATCACGACGCTGTCGGAGAAGCTGGGGCACCTCGAGGCCGCCGGCGTCCAGCACGCGATCGTGATGCGCTTCGACCGCGAGCTCGCATCGCGCTCGCCGCAGGAGTTCGTTGCGATGCTGACGGCGGTGATGGACATCAGGGTTTGGGCCATCGGCTTTGACTTTGCCTTCGGGCGTGGTCGCACTGGCAACGCCGACTGGCTGCGGTCGCACGGGCATCGTGTCGAGGTCGTGCCGCCTTTCCGGATCGACGGCCGCGAGCTTCACAGCTCGGAGATCCGTCGGCTGATCACCACTGGTGAGGTGGAGGAGGCAAATCGCCTGCTCGGCCGAGAGTACGAGATGACCGGTCCGGTAGAGGCGGGTGCGCAGGTCGGCAGAACGCTCGGGTTCCCTACCGCAAACATCAGCCCCGAGCCGAACAAGCTCGTGCCGGCGCTTGGCGCCTACGCGGGCCGCGTCGTTGCTCCTGAGGGAGATTTCGTGGCCGCGCTCTCAGTTGGCTACCGACCGACGTTCGGCGGCACCGAGCTCAAGGTCGAAGCCTTCCTGCTCGACTATGAGGGCGACCTCTACCAGAAGAGGCTGTGGCTTCGGTTCGTCCGATACCTGCACCCCGACATCAAGTTCCCCACGCCCGCCGACCTCGTCCAGCAGTTGAAGCGCGACGTCGCGGATACCCGCCGCATCGTTTCGGCCGCGCCGCGAGCAGATTTCTGACGTTGACGAGCGTCCTCGTCATCGGCGGCGGCATCGCGGGCTACTGCGCCGCGCTGGCCGCCCGTCGCGACGGCGCAGAGGTGACGGTGGTGGCAAGGGCGCCGGGTGCGACCGCCCTCTACGCGGGGGGCATGGAGATCGTCGATGACCTCGACCGCGTCCTCGGGACGCCGCATCACCCACTTGCGCGGCTCGGCATCGACGCGGTCGGACTGGCGACCGAGCTCGACACGGCGATCTCCACCCTGCAGCTCGCGCTGCGCAAGGAAGGGCTGAACTTCGAGGGAGGCTGGCGCCGGCGCGGCCTGTACGCGGACATCCACGGGCTGGCTCGGCCCGCGAACGTCGTCCCGGAATCGGTGGCACCGGGGGAGCTGGGGGCTCTCAGCGGCAAACGAGTCGCCGTGATCGGCGTGCCGCAGGTCGGCGACTACGACGCCGCGTCCACGGCCCTGGCGCTGAAGGAGCTGCACGGAGTCGACGCGTTCGCCGAGGAGGTGTCGATCGCCGACATGCCACTGGCGGCCTCGCTCACCGACCTCTACGGCCGTCGCGCGCCGGCGCCCCGCGCCCGAGGCGCGGCCATCGCCTACCCTCCCGGTTTTGCGAACCTGCCCGCCGACGGTTTCGAGCTCCTGGCGTCGCCGCCGTCGCCGCACGGCTGGCGGCTTCAGCAGGCGATCGGGCTGGGCGCGATCCGGGCCGAGGTCACGTCGTTTGACGTCGGGCGCGGACAGATCACCGCCGCGCGCTCCGCGGACCGGGTGTTCCGCGCCGACGCCTTCGTGCTCGCGACGGGGCGGCACATCGGCGGCGGACTGCAGGCCGGGCGGACGACGGTCGAGCCGTTGCTGGGCCTCGGCGTCTTCTACGAAGGCCTGCCGGCAGCGGCCCTGGGCACCCGTCTGCACCACCTCAAATACCTCGACGCCGCCGAGGAGATGCGGGTGGGCGCCATGACGGACCGGCGCCTGCACCCGCTTGCGGATGACGGCGCCGTGCCTTACTCGAACCTCTACGCTGCCGGCGCCGTGCTTGGCGGCTACGACTACGCGGGGCCCTGTGGCTTCGGGGTGCCCATCCTCACGGGCTGGCTGGCGGGCCGCTACGCGGCGAAGCAAACACCGCAGTGAGGACCGAAGTCGAGAAGATCGTCGGCGCCGCCAACATCGACGAGCGGCCGGTTCGCGATCTCTGGCCGCTCGGGATCATGGAAGAGCGCGCCGGCAGCGCACCGCCACGGGTGCTGGTGGCGCGACCCCACGGACGCGACCAGGTCACCGCTCTCCTGCGTTGGGCGGGCGCCAACGACGTCGCCGTGACGCCGATGGGAGGGGGGAGCGGGGTCTGCGGCGCACTTTCACCCGCGAAGGGCGAGCTGGTGCTCGACATGGGCGGGTTCGACCGGATCTTCGAGATCGACGAGACCAATCTCGTCTGCCGGTGCGAATCCGGGGTCAACGGCTTCGAGCTGGAAAAGCAGCTCAACGGACGCGGCCTCACGCTCGGCCACTACCCCAGCTCACTGCCTGGGACCACCATCGGCGGCCTCATCGCCACCCGATCCTCGGGTCAGGAGTCGACACGCTACGGGAGCATCGAAGACATGGTCCTCGGCCTCGCTGTCGTCCTCCCGGACGGCACATTTGCCGCGCCGCGCCCGGGACCGAGGTCGGCAGCCGGGCCGGCCCTGCACGAGCTGCTGATCGGGGCCGAGGGTGGGCTTGGCGTCATCCTCGGCGCCGTCCTGCGCGTTCACCGCCGGCCCGAGTCCGTGGTGGGGCGCGGCTACGCGTTCCGCGACCTGCAGGCGGGCCTGGATTGCCTGCGGTCGATCATGCAGGCGGGGATCCGGCCCCTGGTGTCTCGCCTCTACGATGCGGAGGACGCAGCGTTCAACGGCTACGACGTATCCGGCGGCGAGTGCGTCCTGGTCATCGCCACGGCCGGCCTGGCCCCGATCGCCCAGAGCGAGGCCGACGCAGTGAAGGCTTTCGCCGGCAGCGCCCGCGAACTCGGTGAGGAGGCCTGGCAGCGCTGGCAGCGGCACAGGTTCGACCTTTCCGCAGAAAGGCTGAAGGCGTTCCTCGAACCGGCCGGCGCCTATCTCGACACGATCGAGCTGGCGGCCTACTGGACGGTCCTGCCTGAGCTTCACGCCAGGGTCAAGTCCGCAATAGCGGTGGGCGGGTTGGCGTTATGCCACTTCAGTCATGCCTACGAACAGGGCTGCTGCGCGTATTTCACGTTCGGCGGCTCTGGGGAGACCGAAGCGGAAGCCCGAGCGGCCTACGGCCGGGCGTGGGAAGGAGCGATGAGCACGGCGCTGGAGTTGGGTGCGACTATCACTCACCACCACGGGGTGGGCCAGGCGCGAGCTCGGTGGGTCGCCGACGAGATGGGAGGCTGGATGCGAGTGTGGCGGGCGGTCAAGGAAGGGCTTGATCCGGGCGGGACGATGAATCCGCGCGCGGTCGGAGGTGCGAGGTAGGCTCCCGGCCCGGCTCCCCGATCCTGTTCATCGTCAACCCGGCGTCCGGAGCCGGCAAGGCCGGACGCGAATGGGCCGCCGTCGAGTCGTGGCTGCCCTCCAGCGGCCTTCCCTACGAGGTCGCGCTGACCTCCCGTCCACTCGAGGCCACCGAGCTCGCCCAGCGGGCCGTGCGCGAGTCGCGTCCCGTCGTCGTCGCCGTGGGTGGTGACGGCACCCTCAACGAGGTCGTCAACGGCTTCTTCCGCAACGGCGCGCCGCTGCCCACGAGCAGCAAGCTGGCCATGGTGCCCCTGGGGACGGGCGGCGACTTCCGACGCACCCTGCGGATCCCGAGCGATTCCAGGCAGGCGATCGACGTCTTGCGCAGCGGCGTCGTGCGGAGGCTCGACGCGGGATGCGTGACCTACCAGAACGAGGATGGTTCGACAGGCGTTCGTCACTTCATCAACATCGCCGACGCGGGCCTCGGCGGCGAGGTCGTGTTCCTGGTCGGCAACGGGACCAGGCGCTTCGGCAGCGCCGCCTACACGCTGGCCGGCCTGCGTGCCCTCGTCCGGTTCAAGAACAAGCCGATGACCGTGAACATCGATGGCGTCGTCCACGAGCTCAAGAAGGCGCAGCAGGTCGTCGTCGCCAACTGCCAGTTCTTCGGCGGCGGGATGCAGATGGCGCCTTCGGCGTCTCCGACCGACGGCGTCTTCGACGTTGTCCTGGTCAAGAACGCGGGCAAGATCGAGACGATGCGCGGCATGAGCGACATCCGAAGCGGCAAGCACCTCGATCAGACCAACGCGAAAATGGAGCTCATGTACGGGAAGCGGATCTCGGTCACGTCGCCGGAGAAGGTGCGTATCGACCTCGACGGTGAGGCGGTGGGGTTTCTGCCGGCGCTGTTCGAGATCCAGCCGGGCGCGATCGAGTTCATCACTCCCCGGTGACCGAAGGGGTCATCGCGACCCCGCACCGCACCGCGTCTGAGATCGGCGCTCAGGTGCTGCGTGACGGGGGCAACGCGATCGACGCCGCGATCGCGGCCGACGCGGCGCTCTGTGTGGTCTATCCGCACATGACCTCGGTCGCCGGCGACCTGATGGCGATCGTGTGGGCGGCGGATGGTGCGTCACCGGTCGGACTGATCGGCGCCGGCCGGTCGGGCGAGCTGGCCACGATCGAGGCGGTGCGGGCTCGAGGCTTCGCCGAGATGCCGGGACGGGGCGTGCTGGCCGTGACGGTGCCGGGCACGGTCGAGGCGTGGGGGAGGCTGCTCGAGCGGTTCGGCAGCGTCGGCCTGGGTGAGGTCCTCGAGCCGGCGGCGGGGCTGGCGCGCGACGGGTACGTCATCACGCGCGACCTGTCGGAGCACCTGATGCGGGCCGCCGGCTGGCTGGGGCGCGAACGGGCGGCCTTCGCGCTCTACCCGCCGATGGAAGCGGGCATGCTCCTGCGCAACCCCGATCTCGCCGCGACTCTGCACGACATCGCGCGAAACGGGATCAACGGCTTCTATCGAGGTGCGATCGCCGTGGCGATCGCTGACGCGATCAAGCGGCGCGACGGCCTCGTCACGCGGCGTGACCTCGCCATGCATCGCTCCCAGTGGGTGGAGCCCATCGCATTTCCCTACCGCGGCCTGGTCGTCTACGAGCTTCCGCCGCCCACCGCCGGGCTCGTTGCCGCGTCGATGGCTCTGCGATTGGAGGCGGGCCAGGAGCTCCGGCCGGCGCGGAATGCAAGTTATGCGCTGCGCGACCAGTACATCACCGACCCCGATTTCTCACCGGCTCCGGTCGAGCTGTTCCTGGATCCGAACACCGTCTCGCAGAGCCACGCGGAGACCACCACGAGGAGCGGAGACACGATCTATCTGTGCGCGGCCGACGAGCACGGCAACGTCATCTCGCTGATCCAGAGCGTCGCGTACGACTTCGGCTCGGGGATCGTCGCCGAGGGGACGGGGATGCTTCTCCAGAACCGCGGCGCCTACTTCAAGCTCGACCCACGGCACGTGAACAGGCTCGAGCCGAAAAAGCGGACGATGCACACGCTGATCCCCGCGATGGCGGCTCGCGACGGTCGCGCGTGGGCGGCGTTCGGGACGATGGGCGGCGAACGCCAGCCCCAGCTCCAGGTCCAGGTGCTCAGAAACCTTGTCAACGATGGCCTCGACCCGGCCGAGGCCGTGGCCCGGCCCCGGATGGCCATCCTCGTGGATGGGGAGACCCTCGCCGTGGAGGCCGACCACCCCGGCGCGGCCGAGATGTCGCGGGCCGACCCGCGCGTGAGGCTGATGCCGCCGCGGCACCACTCGTTCGGCCATGCCCACGCACTCATCGTCGACGGCCCTGGCCAGTGGCGCGCGGGGGCCGATCCACGGAGCGACGGGTCGGTGGAATTCGTCAGTTCGTAGAGGGAACCGTCCCCGGCCGCCAGAGCGACGCTCGGATAAGGCGATCCGTATACTCCCCTCTTGAGTTTGGCAGTAGAGAACGAAGTCAAAGGCAAGCTGATCGCGGAACACAGGCGCGCTGAAGGAGACACGGGTTCACCCGAGGTCCAGATCGCACTGTCCACCGCTCGCATCCGGGAGCTCACCGAGCACCTGAAGACGCACGCCAAGGACCATCACTCGCGCCGCGGCCTCCTTCTCCTGGTCGGCAAGCAACGGCGACTGCTCAACTACCTGAGGGACACCGACGTCGAGCGCTATCGCGCCCTCGTCGCAAAGCTCGGGATCAGGAGATAACGACAACCCGGGAGGACCCGGCACGGTGGGCGCGGGTCAGCCTCTTAGAAGCTCTCTCTCAGTTCGTGACGAACCAAGCGACAGCTGCTAGGAAACTGACCCTCCGCACCGCAGGGTTCCTCCCGCATATCTGGAGGTATTTGGCGTGGCAGTTGTCACGAAAAACGTAGACGTGGCCGGGCGCCGGATCTCACTCGAGACCGGTCGCGTGGCAGAGCAGGCAAATGGGGCGGTGATCATCCGCCAGGGCGACACGGTCGTCCTCAGCACCGCGGTGATGTCAAAGGAGCCGCGGGAGGGAATCGATTTCTTCCCTCTGACGTGTGATTACGAGGAGAAGCTGTACGCGGCGGGCAAGATCCCCGGCGCGTTCATGCGCCGGGAAGGCCGGCCAAGCGAGACGGCGATCCTGGCCTCCCGTCTGACCGACCGCCCGCTGCGGCCGCTGTTCCCCGATGGATTCCGGCTCGACGTGCAGGTCGTCTCGACGGTCCTCTCGGTCGACCAGGAGAACGATCCGACGATCCTGAGCATCAACGGCGCGTCGACCGCGCTGGTGATCTCGGACATCCCGTTCCAGGGCCCCGTGGGCGCGGTGCGCATGGGTTACATCGACGGCCAGGTGGCGGTCAACCCGCCCATGTCGCAGATGGGGGAGTCGGAGCTCGACCTGGTGGTCGCCGGCACCGCCGACGCGATCCTCATGGTCGAGGCCGGCGCCAAAGGCGTCAGCGAGCAGGTGGTGCTCGACGCGCTGGCGACCGCGCACGAAGAGATCAAGCGGATCTGCGCCGCCCAGCTCGAGCTGCAGGAGCAGATCGGGTTGGAGAAGCGCGAGTGGATCTCGTCGACCTACCCCGAGCACATGCAGGAGATCGTGGGCGAGTACCTCGCGCTGCGGCTCGACCAGGTGCTCTACAGCGCCGACAAGCACGCGCGCGAACGCGGCGTGGACGAGCTTCGGGCCCGCACCACCCTCGAGCTGGGCCAGCGGTTCCCCGAGTTCGAGGACATCATCGGCAAGCTCTTCGACAAGGCGGTCAAGGACCGCGTGCGGCAGCGCATCGTCGAAGAGGGCATGCGTGTCGACGGCCGCGGCCTCAAGGACGTGCGGCCGATCGCGGTCGAGGTCGGGGTCCTGCCCCGCACCCATGGCTCTGGGCTCTTCACACGCGGTCAGACGCAGGCGCTGACGATTGCGACGCTCGGCTCGATGTCCGACCAGCAAAAGCTCGATGGGTTGACCGCCGAGGAGTTCAAGCGCTACATGCACCACTACAACTTCCCGCCCTTCTCGGTGGGCGAGACGAGGCCGCTCCGCGGCCCCGGCCGCCGCGAGATCGGCCACGGTGCGCTTGCGGAGCGCGCGCTTCTCCCCGTGATCCCGCCCGTCGAGGACTGGCCCTACACCATCCGCCTCGTCTCGGAGATCCTGAGCTCGAACGGATCGACGTCGATGGCGTCGGTCTGCGGCTCCACGCTGGCGTTGATGGACGCCGGAGTGCCCATCAAGTCCCCGGTCGCGGGCATCGCGATGGGCCTGATCACTCGGGGAGGCAAGTTCGCCGTACTCACCGACATCCAGGGTGTCGAAGACGCGCTTGGCGATATGGACTTCAAGGTCGCCGGCACCCGCGATGGGATCACTGCGCTGCAGATGGACATCAAGATCAAGGGCCTGACGCACGAGATCATGGCCCAGGCGCTGGAGCAGGCGCGAGAGGCTCGACTCTTCGTTCTCGACAAGATGCTCGCCGTCTTGCCCAATCCGCGTGCCCAGATGAGCTCGTTTGCGCCACGAATCACGACGATCCTCATCAACCCGGAAAAGATCCGCGACATCATCGGCAAGGGCGGCTCGATGATCCGCAAGATCACGGAGGAGACCGGGGCCCAGATCGACGTCGAGGACGACGGACGGGTCTTCATCGCCGCCGTCGACCAGGAAGGCGGCAAGAGGGCGATCGAGTGGATCAAGAGCCTCACCGACGAGGTCGAGGTCGGCAGGATCTACCAGGGCAAGGTCGTGCGCATCATGCCCTTCGGCGCCTTCGTCGAGGTACTGCCCGGCCAGGATGGGCTCGTCCACATATCCAAGCTCACCGACCATCGGGTCGAGCGGGTCGAGGAGGTTTGCAACATCGGCGACGAGATCGTGGTCAAGGCGGTCGAGATCGACAGCCAGGGCCGGCTCAACCTGAGCCGCCAGGCCGCGATCGAGGAGCTGACCGCGAAGGGCCTGCCCATCGAGGAGAGCATCAACCCCGAGGCCATGGCAGCCGCGCTGGCATCGCCGGCGCCCGCTCGCGAAGGCGGGTTTGGCGGTCGGGACCGCGGTGGCCGCAACGGTGGAGGCAGAGACAGACGTCCACGGCGGGACTGAGCGGCAGCCTCCCCACCCGGAGGCGTCCCCACCGGGGCTTCCCCTCCCGGAGGCGTCCCCACCGGGGCCTCCCCACCCGGAGGCTCCGCCTCCGACCTCCCCGGCGAGCGGGGAAGTGAAAGTCAGGGTCGGACTGGCCGGCCACCGCGGCAAGGTTGGCTCTGTGCTCGCGACCGCCTTTCAGTCCGAGCCGGAGATCGAGTACGTCGGCGGCGTGACGCGAGGCGATGACCTCGCGTCATTCCTGCACGAGAAGCGGCCCCAGGCGCTGGTCGACTTCACCCGGCCGTCGGAGGCGATGCACAACGCTCTCGCGGCTGTCGCGTCGGGTGCGTCACCCGTAATCGGCACGACCGGCCTCTCGGCGGCCGACATCGACAAGCTGGAAACCGCGTGCGCACAGAAGAAGATCGGCGGCATCGTCGCCCCCAACTTCGCGGTCGGCGCGGTCCTCATGATGCACCTCGCCGACATCGCGGCTCCGCATTTCGACGGCGCCGAGATCATCGAGCTCCACCACGCCGGCAAGTTCGATGCGCCTTCGGGCACCGCGCTCTCCACCGCCCGCCGCCTGGCTTCACGCCGCCAGGACAAACCGTTCGCATATCACAAGGCTGAGACGGAGACGCTCGCCGGAACACGAGGTGGGGAGGAGGGTGGCGTCGCCGTACACAGCGTCCGCCTGCCCGGGTTCGTGGCCGACCAGGAGGTCATCTTCGGGCTGCCGGGCCAGTCGCTCACGATCGCGCATCGCACAACGAGCCGCGAGGCCTATGTTCCGGGCGTGCTGCTGGCGGTTCGCCGCGTCACGGCTGAGCAGCGCTTCTACCGCGGTCTGGACGAGCTGCTGGGACTGAGTTGACGAGCCCGCCGGGCAGGGTTCAGGTCTGGTCGTCTCAGCTCTGGAGGAACGATTTCCCTCCGGTCTGCGCGATGTCGGGGAGTCGGGCGGAGACCTGGCGGCGCTTCAAGTTCGCGACCCCGCCCTCATGGGCCTACGCGCTCTTGATCCTGGTGTGCCTGGGCGGGATGGGCATCATCGCTTTCGCGGTCGTGCTCGGGCTCACCGCGCAGCGGGCGAGCGGGTACCTGCCCTTGACCAGGGACAGCAGCCGGCTGGTGACGCTCGCGACCTGGGTGCCCGTCGGACTGCTTGGACTCGCGGTGCTCTTGTGGATAGCCGCGTTTCCAGTATCGGCAAGCGACTCCATCGGCGATGCCGCCGGATGGCTCTTCTGGGTCGGAGTTCTCCTCTTCCTGTCGGGTCTGGCGGGGCGCCTCATCGTCACACCTCTTCTATGTCCCCGCGCAAAGGTGATGGAGATGGCGCCCGGCCAGAACGACCGCATCGTCGAGCTGCGGAACGTCCATCCGGCGTTCGTGGCGGCTGTCCAGCAACTTCAACGTGATCGTGCCGCGCAGTTTGCCCCGTCCCTGCCCCCGCCCGCGCCAACTTTGCCGGGATCGAAGTAAACTTTGGCCGTGCCCACCTCCAAGCGATTAAACGTTGCTGTCGTCGGTGCGACCGGCATGGTCGGCATCGAGATGCTGCGCGTGCTCGCCCAGAGAAGGTTCCCGAGTGAGCGCGTCATCGCCCTCGCGTCGGAGCGATCGAAAGGCCTGGCCGTCCCGTACAACGGAAGCTCGATCAAGGTCGAGGAGCTCAGCGAATCCGCGTTCAAGGGCATCGACGTCGCGCTGTTCGCCGCCAGCGGCGATATCGCCTTGATGTACGGACCGGCGGCGGCCGAATCGGGCGCTCTCGTCATCGACAACAGCTCGGCCTGGCGAATGAAGGACAACGTGCCGCTCGTCGTGCCCGAAGTCAATGCAGACGACATTCCTGAGAACGAAGGGATCATCGCCAATCCCAACTGCTGCGCCATCCCGCTCACCGTCGTCCTCAATCCGCTCAAGAAGGCCGTCGGCCTCGAGCGGGTCCTGGTTTCGACCTACCAGTCGGCCTCCGGCGCCGGACGCGCGCTCGTGGACGAGCTCGAGGAGCAAACGAAGGCCATCGCCGACGGCAAGGAGCCGGCCGTCGCCGCATATCCGTATCAGCTCGCCTACAACGTCGTCCCTGGCGGATGGCGCCTCGAAACCGACGGCTACAACGAGGAAGAGGTCAAGATCGGGAGCGAGACGCGCAAGATCCTCCACGAGCCCGAGCTCCGGCTGACCGCGACGTGCGTGCGCGTCCCCGTGCCGGTCGGACATGGCGAGTCGGTGTTCGTGGAGACGAAGGAGAAGATCACCGCCGACGACGCCCGGGTGCTCCTCGGCGGCGCACCCGGAATCATCGTCCAGGACGACCCTCAGGCGAAGCTCTATCCGACGCCTCATGGCGTGGCCGGAACGGACGAGGTGTTTGTGGGAAGGATTCGCGAGGACCGATCCACGCGCAACGGACTCGCGCTGTGGATCGTCTCCGACAACCTGCGCAAGGGCGCGGCCCTGAACGCGGTCCAGATCGCCGAGCAAGCGATCGAGATGGGTGCACTGGGAGCTGTAAGAGCATGAAAGAGATTGGACGCCTCCTCACGGCCATGGTCACGCCTTTCAAGGAGGACGGATCGGTCGACTACGACGCCGCGGGCGCGCTGGCCCAGATGCTCGTCAACGACGGCTCGGACGGGGTCGTCGTCTCCGGCACCACCGGCGAGTCACCCAGCCTCAGTGACGCGGAGAAGATCGAGCTCGTCAAAGCTGTCAAGGACGCGATTCCCGGCAAGACGGTCGTCGCGGGCACAGGTTCGAACGACACGCACCACTCAGTCGAGCTCTCGAAGCTCGCGATGAAGGCCGGCGCCGATGCCCTGCTTGCTGTGGTCCCTTACTACAACAAGCCGCCCCAGGAGGGCATGTACCAGCACTTCAAGGCGATCTCCGAAGTCGGTCCGACGATCATGTACAACATCCAGGGCCGGACCGCGATCAACATGACCGCTGCGACCACGCTCCGATGCGCCGAGCTGCCCGGAATCATCGGCGTCAAGGAGGCGAGCGGCGACCTCGATCAGGTCGGGTTCGTGTGCGCGGGCAAGCCCGAGGACTTCAACGTCTGGAGCGGCGACGACAGCTGGACGCTGCCCATCCTCGCCGTCGGCGGTTACGGTGTCATCTGCGTCGTCTCCCACATCGCCGGGCGGTCGATGAAGAAGCTCATCGAGGCCTACCGCAAGGGCGACAACGAGGTCGCGCAGGACATCCACCACGGCCTTCTGCCGGTGATCAAGGCGCTGATGACGACGGCCGCCAACCCCGTGCCGATCAAGTCGGTCCTGAACGAGATGGGATTCGGCGCGGGTCCGTTCCGCCTGCCGCTGGTGCCGCTGACCGACGAGCAGCAGAAGACGGTCATGAAGACGATCCGCGACGCCGGCGAGTTCATCACCTTCTCCAAAGCGGGGGTCAAAGTCGCTTAGCGCCCCTGAGCTCCTCCGGCTCCACGACACGATCCGGTCGTGCAAGAACTGCGGCCTGCATGCCACGCGCACGCAGGCGGTCCCCGGGGTCGGGCCGTGCCCGGCCGACGTGATGATCGTGGGTGAGGCGCCCGGCTTCAACGAGGACCGGCAGGGCGAGCCGTTCGTGGGCGCCGCCGGTAAGCTCCTCGACACCCTGCTCGCGCGCATCTCGCTGAGCCGGTCTGACGTCTACATCACCAACGTGCTGAAATGCCGGCCGCCGATGAACCGCGACCCGATGCCCAACGAGGTGGAAGCGTGCTCGCCGTACCTCAAGGAGCAGCTGGCCATGGTGAAACCGAAAGTGGTGCTGATCCTCGGGCGTCACGCCCTCGAGAGGCTGCTGCCGGGCCAGGGATCGATCTCGCGGATCCACGGCAGCATGATCAAGCGGGGTGACCTGGCTTATGTGCCTCTCTATCACCCTGCGGCGGCGCTGCACAACGGCTCCCTGGTGGCCGACCTCGAGCACGATTTCGATCAGCTGAGGCGATATCTCGACCAGCTGCTGGCGCCGCCGCCTCCACCGCTGCCGGTTCCCGTCGCCAAGCAGGAATCCGAACAGCTGCGTCTCTTGTGAAGCCTTCCCGGCTCCGTTATCTCCCCCTGGGCGGGCTGGGCGAGGTCGGGATCAACATGTGGGCCCTCGAGTGGGAGCGGAAGCTGCTCGTGGTCGACGCAGGCCTGATGTTCCCGCAGGAGGACATGCTCGGCATCGACCTCGTGCTGCCGGACATCTCGTACCTGATCCAGACGGACCGGGAAGTCGTGGGCATCTTCCTCACCCACGGTCACGAGGACCACATCGGCGGCCTGCCCTTCGCGTTGAAGAAGCTCAACGTTCCCGTCTTCGGCACGCGGCTGACGCTGGGACTGGTCAAGCCAAAGCTCAGGGAGCATCACATGCTCCGGGAGTCGGACCTGCGCGAGGTCAGGGTGGGCGACTCCGTGCAGCTGGGACCTTTTCGCGTGGAGACGATCGCGGTCTGCCACTCCATCCCCGACGCCGTGGCGCTTGCGATCGACACGCCGGTCGGCCGCGTCGTCTACACGAGCGATTTCAAGCTCGACCCGTCGCCGCCCGACGGCCTGCCCACCGACATGGAGCGTTTCCGGCGGTTGGGAGACGCGGGCGTCCTGCTGCTGCTGAGCGACTCGACCAACGCCGAGCGCGAGGGGAGATCGGGCTCCGAGCGTGACCTGCACGGCCCCTTCGAGCGGATCTTCACGGAGGCGCCGGGGCGGATCGTGGTCGCCAACTTCGCGTCCAACATCCACCGGATGCAGCACCTGGTCCGCATGGCCGCCCAGTTCGGACGCCGCGTCGCAGTCGTCGGCCGCAGCCTGCAGCAGAACTTCAAGACGGCGCGGGAGCTCGGCTTTCTCAGGGTGCCCGACGGCCTGGTGGTCCCGATCGGCGACGTGGAGCGCGTACCGCCCTCGAAGCTGCTGCTGCTGACGGCGGGCAGCCAGGGCGAGCCCATGTCTGCGCTCACCCGATTTGCGGCCCAGCGCCATCCGTTCCTCAACGTGCTCAAGGACGATTGGGTCGTGATCTCGGCGCGTCCGATCCCCGGCAACGAGCGGATGGTCCACCAGACCGTGAACAACCTCTACCGGCACGGGGCGCGTGTCTTCTACTCGGAGGTCGGCAACGTCCACGTGAGCGGACATGCGCAGCGGGATGAACTTCGCGAGATGCTCGAGGCGGTTCGTCCGCGCAACTTCATTCCCGTGCACGGTGAGTACCGGCAGCTGCTGCTGCACTCAGAGCTTGCGCGTGACGCCGGTCTGGAGGCCGGCCGGATCGCGGTGGTCGAGGATGGGGAGACCGTCGAGCTGGACGCGGACTCCATGGTGCGGGGCGAGAAGGTGGCGACGGGGCTGGTCTACGTCGACGGCCTCGGCGTCGGCGACGTCGAGCAGATCGTGCTCCGCGACCGCCGGCACCTGGCCGAAGACGGCATCCTCGTCGTCACGCTCACCCTCGATCGCGACACGGGCACCGTGCGCGCGGGCCCGGAGCTTGTTTCGCGCGGCGTCATCGAGCCCGAGCTGTCAGGCCGGCTGATGGCGGATGCCCGCGACGCGGTGCTCGTCAGCATCAAGCGGTTCGCGAATTCCCATCCCGAGACGAATCTCCTGCACGAGGCGATCCACGACGCTGTCTCGAAGACGATCTACAAACAGACGCGCCGGCGGCCTATGGTGATCCCCGTCCTCACTGAGATATGAAGCTGCCGCCGCTCGCGCTCATCGCGCCCAGCCTTTGCCCACGCTGCGACCAGCCCGCGATGGTGCTCAACCATTCGTCGGAGGAGGTGCGGTGCGCGCACTGCGGTCTGCAGCTGCACCAGTGCGCGAGGTGCCGCGGTGTCGCCGGGCCGTTCGATCGCTTTTGCGGCTTCTGTGGCTACGAGATGGTGCAGGGCGCCAACAGGCCCGTGTGGTGGCGCCTGTGGTTCCTCGTCGCCCTGCTACCCCTGGCCGGTGCTCTCGCGGCCGGAATCGCGTTCGCCGAGCTGCGTCACTGACGATTCAGCCGGTGCCCGCACTCCACGCAGAAGCTGTGCCGGCCGAGGTTGTGATGGCCGCATGAAGGGCAAACCAGCCGCCGCGGCGGATCCGCCTGCAGCCAGCGCTCGTTCTCACGCCGGTACCACACGCCGTCCTCGGGCCCAAGCATCCACCGGCGCCCCTCGTTGTCGAGCACCGCGAGGTCGCGCACCGCGACCCTGAACGCGCGGGCCTGCAGGTTTCCCGTGCGGCGCTCCTCGACCAGGACCTTGTAGCGGTTCTCCGCGTCGGCGAACGGATCGACTGCCACGGAGGGAGAGTATGGGGTTCTGCATTGGTAGAATCCAGGTCGGCCTCAGGGCTCCGCAGCATGCGTCGCACCACATCCCGTAGCTCCACACGATCCGGCGCTCGCCGCGCTTCCAGCTCCCGTTCCAAACGGAGCAAGCGCGCCGCGCGGCCGCGCCTCAGCTCGCGCCAGGTGCGGGAGATCTTCGGCGTCCTGCTGATGCTCGCCGCGCTGCTCGGCCTGCTGGCGATCCTCAGTCACGCCGATTCGATCCTCGGCGGGATCCGCGATCGAATGCTGTCGGCCTTCGGCGCCGCCTGGTTTGTCCCGGTCGTGGCTGCGGTGGCGGCCAGCGCCTACCTGCTCTGGCCCAAAGCGCCGCGTCCGCGCGCGGTCGATGTCGTCTCCGGAGTGGTCGCCGTGCTTTCCCTGGTCGGCCTGTTCGGCCTTGCCGCCCACGCAGGCGGATCGGTCGGGCGCGGGATCGATGACTCGCTCGCCCCTTTCACCGCTGTGGGAGCCTGGGCGCTTCTCATCGCCGGCCTCGTGATCGGATTGATCGTGACCATCCACTTCAGCCCGGGTGCGCTGCTCATGACCGCCGTCGGAGCGCTCCGCGCGGCGAACGCCGAGCGCGCGCGCCTTCAGGACCTCGTCGCCGCTCCGGCGCAGGACAGGCCGAAGCCTGCGAAGCCGGCGCCTGCCGGCGCTGACATGCTGACGCGGTCCGCCGCCAGCTTCGCCACAGCGCCTCCCGCTCCCGACCAGAAGAACCTGTGGGACATCGACGAGCCCGAGGAGGACGACAAGGCGAAGGCGGCTCCCCGCGAGCCGGTTGCGGTGGCCGTCGCCCAGGCCGCTTCCGAACCCGCGCCGCCCGCGCTGCGCGTCGTCGCGGAGCCCGAGGACGACCTGCCGGAGATCGAGTGGAAGCTGCCCTCGATCGCCCTCCTCGACACGGTCACCGCTCGCCGCGAGCGGATGGCGGACGAGATCAAGCGCAACGTCAAGATCATCGAAGGCACGCTCACCACCTTCGGCGTCGAGTGCAAGATCGTCGGCGTCAATCCCGGGCCGGCGGTCACCCAGTACGAGGTGCAGCCGGGCCCTGGAGTCCAGGTCAAGCGCATCACAGCGCTGCAGAACGACCTCTCCCTGGCCCTCGCCGCTGCCCCGCTGCGCATCGAGGCCCCGATCCCCGGCAAGTCGGCGGTCGGCATCGAGGTGCCCAACAAATCCGCCAGCCTCGTCACGATTCGCGAGGTCATCGAGACCGCGGCGTTTCGCGAAGGCACGAACAGGCTGGCGCTGGGCCTCGGTAACGACGTGTCCGGGCAGTCGATCGTCGCCGATCTCACGCGCATGCCTCACCTGTTGATCGCCGGGGCAACGGGGCAGGGCAAGAGCGTCTGCATCAACGCGCTCATCACAAGCCTCCTGTTCCAGGTCACCCCCGACCACCTGCGCCTTTTGCTCATCGACCCCAAGCGGGTCGAGCTGACCGGTTACAACGGCCTTCCGCACCTGGCCCTGCCGGTGCTGGTCGAGTCACACCAGGCGGCGGCCGCTCTGCGCTGGGCGGTCGCGGAGATGGACCGCCGGTACAAGCTCTTCTCGTCGGAGGGCGTGCGCAACATCGCCGCCTACAACGACAAGGCCGCGCTGAAGCTCGCGCGCTCGCTGCCTTACGTCGTCATCGTCATCGACGAGCTCGCCGACCTGATGATGGTCGCGGCCGGCGAGATCGAGGAGCTGATCTGCCGCATCGCCCAGCTGGCGCGGGCGGTCGGCATCCACCTGATCATCGCCACCCAGCGACCCTCGACGGACATCATCACCGGGCTCATCAAGGCCAACATCCCTTCGCGCATCGCGTTCGCGGTGGGATCGCAGGTCGACAGCCGCGTCATTCTCGACGCGGGCGGGGCCGAGAAGCTGCTCGGCCGGGGCGACATGCTCTACCAGCCGGTGGACGCCGGCAAGCCGACGCGCATCCAGGGTGCGTTCGTGAGCGACCAGGAGGTCGAGGGTGTGGTCGCGTTCTGGAAGTCGCAGGCCCCAGGTGAGCCCCGCTACATGGAGGAGATCCTGGAAGAGGGCGCGGTCTCGGAGTGGGAGGGAGGCGAGAGGAGGGAGGAGCGCAAGCTCGACCCGCTCTTCGCGCGCTCGGCGCGGGCGGTCGCGGCCGAGGGCGCAGCGTCCGTTTCCCTCGTCCAGCGGAAGTTCAACGTCGGCTATTCGCGCGCGGGCCGGATCGTCGACCAGCTGGCCGAGCATCGGGTCATCGGCGGCTACCAGGGCTCCAAGTCACGCGAGGTGATGATGACGCTGCCGGACGTCGACGAGCTCCTGGAGCGGCTCGGCATCGAATAGCCGCAAACTAGGTCGGGGCGAGCGATGAACCTCCCGAACACGCTCACGGTCAGCCGGCTCCTCGCCATCCCGGTGCTGATGGCGCTGCTGTTGATGCGGTTTCCAGGCCACGACCAGGTCGCCGCGGCACTTTTCATCCTCTTCTCGCTGACCGACACGTTCGACGGCCAGATCGCACGGCGGCGCGGCCTGGTCAGCGACTTCGGCAAGTTCCTGGACCCACTTGCCGACAAGCTGTTCGTCCTCTCGGTGCTCATCGTGCTTGTCCAGGAAGGCCTGGTAGCGGCGTGGGTCGTCGTCATCATCTTCTCGCGCGAGCTGATCATCACGATCCTGCGCTCGGTCGGCGCGAGCCAGGGTCGCGTCATCGCCGCGGCGCCGCTGGGCAAGACGAAGACGATCACCCAGATGAGCGCGGTCGTTCTGCTCATCCTGCAGCGGCCCTATCCGGAGCTGGTTCCGTTCGCCGGCGTCGCCGTGGCCATCGCGGTGGTCTTCACGCTCTGGAGTGGCTTCGATTACCTGTGGCGGTTCCGCCGCCTGATCACGCCCATCAGCCCGTCGCGGGCTCGGATCCCGAGCGGCGGCGCGCCTGAAGGATCGCCCGCCCAGCCCCTGGCCGAGGTGCTCGAGTCCAAGGGCCTGACGGTCGCCGTTGCCGAGTCGTCGACCGGTGGCATGCTGGGTTCGATGCTCACCGAGGTTCCCGGCAGCTCCGCCTACTTCCAGGGGGGCGTCATCGCCTACTCGAACGAGGCCAAGCAGGAGCAGCTTGGCGTGCCCCGGGAGCTTCTCGAAAGGCTGGGCGCGGTGAGCCGGGAGGTGGCGGAGGCGATGGCCGAGGGAGTCCGGGGACGATTTCGGACCGACCTGGCCGCGGCCATCACAGGGATCGCGGGACCCGGCGCCGGCGGCACGACCAAGCCGGTGGGCCTCACTTACATCGCGGTGGCCTCCCAGCGTGGCCCGTCATCGCGCGAGCTCAAGTTCACCGGGGACCGGGCTGCCAACCGGCGCCAGGCGGCGCTCGAGGCGCTGGACATGTTGATGTCCGAGGCCCGCGCGATCAGCCGCGCCGGGGTGAAGAGCGCTTGACAGCGAACGCCTGTTCGTATACCGTTACGGCCTTAACAGGCTGAGTTGAAGTCGCCGCACAGACGCACGACACTCGCTGCAACGACCTAGGAGGATTTATCGGAAGTGGACAAAGAAAAAGACAAGGACAGGGAACGGGAGAAGGCCCACGAGGAGAAAGGCAGAGCTCTCGATTCGGCCATGTCCCAGATCACAAAGAGCTACGGCAAAGGCGCCATCATGAAGCTCGGGGAGCACTTCGCGCAGCGCAGCGAGGTGACGGTCATCTCGACCGGCGCCCTGCCGCTGGACCTGGCGCTTGGGGTGGGAGGCATCCCTCGCGGAAGGGTGACCGAGATCTACGGTCCGGAGTCGGCCGGCAAGACCACTCTCGCCCTGCATGTCATCGCCGAGGCGCAGAAGGTGGGCGGCGTCGCCGCCTTCGTCGACGCCGAGCATGCGCTCGATCCTCTCTATGCGTCTCGGATCGGGGTGAAGATCGACGACCTGTTGATCAGCCAGCCCGACACAGGCGAGCAGGCGCTCGAGATCGTCGAGGTCCTTGTGCGCTCGAATGCCGTCGACGTGATCGTCATCGACTCGGTGGCGGCTCTCGTGCCGAAAGCGGAGATCGAGGGCGAGATGGGTGACTCGCACATGGGCCTCCAGGCGCGGTTGATGTCGCAGGCGCTGCGCAAGTTGACGGCGGCGATCTCCAAATCCAACTGCGCCGTGATCTTTCTCAACCAGCTGCGCGAGAAGGTCGGGATCATGTTCGGCAACCCCGAGACGCAACCTGGGGGCCGGGCCTTGAAGTTCTACTCCTCCGTGCGCCTGGACATCCGCAAGGTCGAGGTCATCAAGAACGGGCTCGATTCGGTCGGCAACAGGGTGAAGGTCAAGGTCGTCAAGAACAAGGTGGCGCCGCCTTTCCGGTCCGCCGAGTTCGACATCCTTTTCAATGAAGGCATCTCACGCGAGGGGTCGTTGATCGACGCCGCGGTCGAGTACGGGATCTTCGACAAGAGCGGGACCTGGATGTCGTTCGGGGACCAGCGTCTCGGTCAGGGTCGCGACAACGTCCGCAACTACCTGCGCGAGAACCCGACCCTGTCGGCCGAGATCGAAGCCAGGGTCCGCGAGAAGGCCTCCGCTGCTGCGCCGCCGCTGCGGGTGGCCGGCGGCGCGCCAAGGTCGCTCGCAGGTGCCGCCGAGGAGCTCTGAGCGGCCGCAGGTCAGCGCTGTAGACGCGGGCCTCCGGCTGCTCGCGTGGCGTGCGCACTCCCGGGTGGAGCTTCGGCGCAAGCTCAGCCGGCGCGGCTACGACGAGGATGAGGTCCAGAGGGCGGAGTCAAGGCTGGCCGAGCTCGGCTACCTGGACGACGCCGCGTTCGCGGAGGGCCACGTCCGGCGCCGGGGGGAATCACTTGGGCCGCGGGCGCTGTCGTCGGAGATGGCGGCTCGGGGAGTGGACCGCCAGGTGGCGGATAAAGCGCTGGCAGCGTTCGACCGGGAGGCACAGTTCGCAGCAGCGACCCGGCTCGCGGAACGGCTGTGCGCTCGCGGTTTGCCGCCTGGCTACAAGGAGCTGCTCGATTCTGTTGGCGCCAAGCTGGTTCGGCGAGGATTTTCGCCCAGTGTCGCCAGAGCGGCCTGCCAGGCGGTCTGGACAGGGGCGGTCGGCACCCCAGGGGCCTAGGCTTCGGCGCCCTCCGTCTGGCGCCGAAGCCTAAAATCAGGGTCACGCGGGCCGATTTGAGGTCCGCAAGTCATAGAGCCAACCCGAGGCGGGACCTGTCGGCCCTGCCTGGTCACGCACTTTGACAATCGAATTACGAGGTGCTTGTCATGCCTGTCTACGTCTACGTACTACTTGTGGTGGTGGCAGCGGTCGCCCTGGCCGGGGGCTTTGGAGTGGCTTATCTGCTGCTCCAGCGCCGGCAGAGCAACGGGAGCCACGTCCTCGAGCTCAAGGCCCAACAGACGCTCCTGGAAGCCGAAACGCAGGCCAAGGAGAAGCTTCTGGAGGCCAAAGAGGAAGCTGTCAAGATCCGCACCGCCGCCGAACAGGAAGCCCGGCAGTACCGGGCGGAGTCACAGCAGATCGAAAGGCGCCTGCTCCAGAAGGAGGAGAACCTCGACCGCAAGGGCGAGGACATGAACCGCCGGGAGCGGGAGTTGGGCAACCAGCAGAAGTCGCTGGACGAGGTGCGGGCGAAGCTCGAGGAGAGCTATCGCGACCAGGAGAAGGAGCTTCAGCGCGTCGCCAACATGACGCGGCAGGAGGCCCAGGGCATCCTGATGGCCCAGGTCGAGCAGGACCTGCGGAACGAGGTTGCGCGCAAGGTCCGGGAAGCGGAGCTCTCAGCCCGCGACGAGAGCGAGCGCCGGGCTCGCGAGATCGTCACCGAGTCGATCCAACGCATCGCAGCCGACCAGACCGCCGAGGTTTCGGTCTCCGTGCTGCCTCTGCCGACCGACGAGTTGAAGGGCCGCATCATCGGTAAAGAGGGGCGCAACATCCGCGCCCTTCAGCAAGCCACGGGGATCGACCTCATCGTCGACGACACCCCCGAGGCAGTGATCATCAGCGGTTTCGACCCGGTCCGCCGCGAGGTGGCGAGGGTCGCGCTGAACAAGCTCATCGTCGACGGCCGGATCCATCCGGCCCGCATCGAGGAGATCGTCGCCAAGTCCCGCCAGGAGGTCCTGCAAAGGGTCAAAGAGGAGGGGGAGGGGGCGGTCCTGGAGCTCGGCCTCCAGGGGTTGCATCCCGAGGTCGTGCGCCATCTCGGCATCCTGCGGTTCCGCACGAGCTACGGACAGCAGGTGCTGAACCATTCCAAGGAGGTCGCCTATCTCGCCGCCATGATGGCTTCGGAGATCGGCGCCGACGTTCGTATCGCCAAGCTCTCCGGGCTGCTCCACGACATCGGCAAGGCCATCGACCACGAGGTCGAGGGCTCGCACGCGGTGATCGGGGCAGACCTGCTCCAGCGACATGCGGTGCCGGCTCCGGTGGTGCACGCGGTGCGCGCGCACCACTACGACGAAGAGCCGCACACCATCGAGGCGCTGCTGCTCATCGCAGCGGACGCCATCTCGGCGGCCCGACCCGGAGCGCGCAGAGAGTCGCTCGAGGCGTACGTGAAACGGCTCGAGAAGCTGGAGGAGATCGCCAACTCGTTTCAGGGCGTGCAGCAGTCCTACGCCATCCAGGCCGGCCGCGAGGTCAGGATCCTGGTCAAGCCCGAGCAGATCGACGACACGGCTGCCCAGCTCATGGCGCGCGACATCGCCAAACGCATCGAATCAGAGCTCAGCTTCCCCGGTCAGATCCGCGTCACGGTGGTGCGGGAGACCAGGGCGATCGAGTACGCAAAGTGAATAGAAGGGAGCCTGGCTGCCAGGCTCCCTTTTTCTTTTGCACGAGAATCGACTGATGCCGGACGGCGATTTCAGGATCCTATTCCCACCCCACGAAATCTTCGATTTCGCGGGGACCCCGGGTTGCCTTAACGTGCGGGCGAACTGAACGTGGACGACTTTCGCATCCTGTTCGTCGCTGACGTGGTCGGCCACCCGGGGCGCGACGCGGTCAAGGCCATCCTGCCCGGCTTGAAGAAGGAGCTGAGCCCCAACCTGACCATCGTCAACGGCGAGAACGCGGCGGGCGGCTTCGGACTGACCGCGAAGATCGCCGCCGAGCTCAAGGGAGCAGGCGGCGACGTGATCACCAGCGGCAACCACGTCTTCGCCCAGAAGGACTTCGTGGGCGAATTGCCTGGGCTCGACCGGGTGCTGAGGCCCGCCAACTACCCGCCGGCTGCGCCGGGCCGGGGCTGGTGGGTGGTCGAGGCGGGCGGCCACCAGGTGCTGGTCATGAACCTGATGGGACGCGTGTTCCTCGACTCGCTGGACGACCCGTTCCGGACGGCCGACTCGATCCTCGCCGCCCATCCCGACGTCGGCATCGTGTTCTGCGACATGCACGCCGAGGCGACCTCCGAGAAGACGGCGATGGGGTGGTACCTGGACGGCCGCGCCAGCGCCGTGGTGGGCACGCACACCCATGTGCCGACGGCCGACGCTCGCATCCTGCCGGGAGGCACGGCCTACGTGACCGACGTGGGCATGGTTGGGCCCAGGGACGGGTGCATCGGCATGGACAAAGACGTCGTCCTGCAGCGGTTCCTGAGCGGTGTCCCGAACAGGTTCGTCGTGGCGTCAGGAACCGTGACATTCAATTCCGTACTCGTTAACATTGATTCTTCAAGCGGCCGGGCTACGTCCATCCAACGCATCGATCGTGAACATGTTTGAAGGGGTTCCAGCAATGACAGCGGAGCGCACTCCAGTAGAGGTGCTCAAGGTTTCGGCCACCTCCAAGCCGGTCGCCGTCGCAGGGGCGATCGCCGGCGTGATCCGCAGCAAGGGCAGGGTCGAAGTCCAGGCCATCGGCGCCGGCGCCATCAACCAGGCTGTCAAGGCGATCGCGATCTCGCGTGGCTACGTGGCGCCTGGCGGGCTGGACCTGGTCTGCATCCCGGCGTTCATCGACATCTCGATCGACGGCGAAGAGCGCACCGGCATCCGGTTGTTGGTGGAGAGCCGGTAACGGGAAGGACGCGGTCGTTCCACATCTGGACGATCGGGTGCCAGATGAACTCGGCGGACTCCGAAAGTCTCGCGCGCCGGCTGCTGGCCGCCGGCTACACCGAAGACTCGCTCGATCGCGCGGACGTCGCCATCCTCAACACCTGCGTCGTGCGCCAGGCTTCCGAGGACCGCGTCTACTCCAAGCTCCACGAGCTCAAGGAGTGGAAGACGCCAGACCGCACGATCGCGGTGACCGGCTGCATCGTGGCCAAAGAAGGCGACCGGCTGCGCAGCCGGTTCCCGCACCTGGACGCGGTGGTGCCGATCGGGGACTACGAGCCCTTCGTCGGCGACCTCGAGGCCCGATACGACTACTCGAACGGCGAGGCGCTGCCCGCTGCGGGCCGGACCGGGGTCAGTTACTTCGTACGCGTCATCCAGGGATGCGACCACAACTGCACTTTCTGCATCGTGCCGCGGGTGCGCGGGCGCGAGAAGCATGTGCTCCTGGAGGGCGTGGTCCGGGAATGCCGGCAGGCGGTGGCCGACGGCGCCAGGGAGATCGTGCTCCTCGGCCAGAACGTCGACGACTACCACGATCCTGACGGCAAGGGCGGGCTGGCCGCCCTCGTGCGCGCGGTGGAGAAGATCCCGGGGCTCAAGCGTCTTCGCTTCCTGACCTCGCATCCCCAGGACCTCGAGATGGAGCTGCTCGAGGTCATGGCCGGCAGCGACGTCGTTTGCCGGGAGCTGCAGCTGCCCGTCCAATCGGGCGACGACACCGTGCTCAAGCGCATGGCGAGGGGCTATCAGACGCGCCACTACCGCGCGATCGTCGAGCGCGCCCGCCGGCTGATGCCGGACCTTGGCCTGGCCACGGACGTGATCGTCGGCTTTCCGGGCGAGACCGAGGCCGCTTACCTCAACACCCGCTCGCTCGTCGAGGAGATGGAGTTCGACGTCGTCCACATCGCGATGTACTCGCCGCGGCCGGGCACGTTTGCGGCCACACGCATGGGGGACGACGTGCCGCACGAGGAAAAGCTGCGGCGCCTGAACGACCTGCTCGCCCTGTCGCGGGAGATCGCCGCGCGAAAGACCGCGCGCTGGGTCGGCCGCGAAGTCGAAGTCCTGGTGGAAGGCCGCGACGAACTGAACCGGCCGTACGGCCGGATCCGTCAGGGAAAGCGCGGGGTGGTGCTCCGTGGCGCGGGGGTTGCCCCGGGCGACGTGATCAACATGCGGGTCGTGCACTCGACGGCGGCTCAGCTCATGGGGCTGCCGGCGGCATGACCATCCCCGCCACCCCCGTCATGCGCCAGTACCGGGAGGCGAGAGACAAGCACCCGGACGGGATCCTGCTGTTCAGGCTCGGCGACTTCTACGAGATCTTCTTCGACGACGCCAAGATCGCCGCGCCCATCATGGGCGTCCAGCTGACCTCGCGACCCCTGGGCAAGACCGGGCGCGCGCCGATGTGCGGGGTGCCGCATCACGCCTGGCAGTCATACGTAGGCAAGCTGCTGCGCGCGGGCCACAAGGTGGTCGTCTGCGACCAGGTCGAGCAGGCGGGCAAGAGCAAGATCGTCAAGCGAGTCGTCACGCGGGTGCTCACGCCTGGCACCATCGTCGAGGACGCGTACCTCGAGCCCTCGCGCCCGAACTACCTGGTCGCGGCCTGGACCCGCGGTCTGGAAGCGGGCATCGCGGCGTGCGAAGTCTCCACCGGCGAGCTGCTCCTGTGCCAGCTGCCGAAAGACCGCCTTCAGGCGGAGATCGAACGGCTGGCACCCGCCGAGCTGCTGACGCCTCCAGAGATCGAGGAGTACCGCTTCGACCCGGTGCGAGGCCAGCAGCGGCTTCGCGACCTGCTGGGAATCGCCTACCCCGCATCGGTGGGCGGCGCCCACGCGCCGCTCGCCGTGGGCGCCGCGGGGGTGATCCTCGACTACCTGACACAGAACCAGGCTCGCGTGGTCCCGGGGTCGTTCACCGTGCGCACCTACTCTCCCGACGCGACCATGCCGCTCGACGCGGCCACCGTGCGCAACCTGGAGCTGCCGGCCCTCGTCCAGATGATCGATCGCACGTGCACGCCCATCGGCGCGCGCCAGCTGCGGGCATGGCTGGGCGCGCCGCTGCGCGACGCCGAGTCGATCGAGCTCAGGCTCGCGGCGGTCGACGAGCAGGCAGGAGCGCCGGCGCTGCGCGACCGCCTGCAGGCGGTGCTGCGGCCGGTGGGCGATCTCGAGCGGCTCGTGGCGCGAGCGTCCCAGGGTCATGCCACAGCGCGCGAGCTCGTCATCCTGCGCCGCTCGCTCGAAGCCATCCCCGCGGTCCAGGAAGCCCTGGCCGAGAGCTCAGCCCTCGTCACGCGCCAGCTGGCAGCCGACGTGAACGCCGCGCCTGAGCTTGCGGCCACCCTCGCCCGGGCGCTGGTCGAAGACCCGCCGACCCACGTTCGCGAGGGTGGCGTCATCCGCCAGGGCTACGACGCCGACCTGGACTCGATCACCGAGGGCTCGCGCACGGCGCGCGAGTGGATCGCGAACCTCGAGCCCGCCGAACGCAGGCGAAGCGGGATCCGGACGTTGAAGGTCGGCTTCAACAAGGTCTTCGGCTACTACATCGAGGTCAGCCACGCCAACACCGCGAAGCTGCCCGAGGACTACGTGCGCAAGCAGACGCTGACAGGTGGCGAGCGCTACATCACGCCGGAGCTGAAAGAGAAGGAAGCGGTCGTGCTCAGCGCGCAGGAGCGCATCGCGACCCGCGAGCTCGAGATCCTGCGTGACCTGGGCGCGCAGGTCGCCGAGTCGTCGCCCACCCTGCGCGCGAGCGCGCAGGCGATGGGCATGGTGGACGCGCTCGTCAGCCTGGCTGTGGCCGCGGCGGAGCATGGGTGGCGCCGGCCCGAGGTCAACGCCGGTCTGCAGCTCTCGGTCAAGGGAGGCAGGCATCCGCTGGTCGAGCAAGGCCTACCGGCGGGGGTTTTCGTGGCCAATGACCTGGACCTGGATCCGGCAAGCGCGCAGATCGTGATCCTTACCGGTCCCAACATGGCCGGCAAGTCAACCTACCTGCGGCAGGCGGCGGTGATCGTCCTCCTCGCGCAGTGCGGGAGCTTCGTGCCCGCCGACCACGCGGTGATCGGGCTCGCCGATCGCGTTTTCACACGCGTGGGCGCGCACGACGACATCAGTGCGGGGATGTCGACCTTCATGGTCGAGATGACCGAAACCGCGTACATCCTCAACCACGCGACGAAGTCTTCGCTGGTGATCCTGGACGAGGTGGGGAGGGGGACTTCGACATACGACGGTGTCTCGATCGCCCAGGCGGTCGTCGAGCACCTGCATGACTCGCCCAGGCTCGGGTGCAGGACGCTTTTCGCGACCCACTATCACGAGCTGACCGCGCTCGCGGAAAGGCTGCATCGCGTGCGCAACGAGCGTGTCGAGGTGCTCGAAGAGGGCGACACCGTGCGCTTCCTGCATCGCGTCGTCCCGGGCGGCGCCGACCGGTCGTACGGAATCCACGTCGCGGCGGTCGCCGGGCTGCCGTCGGGAGTCATCGCGCGAGCGCGCGACGTGCTCGGCGAGCTGGAGCGGCAGCGCCCGCTCGAACCGCCCGAAGTCCAGCTCGGCCTGCCGATCGATGTTGCGCCGGATCCCATCCGCAAGGAGCTCGAGGAGATCGATCCCGCGTCGTTGAGCCCGCTCGAGGCCCTGCAGAAGCTCTACCAGCTGCGCTCGAGGCTGAGCAATTGATCCAGCTGCTGCGACCCGAGGTGGCGGACGCCATCGCCGCCGGCGAGGTCATCGAGCGGCCCGCGTCGGTGGTCAAAGAGCTGGTCGAGAACGCGCTGGACGCCGGCGCTCGCCGAATCAACGTCGACGTCCGCGGAGCGGGCAAGACCTCGATCCGCGTCAGCGACGACGGAGCGGGCATTCCCGCCTCCGAGCTCGCCATCGCCTTCGTCCGCCACACCACGAGCAAGCTGACCTCGCTCGCCGACCTGGCGGTCATTCAATCCTTCGGCTTCCGGGGCGAGGCACTCGCAAGCATCGCCGCGGTGGCGGAGATCGAATGCTCGAGCGGCGGCGCAACACTGCGCATCCGCGCCGGCGAGGTCGTCGAGCAGGCCGGCGGGCCGCTGCTGCCCGGGGTGGCGATCGAGGTCAGGGACCTGTTCGCCAACGTGCCCGCGCGCCTGAAGTTCCTGAAGAGCGATGCCACCGAAGTCGCCGCCATCAAGGAGGTGGTGGCCGCGTTCGCTCTTCTGCACCCATACGTCCGATTCCACCTGACGATCGACAGCCGCGCCGCGGTGAGCACCAGCGGTGACGGCGACCGGCGTCGCGCGATCGCCGCCGTGTACGGCCCGCAGGTCGCGGCGGAGATGCTCGAGATGGTCAGCCTGCCGCTGGTCGCCGGCATGGTCAGCCAGCCCCGGCTCAGCCGGGGCAGCCGGGACGGGATGGTGATGGCGGTCAACGGGCGGCCGATCAGCGCGCGCTCCCTGGTCTACGCATTGGAGGAGTGCTACCAGGGCCGCCTGGAGCGCGGCCGGCATCCGATCGCCGTTCTCGACATCGGCATCGATCCCGAGCTCGTCGACGTCAATGTGCACCCGGCCAAGAAAGAGGTGCGTTTCCGCGACGAAGGTGCGGTGTTCGCGGCGCTGCAGCGCGCTGTCCGCCTGGCCCTCGACGGCAGCGATCCCTTCCGCTACCGGCCCGCGGAAGCCGGCGGCACCGCCGTCGCGGCCGCCGTCATCTCGGGCCCGCAGCTCAGGCTGCACGATGCGCCCGCCGCGGTGGCTGCCGCGGAGCCCAACGGCCACCCCGCGGCCGCGGTGCTGCGGCCGATCGGCCAGGTGGGACCCGGCTACCTGGTCGCCGAAGGGCCGCACGGGTTGGTCCTGGTGGACCAGCACGCGGCGCACGAGCGCATCCTCTACAACCGCCTGCTCGATCGATTGCGGAGCGGACGCGGCGCCAGCCAGCCGCTTCTGATTCCGCAGGCGGTCGATCTCGACCCGAGCCTCATCGCGGCCGCCACCGACCATCGCGCCGAGCTCGCCAACCTGGGCCTGGAGTACGAGGAGTTCGGCCCGCGCAGCGTGCGCATCACCGCCGTCCCGGTCGAGCTGCCCGCAGGCCGCGCGACCGCGGCCATCCAGGAAACCCTGGCCGCCCTCGCCGAGAACCGCGGCGACGGGGCGATCTCGAGCGCGGCCGCCGCGCTTGCGTGCCACTCCGCGGTGCGGTTCGGCGACGTGCTCGACATGGCCGAGCAGCGGCGCCTGCTGGCCGACCTCGAGAACGCCGAGGAATCCATCACCTGTCCCCACGGGCGGCCGACGCGGCTCCTGGTCGAATGGCAGGAGCTGACGCGCCACTTCCGCCGCAACTACTGAACACGGTCCCGGTCGTCGTCGGGCCGACCGGCATCGGCAAATCGCAGCTCGCGTTCGACCTTGCGCGACAGCTCGACGGTGAGGTCGTGGTCGCCGACTCGCGACAGGTCTATCAGCGCCTCGACATCGCGACGAACAAGCCGAGCCCGGAGCAGAGACGCGAGGTGCGCTACCACATGATCGATTTCATCGATCCCGCGACGAGCTTCAACGCGGCCCAGTACGTCGCGGGAGCCCGTGCCGCGATCGACGACATCATGTCCCGCGGCAGGCTGCCGATCGTCGAAGGCGGCACCATGCTCTACGTCGACGCGCTCTGCGACGGTTTCAGCCTCACCGGGATTCCGCCAAACCCGGCGCTGCGCAGCGAGCTCGCGGTCCTGGACACGGCAGTCCTTCGCGACAGGTTGCTGGCCCTCGACCCAGATCCGGGGGTCGACCTCGACAACCCGGTGCGCATCATCCGCGCGATCGAGATCCTGGAGGCAGCCGGCCCACCCCTGCGGCGGCTGCGCACGCGCACGCCACCGGTCTGGAACGCGTTGCGCATCGGACTGACCGCCGGCCTCGAGGTCATCGACGCCCGTCTGGCCGAGCGAAGCCGCGTCCAGGTGGAACGCGGCCTGGTCGCGGAAACCCGAGCCGCGCTCGACGCGGAGGTTCCAGCGACCGCACCGGTGCTGACCGGCATCGGGTACGCCGAAGCAGTCGCCCACATCCGCGGCGAGCTCACGTTAGAAGAGCTCCCGCTGGCGATGGCCCGGTCCAATCGACGCTACGCGCGAAGGCAGCTCCGGTGGTGGCGCCATGACGAGCGCGTCCGGTGGTTCGATATCGAGCCCGATCCGCTGGCGGGTATTCTCAGTTACTTGAATGAGTAAGACCGTGGCCGGCGCACAACGTCTGAGTCGAATTCCGCCCTATCTCTTCGCCGAGATCGACCGCAAGGTCCAGGAGAAGAAACGTGCGGGCGTCGACGTCATCTCGCTCGGCATCGGCGACCCCGACCTGCCGACCCCCGGCCGCATCGTCAGCGTGCTCCAGGAGACCGCGGCCGACCCGGCGAACCACCGCTACCCCTCTTACTTCGGCCTGGCCGAGCTGCGAGAGGCGATCGCGCGCTGGTACAGCGAACGCTCTCACGTGGAGCTTGATCCGAACACCGAGATCCTGCCGACGCTCGGCTCCAAGGACGGCATCAGCCACGTGCCCCTCGCGCTCGTCGATCCGGGCGATGTCGTGCTGGCGCCGGATCCCGGTTACACGGTGTACGTGACCGGAGCGATCATGGCCGGCGCCGACCCGTACGCGATGCCCCTCACCGCGGCGAACCACTGGCTGCCCGATCTCGACGCCATCCCGCCCGACGTCGCGCAGTGCGCGCGGCTGATGTGGCTCAACTATCCGAACAACCCGACCGCGGCCACCGCCGAGCGGGCGTTTCTGGAGCAGGCGGTCGATTTCTGCCGCCGCCACGACATCGTGCTCTGCCACGACGCGCCCTACTCGGAGATCGCATTCGAGGGGTACCGGCCGCTCACCCTGTTCGAGATCCCGGGCGCCAAAGAGATTGGGCTCGAGTTCCACTCCCTCTCGAAGACTTTCAACATGACGGGCTGGCGTATCGGCTGGGTGTGCGGGCATGCCGACCTGGTGGGCCTGATCGGCCAGCTCAAGACCAACATCGACTCGGGCATCTTCCAGGCCGTGCAGTGGGCCGCCATCGAGGCGTTGAACGGGGGCGAGGACGAGACCCAGGCGGCGTGCGCCGTCTACGCTCGGCGCCATCGGCTGGTGGCCGACACGCTCAACGGCCTGGGTTGGGATATCAAGCCGCCGCGGGCAACTTTCTACGTCTGGGCGCCGGTCCCCGACGGATATGACTCCATCGGCTTTGCTTCGCACGTGCTGGACCAGGCCGGCGTGAACATCACGCCGGGAGTCGGGTTTGGCGCGCACGGCGAGGGATACTTCCGGCTCTCGGTGACCGCCCCCGACGCCCGCCTCGAGGAAGCCATGTCGCGCATGAGGAAGCTCAGGCTCTGATCACTACCCGGAGTCCGCGCGAGCGCGCCTATCTCATCGGGATCCTGCTGCCCGGCACGACACCCGAGAGGGTGCGCGACCAGATGGCCGAGCTCGCCGACCTCGCCCGCACCGCGGGGGCCGAGGTCGTGGGCTCCGACGTGCAACGCCGCGCGGAGGTCGACCCAGCGCATCTCATCGGCATGGGCAAGGTCGAGGCGCTGCGCGACATGAATATCGAGGGCGAATACGACGTCATCATCTGCAACGAGGACCTGAGCCCTCGCCAGCAGCGAAACCTGGAGCTTGCGCTCAAGGCACGGGTGATCGACCGGACGGAGATCATCCTCGAGATCTTCGCCCAGCATGCGCGCACGCACGAAGGTCGCCTTCAGGTCGAGGCGGCCCGGCTGCACCACCTGCTGCCGCGCCTGATCGGCGCCTACGCGTACGACCGCCAGGTCGGCGGGCGGCGGGGGGGAGTGGGGGCGCGCGGCGGCTTCGGCGAGCAGCAGATCGAGGTCGAGCGCCGGCGAATCCGCAAGCGCATCCGCGACCTCGACCGCGAGATCGAGCAGGTGCGTACCCAGCGCAGCCAGCAGCGGACCGGCCGGCGCCGTGCCGCCCTGGAGACGGCCGCCATCGTCGGCTACACCAACGCCGGCAAGTCGACCCTGCTCAACGTGCTCACCGGCTCCGAGGTCCGGGCCGAGCACCGGCTGTTCGCCACCCTCGACCCGACCACCCGGAAGCTCGAACTGCCGGCGGGCCGCGAGCTGCTGCTGACCGACACCGTAGGTTTCATCCAGAAGCTCCCGACCGACCTGGTGGCCGCCTTCCGGGCGACGCTCGAAGAGGTGACCGAGGCGGACCTGATCCTGCAGGTGCTGGACCTCAGCGCGCCCGCCGTCGAGGAGCAGGCGGAGACCGTGGAGAAGGTGCTGGCCGACCTCGGCGCGGCCGACAAACCAAGGGTCGTCGCGCTCAACAAGGTCGACCTCCTGGGCCCGGCCTCACGGCGCCGGGCGATCACGGCCCTGTCCGAGCACCACCGAGGCGCGGTCGCCATCTCAGCGCTCCAGCGCACGGGCTTCGATGACCTGCTGCAAGCGATCGACGGGGCCAGCCGCGGCGACTCCGTATCGCTCGAGATCCTGGTGCCTTACGGGCGCGAGGGCGTGCTCGCCGAGCTGCGCAAGATCGGCGGCGTCGAGCGCACGGAGTACGTGGACGGCGGTACCCGCGCCTGGGGCTGGGCGCCGCGCCACGCGGCAGGGCGCTTCCTCGGCTACAGCTCTAACGGAAAAGCCTGATCACACCTCGGACCTGACCGACAAGGCTGACGTTGGTGGTCACGATCGGCTCGTAGGCCGGGTTCTCGGCGATCAGCTTGACGTGGCCGTCGGTGCGCTCGAAGCGCTTGACGGTGGCATCGCCCTCGACCAGGGCGACCACGATCGACCCGTTGGGGGCTTCGTGCTGCGGCCGGACGAGGACCAGGTCTTCGTTGAGGATGCCGGCATTGATCATGCTGTCGCCGCGGACTCGGAGCAGGAAGTAGCCGTCCTTGGCCAGCTCTGAGGAGAGCAGGACGTGGTCCTCGATGTTCTGCTCGGCCAGGATCGGGCTGCCGGCGGCGACATTGCCGACGATCGGCACCGAGATCGCGTTGCGCCGTTTCTCGTCGATCTCCATGTCGGCCACGAGCTGCACGGTGCGCGACTTGCTGGGGTCGCGCTTGATCAGGCCCCTGCGCTCGAGCTGGTTGAGGTGGTTGTGGACGGTCGAGCTCGAGCTCAGGCCGACGGCCTCGCCGATCTCGCGCACGCTCGGCGGGTAGTTGCGGACCTTGGTCACGTAACGGATGTAGTCGAGGATCTTGGTCTGTCTTTCGGTCAGCTGTTCAGGCAATTCGTGTTCTTCTCCAGAGCGTAGTGGGGGGACGCTGAAAGCCATGCTAGCACTTCGGGGCTGCAAGTGCAAACCTTTGTTCGGCATCTTGACACCCGAACGCTCGTTCGCTATTCTACGAACGTATGTACGCCGTCGGTGTCGGGATCGAACCTTGGCGGGCAACCCGTGCCGGCGGCTTTCGCTCGGTGCGGCGACTGTTGGCGGCAGTCGCCGCCGTTTCCTTCCTGACGATCGGCTTTGCCCTGGGCGCCCGCGGGGGCGCCGACACGGGCTACACCACGGTCGTGGTCCAGCCGGGCGACACGCTGTGGTCGATCGCGTCGGAACACTACCCGGGCCATGATGTTCGAAACCGTGTCCAGGACATCGAGCAGGCGAACGGGCTGGCAGGGCCGGGGATCGAGGCGGGGCAGACCCTCAAGCTGCCGGGGTAAGGAGCCGTGAGGCTGGTCCTGGTCACCCGCCAGGGCTGCTCCCTGTGCGACGAAGCCCTGGACGTCCTCCGCGAGCTCGGCCACGAGCCCGAGCTGGCCGACGTCGACGCCGACGACCGCCTGCACGACCTCTACGACTGGCGGGTGCCTGTTGTGCTCGTCGATGACAAGGTCGTCGCGGAGGGCAAGATCACCGCCGACCTGCTGGCCAGAGCGGTGGGCAAGGGGCCAGCCTGACCCCAGCCCGGTTCCTGACCATGCTTACGATAATAGCCCTTTCCCTGAGCTTAGTCTTCTGCCGGCTCAGGCGGAGCGCTGCAGCGCCGGCTCGGCGTCCAGGCCGCGCAGGAAGATCTCGAGCGGCAGCGCCGCCGACTCGAAGTCGGCGCGCAGCAGGTCCAGGTCGGCCCCGGCCTGGCTGAGGCCGGCGACCGCCAGCTCGGCCGTGCGCAGCGATTCCTCGACGTAGCCCGCCAGGGGCGCCTCCAGCGGCCTCAGGCGGCTTTCCCGGCGCCAGCTGTCCCGGAGGTCGCCGGACAGCTCGAGCAGCCGGTCCACCATGGAGCCCACCGTCCGCCGCTCCAGAGGTTCAGACGTCAGCCGGCCCTGGGCCTCATCGAAGGCCCGGACCAGCCGCCGCAGCTTGACCTGGGTTGCCAGCGTACGCATGTTCGTCCCTGCATTATAGCGAACGGGCGTTCGAATGAAAAGGCCTGTCCGGCCCGCGCTGTCAAGGCCGCCCGGCTCCGCGCCGGCGGACCGCTACGGGGCGAAGATCACGCAGAGGCTCTCGGCCAGCGAATCGGCGTCCACGCCCGGGTGGGTCAAAAAGTAGCCGACCGCGTCGCTGACCGCCCCGACCACGGCCCGGCCGAAGACCGCGGGATCCTTGTCGGCGTAGAAAGCGTCGTGGCCCATGGCGTGGCGCACCTCCTCCGCCACGGCGTCGGCAAAACGCGCCTGCACCTCGTGGCGGACGGCCTCCACCCCCTCGCTCAACCCCACCGACTCGACGACCAGCAGCCGCGCCACATCGGGCCGGTCGAAGCATTGGTGGACGAACCGCGAGATGCCCAGGCGCAGCCGGGCGTGGTGGTCCTGGCCCGTCGCCGCTTCGGCGAGCACGTCGTGCATCAACCCGCCGCCCTCCTGGGCGAGGACCTCGCGGAAGCAGTGCTCCTTGGACTCGAAGAACTCGTAGAACGCCGACTTGGAGACCCGCGCCCGGGTCACCACGTCGTCGACCGAGGTCACCGTGTAGCCGTGGCTGGCGAAAAGGCTCAGGGCGGCCTCGACGATCCGCCGCCGTCGCTTTTCGATCCGGGCGTCCCGCCGCAGCTGCGCCGACGGAACGGCCACCGCCGCCCTAGCCGGCCGCCAGGGCGCGCGAGATGACCAGGCGCTGGATCTCGCTCGTGCCCTCGAACAGGGTGTAGATCTTGGCGTCGCGGTGCCATTTCTCGACCGGGAAGTCGCGGATGTAGCCGTAGCCGCCGCAGATCTGGATCGCCTGCTCGGTGACCTTGACCGCCACCTCGCCGGCCTTGAGCTTGGCCATCGAGCCTTCGGCCCTGGTGAACTCGCCGCCGTTGCGGCCCTCCCACAGCGCCTTCCAGATCAGCGCCCGGGTGGCCTCGATCTCGGTCGCCATGTCGGCCAGCATGAAGGCGATCGCCTCGTTCTCGATCAGGGTCCGGCCGAACTGCTTGCGCTCCTTCGCGTACTGCAGCGCGAACTCGAACGCCGCCCGCGCGATGCCCAGCGCCTGGGCGCCGACGATCGGGCGCGAGAGCTCGAACGTCTTCAAGGCCGTCGACGAGCGCTGGTGGGTGCCCTCGCGTGCCCTCGCGATGCGGGCCTCGAGCTTCTCGACGCCGCCGAGCACGTTCTCGAGAGGGACCGTGCAGTCCTCGAGCAGCACCTCCGCCGTGTGCGAGGCGCGGATGCCCATCTTCTTTTCCTTCTTGCCCATGCGCAGGCCCTTGGTGCCCGGCGGGACGACGAACGACGCCTGGCCTCGGGTGCCCAGCTCGGGCTCCACGGCGGCCACGACCACGTGGACGTCGGCGATGCCTCCGTTGGTGATGAACACCTTCTGGCCGTTGATGACCCAGCTGCCGTTCTGGCGGACCGCGCGCGTCTTCATGGAGGACACGTCCGACCCGGCGTCGGGCTCGGTGACCGCGAAGGCGCCGAGGGCGGGCTTGTCCGGCGTCCCGTAGCAGGCGGGGATCCAGGTCGAGATCTGGTCCGGCGTGCCCTGGGAGAAGATCGCGGCCACGGGCAGGCCGGTGCCCTGGATGGCCAGCGCGATGCCGGCGCAGCCCCAGGTCAGCTCCTCGGCGACCAGCGCCGGCATGATCCCGGTGCCGTCGCCGTAGGTCTGCTGCAGGAACTCGGTGCCGTAGAGTCCGACCTCGGCCGCCTTCTTGACGATCGGCCACGGAAACTCTTCGGACTCGTCGTACTGGTGGGCGACAGGCCGGATCTCCTTCTCGGCGAAGCTGTGCACCCAGTCGCGGATCTCTTTCTGCTCGTCGCTCAGCTGAAACGAAACCATGGTCGTGATCGTTCTCCTGGCTGTATAACGCCTCGGTACTCGTACGTACCGTTTCCAGTCGAGGACGTTACGCGGCGCGGCCGCGACGTGTCAACCGCTTAAGGCGTCTCCGGGGACCGGCGCCGGCCCTGTATGAACAGCCGGTAGGCGCTGAAGACCAGGAATGCGCCCCAGACCCTGGCCAGGATCGGACCGGGCACCTCGACCGCCACCAGCGCTCCGATGACCGCCCCCACCACTCCCCCGCCCCCCATCCAGAGCGCCGGCCGGATCAGCACGTTGCCTTCTCGGAGGTGAGTGATGCTCCCCACGATCGCGGTGGGCACGATCGCCACCAGCGAGGTCCCCTGGGCGACGGCCTGGGAGACCCGGAAGCCCACGGTCATGGTCGGTACGAACAGGAGGCCGCCGCCGATGCCGATCGTGCCGCTCACGAAGCCCGCCGCGAGACCGCCGGCGATGAGCAGCAGGTCCCCCCATGTCATGGGAACAGCAGCTCCTTGACGCCGACGATCGCCAGCACGGCCGCCACCGCCAGGGTGAGCTGGCGGTCCGGGATCCGGCTCAGGAGCCGGGCGCCGGCGTATGCACCGACGACGCTGCCGACGACCAGGAAGAAGGCGAGGTGAAAGTCGACCTGCGGCGATCCCTTCCGGAAGTAGTAGATGGGCAGGGCCGCGAGGGCGATCGGGACGATGGCGACCAGCGAGTTCGCGTTGGCGTGTCGCTGGGGCACGCGCGCCCACAGCACCTGCAGCGGCACGAGGACGAAGCCGCCACCCACGCCAAGCAGCCCGCCGAGCAGGCCGCCCAGAAAGCCGATCGCCGCGAAGACGGCGGGGCGGTCTATGCCTGGTCGGGTGCGCGCGGCTCGGGCTGTGTCGTCACCACCGTGTGATGCCGGAACGGGACGTTGGCCGGTTCGGAAGGTCCAGGCTGCTTCGCCTTCTTCTTCTTCTTGACCTCGCGCCCCTGCTTGTCGCGGCCTTTAGCCATGGCGCCCAGTTTCCATGACCAGGGCCAGTTCGCGCAAGAACGATTCCACATCGGTGACCAGGCCGATCGACTGCCAGCTGCCGCGATCGGCCAGCTTGGTGACCACCGCGGGGTTGATGTCGACGCAGACGGTGCGCACCCCCGCGGGCAGCATGTTGCCGGTGGCGATCGAGTGGAGCATCGTCGAGAGCATCAGCGCGATGCGAACGCCGTGCACCGCGCTGCGCATCCGGCGCTGCGCCTCGACCATGTCGGTGATCACGTCGGGGAGCGGACCGTCATCGCGCACGGAGCCGGCGAGCACGATCTCCACGCCGTGCTCGATCGCCGAGAGCATGACACCCGTCTTGAGCTGGCCGTCCTCGACCATCTGGCGGAGCCCGCCCGCCGCCCGCACCCGGTTGATGGCGCGCATGTGGTGCTCGTGCCCGTGCTCGATGGCGAGCCCGCTGGTGATGTTCACGCCGAGCGCGGTGCCGAAGAGCGCCGCCTCGACGTCGTGCACGGCGAGCGCGTTGCCCGCGAAGAGCACCTGCACGAAGCCGAGCTCGATCAAGCGGGACAGATACACACCGGCGCCCGTGTGCACCACCGCCGGGCCGGCGACGACGAGGATGCGGCCGCCAGAGTCGCGGACCTGGCGCATCTCCTCGGCGATGCCGGCGATGAGGACCTTCTTGGGCTTCTCCGCCGACACCTCACTGCCCATGAAGCTGAAGATCTCGGTCTGCCGCGATCGCTCGAGGGGTGTCACGCGCACGCCCTGGTGGCCGATGACGACCTCCATCCCCGGCATGGCGTCCTGGAAGACGATGCAGCGGGCCTTGCCGGCGTTGCGGTCGACGGCGATGGCGGCGTCCATCTCGATGTCGTCGACGGCGACCCAGCGCCCGTCGAGGAGGACCTCGGTCGGCAGGTTGCTCGTCGAGTAGAAGCCCTCGGGAAAGACGCCGTCGCGCGACACCTTGTCCACGCGCACCGGCTGCTCGTGCTCGGCGGTGGCGCCCAGCGCCCGGGCGCGCTGCACGATGCGGTCCAGGAGGCTCGCCGAGTCGGCGAAGACCTCCATCCGGCAGATCGACGTGTCGGTCTTGTGCTGGCCGACCTTGAGCTCTTCGATCGTGAAGTTGCCGCCCAGGTCCATGACGATGTCCATGACCTGGGGCAGCATCATCGAGTCGATGATGTGCCCCTGGAGGACCAGGCGGGCGCTGTGCCTGCGCTCGTTCAAGCCCGGACTCCGATCGCGACGTTGACCTGCGCTTGCAGCGCCGCCGCCTCGCGGGCCGGGCTTGGCGCGTAGATCACGCTGCGACTGGCGGCGACGAGACAGGACGCCGGGTCGCCGTTCCAGGCGGCGCGCACCGCGGCCTCGGCATCACCGCCCTGGGCGCCGACACCGGGCAGCAGGAACGGGAGGTCCGTGGCGCGGCGAACCTCGGCCACCTGCGCCGGAGCCGTCGCCCCGACCACCAGGCCGACGTTGTGCTTTCCGTTCAGGCGCTCGGCAAGGGCGACGACGTGGCGGTAGATCGGCGTGCCCCCGGACTCCAGGTGCTGGAGGTCGGTCGCGCCTGGATTGGACGTCCGGCACAGCACGTAGACGCCCCTGTCCTCGTAGCGGGTGAACTCCTGGAGCGAGTCCGAGCCGAGGTACGGGTTCACCGTGGCGGCATCCATGGCCAGCGTGCCGAACACGGCGCGAGCGTAGACGCGCATCGTGTTGTCCGTGTCGCCGCGCTTGGCGTCGAGCAGGAACGGCGTGGACTGCGCCTCGGCACGAAGCTCCAGGAGCGCGGCCCAACCGTCGGGGCCGTACTGCTCCCAGAACGCGCTGTTGGGCTTGAAGCAGCACACGTGCTCCTCGGTCTGGCGCACGACCTCGCGGCAATGGCGCAGCGCGCCGGCCGCTCCGCCCTCGATGCGGTCGGGATCGGGGTCGAGGCCCACGCACACAAGCGTGTTGCGCTCTCGTGCGAGCGCGCGCATCCGTTCGAAGTAGCTCAACCCTTCAAATCGTAGGCGGCCCAGGCCGAAGCATCGAGTAGACGACGAGGTCGTGCCACCTGCCCGCCCGAAACTGCGCCCCGCGCAGAACGCCCTCGTGCACGAACCCGGCCTTCTCGAGGGCGCGCTGCTCCGGCCCGTTGTCGACGTCGGTCATCGCCTCGACGCGGTTGACGGTGGTGGTCGCAAACAGGCGGTTGGCCAGCAGCCGCTGGGCTTCGCCGCCCAGGCCTTGACCTCGAGCGTCCGGGACCAGGTTGATGCCGATGTTCCACACCAGCGATCGAGGGTCGGGACCGTAACGAACTCCATGCCAGGACACCGAGCCGATCGGCGTGCTGTCGACGAGCTCGACGATGAGACTTCCCCGCTCCTGGTCGACCAGGCCGTTCTCGGCGATCGCGCCGGCCACGGATCTCGGCGGCAGGCCGAAGTCGTTGAACTCGCCGCGGTAGTCAGGGCTCTGCCACCGATCGAGCAGGTCCGCGTCGGCCGGGACCGCCTGCCGAAGCCGGACTCGCATTGCCATCAGATGGGAAAACTTACTTCCAGGGGACAATGGACGTGATGAGGATCGCGCTCGCGCAGGTCAACCCGACGGTCGGCGACCTTGCCGGCAACGCGCGCCTGGTCGTCCAGTGGATCGACAGGGCGCGCCGGGCCGGGGCCGACCTCGTCGCCTTTCCAGAGCTGGTCCTCACGGGCTACCCGCCGGAAGACCTCGTCCTCAAGCCGTCTTTCGTCAGCGACAACATGGAGCAGCTCGAGGCCGTCGCCCGTGCGGCCACCGACATCTCCGTGGTGGTCGGCTTCGTCGACCAGGACGGCGACATCTTCAACGCCGCGGCGTTTCTCCAGGAGGGCGAGATCAAGGCCGTCTTCCACAAAGTCTTCCTGCCCAACTACGGCGTGTTCGACGAGAAGCGCTACTTCGAGCCCGGCCACCGCGCACCGATCCTCGAGCTCGACGGCGTCCGCATCGGGCTGTCGGTGTGCGAGGACTGCTGGTTTCCCGCGGGACCGATGGCGTGGGAAGCCCACCACGGCGCGCAGCTCCTGATCAACATCAACGGCTCGCCCTACCACTACGGCAAGCGCGCGCCCCGCGAGGCGATGGTCGGCGGGCGAGCCGTCGACTACGGCGCCTTCGTCGCCTGGGTCAACACGGTCGGCGGCCAGGACGAGCTCGTCTTCGACGGCAACAGCGTGGTCTTCGACCCGCGCGGCCGCCTCCTGGCGCACGCGGCCTCGTTCGTCGAGGAGCTGCTGGTCTGCGACATCGACGTCGAGCAGCCGTTCCACCGGCCTGTGGAGAACCTGCGCCGCGAGGGCGAGGCTGCCGCCCGCCTCGAGCTGGACGTCGTCGAGATCTCGCTCGGCGGCGCCGCGCACGAGCATCCGAAACCGCCGATCGCGCCACGCCTGGCCCGGCCCCTGGAGGGCGCTGCCGAGATCTACGCCGCCGTCGTGCTCGGCACCCACGACTACATGCGCAAGCAGGGGTTCGAGAAAGTCGTGATCGGCATGTCGGGCGGCGTTGACTCCGCCCTCACGGCGGCGATCGCATGCGACGCGCTGGGCGCGCAGAACGTGATCGGCGTCCGCATGCCCTCGCGGCACACGTCTGCGGAGAGCCTGGAGGACGCGGGGCTCGTCGCCGAGAGCCTCGGCATGCAGCTGATGGACTTTTCGATCGAGCCCCCACACCGCGGCTTCGAGGAGATCCTCGAGCCCGTTTTCCGCAGCACCAGGCCCGGCGTCGCCGAGGAGAACCTGCAGCCCCGGATCCGGTCCACCATCCTCCACGCGCTCTCGAACAAGTTCGGCTACATCGTGCTCAGCACCGGCAACAAGTCGGAGCTGGCCACGGGCTACGGGACCCTTTACGGCGACATCGCTGGAGGCTACGCCGTGCTCAAGGACATCACCAAGACGACGGTGTACGAGCTGTGCCGCTACCGCAACACGCTGGGTCAGGCGATTCCCCAACGGGTCATCACCAAGGCCCCTTCGGCCGAGCTGAAGCCCGGTCAGAAGGACGCCGACAGCCTGCCTCCGTACAGCGAGCTCGACCCCATCCTGATCGGCTACATCGAGGACGACCTGAGCCCCGAGGAGCTCGTCGCCGCCGGCCACAGGCCGGAAACGGTCGCGCGCGTGATCCAGCTCGTCGACCGCAGCGAGTACAAGCGGCGCCAGGCGCCGCCCGGGGTGAAGATCACCGAGCGCGCCTTCGGGCGCGATCGCCGGATGCCGATCGTCAACCGCTACAGTCCGAACGGGCTGCGCCGGGAGGGTGACCCGTAGCTCCCGGCATAATTTCTGTCGATATCCCGTATAGGTAGGAGCTATGGGCGGAAGCTTTGACGTGGTCGTGATCGGCGGCGGGCCAGGGGGCTACGTCGCGGCGCTGCGCGCCGCCCAGCTCGGAGCCAAAACCGCCATCGTCGAGAAGGACCGGATGGGGGGCACGTGCCTGGTCCGGGGCTGCATCCCGACCAAAGCTCTGCTCCAGTCGTCCGAGCTCTACACCCTGGCCAGGGCCGGCGCGCCGTTTGGCCTGGTCGCCGACCACGTGGGGTTCGACTGGCCGGCCGCCCAGAAGCGGAAGACCGCGGTGGTCGACCAGCTGGTCAAGGGCGTCGAGGGGCTGCTGAAGGCCGGCGGGGTGACGAGCCTCAAGGGCAGCGCGCGCCTGGCGGGCAAGGGCGTGGTCGACGTGTCGGGCGACCAGCACCAGGCCAGGGACATCGTGATCGCCACCGGTTCGGCGATTGCTCGCATCCCGCTGCCCGGCGCCGAGCTCACGATCGACTCCGACCAGATCCTCGAGCTCAACGAGGTGCCGCGCAGGCTCGCCGTGATCGGCGGCGGCGTCGTGGGCATGGAGTTCGCGGCCATGTTTGCCGCGCTCGGGAGCAAGGTCACCGTCCTCGAGATGCTGCCCCAGGTGCTGACCATGGTCGACAGCGACCTGGTCGCCGTCTACACCAGGCACCTGTCGGGGGTGGGCGGCGAGATCCACACCGACAGCAAGGTGTCGGAGGTCGTCAAGCGCGACGGGGCGCTGCAGGTCCGCTTCTCAACCGGTGGCGAGGGCGGTGTGGTCGACGCGGACCAGGTGCTGCTCGCGGTCGGGCGGGTGCCTTACACGCAGGGGCTCGAGGCCGAGAAGGCGGGTGTCAAGCTCGAGCGCGGTCGCGTCGTGGTGGATGAGCACCTGCACACCGACGCCGACGGCGTCTGGGCGATCGGCGACGTCATCGGCGGCATCATGCTCGCCCACGTCGCGTCCTACGAGGGCGTGTGCGCGGTCGAGAACATCGCCGGGGATTCCACCAGGACGCCCGACTACCACGCGGCGCCGAACTGCATCTACACCGACCCTGAGATCGCGCACGTGGGCCTCGGCGAGAAGGAGGCCAAGGAGAAGGGCATCGCGGTGAAGGTCGGGCGCTTTCCGTTCGCCGCGTCGGGGCGGGCGCTGACGCTCGGCCAGTCGGAGGGCTACGTGAAAGTGCTCGCTGACGCACAGTCGGGAAAGCTGCTCGGCGCGCACATCATCGGCCCTCGGGCGACCGACCTCATCGCCGAGGCCACGCTGGCCGTGCAGAACGGCCTGACCCTGGAGCAGCTCGACCTCACGATCCACGCGCATCCCACGCTGCCGGAGTCGCTGATGGAAGCGGCGCTGGCGGCGCAAGGACGAGCCATTCACGTCGCTAATCGGCGAACGGACACCCCCACCCGGCCCGCAAGCGGGCCGACCTCCCCGGTGAGCGGGGAGGTGAAGAACCTGCAGAATCAGGAGAAGCAGATGGCTGCCACGGTGAAACCTTCCTCTACACCCCCCACCCCGAGCGCGATCACACCGAAATCGCTCGAGCTGACCAAGGACAACAAAGACTTCCTGCTCGGCATGCATCGACAGATGCAGCTCATCCGGCGTTTCGAGGAGCGCGCGCAGGAGCAGTACACGAAGGCCAAGATCGGCGGCTACTGCCACCTCAACATCGGCGAAGAGGCCACCGTCGTCGGTGGCGTCCTCGCCCTCAAGAAGAACGACTACATCTTCACCAGCTACCGCGAGCACGGCCACGCGATCGCACGCGGCATCGAGCCAAAGGCCGTGATGGCTGAGCTCTTCGGCAAAGAGACCGGTACCTCACACGGCCGCGGCGGATCGATGCACATGTTCGACGCCGGCCGGCGATTCATGGGCGGCTATGGGATCGTGGGCGGGCACCTTCCACTAGCAGTGGGCGGCGGCTGGGCGGTCAGGTACCGCAAGCAGAAGGACGTCGTGTTCTGCATGTTCGGCGACGGCGCGACCAACATCGGCGCCTTTCACGAGTCGCTCAACATGGCCAAGGTCTTCCACCTGCCCGTCGTGTGGTTCTGTATCAACAACCGCTACGGCATGGGCACACCCGTCGAGGCCGCCTCGGCGGTCGCCGACATCTACAAGAAGGCATGCGCCTACGACATGGAGTCGATCCAGGTCGACGGCATGAACCTGCGCGAGGTGATGCTCAAGACCAGTGAGATCGTCGAAAAGACCCGTGTCGACTCTGAGCCGAGGTTCATCGAGGCGCTCTGCTACCGCTTCAAGGGCCACTCCGTCGTCGACCCTGACAAGTACCGCGCCACTGAAGACAAAGAGAAGTTCCGCAAGGCCGACCCGATCGTCGCGTTCGAGCACGAGCTCGAGAAGAGCGGGCTCGCCGACGAGGAGTACTTCAGGAGCGTGCGCCAGGAGGTCGACGCCGAGGTCCGCGAGGTCATCCAGTACGCAGACGAGAGCCCCGACCCCAAACCGGACGACCTCTACAAGTACGTCTACGCCGGGCAGTGGGACGAGAGCCCGGCGCTGAGGGCCGAGAAAGTCTGATGGCGACGGCCATGCAGGAGAAGGCGCCCGCGGCCGCCGAGGAGAAGCTGTACCGCGTCGCTCTTCGTGAAGCCCTCGCGGAGGAGATGGAGCGCGACGATTCGATCTTCCTGATCGGCGAGGACATCGGCAAGTTCGGCGGCGCCTATCGCGTCACCGAGGGCCTGCTCGACAGGTTCGGTCCGCAGCGCGTGGTCGACGCGCCGATCGCCGAAGAGGTCATCGTCGGCACCGCGATCGGGGCGGCGATGCTCGGCCTGCGCCCGGTCGTCGAGTTGATGACCATCAACTTCTCGCTCGTCGCCTATGACCAGATCGTCAACAACGCCGCCAAGATCCGCTACATGTTCGGCGGCGAGGCCAAGGTGCCGATGGTGATCCGGATGCCCGGCGGCGCGGGCCACCAGCTTTCGGCGCAGCACTCGCACAGCTTCGAGGTCCTGTACGGGCTCATCCCCGGGCTGCTCACGGTCGCTCCGACGACACCGGAGGACGCCAAGGGGATGCTGAAGTCGGCGATCCGCGGCGACAACCCGGTGATGTTCCTCGAGTCGATGAGCCTCTACAACGTGCGCGGCATGGTGCCTGCCGGCGATTACACGGTCCCGCTCGGCAAGGCGGCGGTGCGCCGCAACGGGTCCGATGTGACGGTGGTCGGAGTCTCGAGGATGGCGGTGCTTGCCAACGAGGCTGCCAAGCAGCTAGAGGAAGAGGACATCGACGCCGAGGTGATCGACCTGCGCTCGATCCGCCCCATCGACTGGGAGCCGATCGTCGAATCGGTCCGCAAGACCAGCCGCTGCGTAGCCGTCGAGGAAGGATGGTCGACGTACGGGGTGACCGCCGAGCTCACCGCCGGCGTCCAGGAGCGGTGCTTCGACTACCTGGACGCCCCTGTGCGACGCCTGGGTGGTGCACAGGTCCCGATGCCGTATAGCCAGCCGCTCGAGAAGGCGTCGATCCCGACCGCCGAGGACATCAAGCGACTGGTCCGCGCCACCGTGGGCAAGAAGGCCGAGTAGCAATGCCCGACATAAACATGCCCAAGCTCTCGGACACCATGGAGGAGGGCACCATCGTCGAGTGGAAGAAGAAGAGCGGCGACGAGGTCAAGACCGGCGAAGTCCTGGCTGAGGTCGAGTCGGACAAGGCGACCTTCGACCTGGAGGCCGAGGCCGACGGCGTCCTCCAGATCCTGGTCGAGCAGGGCGTGCCGGCGAAGATCGGCGCCCCCATCGCAAAGATCGGCGAAGGAGCTGGTGAGCAACCGTCTAAGGAGGCTCCGCCCAAGGAGGCTCCGCCCAAGGCTAAGCCGAAGGAACCCGAGACGCCACCCACCGTCGCGGAGGAGCGCGAGCCGGCCCCCAAGGCGGCCCCTCCTGCCAGGGCGGCCCCTCCTGAGAAGGTGGCGCCGAAGCAGGAGAGCCAGGATGGTCAGCAGGACGGCGTAAAAGCCTCACCGCTCGCCAAGCGCCTGGCGTCGGAGATGGGGGTCGACCTCTCCTCGATCAAGGGCAGCGGGCCCGAAGGCCGGATCGTCAAAGCGGACGTGATGGCGGCGGGAAGCGCCCGGCCCAAAGCCGACAGGCGCCGCCAGCAGCCCGCGATCGAGCGCCCGGCCGGTCCCGACGTCGAGGTCGTCGAGCCGACGCGCATGCAGGCGACCATCGCGCGCCGCATGGCCGAGTCCAAGTCCACGGTGCCCGAGTTTCACGTCACCGTCGAGGCGCGAGTCGACCTGGCCGTCAGCCTGCGCCAGCAGATGAAGGATTCGATCCCTGGCGCCGAGAAGGTCACGATGACCGACTTCCTGGTCAAGGCGTGCGCGCTCGCGTTGCGTAAGTTCCCCGAGGTCAACAGCTCGTGGGCCGACGGCAAGTTCCAGCGAAAGCGCGCAATCAACATCGGGCTGGCGGTAGCGCCGAGCCAGGGCATGGGACTTCTAGTGCCGGTGGTGCACGACGCCGACATCAAAGACCTGATCCAGATCTCGATCGAGTCACGCCAGGTAATCGAGCGCGCCCGCTCCGGCCGGCCGGGCGAGGGCGACCTGAGCGGCGCGACGTTCTCGATCTCCAATCTGGGCATGTATGGCGTGGACGAGTTCACGGCCATCATCAACCCGCCGGAGGCGGCGATCCTGGCCGTGGGCGCCATCAAAGACGTGGCAGTGGTCGAGGACGGACGGATCGTTCCCGGGAAGGTGATGCGGATGACCCTTTCGGTCGACCATCGCGTCTTCTACGGCGCGACCGCGGCGCAGTTCATGGCCGAAGTGAAACGACTGATCGAGAACCCGGTAACCCTCCTGGTCCCACAGGGGTGACGCCGGGCGAGATCGCCCGCATCCTCGAGACGTCGGAGAGATCATGACGTGAGCTACCGGGACTCGATCCGCACAATGCAGATTCTCGACGGGGTCACCATTCGACGAAGACGGAACGCTATCGGTCGGCCTTGATTCCTTCTCGGGCCAAGCTGCTCCGGGGCGGCGACGCATTCGCATTTCTCGCGATTAGAACGATCGGCGAACCAATTTGGAATCGCCCATTTGCGCGTAGATTTTCAGCCGATGGCAGACATCGCCAGGGCTCTTCTCTTGCCAATTCTGGGCGGTCTAATCGTGGAGATCCTTGTCATTGAAGCTGGGGTCAAAGAGCCTGTCCGCCTCCTAGCGACAGGGGCCGTCGCAGTAGGAGCCAGCTTCATCGTTGTTGAGTTGGCACGACGTCCGTCCGTTCAGCGTCGACTACCAGTGCTCAGCTGGTTTCTCATGCGAGCCACCCGACGCAAGTTGAACGCAAGCCTCAGAATGCCGATCCAACGCTTCGACGCGTCGAACGCATACAGCCTTGGCGTCGACATGGAGCAGGTTGAACTTCGACGCCAGCATGGCTATGCGATCTCATACCTCACGCGCGACCGCGACCGCGACCTCCGCATCGAACTCGACCGGGCCCTACGGCCAGACGGTCCGCTGATGGTGGTTTTGGATGGACCATCCAAGGCAGGCAAGTCTCGAACGCTGTTCGAAGCGCTCAAAGGCCACCCGGTGCTGTCGCGTTCGTTGGTCGTCGCCCCACGTGACGTGGGAGCTCTGGATGGGTTGTTCGAGCCAGGCCAGATGCCAAAACGCCAACAATGCGTTGTGCTGTGGCTGGACGACTTGGAGCAATTCATTCGCATAGGCGGCGGACTGACTGCTGCCCTCATCGAAGCAATCGGGAAGCGCGTTCCGCGAGTCGTGATAGTGGCCACTTCTGGCGGCAAAGGAGTTCATGACCTTACAAGCGATCCGCGCTTAGTTGAACCATATCGTGATGTCCTTCGGCACCCTCGGGTGAGCGTGCTGAGGCTACTCGGAAGCCTTAGTCCCTCGGAGGCGAGTCGCGCCGACGCGGTCTACGAGATGGCAGACGCGGCCCGCGTCAAGCAATTCGGCATTGGTGAGACCCTCGTGGCGCTGCCCGAGCTCATGGCTAAACTCGCGGAAGAGCGTCACCCGTCGGACATCGCCACGTGCCATGAGGGAGCCGCCGTGGCTTGGGCAGCGGTCGATTGGCGTCGATCGGGTCTTCTGCGACCAATTCCTAAATCCGTTCTGCGAACTCTCTGGGTAAATTATCTGGCCGGAGGGCCTCAAGACGACGCTGCATTCGAGCGCGGTTTGTCCTGGGCGTTGATGCCAATCTATCGAACGATCGCGATTGTCGCGTCGGATCCCGAGCACGAATCAGCCTTATCAATCTATGACCCCATAGCGTCGAAGGTCGATGAGTTGAATAAAGCAATCAACGGCCGATCTTGGGATCGAGCGCTTGATGTGGCGCAGCCCGAGGATAGCTTTCATATGGGAGTTGCCGCTTACGTAATGTCACCCGAGACTTTGGAGAATCCTCTTGCCAGAGCGGAGTCAGCTTGGCGCAAAGCTGCTAACGGAGGCATTCCAGCAGTGGCTGCCACAGCCAACTTCAACCTCGGCATTTTGCTCGAAAAACAAAACAACGCGAGCGAAGCTGAAGTCGCTTACCGTCTCGCTGATGAGGCCGGATACCCTGATGCGCCGCTAAACCTAGGCGTTCTACTGCAGGCGCGAGGTGATGCAACTGCCGCGATCGCAGCTTACAAGCGTGGGGATGAGCGCGGCGATCGGCGTGCATCGTTCAATCTAGGCCGGACACTATTCGACAGCGGCGACTTGCAAGGAGCAGAGGCAGCTTACCGTCGGGCGGATGATGCGGGACATGGAAGCGCCGCCTACAACTTGGGTCGCATTCTTGAATCGCAAGGAAAGGTCGCGGAGGCAAGGTCCGCCTACCTACGTGCGGACGAGCGCGACACTCCAGACGCGGCGAACAATCTCGGTGTGTGCTTAACAAGGATCGGTGATTTCGCCGGGGCCGAGGCTGCATTTAGGCGTGCGGTTGCGCGAGAGGATAAAGGCGCATTGGGTAACCTCGGGTATCTCCTTCAACAGTTGGGTGATCTTCCCGCTGCGGAAGAAACATACCGACGGGGTGATGAAGCGCAAGATTCGGACTGCAGTGTCAAGCTCGGTGTCCTTTTGGAACAACGCGGCGACTTTCAAGGCGCTGAAGCCGCATACCGCAGAGCTGACGAACGCGGCGATGGCCTAGCCGCCTACGACTTGGGCATCTCCCTCAGACGACGCGGCGACATGGCCGGGGCAGAAGAGGCTTGGCGTCGCGCGTACGAGCGCGGATACGCCGATGCCGCCAACAATTTGGCCCTAGCCATTGAAGAGCGGGGGGACTTGGCGGCCTCCCGTGAGATGCTCGACCGAGCAGACAATCGGGGAAGCGGCAAGGCGGCGTACAACATCGGACTGCGCCTTCTCCAGGGAGGAGACACACCTGCGGCCGAACAAGCTTTCCGGAGGGCAACTGAGCGTGGTGAACTGCATGCCGCAAACAATCTTGGCTTCCTCCTGGAAAAGCGCGGTGACGTTGCTGGCGCTGAGTTGGCATACCGAATCGCCGACGAAGGCGGCAATGTTAGCGCGACCTTCAACTTGGCTCGGTTGCTACACGCGATGGGGGACGAGGTCGGATCAAAGTCTGCACTAGAGAGGGTTCGGATCCGAATGGAACGAACACCGCAGCAGTTCGCCGACCCGACCATGACCCGTTTCGATTTACTTGGTTAGGCGATCACGATGCTGGTCCTGCATTTCGGGGACTCAAATTGAATGACCCTTGTTGCGCACATTGGTCAATCGGACGCGTGGACCCACAAATGAATTCTGATCTCAAGCGCCGGAATTGGCGACATTCGGTCAGTGCAACGTCAATTCGGCTCTAGGTTTCTGAACCCGGCTCCGGCGATGTGACCGCAAGGTTCAGAGTTCAGGTCCTAATTCCGAGCAGTTTCTCGGGTTAGGTTCAGGCGACCGCAGCCGCCGCGGGAGTCGCCTCCTCCGTGTCGTCCCGTGACGCCGGCAGGCGCAGATGCACCCGCAGGTCGCCGGTCGGGCCGAAGTCCGCCCAGAGCCTTCCCTTCATCGCGGTCGCGAGCTCGCGCGAGATGGACAGACCAAGGCCCACACCGCCGGCGGCTGCGGACCGCGACGGGTCGGCTCTGTAGAAGCGGTCAAACATCCGGTCGGGATCCGGCCGGTGCGGTCCCACCGGATTCGAGACGACGGTTTCTACCGCGGAGCCGCTGAGCTGCGCGGCCGCATCGATCGTCGCCCCGGGGGGCGCGTACTTGACCGCGTTGTCGAGGAGGTTGTCCAGGATCTGGTGCAGGCGCTCGGGGTCGGCCAGGATCGGCGGGATGTCGTCCGGCACGCTCGAGCTGAGGGAGAGCTCGCGCGCCGCGGCGCGTGGCCGGACGATCTCGAGCTCCTGCTCCAGCTGACCCGCCAGGTCCACGGCGGCGATGTGCATCGATATGGAGCCGGCCTCGACGCGCGCGAGGTCGAGCAGCTCCTGCGCCATGCGAAGCACTCGCTCCGATTCTTCATGGACGATCGTCGCGGCGCGCTTGCGCTCGGCATCGGTCAACAGGCTGCCGTCGACCAGCGCCTGGCTGAAGCCGATCAGGCTTGTCAGGGGCGTCTTCAGCTCGTGCGAGACGTTGGCCAGGAAATCGCGCTGGACCTTGCGCGCACGCTCCACAGCCTCGGCCATGCGGTTGAAGGCCGAGCCCAGCATGCCGATCTCGTCGCTGCCGTGGATGCTGACGCGGCGCGAGTAGTTGCCCGCCGCGATGTCCTCGGCGGCCGCGCCGAGCTGGGTGATCGGCCGAGTCACGGACTGGCTGACGAGGAGGACGAGCAGCATGGCGACCACCAGCGCTGCTCCACCGGCCTCGAGGAGCCGAGTCGTCAGGTCGCCGGCCGCGGCCGTCGCGACCAGCGACTTGGGCTCCGCCAGGACCACGTACGAAGCACCGAGCGGATCCCGCCGCGCCGCGATCTGGACCGCTGCGGCGAGGTAGTCACGGCCGTCCAGGAAGGTCTCCGCCTCCCCGACGCCGGCCACTCGCTTGGAGGCGGTGATGCTGAGCTGGGTGCCCAGGGTGTCGCCGGCCTCGCTGTCGAAGACGATCCGCCGGCTCGCGTTGAGCAGCAACAGCCGCTGCCCGCCGAGCTGGGGCACCATCGCTCGCAGCCGGTCGGTGAATTCCGCGTCGGAGGCCGGGCGGCACGAGCCCGCGGTCGCTCCCTGGAACTCGCACTCGCGCTGCTTGACGGCGACCGCCGCCACCATCACCTGGCGGTCGAGCTGGAGCTGCACGCTCTGGAATTCGAGGTCACGAACGAAGACCCAGGTGAGCGCACCCGCCAGCAGTAGGCTGACGGCCACGATTCCGGCGGCCGACGCGAGGAGCCGGATCCGGAGAGTCAGCTTGCCAACAGCTCCAGGCGATAACCGACGCCCCAGACCGTCTGGATCGCGGGGTCGGTGACATGAGCCGCCGCCAGCTTCTCGCGGACCTGCTGGACGTGGACGTCGACCGTTCGCGTGTAGCCGGGGAAGTCATAGCCCCACACCAGGTCGAGGAGCTCGCTGCGCTGAAAGACCCGTCCCGGGTGTCGAGCGAGCAGGGCAAGGAGGTCGAACTCCTTCGGCCTGAGCTGCAGCCGTTCGCTCCCGTAGCGGACCTCGTGGCGCTCGATGTCGACCTCGAGCTTGCCGGCTCGGACGAGCCTGGGCTGATCCGACTCGGTGCGCGCCCGGCGCAGGAGCGCCTTGGCCCGGGCCACCAGCTCTTGGGGATGGAACGGCTTGGTCAGGTAGTCGTCCGCGCCGACCTCCAGACCGACGACCTTGTCGGTCACCTCGTCGCGGGCGGTCAGCATGATGATGGGGACCTGGCTCAACTTGCGGATCTCCTTGCAGATCGTCAGCCCGTCGACCCCGGGCAGCATGATGTCGAGGATCACCAGGTCGGGCTTGACCTGGCCGAACCGCGAGACCGCCTGGGCCCCGTCCCCCACTCCCTCGACCTCGTAACCCTCGCGGGTGAGATACAGGCGCGTCAGCTCGACGATGTGCTTCTCATCGTCGACGACCAGGATCTTCGAGGTCATCGCGGCAACCATCGCGTGAACTTGACCATCGGAGCGTCAGGCGGCTGTTTTACAGACGTGAGAAATGTGTAAACGAGGGCTATTTTGCGGTGCGGGCCCGGGTTCGGCGCCCTTCTTCTGCGCGCAGGACCAGTCTCAACGGGTTGCCTGTGATGCCGAAACGGTCGCGGATCTTCTTCTCCAGATAGCGCCGGTAGGAGAAGTGCAGCAGGCCGGTGTCGTTGACGAAAAGCACGACGGTGGGCGCCTCGTCGCCGGCTTGCGTGGCGTAGGTGAGCTTGAGGCGCCGGCCTTTGTAGCTTGGCGCGGGATGCTCGAGAAAGGCTTCGCGCAGGACGCGGTTCAGCTCGTTCGGCGGCATCTTGATCCGCCGCTGCCCCACAACCTCGAGCGCCGTCGGCAGGACCGAGGCAATCCCTTCCCCGGTCTTTGCCGAAACGGCGACGACCGGCGCAAACCTGGCGAATTTGAAGTCTTTCGCCAGCGCCTTGCGCCAGTACGCTGGCTTGCGCATCGCGGGTTCCACCAGGTCGATCTTGTTGACCAGCAGAACCAGCCCCTTGCCCGCCTCGAGCGCGTACCCGGCGACGTGCTGGTCCTGCGCGAGCACGCCCGAGGGTGCCTCGATCACCAGGAGCACCGCGTCGGCGCGCTCCATCGCGTGGATTCCGCGGAGCAGGCTATACCGCTCGAGGCGGTCGCGGCTCGAAGACTTGCGGCGGATGCCGGCGGTGTCGACGAGCACCACCGGCACACCTTCGAAGTCGAGCTCGGTGTCGATGGGATCGCGCGTGGTGCCGGGCGTCGGGCTGACGAGCGCCCGCTCGTCGCCGAGCAGGGCATTGAGGATCGACGACTTGCCGACGTTGGGCCTGCCCATGATGGCGATCCGATCTGCCTCCTCCCCCCCGGCCGGTGGCGGCTCTGGCGCCGGCAGCAACCCGAGCAGGCGGTCCAGCATTTCGCCGACCCCCAGGCCATGCTGAGCCGAGATCAACGACGGCTCGTCGAAGCCGAGCTCGGCGATCTCGTGCGCCAGGTGCCGCTCGTTCTGCGTGTCGGCTTTGTTGGCCGAGACGAGGACGCCTCGTCTCGACTTCCTGAGCAGCTGGGCGATGTCGCGGTCGATGGGAGTCAGGCCCTGGCGAACGTCCAGGAGAAGCACGATGACGTCGGCCTGCTCGATCGCGATCCTCGTCTGGGCCTCGATCGCCGCCCGGGAGGAATCGTTGGCTGTCTGCAGGTCCAGGCCCGCCGTATCGACCACCGTGAACTCGCGACCGCGCCACTCGGCCACCCCGTAGAGCCGATCTCGTGTCAGCCCAGCCTGGGCGTCGACGATCGCCTTCCGCCAGCCGATCAGCCGGTTGAACAGGGTCGACTTGCCGACGTTCGGCCGGCCGACGATCGCCACGATGGGTCGCGCCACGGGCTCAATTAGACGGGTTTCATCCCACGAATTCAGAGGCTGCGCCGGTGAATTCGCGGGGGGCCTCCTTATCTGGGAGGCCTGAGCCACAGGATCCCGGCGGCCCCCAGGCTCAGCGCGGCGCCGAAACCCAGCGCCGCGCCCGGGGTGACAAACGTCCACAGGAGCCCGGCGGTGACGCTCGACGCAAGGTCCGCCGCTCCATTGATGCCGTTCAACAGACCGAACGCGGTCCCCAGCCGGCGCTCTTCGACGAGGGAGCTGGTCAGGGACCCTTCAACGCTGCTCACGACCGGCGCCTGCGCTCCGACGAACAGGGCCATCAGGGCCAGGGCGGGCCAGCCATGACCCAACAGCCCGACCGCGCAGGCGATCGCGAACGCGGCGTAGGCCGCGGCCAGCACAGGGGCCTTGCCCACCATGTCCGCCAGCCAACCCGCCGGGAATGACACCACCGAACCGACGGCGTTGTGGGCGAGATAGAACCCGACCGCGGCGGCGAGGGCGGCGGCCTCGCTGAGCTCGGGGCGCATGAGCTGGGCGGCGCGAAGCGTGAAGAAGGCGGTCGCGAAGTTGCCCACGCCGAAGATGGCGACGGGAAGCATCAGCCGCCAGAACTCGGACGGCATCGGCACGCGCAGCGAGACCGGAGCAGGTGGGCTGTGGCGCGGGTCTCGCGTGATCACCGCGAACAGCACCACGCACAGGACCCCGGGCACCAGCGCCACCCAGAAGATCGTGCGGAAGCCCTGACCCGAAGACAGGAGCACGAAGGCAATCGCCGGCCCCAGCAGGGCTCCTGCGGTGTCGAGCGCCTCGTGAAAGCCGAAAGCCTTGCCGAGGTCGCGCTTGTCGACAGAGCCCGCCAGCATCGCCGAGCGAATCGGTTGCCGGAGGCCGCGCCCCATCCACGCCAGCGACCGCGCGACGACCGCTTCCGGCCAGCTCGTGATCGCGACCAGCAAGCCGAGGCCGAAGACCGTGGTGCCGTAGCCGCCGACCGCCAGCCGCTTGCGCCAGGCGATGCGGTCGCTGTACCACCCGCTCCACAGCTTCACGGCCGCGGAGGAGCCGTCGCCGATGCCTTCGATCAAGCCGACCGCGAATGCGGGCGCTCCCAGGCCGGTCGTGATGAAGAGGGGCAGGACCGCAAAGACCATCTCGTAGTTGGCGTCCGCCGCGAGATCGGCGATCCCGATGCCGATGACGTTTCGATTCAGCCACCTCACCGGCGCTCGGGTGCTGGTGTCGGCTATTTGAGGATCTCCAGAGGCTCCGGATGGAACGGCCCTCCGTCTCTGTCGGCGACGAAGGCGTTGGCGTCGACCGGCTTTCCGTCGTGGACGGCGACGATCAGGTACACGTACCCGGACCACGCGCGTTCGGTGTCGAAGCGGGACGCCTGCGCCGGGTGGTCGGGATGGCTGTGGTAGTAGCCGACGATGTCCATGTCGGCCGCGTCCGCCTCACGCTGGATGCGGATGTGGTCCCGGGGATCGATCTCGTAGCGATCACGCGCCCGCTCGACGATCAGGTTTCGCGCCCGCTTGACCTCGCTCACGGTGCGGTCGCCGCGCGGACCGACCATGACGCCGCAGATCTCGTGGGGATAGCCCTCCGCGCCGTGCGCTCGGATCTCCTCCATCGCGGCGTGGGCGATCTTCACCCGCTAAAGGGTAAGGAAGACCGAGACGCCTCTACGCCGGGCGCGCCGCCTCGAACAGCCAGACCCGGTTGGCCATCCTGGCCACGACCTGCCAGCCCGCGGTGTAGCCGGGCCCGTAGGTGCAGATCGTGAGCACGTATGCGCCTTTGGGTCCGTTCACGACCAACGCGGCGTCGCTGATGTACTTCCCGTTGTAGCTCACCTGGTGCACGACCGGAGCCCTCGGCGTCCCGGCCGGAATCCCGGTCTCCCAGTGGGTGCGCGTCATGAGCGGGTAGAGCCACTTCTGGGCCGCCGCTCCCCCACCCGCCCCTGTCGCCTCCGACGCCCAGATTCGCGCGAGGTCGGCGCTGGTCGTCGTGTTGGGGAGGAAGAACTTCGGCTGCGTCGCGCCCATCGTTCGGGCGAACGTGTTCAGCGCGGTCGAGCCGCCGAGGTAGCGGAGAAGGATGTGAGCGGCCGTGTTGTCCGAGTACCGGCCGACGCGCAGCGCGAGCACATTGCGCGTGAAGCACTCGCCGGCCGTGTAGTCCTCGTACCAACCCGCCACGTGGTCAGATGTCTTGTAGCAGAGAAGGTCGGATGCCTTGAGCTTGCCGGAGGCGATGCCCTGCGCCTCGGCCATCAGGAGGGGCAGCTTGTACAGGCTGTCGGCCTGCCAGGTCGTGTCGCCCTTGATCGACCACAGGGCGAGCGGCGCCGTGCCGGACAGCTCGACCAGGGACAAGCTAACCCGTGCGCCGCCGGCGATCCTGGTCAGGTCTGTCGCCAGCTTCTGGATCGCAGCCGTGCGCGACGGCGGGCTGGGGCTGGGACTCGGACTGGGGAGCGCGCTTGGGCTGGGTGTGATGACGGCGACCGGGCTCGGCGAGCCCACCGGACGGCTGCTCGTGAGCATCGCCGGGATCGTCCCCGGCAGGACCACCACGACGAAAAGGCTCGCCAGGACGAGAACGACAACGACCGTCAGCGCCGCCTCGCCTGGCTTGAGCACGACCGCGGGAACTATACGGTTATGAACCTCACTTGGAGCCGTACAAACCGGTGGAAAGGTAGCGGTCGCCCGAGTCCGGGAAGACCGTGACCACAACTCCCTGCTTGATCTCCGCGGCCAGCCGTCGCACGGCCCAGAGCGCGGCCCCGCTCGAGTGGCCCAGGAGGAGCCCTTCTGAGCGTGCCGCGGCGCGCGCCAGCTCGTACGCGGGCTCGGTCGGGCAGCCCCAGACCTCATCCGCCAGCGACGGATCCCAGATCTTGGGCACGATGGCGGTCGGCAGGTGCTTCAGGCCTTCGAGGCCGTGAAACGCATCCTCCGGCTGGACGGCGATCGTCTTGATCGAGGCGTCGTGCTCCTTCAGCCGGCGCGACGTGCCGACGAAAGTGCCGGTCGTACCCAACCCGGCCACGAAATGCGTGATCCGGCCTGCGGTCTGCTCGAGGATCTCGACCGCGGTGCCGTGGTAGTGAGCGAGCGGATTGGCGGGGTTGGAGTACTGGTCGGGATAGAAATACCGGCCAGGTGCGAGCGCGACGAGCTCGCGGACCATCCGGATCGCGCCATCCGATCCGTCGCCTGCATCGCTGTACACGATCTCCGCGCCATAGCCGGTGACCAGCGCCTTGCGCTCGGAGCTGACGTTGCCGGGCATCACGAGCTTCACGTGATATCCCCTGGCGGCGCCGACGAGCGCGTATGCGATCCCCGTGTTGCCCGACGTGGAGTCGACGATGGTCTTCTCGGGGGTCAGGGCGCCGCGGCGCTCGCCGTCCTCGATCATGGCAAGCGCCGCGCGGTCCTTCACCGATCCGCCCGGGTTGAACCATTCGGCCTTGGCGTAGACCTCGACGTGCGGAAACTCCTTCTCGAACAGGCGGACGCGAAGAAGCGGTGTGTTGCCGATCAGGCGCGTGATGTCGGCCATCGATCAGCCCACGAAGTGATAGGCGACGATGCCGCCGAGGACGAAGAGGGCGGCGACGCCGTAGCCGATCAGCGAGCGGCGGTACACCGATCCTCCCTCAGGCCAGAGGATGTTCAGGATGGATTTGCCCATCAGCAAACCGCCACCCAGGAGCGCCAGGGGTGCGGAGCCCACCAGGACGCCCGTCAGCAGCACGGCTGACGCGATGGCGACCTCGACCAGCTGCAGGAGCGTGTAGGCGGCCAACGGTTACAGCGAGAGGGCCTGCTCAAAGTCGCCGATGATGTCGGCCGGGTCTTCGATGCCGACCGAGACGCGCACCGTGCCGGCACCGACACCGAGGGCTTGGCGCTCCTCGGCGCTCATCGATCGGTGCGAGGTGATTTCCGGGTAGCTGACCGTCGTCTCCACGCCGCCGAGGCTGGCGGCGAAGCTGACCAGCCGGAACCGCTGGATCATCCGCTGCACCGCGTCGCGGCCGCCCTCGAGGTCGAACGCCATCATGCCGCCGGCCCCACCGCCAAGCAGCCTGGAGGCGACCGCATACGACGGAGAGCCCTCGAGCAGGGGGTGGTGGACGCGCACGACGCCCGGCATGGAACCCATGGCTCGAGCCAGCGCCAGCGAGTTCTCGCTGTGGCGGCGCATCCGCACCTCGAGCGTGCGCAGGCCGCGCAGCGCAAGCCACGCGTCAAACGGACCCAGCTGCGTTCCCGTGCGAGCGGATCGCGCGTGGACGGCGGCCATCGTCTCCGCGGCGCCGGCGACGATGCCCGCGACGAGGTCCGAATGGCCGCCCAGGTACTTGGTCGCGCTGTGCATGACGACGGTCGCGCCGAGCTCGAGAGGCCGGCACAGGATCGGCGTGGCGAACGTGTTGTCGACAAGAAACGGCACCCTTCGCGCGCGCGCAATCTTCGCGATCGCTTCGATGTCGGGCACCGCGCAAAGCGGGTTGGTGATGGTCTCCGCGATGACCAGGCCGGCGGTGCCGGCGGCCCGCTGTACGGCTCCCAGGTCGGTGAGGTCGGTGAACTGGATCTCGTATCCCGCCGGCTCCAGGTCCTGGCGCAGGAGCGCGGCGGTGCCGCCGTACAGCTCGCGAGTGGCGACGATGGTGGCCGGCCTGGGGACGAGCGCGAGGATCGCGCCGTGCAGCGCGGCCATGCCGGAACCCATCGCCACGCCTGCCTCGGCGCCTTCGAGCTCCGCGGTGGCGCGCTCGAGCATCTCGCGGTTGGCGTTGGAGTTGCGGCCGTAGTAATAGCCGGGTCGCTCACCTTTGGCCACCGCCTCGTAGTCGGCCAGGTCGGTGAATACGTGGACCGAGGCGGGGCTCAGATCGGGCGCGAGCGGGCTCCGGGCTTCCAGCTCACGGCCCGCGTGGACGGCGCGGGAGGCCGGTTTCACCGCAAGGCGCTTCGCCCGGCGTAGACCGCCGCCTCTCCGAGCTCGGCCTCGATCTGGAGCAGGCGGTTGTACTTCGCCACCCGCTCTGAGCGCGCGGGCGCGCCGGTCTTGATCATGCCGGCGCCCGTCGCGACGGCGAGGTCGGCGATGGTCGCGTCCTCCGTCTCCCCCGACCGATGCGAGATGACCGCGCTGTAGCCCGCCTTGCGCGCGAGCTCGATGGCGTCGAGCGTCTCCGTCAGAGTCCCGATCTGGTTGACCTTGATCAGGATCGAGTTGGCAACGCCTCGCTCGATACCCTGCTTCAACCGCGCCACGTTGGTGACGAACAGGTCGTCGCCCACCAGCTGCACCTTGCTTCCGATGGCGCCGGTCAGGTGTTCCCATCCCTCCCAGTCGTCTTCCGCCATGCCGTCTTCGATGGAGACGATGGGGTATCGCGCGGCCCAGTCCTCGTACAGGGCGGCCAGCCCGGCGGAGTCGAGGCTGCGCCCCTCGCCCTTCAAGGCGTAGCTGCCGTCCTCGTAAAACTCGCTCGAAGCCGGGTCAAGCGCGATCGCCACCTCCTGGCCGGGCTCATAGCCCGCCTTCCTGATGGCTTCGACTATGAGCTTGAGCGCGTCTTCGTTCGACGCCAGCTGGGGCGCGAAGCCCCCCTCGTCCCCCACCCCGGTGGCCAGGCCCTGCGTCTTGAGCACGTTTTTGAGCGCGTGGTAGACCTCCGAGGTCGCGCGCATGGCTTCGGGGAACGTGGGCGCTCCGACCGCGCACACCATGAACTCCTGCAGGTCGACCGACGTGTCGGCGTGGGCACCGCCGTTGAGGATGTTCGCCATCGGAAGAGGAAGCAGAGACGCTTCGTCACCGCCGAGATGCCTGTAGAGGGGGATGCCCCTGGCGTTCGCGGCCGCGTGCGCCGCGGCCAGCGATACGCCGAGGATCGCGTTGGCGCCCAGTCGCGACTTGTTGGCGGTGCCGTCCAGCCCGATCATCGCCTCGTCGAGCGATCGCTGGTCGTCGACATCCAGTCCCGTCACCCGTTCGGCGATCTCGCCTTCGACGTTCGACACCGCCTTCAAGACGCCCTTGCCGCCGTAGCGCTTGGGGTCGCCGTCGCGCAGCTCGACCGCCTCGTGCACGCCCGTCGACGCACCCGACGGGACGATGGCGCGTCCGCTGCCTTTGTCCGTGTGAGCGGTGACGGCAATGGTCGGGTTGCCGCGTGAGTCGAGCACCTCGAGTGCGGTCAGTCGCGTGATCTTCCCCACGAACCCGAAGTCTATCTAGTGACCGGTGATCGCCCAGGGACCGAAGCCGCGCCTCGGGTGCACGCTGAAGCCGTAGTTCAGCAGCACCGTCGCGTCGGCGGCGGAGAAATGAGTCGCGTTCATCACCACGGCGATCAGGTGCCGGCCACCGCGCGTTGCCGTGGCCACGATGCACCCTCCCGCGTTGTCGGTAAGCCCCGTCTTCAGCCCGGTGGCGCCCGGATAGGTCCCCAGCAGCGGGTTGAGGTTGTACGGATGAAACGCCTTGTGGGTCGCGGTCGCCGGGATCGAGATCTCCCTGGTCGCGGCGATCGCCGCGAGCTGCGGATAGTACGTGTCGAGGTACGCGGCCGTGTGAGCAAGGTCGTGGGCGGACATGCCGTGCCCCGGCGCGTCGAGACCGCTTGGCGTGACGAAGTGGCTCGCCGCAAGCCCCATGCTTTTCGCCTTCTGGTTCATCTGGCGGATGAAGCGGTCGCGCGGCACGATGCCGGAAGCCAGGGCCTCCGCGGCGTCGTTGCCGGAGTCGAGAAACAGGCCGAAGAGAAGATCACGCACGGTGACGCTCTCCCCCGGGGTCAATCCCATGACGCTGGGGACGACGCTTGTCATCGGTTTGCTGATGTCCACCACCCTGGTCAGCGACCCCGCGTCGTCCACGGCCACCATCGCCGTGATCATCTTGGTCAAGCTCGCGGGGGCGCGCGACGTCTCGGCGTCGCGCTGCCACAGGACCTGTCTCGTGTCGAGGTCGACGAGAAACGCCGCCTGGCCATGGATCGGCAGAGCCGGCTGGCCGCGGGTCGCCAGCCAGTAGTAAGAGAAGTCGAAGTGGTCGAAAGTCCTGGCTGGGGGGGCCGCTGCGCTCTGCAGGCTGAACTGGAAAGGGACCGTCCGGGTCCGGGCCACGTAGACGGTCGTCGTGATCGCGGCGACGATCACGACAAGAGAGATGAGGAACGTGAATCGCTCGCGACGCTGCCGGCGCCGCGCCCGCGTGCGGGACATTCCAAGTTCTGAGACGTAGGCTGTGACGGCTGGAACTCCTTGGTTGGGCTGTCGCCCGGGATTCTACCCTGAGGGTGCGTGCACGGGCGCGTATGCGGGAGGCGGCGGCATCTTCGGGATCGGTGAGGTCGTCGGCTCGTGCAGGCGCCTCGCGAGCTGATCGCTCGCCGCCTCCATCGTCTGCAGCGCCGTCGCCGAATCTCGCGCGTTCATGAAGATCGGCTGGCCGTAGTCGTAGCTGCGGACCGCGCGCCACGACGCGGCGACGAGCTTCGTGCCGTAGAAGGTGTAGGTGCCGATGATCCCTTCGCGTGTCTCTTCGGACCACATCTGGTCGAACACGAAGTTCCCATGCGAGTAGGTGATCAGCTTGCCGCGATAGACCTCGACGCCCTGGTACCAGTGCGGGTGGTTGCCGATCACGATGTCCGCGCCCCAATCGATCGAGAGGTGACCGATCGCGACCGGGTCGTCCGGGGTTGGAACACCCGGGTCCGCCTTGGGCAGGCGCTCGTACTCCTTGCCCCAGTGGAACTGGACGACGACGATGTCCGCCTGCTGGCGCGCCCGCTTGATACCCGCCTTCAAGGCCACCCTGTCGATCGCGCGGCCAACGCCGTTGAACGAGATGAAGCCGAACTTGATGCCCCGGACGTCGATCACGGCCACCGGCCCCAGACCCGAGGTCTTGATCCTGTTCTGCTGCAGCAGCTGGTCGGTCAGCCTGATGCCTTCGGCCCCGTAGTTGGAAAGGTGGTTGTTGGCGAGACTTGCCACGTCCGCTCCCATGAGCTTGAAGCCGTTGACGAACCGCGGGTCGCCACAGAACGTGAAGCTGCTCGCGGGACTCACCGGGCAGCCCGTGAAGAGCGGCGCCTCGAGGTCGATGTACGTGATGTCGGCGTTCTTGACGAACCCGGCGGTCGGCCGGAACGGCCACAGGAAGTCGTGGCGTTGTGTCGCGAAGAAGTTGACGCCGCGCGCCGGTATCACGTCACCCGTGACCACGAGAGTCCTGACGTGAGTCGGATCGTTCGGGACGACATACGTGGGGTGAAACAGCTCCTGCAGGCTGAGTGTGGGCAAGCGGCGGTTGGTACGGTCCGTGAACGACGGTTGATCGGCAACCATGGGCCCGGTCAGAAATACGCGTGAGCTGGACGCGGCGTGGCTCTTCGCGGTCGGTGCCGGTGAGCTGTTGCACGCTACGAGCGCCAGCAGCCAGACAGCCACCATCGCGGACCGGGGGTTCACCTGACCGGCAATTCTGCCAGCAGATCCTCGATCGCGATCAGCCTTGCCACGTACGACCGCACCGGCTCGCCCAGGTCTCCGGCAGCGCGGAATACGCGCTGGTTGCCTTCGGCACGTCGCGTGGCCAGCATGGTGGCGAGGTTGTGGTCGAGCGATCCGTGTTCCAGGGCGACCTCGACCATGCTCCCGACCCACGACGCGTACAGGGCTACCTCCTGCTGCCTGGGGTCGGAGCCGCTCGCTGGGGATGGAGCGTGGATGTGCTCATCCCAGAGGCGCCGCAGCCGGAGGACCTGCTCGGAGGCAGTCCTCAAGCGCCGGCTTTGAGCTGCGCGATCACGGCATCGGCGACCTGGCTGGTGCCGACCGCGGTCGGGTCGTCGCGTTTCTCCTTCAGGTCATAGGTCACGTTCTCGCCGAGGGCGATCACGTTGGCGATCGCCTTTTCGAGCGCGTCGGCCGCTGCCGTTTCCTCCAGGTGGCGCAGCATGAGCACGCCGGACAGCATCACCGCCATCGGGTTCACCTTGTTCTGTCCCGCGTACTTCGGCGCCGAGCCATGCGTGGCCTCGAACACCGCGCCGTTGGTGCCGATGTTGGCGCCCGGCGCGAGGCCCAGGCCGCCGATCATGCCCGCGCCCAGGTCCGAGATGATGTCGCCGTAGAGGTTTGGGCAACACAGCAGGTCGTACTCCTTGGGCCGGAGCACCAGCTGCATGCACATGTTGTCGACGATCCGGTCCTCGAACTCGATGTCGGAGTTGCGCTCCGCGACCCTCCGGGCGACGGCCAGGAACAGGCCGTCGGTGTGCTTCATGATGTTCGCCTTGTGCACGGCGGTGACCTTGCGGCGGTTGTTCTTGCGCGCGTAGTCGAAGGCGTGCTGCACGATTCGCTCCGAGCCGCTGATCGAGATCGGCTTGATCGACAGGCCGCTGTCTTCGCGGATCTTCTTCTTGAGCAATCCTGAAATTTCCTCGATCAGGTGCCGCGCATCGGGAGTCCCCTGCTCGAACTCGATGCCCGCGTAGATGTCCTCGGTGTTCTCGCGGACGATGATGAAGTCGAGGTCGTCGCGGAGGTTGCGCGCGCCTTTGTAGGCCTTGACCGGTCGGACCAGCGCGTACAGGTCGAGGGCCTGGCGGAGGGCCACGTTGACGCTGCGAAAGCCGCTCCCCACGGGCGTCGTGATGGGCCCCTTGAGGGCGACCTTGTTCTTGCGGATGGACTCGAGGACGGGCTCCGGCAGCGGCGTGCCGAACTCGGCGATCGCGGCCTCGCCCGCCTTCTGGACGTCCCATTCGAACTCGACGCCAGTGGCCTCGAGCACCCGGACGGAGGCCTCGCAGATCTCGGGGCCGACGCCGTCCCCCGGGATCAGCGTTACGGCGTGCTTAGCCAATCCGTTGAACTGGGCGTGAAGGTGGCCGGGTTACCGGTTTTTGAAGTAGTCGGCGTTGATCTGGATGAAGTTGCGCCATTGCTCAGGCACTTCATCCTCCGGAAAGATCGCGTCGACGGGGCACGGATCGACGCAAGCGCCGCAGTCGATGCACTCATCGGGGTCGATGTAGTACATGTTCGCCGCGTCGTCGGTGTGGATGCAGTCGACCGGGCAGACCTCCACGCACGAGGCGTCTTTGACGTCTATGCAGGGTTGAACGATGACGTATGCCACGTACCGCAAGGGTACCATGCACCCTTAAGTGCCCGAGTCTGAGCCGAAACCGAAGCTGATCGAGCTGGTGGCGCCTGGCGCAGGCCAGGGCTGGAAGGCTGTGCTCAGGAACGGCAAGGCCGTCGTCGTGCACGAGATTCCAGTTCCCCCCGCAGAGGCGACCGCGGCGGCGCCGCGCATGCAGCGTCTGTTTGAGCACCGCCATCCAGCCCTCTCCCCGGTGCTTGGCTGGGGCCTGGACAACAACGGCCTGTGGGTGGCGGTCGAGCCCAATGAAGGCACCCCACTGGGCTCGATTCTGACCCGCGGACCGCTCACACCGCCCGCCGCCGCGGCCCTGGGTGCCGCCGTGCTGTCCGGCGTGGCGGCGCTGCACGAGGCCGGCATCGCCATGGGCGGGTTCGGCGCGACCGCCATCCGGGTGACGACCAACGGCGACGTGCGCCTGGCCGGCCATCCGGCAGCCGCCGTTCGCGGCGCGCCCGCCCAGAGCGACCTGCGCGCCGATGTCCGGTCCTGCGGCATGGCCGTCTGCGCCGCGTTCGGCGTCGACCCCGCGGGCGCCCCTGCCCCGGCCAACATCCCGCCCGGCCTCGTGGTGACGATTCGCTCCATGGCGAGCGGCGCCATGGGCCCGTCCGCCGATCGGGCGCAGGGCGCGCTGCGCGAGATGGCGGCCGCGCTCCTCGCACCCGATCGCCAGATGCAGGCCCAATCGGAGCTGGCGACGCGCGCGGGCGGCCGTGAGCTGCCACCGATCACGCCCTTCCTGCCCGCAGGCACCGTCGCTCCAGCGGGCCAGGGCGTGGCGCCGCTCACAGCCGCGGCCGCTCCGGCGGCAGCATCGCCCGCGCCGGCGCCTTTCATCGCGCCGCCCCGGCGGGACGAAACCCCGATCCGGCAGTCGGTGTCGTATGAAGCTCCCGATCGACCGCTCCAGACCTACCCGTCGATTCCAGCGCCTGTGTTTCCCCCGGCGGAGGCGGCCGCGCCGGCTCCCGTGGAGCCTCCTCCCAAGGAGCCCGCTTCGGCGTCGCCGTCGATTCCGCTCTGGTCGGACGCGCCGTCTCAGCCGCCGGCTGCCGGCGACGCCAGCCCATCGGCGCCTGCCCCGGTGGAGGAAGAGCCCGCCGAGGTGGTGCAGCCCGCCGTCGAGAACCCGCCCGCCGCTGCGAGCTGGTTGATCACGTCGGCGTCCGCGCCGGCCGAGGTCGAACCTTCACCACCCCCCCAGGTCGAACCTTCGCCACCGCCCGCGGCCGAAAGACCGCCGGCCCCCGCGACGTGGTCGACCAACCCGCCGGCGCCGGCTGCGACGTGGTCGACCAACCCGCCGGCGCCGGCTGCGACGTGGTCGACCAATCCACCGGCGCCGGCCGCGACCTGGTCGACCAACCCACCGGCGCCTGCGCCGGTCGAGCCGCCATCCCCCGCGCCACCGGAACCAATTCGTTCCCCGGAGCCTCCGTCGGGCGGGGCGACGTGGACCCCGCTCGAGCAGCCGGTCTGGAAGCCGGGAACGGTTGCCCCGGCCGAACCGCTGGGCACCGGCGAGACATTCCAGGCCCCGGTGGCCGAGCCGGAACCGGTCCGGGCTCCGAGTCGCCCGGTCCCCTTTGCACCCGCGCCCGCGCCTCCACCCACGCGTAAACCCGCGGCGCCCAGGCCCAGGTCCGGCGACGGCGCGCCGTCCGAGCGGCCCCCGTGGCTGGTGCCGGCCGCGATCGCGGTCGCCGTCGTGCTCCTCCTCGGCACCGTTGGCGTGGTCGTGCTCGCGGGCCGCGGAGGGAACCCAGTGGCCGGTGGCAGTCCTTCGCCGTCGTCGCGGGCGTCGACGTCGCCGAAGGGCTCACCCAGCGGCGTGCCCACCGGCCTGCAGGCGGTCCCTGTGTACGCCCCCTCGAGCGCCGCGCCTGTCAGCAAGGTCCAGATCTGCACGACGGCCTCGCCGTGCAACATCCCGGGCGCCAAGGCCGAGAGCGCGACCGTGTGCGACCTGAGCTCCTGCCGCGTGGAGGTGGCGCTCTACTTCACGAGCGTCCAGAAGTCGGCGCAGGTCTCCTACACGCTGAAATTCTTCGACCGGTGCACCGGGACGACCACCGACCTGCCGGGGACGCAGACGACGACTTCGTCCAGCGGATGGATCGTCGCGATCCCGACCGACCACCTGACGGTTCGCATCCCATCCGGGGTCAAGGCGGGCGCGCTGGTCGCGGTGTCCCAGAAGCCGGCGGTGGCGGCGTCCGCGCCGCTCCTGCTCGGCTCGACCTCCTGCTAGCGGTCCCTCAATCCATACCTGAGAAAGACGAAGTCACCGTGCCTGCGTGCGCTGATCAGCTTCGCCCACAGGCCGCGGCCGGGTAGCAGCTCCACACCCGCCACCATGCCGAGCCGGGCGTCGCCGTCGCGACCCGCGATCACCGGCGAGATGGTCACGAACGCCTCGTCGAGCAGGTCCCGGCCGACGAGCCCTCCCATCACATGCGGTCCGCCCTCGGTCAGGATGGCGTCGTGGCCGCGCTCACGCAGCGCGTCGATCGCGCTCGCCATGTCGATCGGTCCGCCGGCGCCGATCTCGACGACGTCGCACGAATCGGGCAGCCGTGCCTTGAGGCGCGCGGCGCCGGCCGCGGTGGTGACTATGGTGGCGCCTGCGATCACGGCGGGGTGCGACACCGCGACGTCCCCGCCGGCCGTCAGCAGGACCAGCCTCGGCCGCGGCTTGCGGCCGAGGTTGAGGCGGAGGCCGGCGAACGCCTCGCCGAGGTCGGGGTAAACGTGCTCAGGTGTCCAGTGATGGCCGGGGGTCGCGTGCAGGGTGCCGGCCCCGATGAGCACCGCGTCGGCGAAAGCCCGGAGCAGCGCCATGAGAAACCGGTCGGCCAGGTTGCGGCCGCTGATCGCCGACCCGGCCGACGGCGTCGAGCCAAGCGTCGCCACACCGTCCATCGACTCCACGAAGTTCGAGTAGACGACCCGTTCTGCAAACCCGAGCCGGCCGTAGATCCGCTCGAGCTCCGCGGGCATCTTCGAACGAGGCGCCGGTGCCTCGTAGAGAACGTCGAACGGTTCGATCAGTGGTCGTCCCGGGACCGGGCGGTGTCGAGAAACTCGGCGCGGAGCTGCGGGTCCCTTTCGTAGTTGCCGCGCCAGTAAGAGGTCCAGGTCCGCGAGCGGCTCTCGCGCACGCCGCGCATCTGGGTGCACAGGTGCACCGCGTTGAGGTGCACCGCCACGCCGTGCGGCTGGAGGACGCGGACGAGCTCGTCGGCGATCTCCACGCCGATGCGCTCCTGGACCGTGAACCGGCGCGCGAAGACGCGGACGAGCCTCGTCAGCTTCGAGATGCCGATGATCTCCTCGTGCGCGATGTAGCCGATGAACGCGTGGCCGTGGAAGGGCAGCGCGTGGTGCTCGCACAGCGAGTAGAACTCGATCGGGCCTTCGATGACCTGGCTGATGCTGCAGTCCGGGCCTCCGTGGCATTCGGTTGTGAAGGCGGTCAAGAGCTTCGGATCGCCCTCGTAGCCTGAGGTCGCCTCGTAGAGCGCACGCAGGTAGCGCGTCGGCGTGTCCCGCGTGCCTGGAGTGTCCAGGTCCATGCCCATCGCCTGGAAGATCTCGGATGCGTAGCCCTCGAACTTCTTCCACTGGTCGGGGTAGATTTCGCGAGGACGAACCTGCTCCCAATGGGTGGTCTCTTCGGGATCGAACGCGACCGATGGCATGCTTTTCTCCTTCGGGGGGCGCGGAGGACTCATCGGCAACTCTACGCCCAGGGGTAACAGGCCTCGGGTTAGAGTGACAGTCCCATGGACTTGAACCGGGCGCTCTCGGTCATGATTCCTGCCTTCAACGAGGAGCGCACGCTCGAGGTCATCCTCAACCACGTCCTCGACCGACCCGAGGTCGGAGAGGTGATCGCCGTCGACGACGGATCGACGGACGGCACGTGGGCGATCATCAGCCGATTCGCCACAAGCGATCCGCGCGTGCGGGGATTTCGGCAGGAGGCCAACCGCGGCAAGGGCGCCGCGCTGCGGCGAGCGATCACCGAGGTGCGCATGCCGTTCGCGGTGGTCCAGGACGCCGACCTCGAGTACGACCCTCGGGACTACCCCACCCTGCTGCGTCCTCTCGTCGAAGGGCGAGCCGACGTCGTCTACGGCGTCCGCGGCTTCGCCGGCCAGACCGCGTTCAGCTTCTGGTTCGTGATGGGCAACAAGGCGGTCACCCTGGCCGCCAACCTGCTGTTCGACTGCTACATCTCGGACCTGGAGACGGGATACAAGGCCCTCCGCTCGGATCTCTGGCGGCGCCTCAACTTGCAGGGCAACCGGTTCGACATCGAGCCTGACATCGACATCGAGCCTGACATCACGGCGCGCGTGCTCCGCCTCGGCTACCGCATCCATGAGGTGCCGATTCGCTACTACGCGCGCAGCCGCGCCGAGGGCAAGAAGCTCACGTGGCTGGATGGCGTGCGCGCCGTCGGCGAGCTGGTCCGTCTGCGAGCTGCCCCCTACGGCGCGCTGTTCGGGCCCGCCGCCGATCCCGACTACCATCGGGACCGGCAGCGCCAGCTGTCTCTGCGTCACCCGCTGATGACGGAGGCCGGTAGGCCTCGAAGCTAGCCCGCGTTCTGGACGTCGATCACCAGGCGGTAGGGGTTGGTCAAGTAAAAGGCGTGGTAGCACGCCGGCCCCTCGATGCCGAGGCCGAACCTGACCACGCCCTCGAAGTCTTCGACCTGGCGCACTTCGACGAGCGACCCGCTGGTTGTCCAGTCGAGCGGGCCCGAATAACTGGTGTGCATGTCGGCACCCTGGATGATGACGTGAATGCCGTTCTTGCCCCGAAGCGTCACGTCCTGGCCGCTCTCGCCGAGCGGAAACTTCGTGTTCGCTTGCGGCTGGAGCTCGACGCTCCTGGTGGGGATGCCGTCGTTGCTGAACTCTATGGTGACCCGGTCGTAGCCCGAGTGTGACGCGACGCGAACGGCGGTCACATACGCGGTCAGCGGCGCCGCCGGAAGCGTGTGCGCCACCGCGTCCGCGGTGCAGATGTACAGCGGCGACGGTGATGGCTGCGTCGTCGGCGACGCGCTGGCGCTTGGGGTCGGACCCGGGCCGGCCACGCCCGTTCGCCGGAAGGGGTTGTTCACGTACAGGATGCCGACGATCAAAGCGGTGATCACACACGCGGCGACGGCGGCAATCCAGTAGGTGCTTCGCTCCGCCGGCGCCTCGGCGAGGGCCGAGCGCACGCGGTCGCGCAGGGCAGGGCTGGGCGAGCCGCTCACATCGTCGAAGACGTTGTTCAGCTCGCGGCGAAAGTCGTCGTTGGGGCTCACGTCAGAAACACCTCCTCCATGGTGAGGTCGCCCCGCAGCCGCTTGGCGGCCCGGTAGATGCGCGACTTGGCGGCGGACGCGGAAACGCCGAGCGTCCTCGCCACCTCGTCGAGCGGAAGGTCGAGATAGAAGTGCAGAACCAGCGGGAGCCGCTCGTCAGGACTCAGCCGGAGCAGTGCCTGGCGGAGGTCGGTGTAGGTCTCGCGCGGCCGGTCCTCGGGCTCGCGGACCTCGGCAAACTTGAGTACCGACCACCAAGGCGTACGCCTGGCCATCCGGCACTCGTTGGCCACGATGGACAGGAACCACGGCCGCAGCGAGGTCGCGTCCCCCCGCAGCTGCTTCAGCTTGCGCCAGGCCTTGATCGAAGCCTCCTGGACGGCGTCTTCGGCGGCGGAGCGGTCGGCAAGCATGACGGCCGCCAGGCGGTACGCCGGGTCGAGCAGCGGCTCGATCAGGCGGGAGAAGGAATCAGCGTCGCCCTGGACCGCGCTGAGCAGGACCTGAGGCCGTTTCTCCATGAGTGCAGCAGACATCTTGCCTGCTGGTTGGATGCCGCCGACGGCTGTCTGGTTGCAGCCCGGGTCAGGTTTCTCGAGTCCGGACCGGCTCAGGCGCAGGCGGAGCGCCGCGCGAAGGGTGGCGTGGCGGGCGGACGCCGAGTCCCCCGGGCGGGCCAGGCGGACCTTCGGGTTCGGGCGGGTGCCGCCATCGCAGCTTTGGCGGGCGGTCGCCGCGGTACTCGCGGGCCCGCTCGGCGGCGATCTCGAAGTTCTCGCAGAACTTCTCGTTGCCCGTCTCGCTTCGCAGCGCCAGCACGTCCTCCCGCAGCTCGTCCCAGTAGAGATCGAAGGCGAAAGCATCGAAAAGCAACGCTTCCGGGATCAAGTGATGGAGGGCGAGCACGCTGATCTCCTCGAAGAGGTGAGCCAGAAGCATGTAGTCGTCGGGCTCCAGCCGCTTCTGCAGGAGGCGCCCGAAAGCCGGTGCCGTCGGGCCGCTGTGGAGCGTGTTGATGATGGCGATGAAAGTCTGGGCGTCCTCGGCGGTGACACGGCCGAAGTCAGGTGGCGGAGGTCTTGGATCGTTCGGCCTGCGCACCACGCCGAGCGTATCAGCGCGCGGCGGCTGAGGCGAGGACCTGGTTCAGGATCGCGAGCACGTCACGCAGGATCTGCGGAGGCCGGGCTCCGTCGCGGGTCATCGTCTTGATCGTGCGGCCGTCGACTTCGACCGTGACGACGTAGTCGTGCAGGTCCGCACCGCCGGGGGCGGGCAGGTATGCCGGCTCAAGTTGAGCGAACGCAGGGTCGGACACCAGGGAGTGAAGGCGGTCGATCGTGGCTTTCTCCACCTGGTGGGTGCCGGCGTTGGGGGAAGGCCCGCGCACGACCTGCACCCGAGCAGTGCCGTCCGGCTCCACGGTCAGGATCCGGTGCCAGCCGGTGAAACCACCGCTCACCTCGTAGGTGACACGCCCGACGGATTGGCTCGAGGGCTGCGATGCCGACCCGCAGCCGGCGATCGCCGAAAGGATCAGGAGCAGGAAGCCTGCCCGGGCGACCCGGTTCATCGACGAATGAACGTCTCCACCAGTGCTGAGGTATCGCCGCGTATCGCTACGTGGCGCTGACCAGGATGGGTATCGCCTTGTACTGCACCGGCGAGGAAGTCACGCGGTCGAACCAGAACTCGTGCTCCTTGACCATCAAAGCTTCCAGGTAGACGTGGCCGAAGAAGTTCGGGGTGAGAGTGAACACCACCGTGGTGCTGGCGTTCGGCGCCACGGGACTGGCGAGTGGTCGGGCCAACGAATACAGCCATTGCGCCGCGTTGACCGATCCACCCGGATACGAGGCGAAGTGCATGTCCATGTCCACTCGGTTGTAGCCGGTGTTCGGCCATGTGGTGCTGCCGCAGTTTACGGCCGTGACACTGAACGTCTGTGCGACGCCCTTGACCCAAACGGTCGGTGCCGAGCTCAGATCGAAGCTCGCGCACCAGACGTTCCTGACGACGCTGACGAACACCGACGCGAACTGCGTCGGCGTGGTCGTGACGGTGTCGAACCAGAACTCGTGCTCCTTGATCATCAAGGCTTCCAGGTAGACGTGGCCGAAGAAGCTCGGCGTGAGCGTGAACACCACCGTGGTGCTGGCGTTCGGGGCCACCGGACTCGCGAGTGGTCGGGCCAACGAGAACAGCCACCGCGCCGCGTTGACCGATCCACCCGGGTACGAAGCAAAGTGCATGTCCATGTCCACGCGGTTGTAGCCGCTGTTCGGCCATGTGGCAGTGCCGCAGTTGGTGGCCTTGACGCTGAATGTCTGCGCGACGCCCTGGCTCCAAGTGGTCGGCACGCCGCTCAGGTCGAAGACCGCGCACCACGAATTGGCCTTGTAGGTGAACTGGTCGGACGGAGTAAGGGCGCTGGTGCCCGAGGCCGTCGTCACAGTGACGTCGACCACCCCGGCCGGAGCCGCCGGGCTCACCGCGGTAAGCGTCGAGTCGGAAACGAAGTTGACGGTGCCCGCGCTCGTCGAGCCGAATTTGACGCCCGTCATACCGGTGAAGCCACAGCCGGTGACGGTCACGCCGGCGCCGCCTGAGGGCGGTCCAGATTTCGGGCTGATGGACGTGATGGTCGGCGCCCCACCGGTCCCAGGTGTGCATGCGGCACCCAGGGGTCCGACCGTGAAGGACCACGAGTATGGCCGCGAGTTGACCGTGAGGTCGACCACGTATCTGACGCCGGCACTGAGCGGTTGCCTCGGAATCACGATCACGCCGCCGCGCGACGTGAGGTTGCTTCCAACAGAGGGGCTGTGCGAGTCGATCACGCAGTGAGCGAGCGCGGTTCCGTTGCCGGTGAAGGAGTGCACGGTGCCGGCGGTGGTCGCGACATTCCCACCGACCTGGATGAAGACAGGCAGCCCCGTCGGCGCCGCATAGCCGGAACAGGCTTGCAAGGGATCCGGGAACTCGCCTCCGCCATAGGACGTGAGCGGTTCCATGGAGCCGTTGCCCGGAAAGTAGACGGGGTAGGTACCGCCCGTGAAGGAATTGCCTCTGACGGTGTCCACCGCAAAGCCCGCCTGCCAGCCGGACTTGACCTGGCGGTAGGATCCGAAGCCGGTTTGCTTCAGGCGTGGGTCCATCATGCCCATCGCGTGAAAGGGCGCTGCCATCCACCAGTCGATGGCTTGACTGTCGCTGGTCGCGGTCGTCGAACTTACCTCGATGTTGCCGTTCCGGGCCGCGGTGTCGCCGGCGGCACTGTAGTAGGGCACGCCGGGAGTCTCGTAGTGGGTCACCAGGTCGTTCTTGACCATGTACTGGGCGTGGGCGTAATCGCCCGCGCTCCATGTCGTGTTCTCCGTGAGGGTGGGAACGCCCGCGTTGGCACGCCAGGCGTTGAAGCGACTGAGCCAGGTGGGGTCGGCGACGGAGGCCGCGTCGATGTGCACGGCGGGCGGGACCAATGCCGGCAGGGCAAGCAGCATCGCGACAAGCATTCCGTTGAAGAGCGTCCTCAGGACCCAAGGGAGGACACGCGCGCTCCTGGTTGCCACCTCTGGCCATAACGACCCGGCCCCGCGCAATCTTGCCCGACGTGCAGATGGCGGAGCGGGAGGGATTTGACTCCTGCCGACCGTTGGACGGCTCGGTACCGGCTGATCCCCTAACCGGGACAATTGGGGTCAGGACGGGTCGCCTAGCTCGGTCGAGGGCGCGGCACTGGAAATGCCGTAGGCCCGCAAGGGCCTCGTGGGTTCGAATCCCACCCCGTCCGCCAGCCAGCCCGTATCTTGGCTCCATGCCGGTCGAACCACCTAGTCATGCCAAGTGGGAACGCTGGTTAAACAAGCTGCGTCAGGAAGTACTGGTGCTGCACCTGTACAGGAAATTCTGGCGGGACTTCGTACACGCGGCACAGGCTGCCAACGTGCCGAACACGTATTTCTTCACCTTCTTCAACGAGACCTACGCGACCTACCAAGCGATAGCCATTCGGCGGATCTGCAAAGCGCGGCATGGACAGCCCAGCTTTCGCAACCTCCTCACCGAGATTAGGCACCACCCGAAGTTGACTAGGAAGCCGGCCGATCCTGAGGACGTGGCCGCCGACATTGAAAGCCTGGACGCCGGCAGCCTAGGGCGTGTCCGAAAGTACGCCGACGAGCAAATCGCACACAGAGGGGATTCACCACCTACGGAAGTTCCCACGATTGACGATGTTCAAAAAGCCATCGATCGCCTCTAGGCGCGTTGTTTCGCAAGTACCTGATCCTCGTGTCTGAGGAAGATCAGTGGCTGGAAACGTCGGTGGCCGGTGACGTGATGTCGCCATTCCGAATGGCTTGGTTGCCGAGTGGCGAACGGCCGCAACGCCTAAACACGCCCTAAACCCACCGACGCCCTGGCTCGCCGCCGCCTCGATCCGCCGCTAGAGTTTTTCGTGCAGCAATGAGCACAGCGCAGAGTCCGCAGGAGCGATTCACGAGGACGCTCTCGGAATACTCAATGGGAGCGCCTTTCGTATTTCGACCTGCTCCTGACCGCACCCCGAGTCGGGAGCCAACCGACTTACTGTGGGTGTCGAACTCTTGCCTGATCCTCATGTATCTCAAGGAAACAAAGCACTTTCAGAAGGGAGTTAACAAGAATCTCCGACAGGCTGGTGGGTTCCTCCGAAGGTGGGTTGCTGGCCGCGACCTACACGGCTCGAACGAGTACGGCGACATTACCCTCGCCGCGAATCAACAGCGTCACGTCGTCGTCCTGTCGGTAGTGGACAGCCCGGATGCCGTGGCCATCTACCATCAACCGGACCCGCGCTATCCGTCGGTTCTCGCGTGGGTCACCGTCCCTATGGTCGGGCTGCTCCGTCTCCTTGCAAACGGCGGAAGCGCGGTGGACCTCTTGGCGATAATCAAGGCGTTGAGAGACGCGCCTGACTTTGTAGAGGAGTGCGGCGGATTCAATGATTTCGTCAACTCCTACAGGCAAGCTTGTTGGGGTCTTGCGGGTGCTTTTGATATGTGGCCGACGCCTGCTGACATTGATAGTCGTTTTTACCACGCGCGAGACATAATCCACGGATGCCGGGCGCCTGCACCAGCTTTGGACCCTCGACTGGTAGAAATGTTGCACGGCATCGAAGACCCGTTGGCAATGCGTGCTGAGTACCGCAGCTTGGCTACTACCTACAACGACATGAATCTGACTGATTATCTTCGAGTAATATGTGAGGCCGTCCGCCAGATCGATAATGTCAGAGATCGCGCGGAGACTTCGCGCCTAGTACTTCCCGCTGGCTCAACTCATGAAAGCGTCGGGGTTCTACGACTGCGCTTTTACAACATCGCAATCAATGCCTACTACGCCGAACCTCTGCTACTCAGCAGGATGGACGGATTCGCCCGACTCGTCGACAGAGCCTGGGAAATCCTTCCGCTGCGTACAGATGGCATTCCAAACTTGTTGCACCTCATTCCGGCGGATAGACGTCCACCCGGCAACGGTTTTCCGGCAACGTCTGTTCAAATTCCGGGCGGCCCTCACGCGACCTTTACAGAGGGATACCTCGCCAAATGGTCGGAGAAGCTGGGTACAGAAGCGGCGACCAGCCGAATAGATAGTTGAGGCCGGCATCCAAACATTGGGATCAGCCATTGATGCATCCGCTTGCGAAACCTAACCGGCGTTCGGCCCTACAAGACCTGAACCCCTGGGATGGCTCGGACCGTTGAACGAGGGCCACGACTACGAACTCTTCGTCTATGAGAAGTTGAAGCGTCTGTTTCCTGACTCGACCGTAACGCTCAACGACCGGGTACGTGGTACCCAAAGCGGCATTGACCGAGAAATCGATATCTCAATTAGGACAGCAAGCGCCGCTGGTGAGCTCCTCCAGATAGTGCAATGCAAAGATCGAAAGAAGAGGCCTGCCGACATCAACATCCTGGGTGAGTTCTCGTCCGCCATCAAGGACGTTGGTGCGGCGAAGGGCTTTCTCTTTTGCACTTCGGGCTTTGCACGGACCAACCATCATTACGCAAAGACGTTGGGCATTGAGCTAGTTACTGTTGAGGACATCGCTTCAGACGTTTGGCCGGTCGCCATCCAAATCCCGGTGGTATTCACAGACAACGTCATCAGCTTTGAGCTGGACGCGAATATGGAAACCACCGCCGATCTCGTCGAGAAGAACCGAGTTGCCATGCCAGTGTTGCCGGAATACTTCAATCAGCTCAGTGAAGATGGCGGTCAGACTAGCCTAACGCTTGGTAAGTACTTAGACCGAGAGATCGCGCGGCAATCGTTCGATGTCTTTGCGGGTGGCGTGCTCGTCTGTCGTTCGGCGGACCTTCACCTTCGATTCGATGACATTTGGGTGCCGCTTCGTGACATTAGTGTGCATTTCACCATTACAAAGCGACGTTACCTCAAGTACATTTCGCCCGACGAGTATTCCCAACTTCGGGATCATTTGCGAGGAGTAACCGTCCCGCTGCACGTGGTTCTACGAGGTGGCGACCTTGACGAGAGTTATGTTCCGATTTCGGGAGACGTGCCCGTCTTCCCCGCCCTCTCGCTAGAGATTGAGCGCAAGGCAACGTCGTTTAGTGATATGGCGATCACCCAGATACTCGGGATGGAACTCGTGGATGATCCACCTTCTGAGCCCGGATCGTGAGTTTCCACTCTCTAAGTCCTGGTCTTGCCGTCCGTGTCCTTAGTGACATTCCCTGCGCATCCACCTTCGTTGTTGCTTTTTCCAGGAGCGCCGAGAGACTTCGATGTCGTTCCGGCCATCGCACTAAGGAGTCCAGCGTGGCAGCCAAGGGATCGAACCTCGCCAAGCAGTCAGCCGTCAAGCCACCCCTGCCGAAAAGCCTCGCCTACACCCCAGCCGATAACGGCACTCGGGTGCGCACGTGGATCGACACGGAGCGCGCCAAGGGCACCAATATCAAGCTGCTCTCACCTGGTCGTCGGGAAGTCGAGCTGGAGCTCTCGAAGCCCGAGAAGGCCGTGAAGAAGTAGCGCAACACTTCTCCCACGCCACCGTGCGTAAAGCCTCGGCCGTCCGAGGGGCTTTTCAGTTGTCGAGAAGCGAGCGGTGAGTGCGGGTTGGGCCTACGGCATTTCCAGTGCCGCGCCCTCGACCGAGCTAGGCGACCCGTCCTCGCCGATCATTGTGCCAACAACCTGCCCGTCGCCTAGCTCGGGCGGCCCCGCGCTTCTCCAGATGTGGCTTGCCCGTGCGCGGGGGTCGACCGTGCGACCACTCCGCCAGAAAGTCTACCCACGGCCTTTACGCCTTCCGGTCCGGCCACGATCGCTGTGTGGGTCATGCCGACAAACAGGCCGTGCTCGACCACGCCCATGATCGCCTTCAGGTCGGCCGCGAGCCTGGCAGGATCGTTGATCTCACCGTCGACGGTCACATCCAGGATCAGGTTGCCGTTGTCGGTGATGTAGGGGGTCTCCTCCCCACCTCGTACGACCAGGCTGACACCAAGCGCGGTCAACCGCTCGGCGGTGGACCGCCACAGGAACGGCAGCACCTCCACCGGCAGGACCCCAACCCCGAGCTGCTTGACGATCTTCGACTCATCGACCACGACCACGAATCGCCTGGATGCCGCCGCGACCAGCTTCTCGCGAAAGAGCGCGCCACCGCGGCCCTTGATCAAGTTCAGCGAGGGATCCACCTCGTCCGCCCCATCGACCGCCAGGTCGATCGGCCCTACCAGCTCGGTGACTATTGGGATGCCGAGGCCCGCCGCCAGCTCAGCGGTCTCGCGCGAGGTCGGCACCCCGCGAACCTTCATCCCTTCGGCCACGAGCCGTCCCACCCCTTCGGTGAAGAGTCGAGCCGTCGAGCCGCTGCCCAGGCCCAGCAGCATGCCGTCCTGGACCAGCTCTAGCGCCTTGTTCGCGGCGGCCTGCTTGAGCTCGTCAGGCAAGGGCGTCGCGGATCGCCTTGATGCCCGAGGCGACGCCGCCCTTGCTGCCGTAGACGGAGTTCCCCGCCACCAGCACCGTCGCTCCCGCCGCCACAACCAGCGGCGCCGTGTGCGCGTCGATGCCGCCATCGACCTCGATCTCGAAGTCCGGCGACAGCGCGCGCACCCGTCGGATCTTTTCCGGGCTGTGCGGGATGAACTTCTGCCCGCCAAACCCAGGCTCCACCGTCATGACGTTGACCAGGTCGATGTACGGGAGGATCTCGCGCAGGTCCTCGACGGGAGTTCCTGGATTGATCGCCACGCCGGGCTTCGCGCCCAGCTCACGGATCGTCTGCACGGTCCGATACAGCGATGTGGTCGACTCCACCTGGATCTCGATCACCGTAGCCCCTGCCTTGATGAACGCTTCAACGAACAACTCCGGCTGCTCGACCATCAGGTGGGCCTCGATCGGGAGCCTCGTCGCTCGCCGGACGGCCTCGACGACCAGCGGGCCGAAAGTCAGGTTGGGCACGAAGTGACCGTCCATGACATCCACCTGGATCCGGTCGGCCCCCGCCCGTTCTGCCTCTTCCACCTGTTCGGCCAGCCGTCCGACGTCGGCGGAAAGAATCGACGGGACGATCTCGACCTTCACCGAGCCGCGGCGTCCTGGTCGATCAGCCATCGTGCAGCAGCAATCATCCCGGATGGCGTTTCGCCCCGCCGCGCCAGCGCAACCGCGTCGGCCTTGGTCGACCCGGTCGCCAGGATCAGCACCTGGCGCGCGTCGCGGATGACCTCGAGCGTCAGCGTGACGCGCTCCGGCGGAGGCTTGGGCGAGTCGCGAACACCGGCCGTCAGGCCCCTCGCGCGCAGGACCGGGTGGCCGGGAAACAGGGATGCGATGTGGCCGTCCTCCCCCACCCCGAGCAGCACGAAGTCCAGCGGCACCGCGTCGGCCACCGCTTTCGCGTAGGCCTCTGCCCCGCCCTCCGGGCCGAGCTCCGCTGGCATGCGGTACACGGTGGCCGGCGCCACGCGGTCGAGGAGCGCTTCCTTCACCATCCGGTAGTTGCTCTCGGGGTGGTCGGCGGGCACGCAGCGTTCGTCGCCGAACAGTACCGCCACTCGGCCCCACTCCACGTCGAGGGAGGACAGCAGCTCATAGCACCGCTGGGGAGTGGTCCCGCCGGCCAGTACGAGCGACCTTGCTCCGCCGCGCAGCGCCTCCGCGATCTCGGCGGCGGCGGTCTTCGCGACCTCCTCGGCGGTCGCGAGCACGCGGAAATCCGCCACTACATCCTTCGGATGAGCTCGGACGCGGCCTGGAGCGTGCGGTTGAAGACCTTGTCGTGAGTCCCGGTCGCCAGCAGGTCGAGCAAGAGCGTCGCCTCATCCTCGGGCGCCACCTGCTGGACGTGACGAAGCGGGGCGCTGTCCCCGATCTCGAGCACCGTCAGAAGCACCTGCGTGGTGTCCGGGCGCCTGCGCTCGTGCGTGATCACCACCGGCTGCTTGGGCCGGCTTTCGCCGGGCGGGACTCCGGTCGACGTATGGTGCAGGGACTCCAGGTTGTCCTGGAGCACGTCGCGGTGCCGCTCCGCCCGTCGTTTGGTCAGCTCGATACCGGCGTCATCCTCACCGCCCGAAGGCAGGAGGCTTCGGTAGCCCGTGTCGGAGGTTGGCCGGCTGCGGTCGGGATCGCGCATGACCGTGAGCCGGAAGGTCGTTCCCTGCGACGCGCCCGCGATCCGGACAGCGCTCAACTCGCCGCTGGCGAGGTGGTCCTTGGGCACCGAGCGGAAGTGGACCTCCACCGGCCTGGACGGGGCGGCGTAGTGGGCCGCCACCACCCCGCCTGGCCCGGCCGTGGCCCGCTGGAGCTTCCAGCCGAGCGCAGACGCCATCCACCCGGTCGTCAGTGCGGCCGCGATGCGGTTGCCGCGGCCCTGACCCGCGTAGTCGATGCCCACCTCGGTGATGCCATCCAGGAAAGACCGCCGGTCCCGCGGCATGAAGAACTGTGCGACCGTCTCGCGCCAGGGCCTCAGGCGCGACCACTGGAGGTCGCCGAGCCCCAGGCGGTGGTGCGCGAGGGTGACCATCTTGGACAGACCGTGAAACGCGTGATACGGCTCCTCGAACCGGGCCGAGTCAAACACCAACGCGTCACAGATGCGCAGCGCCTCGTGGAGCTCGGATCGGCCAAACGGGGGCGTGCCGTGCCACCACAGGTAGGTGGGCACGCCGCTGACCAGGAGCGGATCGACGAGCGCGGCCACGTGCTCCGCGGCGGCGCCGGGCACGTGCAGGGTGACGATCTCGCACTCCACCGCGCACGACATCGCCGGCCGCATCACGTCCGTGACGATCCACGCGTCGACGCTTCGCCCGTGCGCGCCCGGATCCTCGCGGATCAGGATCGCCTGCGCAGGATGGTGGGCGCCGATGATCCGGCAGGTGCGCTGGGCCCGCCGCTCCTCTGCCTGGCTGGAGGTCACTGCGACGAGCGTCATCACGCAGTTCCGAGGATGGGCGTGCTCCTCGTCGCCGGCCTCGGCCCGGGCAAACTCGGCGCGCACCTGGGCCAGCGCTTCGACGACCTCCGCCATCTTGGCGCCTTCGCGACGCCAGACGAGCTTCGGCTCGGGGTCGAGCGCCGCCGCGCTCATGGACGGTGCCATTCGCGGCTGTCGGTCTGGAGCAGCTCGCCGGCCGCCGCCGGGCCCCACGTGCCGGCCTGGTATGTCCCGAGCGGTGGGGAGCCGTTGCGCCAGGACTCTTCGATCGGGTCGATGAGCCTCCACGCCGCCTCGACCTCGTCGGACCGCGTGAACAGCGTCGGGTCGCCGATCATGCAGTCGAGCAGCAGGCGCTCGTACGCCTCGGGCGCGTCGACGAGGAAAGCGGTCATGTACTGGAAGTCCATCGTGACACTGCGGATGCGCAAGCCCGCGCTCGGCACCTTGGCGCCGAACTTGAGAGAGATGCCCTCCTCGGGCTGGATGCGAAGCGTGATCGCGTTCGGGTCGACCTCCTGGACCGCCTCACGGCCGAACGTCAGGTGCGGCGGGCGCTTGAACTGGACGCGGATCTCGGTCACGCGCTTGGGCAGTCGCTTGCCCGCGCGAATGTAGAAAGGAACGCCGGCCCAGCGCCAGTTGTCGATGAAAAGTCGAAGCGCGGCGAACGTCTCGGTCTGCGAGTCGGGCGCGACGTTCTTCTCGTCCCGGTATCCGGACACCGGCTCGCCGAACACCCATCCCTTGGTGTACTGGCCGCGGACGGTCGAGCTCGCGATGTCAGCGCCCTCGAGCGGGCGGATCGCGCGCAGCACCTTCACCTTCTCGTCGCGCACCGCGGTGGCTTCGAAAGCCAGCGGAGGCTCCATCGCGGTCAGCGTCACGAGCTGCAGGCCGTGGTTCTGGACGATGTCGCGCAGCACCCCCGCCCGGTCGTAGTAGGCGCCACGCTGCTCGATGCCGATCTCTTCGGCGACGGTGATCTGCACGTGGTCGATCAGGTTGGAGTTCCACACCGGCTCGAAGATCGAGTTGGCGAAGCGAAACGCGAGGATGTTCTGGACGGTCTCTTTGCCGAGGTAGTGATCGATGCGGTAGACGGAATCCTCTGGAAAGGACTTCTGGAGCGTCTGCGTGAGCTCACGCGCCGAGTTGAGGTCCCAGCCGAACGGCTTCTCGACCACGATCCGGTGGAAGCCGTCTCCCGCGGTGAGGCCGGCGGCCTGGAGCTGCTGGGCGATCAACGGGTAGGTCGGCGGCGGGGTGGCGCAGTAGTAGATCCGGTTGCCCGGGATGTGCCGCGTGCTGTCGAGCTCCTGGAGCCGACGCGCCAGTGCCCGGAAGTCGTCTTGCTTGCTGAAGTCGACCTTGACGTACGAGACCATCGAGAGGAGTGAATCGAGGACGCGGTCGTCGATCGGCTGCGTGCGCGAGAACTCGTGGATCTTCTCCGAGGCGTGCTTGCGGAACTGGTCTTCGGGGACGTCGCTCATGGCGGCACCCACCACGGCGAAACCCGCGGGCAGCGAGCGCTGCTTGGCCAGGTTGTACAGCGCCGGCAGCAGCTTGCGGCCGCTCAGGTCGCCCGTGGCGCCGAAGATGACCATGACCGCCGGGTCGGCGACCCGGTAGTCGTGAAGTCCTTCGGCCAGCGGATTGGGGGCCTCCTCGAGCTTCACTTCTCGGGCGGTGCTTCCTTGACCACCGCGTGGCCGCCGAACTGCGCCCGCATCATGGCGAGCATCCGGTCGCCGAACGTGTTCTCCATCCGGCTCCGGAATCTCGCGAAGAGCGACTCCGCGATGACCGGTGTCGGCACCGACTCCTCGATCGCGGTCTCCACCGTCCATCGCCCTTCGCCTGTGTCCTCGACCCAGCCCTTGATGCTGCTCAGCTCGGGATCCTCTGCAAGTCCGCGAGCGACGAGGTCGAGCAGCCAGGAGCGGACGACGCTTCCCGTGCGCCATGCCTCGGCGATCGCCCGCATGTCCATCCCGGGAAAGGCCTTCGACGACTTCATGACCTGGAAGCCCTCCGCGTACGCCTGCATGAGGCCGTACTCGATCCCGTTGTGAACCATCTTCACGAAGTGCCCCGATCCCTCTGCGCCGGTGTGCACCAGCCCGCCCTCGTCTGGCGCGAGGTCCTTGAGCAGGGGCAGGCAGTGCTCGAAGATCTCCGGCTCCGCCCCGACCATCAGGGAGTACCCGTAGTCCTGGCCCCAGATGCCGCCTGAGGTGCCGGCATCCATGTAATGCATGCCCTTCGCTTTGATGCGCGCGCAGTCCGCGAGAGCGATCTTCCAGTTCGTGTTGCCGCCGTCGACGATGATGTCGCCGGGATCCCCCAGCTCGATCAGCCTGTCGATCGTCTGCGTCGTGGGATCGCCCGCGGGGACCATGATCCACATCACGCGCGGCCGGTCCTGGAACTTCGCGATGAAGTCCTCCCAGGACGTGGCGCCGGCGGCGCCGGCGTCGGCATGCCGCTTGACGGCTTCCGCGGACAGGTCGAACGCGACCACGCGGTGACCCCGCTTGAGCAGGCGCAGCGCCATGTTGCCGCCCATACGGCCCAGCCCGATGAATCCGATCTCCACGGCTATTTGACCGCTTGCTTGACGGCTGTGGTCAACGCGCGCCAGCCGGCGGCCGGCTCACGGCCCAGGGTCACACGCACCACCGGCAGCCGGCGCGAGGTGAGCGACTGCATGTCGCCGATCGCCTGCGCCTGCTTGAGCACCGAGAAGCTGTAAGCCTGCCCTGGGATCGCGACGTCGCGTGTGTCCTCCTGGACGATCTGCAGGAAGAGCCCGGTCCTCGGGCCGCCCTTGTGCAGCTGGCCGGTCGAGTGCAGGAAGCGTGGGCCGTAGCCCGCGGTGGTCGCGATCTTCGTCCGGTCGCGAACCGCGCCGCGGATCGCAGCTATCGCCGCCTCCGACTGGGGTGTGCGCGCCGTGTAAGTCATGATCGCGAAGTAGGCGCCGCGCCTGGCCTGCTTGAGCAGTGTCGCGATGCCCGGCTTCGCCTTCGAGGCGGCCACGGTTTCGACCGGCGGCAGCTTGCCCCGTCTCTTGAAGGTGGCGAGCACCTTCTTGGTGTTGTCCTTCGACTCCTGCACGTTCGGCTGGTCGAAGGCGTCGATGCCGAGGATCGAGCCCGCGATCGCCGTCGCGATCTCCCAGCGCAGGAACTCGCCACCCAGGTCGAGCTTGTCGCGCAGGGTGAGGGTCACGACCGGGTGCCCTGCCTTGTCCAGGGCCTGGACCGCGCGGTGGGGCGGGTCGGCGTCCATCCGGATGTAGACGAACAGCCGGTCGTCGCCGTAGACGGCGGGCTTGCCCACCGGCTCACCTTCGATCGGCACGATGCCCTTGCCTTCCTTGCCCGTGCTCTCGGCGATCAGCTGCTCGACCCAGTAGCCGAAGGTCGCCACTCGGGGCGAGGCGATGAGCGTCACCTTGTTGCGGCCCTGCAGGGCGAGGCGCCCCATCACGCCTCCCAGCCACACGCCCGGGTTGCTCTCCACCGGCACCGAGTCCGCGCATGAGTGCTCCATCTCGACGGCGCGCTCGAGCATCTCTCTGACGTCCACGCCGATCAGCGCTCCGGGGACGAGGCCGAAATAGGAAAGCGCCGAGTAACGCCCGCCGATGTCAGACGGGTTGGAAAAGATCCAGCGGAAGGAATGCTCCCTGGCCAGCCTCTCGAGAGAAGTCCCCGGGTCGGTGACGGCCGCGAACTGCTTGCCGTTGCCCTTCGCCTGGTCCCAGAAGTAGGCGAAGTGCGAAAGCGTCTCCGTGGTCTCCCCCGATTTCGACGCCACGATGAAGAGTGAATCGGCGATGCGGATCTTCGAGCGGACTCCGAGGATCGTCGACGGGTCGGTGGTGTCGAGAACGTGCAGCCTGGGGTGGCCCCTGGTCGAGCCGAACGTGTGGCGCAGCACGTCGGGGCACAGGCTCGAGCCGCCCATGCCGAGCAGGACCACGTCCGAGAAGACACGCCCATGAGTCGCCAGGTCGCGAAGCTCGTCTGACTTTTCGAGCATCTTGTCGGCTACGTCGAGCCAGCCAAGGCGCTCGCGAATCTCCTGGCGCTTGTTCGGGTCGGGGCTCCAGAGGGTGGAGTCCTTGGCCCACAGCCGGCGTGGGGCGTCGTCCTTCTGGAGCCTGGCCAGCTGGGCGTCGGCCACCGGCTGAAGGCGGCCGAGGCTGTGCCACTGGCGCGGACCCTTCCCCGCCTTGATCTCCTTCGCGCTCTTCTCGAGGGCGGCAAGCAGGCTCTCGAACGACTTGGTGAACGCGTCCACGCCCTCGACCTCGAGCTCGTGCGTGACCTGGTCCAGGTCGACGCCTGCGTCCGCGAGCTGCTTCAGCTGCCGGCGGGCCCCCTCGACGTGCTCGTCGAGGCTGCGCCGCACCTCGCCGTGCTCGCGGAACGCGGCCAGCGTCGCCGGCGGAATCGTGTCCACGGTCTCGGGGCCGATGAGCTCTTCCACGTAGTAGGTGTCCGGGTAGCGAGGGTCCTTGGTCGACGTGCTGGCCCACAGGCACCGCTGCGCGCGCGCTCCCGCCTTGCGCAGCCTGTCCCACCGCGGGCCGGCGAAGAGCTCCTTGTAGCGCTCATAGGCCATCTTCGAGTTCGCGATGGCGGCTTTGCCGAAGAGCTGCTCGATCGCGCGGTTCTGACCGGGATCCTGGGCATGGCTTGCCTTCTCGGCCAGGATCTTGTCGACCTTCGTGTCCACGCGACTGACGAAGAAGCTCGCCACGCTGGCCACCGTGGAGAGATCGCCTCCATCCTTGTGCAGCTTCTCCAGGCCCGCCAGGTACGCCTCGACCACCTCGGCGTACCGCTCGACGGCAAAGATCAGGGTGATGTTGATGTTGTGGCCCTTGGAGATCTGGTCGAAGATCGCGGGCAACCCTTCTTTGGTGGCGGGGATCTTCACCATCACGTTCGGCCGCTTGCAGCGCTCGCGCAGGTCTTCGGCCATCCGGATCGTGCCGCGGGTGTTGTTGGCGAGGGTCGGTGCGACCTCGATGCTGACGAAACCGTCGCGACCCTTTGTCCTGTCGTAGACGGGCCGAAAGGTGTCCGCCGCGGCCTGGATGTCCTCGACCATCAGCTCCCAGAGCATGTCGGCGGGTCGCTTCTTCTGACGGACCAGGCGCACCATCGCCTCGTCGTAGTCGGTCGACCCGCTGACGGCCTTCTCGAAAATCGTCGGGTTGGACGTCACTCCGGTGATGCCCTCGTCGCGGAGCCGAGCCAGCTCGCCCGAGCTGATGAGCTGGCGGCGGATGTTGTCGAGCCAGAGCGACTGGCCGGCCTGGCGAAGCTCTTTGATAGTGGTTGGTTGGCGCTTCGTGGCGGTCGCCATCATCTCGCCTGCGCCAGCTTGGTGGCCGCGGCGACGATGTGCCGACTCGAGATCCCCGCCGCGTTCATGAGCTCCTCGGGCTTGCCTGACTCGGGAAGGTCGCGGACGGCCAGGTGCACGAAGTGGGCCGGCGGCTCGCCGGCCAGCGCCTCCAGCACCGCTGCGCCGAGCCCGCCCTGCGGGTAATGGTCTTCGACGACGAGCAGCCTTCCCCTGGTCACGCGTGAGGCCTCGCGCAGGGTCCGGACGTCGACCGGCTTGACTGAGTAGAGGTCGATGACGCGGGCCGGGATCTTCTTCGCCGCCAGCGCGTCGGCGGCCGCCAGGCAGTTGTGCAGCGTGACGCCCGCGCCGATGAGCGTCACCTTGTCCTTCGGGGTCTGCCGCACCACCTTGGCGCCGCCGATCTTGAACGCTTCGTTGGCGCCGTAAAGCGTCGGATAGGCGCCTCGGGTCGTGCGCATGAAAACGATGCCGGGGGTGTCGGCCATCAGCCGGGTCAGCTTCGCGGTCTGGTTGGGGTCCGACGGATAGAGCACGGTCGAGCCGTGGATCGCGCGCATCGAGGCCAGGTCCTCCAGCGCCATCTGGGACGGACCGTCCTGGCCGATCTCGACGCCGGCGTGCGAGCCGACCAGCCTGATGTTGGCCTGGGAGATAGCAGCCATGCGGATGAAGTCGTACGCCCGGGTGAAGAACGCGGCGAACGTCGAGGCGAACGGCTTGTAGCCCCGCACGCTCATGCCAACCGCGGTCGCCACCAATTGCTGCTCGGCGATCCACATCTCGAAGAAACGGTCGGGATACGCCCTGGCGAACTCGTCGGCGTGAGTCGAGTTGGAGACCTCGCCGTCCATCGCCACGACTTCCGGGATGGCCGCCAGGGCGACGAGCGTGTCGCCGTAGGCCTTGCGCGTCGCAACCTTGTCCTCTTTCTTGTAGACCGGCAGGACCGGCTCCTCGGCCGCCGGCCGGCGCGGAGCGGCCGCCCCCCGCTCCGGCTTCGGAGTCTTGACCTTGAGGCTCTTGATGCCGCCGAGCTCTTTGATCGCCCGCTCGGCCATGTCCGCCGGCAGCGCCTTGCCGTGCCAGCCGTCCTTGTTCTCGATCTCCGAGAAGCCCTTGCCCTTGACCGTCCTGGCGATGACCACCGTGGGCTTGTCGGTGTTGGAGAGGGCTTCGCCGAACGCGCGGTCGATGGCGGCCAGGTCGTGGCCGTCGATGACGATCGGGTAGCAGCCGAAGGCTTCGACCCGGCGCCGGTAGGTGTCCAGGTGCCAGCCGAACTCCGTCTCGCCGCGCTGGCCGAGCCGGTTGACGTCCCAGATCGCGGTCAGGTTGGAGAGCTTGTAGTGGCCGGCCTTGTCGATCGCTTCCCAGATCGAGCCCTCGGCCAGCTCGGAGTCACCGCAGAGCACCCACACGTGGTATGGCAGCTTGTCGAGGTACTTCCCGGCCAGCGCGACGCCGACCCCGATCGGCAGTCCCTGGCCCAGGGATCCAGTCGCCACGTCGACCCACGGGATCGCGGGCGTGGGGTGGCCCTGCAGCCGCGAGCCGAACCGGCGAAAGGTCATCAGCTCGGCGTCGGTGATCGCCCCGGCGGCCTTGAACATCGCGTAGCACAGGGGCGATGCGTGGCCCTTGGAGTAGATCAGGTGGTCGTTGTTGGGGTCCTTGGGCCTGGCCCAGTCGTACTGCAGGTAGCGGGACAGGAGGACCGCGATGAGGTCGGCCGCCGACATGGACGAGGTCGGGTGGCCGGAGCCGGCCGCGGTGCTGCAGCGAATGGAGTCGACCCTGAGCTGCTGGCCTAGCTGGCGGGCGAACTCCAGGTCAGTGGTGGCAACTGTTTCCGTGACCGCCATGTCACTCCCTCGCACGTATGTGCGCAATGGCTCAGTTGAGGTACGTGACTAAGTTTATCGGCCGTTCGCTAAACGCTCGACCTCAGCCACCATTCCGTCCAGGATCTGCAGTCCCGCGTCCCAGAAACCCGGGTCGGTGATGTCCATGCCGATCCGCCTGACCAGCTCGTCCGGCCTGGTCGATCCGCCCGCCGCCAGGAAGTCCAGGTAGTCCTCGACAAAGGCCTCGCCCCGCTCGAGGTAGCGGTGGTAAACCGACAGCGCGAGCAGGTTGCCGAACGCGTACGCGTAGACATAGCCAGGCGTGTGCAGGAAGTGCCCGACGTAGCTCCACCAGACCTTGTGCTCGTCGGTGAGGATGAGCGCGTCGCCGAACATCGCCTGCAGCTTCTCCTGGAACAGCTCTCCCAGCTGCTCGACCGAGAGCTCGCCCTCGCTCCGCCGCGCGGTGTGGCTCGCGTCCTCGTAGCGGTTGAACGCCACCTGGCGGAACACCGTGGAAAACGCGTCCTCGACCTGGTTGCAGAGCATCGCGAGCCGGACCTTCGGGTCCTTCTCTTCGGCCATGATCCGGTCGAACGTCAGGGCCTCGCCGAACACCGAGGCCGTCTCGGCGAGCGTCAGCGGTGGGTGGTAATCGAAAACGTGCTGCCTGGACGCCAGCCGGTCGTGGAGCCCATGTCCCAGCTCATGCGCCAGCGTCAACGCGTCGCGAAGCTTGCCCGTGAAGTTCATCAGGACGTACGGGTGATGGTGGGGGGTCACCGGCATGCAGTACGCCCCGCCCGCCTTGCCGCGGACCACCGGTGCGTCGACCCACCTCTTGTCGAAGAACTCCTCGACCATTTTTCCCGCCCGAGGCGAGAACCGCACGTAGGAGCCGAGCACCAGGTCTTTGGCCTCGTCCCACGTCAGGTCGCGCGACTCGTCGCTGACCGGCGCGTAGCGGTCCCACTCGTGCAGGTCGCCCACGTCCAGGAGCTTTCGCTTGACGCGGTAGTACCGGATGCAGACGTCGTAGCGGCTCGTCACCGCATCGACCAGCGCCTGGACGGCCTCGTCCGAGGTCTCGTTGGCGAGGTTGCGGGCGCTGATCCAGCTCGGGAAGCGGCGCAGGCGGTCGTCGATCGCCTTGTCCTGGAGGATGACGTTGAAGATGTAGCCGCGGGTCCGGATGTCGTCATTCAGCGCCCTCGTCACGGCGCCGCTGGCCTTCCTCCTGATGTCCCGATCCGGCTCCCGGAGCAGGTTCAACGCCTCGTCGAGGGCGAGCTCCCTGCCCTCGACGTCGACGCGAATGCGCGCGCACAGCTCCTCGAAGAGCCTCACCCACGCCGCGCTGCCGACCGGGCTGAAGTCGGTGAGCACGCGCTCCTCTGGCTCGGACAGCTGGTGCGGGCGAAACTTTCGCGCCTCCTCGACGGCGTGGCGGTAGGTGGCGGTGTCCGGGTCGGCGTACAGCGTGGCTGCGTGCTCGTCGGTGACCTGGGCCAGCTCCAGCGGGAAGAAGACCATGTGGCTGCCGCGTTCCGCGCTGGCTTCGCGGACTCGCGCCAGGAGCCTCCCCGCCGCGTGGTCCTGGGTGTCCTGGCTGTGGAGCATGTAGGCGTAGACCTCGGGCCTGGCGGCTGACTCTTCGTACTCGCCGAGCTCGCGCATCATCGCCGCGAACGCTTGCGGATCGAGGGTCGCGACCTTGCCCCTGTACTTTGACTCGAAGCTCCTGGCGCGCTCCAGCTCCTGCTCGAGGGTGGCCTCGATGCCGGGGTCGTCGGGCGAGCTGAACAGGTCGCTGAGGTCCCACCGAATCTTTTCCGCGCCCGTTGATCTCACCGCTTGGGCCACCGGGTCAGGATATCCGCTCGATCTCCCGGGCGAGCTCGCGCACCCGTGGCGGGTCTGGCCAGCGCCCGGCGTACGCGCCTTTGTTGACCAGCTCGGTCAGCTCTGCCAGCTGGGCCGTCTGCATCGCCTCCTGATATTCGAGCGGCGTTTCCGGCGGAGCCCGCCGGCGGCGGAGCCGCCTCTGCACTTTCTCGTACAGGCGGAGCAGCTCGTTCTCGCCTGGAGTCGCTCTGGGGCGCGCTGTCCAGACCCGCCGGCGCAGCCAGGCGTAAGCGAGCACCACGACGAGCGCGATCGCGATCGCGGGCGGGATGACCGCCAGGGCGCCCAGGGAGCCAAGCGCGGCCATGGGCGCGCCGATCGTCAGGTGTGGGATCAGCCGCGCGACGCCGCCGGCCGCCCAATGGCTGGGAAAGCGGGTGGCGGCCAGCGGGTTCACGCCCGGCGTCGGATCGACCGGCACCCAGCCATGTCCACCGAACCACACCTCGACCCACGCGTGCGCGTCGCGCTCGCGCACGACGGCCTGGTTCAAGACGGGGTCATAGTCGCCGGTGGCATAACCCGTCGCCAGCCGGGCTGGAATGCCCAGGCTGCGCAGCATCAAGGCCTCCGCGGTCGCGAACTGCTCGCAGTAGCCGGTCCTGGCGTCGAACAGGAACCAGTCGACAGGATCCTGCCCGGTCGGCACGCGAGGAAGGTCGAGGGTGTAGCGGTAGGAGTGCTGAAGGTGGTTGGTCACGGCCATCACCACATCGAAGGTGTTGGTCGCGCTCAACGCCACCTCACGGGCGAGGGCGCGACCCCGCCCCGAGAGTCCGCTGGCGTCGAGGTAGGCGGGGTTCTCCATCCCCACGCGGACCGAGGGCTCTTCGGCACGCAGGATCTCGGGCGAGAGGTTCGGGAGGTACGAGACGACCGAGTAGGTCTGTCCGGGCCGCAGCTGCGTGGGCGTGTGGAACGTGCCGTACGCGTCCTCGCGCAGCGCCGCGACCGGCGCGTAAAGGCTCTCGATCGGGTAAGCGGCGTTGATGACGCCCGGCATCGGCCGGAGCACCCGAAAGGTCTGGACGAAGGTCCCCAGGTTGTCGGGTGGCGCCGGTGGCATGAGACGGGCCGGGACGTAGGGCTGCATCTCGCGGTAACCGCTGTTGGTCGCCGTCCAGGCGCCGTCGCGATAGAGATCGAAGACAAGGCCCCGCCAGTACGCCGGCGCGCCGGTCCTCACGTACATCACCGGCGCGTCGCCAAGCCTGCCCCGGTAGTGAAGGTCGATGCTGTGCGTGGCGCCGCTCGGGTCGCCCGTCAGCTGGACCAGGGGCAGCGCCGGGCTTTCCAGGTCACCCTTGAAGCTGGTGAAGTTGGGGAAGGAGATCACGAGCGGCGAGACCGGGGCGCCGGCCGGCTGCGGGACGGCGATGAACCAGGCGATGCCTCCGACCAACGCCGAGACGAGAAGGACGGCGACAGCGCGCAACGGCGCTCGCAGCTCGGCGTCCATCCGCTTCAGGTGCGAGGAAGCCCAGAAGCCGGCCAGGCACAGAGTCCAGGCCGCCAGCAGGATGCCGAAGTTGTAATCCCACGCATAGACGGCGGCGAGGTAGACGATCGCCAGGCTGATCCACAGGCTCGAGTAGCAGTTGCGCCGAGTTTTGAGGTCGAAGCTGGTGACGGCGACCAGGAGGATCGCGAAGTTGGCCTGCGGGAGGATGCCGCCGAACAGGGCCAGCGCGGAGTCGGCGATGACGTAGAAGAGCGCGCCGAAGACCATCGCCGCGAGGAACGCCTGGCGCCAGAAGCCGCGCTTGAGATTTCGCTCGCGATAGCTGACGGTGTGCCCGATCGCGGCCACGACCAGGCCCACGCCGGGAACGACATAGTCCTGGCCGTACAGCACAATCGCGAGCACGGCGACCGCGAAACCCGACAACACGAAGGCCCGGCCCTCGACGGAATGCTCGATCGGAGACGGCGGCAGGCGCAGCCGTCGCGTCACAGCGGCCACGCCGTCCCCACGCGCTCGAAAGAAAGCTCCGTGTCGATCTCGGCATCACCGACGACCCACACCCGTCGTTTCCTCGCTCGCTCGGCGGCATCGAGCAGCTCGGGGTCGGCGCCGGCGGTGATCAGAACCACCTCTGCCTCCCCACTTGCTGGGGAGGCGGCGGCGAAGCCGTCGGAGGGGAGGTTTGGGTACCTCGCCAGCCACTCGAGATGGGACCACATGTCTCTCGACGAACCGCTCGACTCCAGTCCCGGCGCCGCGATCACCACCCGACCGCCTTCACGGATGCAGTCCCACGCCTCCGAGGCGGCGATGCGTGCGATCTGGTCGGCCACATCCCCTGTCGGAGGCGAGGGATCGACCAGGATGGTCAGGGTCTGCAGCCCGGGAGGCTCGTACTCCCGCACGACCAGCTCGCCGTGGCGCGCGCTGGCGCGCCAGTGGATCCGGCGCAGCGAGTCGCCCGGGCGGTACTCGCGAATTCCGAACAGCTCGTTCCCCGCTCCGGCCCGAGGCGCCGCGGCGGCGGCCTCGAGCTCGCGCGGCTGGCGCCGGCCGGCAAGCGACGCGAACCTGGGCAGGACCAGGGCCACCTCCGCGTCGGGGCTCGACCGCCGGCCGCGAAAGAACCCAAGCGGATCGCTGGTGCCCAACGACCATCCCGTCGCCCCGATCGGGCCCCGACGAAGCTCACGAATCTCCTTGACCCGACTCCAGCCCGCCCTCGGCACGACGCCGGTTCCGAGCGTGATCTCCGCGCCTCCGGCCTGGCCGCGCGTCCAGGCCGGACCCCTGGCGGCGCCGTTCGTGCGGAGCCGCACCGTGAGCTCCAGGGAGTCGGTCTCGAACACGGGCGCCTGGTAGGGGCTCGTCCGGAGCATCTGCTCGGGCAGCTCGTGCAGCGGCGAGCCGGCGCCCGGCCGGCTGCTCTCGACCGCATGCTCCAACCGAAGGCCCGCGCGGTTCCAGACCGCGTAGGCGCCGCAGGCGACGATCAGCGCGAGCAGCCAGGCAGCGAGCAGGAACAGCCACGACACCTCCGAGGTCATGCCGTACCACTCGAGGACGAGCCACAGTCCGACGGCACCGACGAAGCGCCAGGTCGGCTTCAGGGCACCCTCTTTCAGTGCTGGCGGAGCGGCGGGATGGGCAGCGTTGCCACGACCTCGTTCACCATGTCGGCGGCCCTGCCGCGCCCGCGCATGCCGAGCCGATGGGCCAGCACGGGAACGGCGAGCAGCTTGATGTCGTCGGGAAGCACGAAGTCGCGGCCTTCGAACAGCGCCCACGCCTGGGCCGCGCGCTGCAGGTAGACGCCGGCGCGCATGCTCGCGGGCAGAAGGACGTCCGTCCTGGCGCGGATTGCCTGCAGCAGGGCGACCAGGTAGGTGCGAATTGCCGGCGCGGCGACCACGCGCAGGCAGGCCTCCTGGAGCTCGATCACGTCGCGGACGTCGATCACCGCCGTCAGCTCGGCGATCGGGTCGCCGTGCTCGCGACGGGCAAGCACCTCCAGGGCCTCCGCGTCCGTGGGCGGTCCCATCTCTGCGGCGAGCACGAAGCGGTCGAGCTGCGACTCGGGGAGCGGGTAGGTGCCGTGGAACTCGGCCGGGTTCTGGGTCGCCACGACGAAGAACGGGCGGTCCAGGATCCGCGTCGTCCCTTCGACCGTGACCTGACCTTCGCCCATCGCTTCCAGCAGCGCCGACTGGGTGCGCGGAGTGGCGCGGTTGACCTCGTCGGCGAGCACGATGTTGGCGAAGATGGGCCCGGCGACGAACTCGAAGCTCAGGTCTTTCTGGTTGAAGACGCTCGACCCTGTGATGTCCGAGGGCAGCAGGTCAGGCGTGCACTGGATGCGGCGGAAGGAGCCGCCCACGGATGTGGCCAGCGCCCGCGCGAGCATCGTCTTGCCCGTGCCCGGGAGGTCCTGGAGCAGGACGTGGCCGCCCGAGACGAGGCCGGCCAGCGCCAGGCGAACCACCTGGTCCTTGCCGACGATGACGCGGTGGATGTTTTTCTCGATCCGATCGAGAAGCTCCGCCGCACGTTGGGGTTGAAGAGCCGGCTGCCGCACCGCGCTTCAGTCTAGAACCGGGGTCGCGGCGTTCCGGCCTCCTTAGCCCTGGAGAGGTTCACCTCCCCGCTTGCCGGGGAGGTCGGCGGCGAAGCCGCCGGGTGGGGAGGATCGCCTTGACAACCACCGTTGTGTCCCGCATATGGCGAGCGGATCGTTGTGCGATGCCCTCACCGAGCGTCGAACGCGCGCGCGACCTCCGACGCAATATGAGCGACACCGAGCGCCGCGTTTGGTACCGACTGCGAGGCAAACAGCTGGCTGGCTACCGTTTCCGTCGCCAACTACCGGTCGGTCCCTACTTCGTCGACTTCGTGTGCTTGAAGGCTCGACTTGCGGTCGAGATTGACGGCTATGGGCACGAGGACGAAGAGCGAGATCGCCGAAAGACCGAGTACCTGGAGTCACAGGGATTCCGGGTTCTGCGAATCCCAGCACATGAAACGGATCAAGGTATGGACGACGTCCTCAAGTGGATCTACGTTCATCTCCAACCCTCCCCACCCTGACCCTCCCCAGCAAGTGGGGAGGGAAGCTCTAAGCCTGGCCCACCATCCGCGAGATGACCTCGCCCAGGTTCGGGCCGCCCTTGCCGAACGGCACCGAGTGGACTCGGTGTGCGAACACCATCTCGGCGACCTCGCTCACGTGGTTGACCCTGACCTCCTCGTCGCTGTCGTAGGCGGCCTTGGCCTGTGCGGCCCGGGCGCACACCAGGTCGGATCGGTGGCCGTCGACCTCCAGCGCGATCGAGATCTGGGCGATCAGGCGCAGGACCTCGCGGGGCAGCGTGACCTCGGGGAACGTCCCGATGGCCTCCGCGATCTGCGACTTCACCGCCTGCTCGGATTCCGCGTGCTGCTGGTAGAAGAGGTTGGGGTCGTCCTCCCAGACCGCTCGCTTCTCGACGATCGACACGCGCTGGTCGAGGTCGCGGATTCCTTCGACGTCGACGCACAGCCCGAACCGGTCGAGGAGCTGCGGGCGCAGCTCGCCCTCCTCGGGGTTCATCGTGCCGACCAGGATGAAGCGAGAGGGGTGCGAAACCGAGACGCCTTCGCGCTCGACGGTGTTGACGCCCATCGCCGCCGCGTCCAGCAGCACATCGACTATGTGGTCGTCGAGCAGGTTGACCTCGTCGACGTAGAGGATGTTCCGGTTGGCTTCGGCGAGCACGCCCGGCTCGAAGCGGCGAGACCCTTCCTTGAGCGCCGCCTCGAGGTCGATCGTCCCCACCACCCGGTCTTCCGAGGCGTTGATCGGCAGCTCGACGACGCGCATGCGCCGGGTGGCCACGGGAAGCGCCCCCATTGTCGCCCGCTCGCGGCAGTCGGCGCACCAGTCCTCGGGGTCGTCGGGGTGGCACCCGAAGTGGCAGCCCTCGACCACCTTCTGATCAGGCAGAAGCCGGGCGAGGGCGCGCACTGCGGTCGACTTGCCGGTCCCCTTCTCGCCCCGGATGAGGACGCCGCCGATCGTCGGGTTGATCGCGTTGAGGACCAGGGCGAGCTTCATCTCGTCCTGGCCGACGATCGCGGTGAAGGGGTAGGAGTAACGGTCCAGCGCCATGGGCAGCTAGATAGTACCGACGGTCACTGGCAGGTCACCTTCGCCGGGTCGAAGCTGAAGGTCCAGCCGTAGTAGGCCCTGGCCAGCCGGTAGCCGCTGGGCTCCGTCGATCTGGTCGCTCCGTTGTGAGCGATGTCGTCGCACATCGCGGCCTGCGGCTGGCCTTCGTTGGGGTTCAGGCCGAGGCTGAGGACGCTCTGGCTGATATCGGAGTAGTACTTCCAGGCGAGCACGTTGACGGCCCCGTCATGGCAGAACAGGGGCGTCGCATTGCCGTCCGCGGCGGCGACTATCGGCTTCGAGCACAGCATCGCCACCGGCGGATCGTTGGCCGGTGGAAGTACCTGCTGCGGCACCGGCACCTCGTCACTCGACGGACTGGGTGACGGAGATGGGCTAGGTTGCGCAGTGGGCGTCGGCGAGGGTGTGGCGACCGCGGCCGGCTGCGCCGGCGAGCACGCGCCGAGCACCAGGGCGGCGATGACCACCAATAGCCGGCTACCGGCCGCGGCCGAGCTCCCGCTCCACAGCGGTCGCGATCTCGTCACGCGAAAGGTCATAGAGCCCGTAATAGTGCGCTCCCATGCGCTCCGCCAGGTCGGCGCACGCGTTGATCGCGTACGTCTGGTACATGGGCGCGACGCGCGCCAGGTGCTGCACCGAGGGCAGGTGGCTGTAGTCGCGGGCCGAGTCGATCACCAGCGCGTCGATCTCCTCCGCGTCGATCAGAGCGGCGACCTTCTGCGCCTCGACCAGGGGCTCCTCCTTGAACATGGAGATGTTGCCGCGGCCGTCGCTGATCAGGACGAGCAGCGGCCGGATGGTCGGGTCCCGCAGCAGCTCGGTCTTGACGACCTTGTAGCCGGCCATCAGCCCGTGCGTGAGCGGCGTCGTGCCGCCCACTGAGAGTCGCTCCAGCCGGCGGCGGGCCAGCGACACGCTCGACGTCGGACGCATCACCACTTCGGCCGTCCGGTTCTTGAAGATGACGACCGCGACCCGGTCGCGGCGTACGTACGCGTCCTGCAGCAGCGACAGGATCGCGCCCTTGGTGGCGGCCATCCGCTGCTCGGCGTCCATCGAGGCCGACGCGTCGACGACGAAGACGATCAGGTTGCCGACCTTGCGCTCCCGGACCTTCTGACGCAGGTCCCGGCGCTCCAGCATCAGGCGCCCGCCGTGCTGCCGTCCCCTTCCCTTCTGCAGAGGCGCGGCGGCGCGGACTGTGGCGTCGATGGCCAGGTCGCTGACCTTCTCCTTCGGTTCCGCCCGCACGTAGCGGCCGCGCCGGTCGGGCGTCTGGCTGGCGGCCCGCTTGCCGCCCTGCTTGCGGACGCGTCGCTGGCGCGGCAGGTCGATGCGGCGCAGATTGAAGGTCTGCAGGGCATCGGGCGCCGACTCCTGGCCGCTCGAACCGCCGGTCGTCACGCCGGTGTCGGTGCCGGCCGACTGCTGACCCGTCTCGGACGAGTTGGCGCTCTGGTCGGCCGCGGCCTCGGATGCGGCGTCGCTCTCCGACGCCTGGGGCTCGGCGGCGTCCGACTCCGAAGGTTGCGAACCCTCCTTCTCCTCCCCGTGCTCCGGCGAGGTCGGCTCGTCCTGGTCGCGACGGATGGGCTGGCGGGCGCGGTGGGCTAGGGCGAGCGTGGCGGCGTCGTAGATGTCCTCCCGACTCGGCGACGCATGGCGGCGATAAGCCGCCAGCGCCCGAGCCGCGTGGTCGATGACCACGTCCGCCCGGTGGCCCAGTACCTCCGCCTCGACGCAGATCGAGGAGATGAGGCGCGCGTGGCCCGCCGTGACGCGGACGTCTCGCACTCGCGCGATCGCCTCCCCCAGGGCGCGCGAGAGGTTGCTGTCGGCCGCGGCGAACTCGTTGGTGAAGTCGTGGTCGCCCCGCTTGAAGGCGGCGTCTCGCTCGGCGATGAGCACGCGCTCGTCCGGGTCGCGGATTCCTTCCACGTCGACGCACAGGCCGAAGCGGTCGAGCAGCTGCGGCCGGAGCTCGCCTTCCTCGGGGTTCATGGTCCCGACGAGGATGAACCGCGACGGATGGCTGAACGACACGCCCTCCCGCTCGATCACGTTGACGCCCATCGCCGCGGCGTCGAGCAGCACGTCGACGAGGTGGTCGTCGAGGAGGTTGACCTCGTCGACGTAGAGGATGTTGCGATTGGCCTCGGCGAGGACGCCAGGCTCGAACTTCTTGCTTCCAGATCGCAGAGCCGCCTCGATGTCGATGGTGCCCACGACACGGTCCTCGGACGCGTTGATGGGCAGCTCGACGACGCGCATGCGCCGCTTGTGGTGAGGCAGCTCTCCATGCATCTTCAGGCGCGCCCGGCAGTCGGCGCACAGAGCGTCCATGTCGGCCGGGTCGCAGCCGAAGTGGCACCCCTCGACGACGTCGTGCTCGGGAAGGAGGCGCGCCAGCGCCCGCACCGCGGTCGATTTGCCGGTTCCCTTCTCGCCGCGGATCAGCACCCCGCCGATCGTCGGCACGATGGCGTTGAGGATCAGGGCGAGCTTCATCGACTCCTGGCCGACGATCGCCGTGAACGGGTAGGAGTGCCGGTCGAGCGTGATGCTCATCGGAATCCAAGCTTAGGAGGTGGCCGAGAGGCCGGAAAGGCTAAGCCTGAGGTGGCGGAATCAGGTCCTTGGCCATGTCCTGCTCCTGGAGGAGCTCCTGGGTGGTGGTCCGAATGCGCTTCCAGGCGTCGTCGTCGTGCTGGAGGTCGGGCACGACCTCCCAGTGCTCACCGTCCGAGCGCACCGGGAAGCCGAACTGCAGGCCCTCGGGCACGCTGTACTCGCCGTGGCTGACCACCGCGAGCGAGTGCCAGTCGCCCCAGGGGGTCGGCGTGCGGATGCTGATCACGGAATCGACGACCGCGTTGGCCGCCGACGCGGCCGAGGAGGCGCCGCGCGCCTCGATCACCGCAGCACCGCGCTTCTGGATGGTGTCCACGAACTTTCCCTTCAGCCAGCCGTGGTCGGAGATGACGTCGAAGACAGGCAGGCCCGCGATGCGTGCGTTGGCGGCGTCGGGGTACTGGGTGGTCGAGTGGTTGCCCCACACGCCGACGTTGGAGATCGCCGCCACCGGCACCTTTGCCTTCTTGCCGATCTGGATGCGAGCCCGGTTCTCATCGAGCCGCATCATCGCGAACCAGCGCTCCGGGGCGATCTCCGGCGCGTTCATGCGCGCTATGTAGCAGTTGGTGTTGCACGGATTGCCGACGACCAGGATGCGAACGTCGCTCGCCGCCTTCTTGGCGATCGCTTTGCCCTGCGGCGCGAAGATGGTGCCGTTCACGGCGAGCAGGTCCTTTCTCTCCATGCCCTGCTTGCGCGGGGCCGCTCCCACCAGGAGGACCCAGTTGGCGCCCTCGAAAGCCTCCTCCGGCTTGCTCGTCAGCTGCATGTCCACGAGCATCGGGGACGCGCAGTCTTCGAGCTCCATGGCGACGCCCTCGAGCGCCTTCATCGCGGGCTCGATCTCGAGCATCCGCATCACGATCGGCTGGTCGGGACCGAACATGTCGCCGGCGGCGATCCGGAAGACGAGCGAGTAGCCGATCTGGCCCGCCGCACCGGTGACGGTGACCTGGATCGGCGCCTTCCCCCCGCTCACGAAGGAAATCCTATCCAGTTACCTCGCAGTGAGAACGGTGGGGGCGACGGCGAATATCGCGACTGTGGCGGTTCCCGAGACGGTCATCAAGACGACTTGTAAGACGCGGCGCCCCATGCCAGGAGAAACGTGGCGACCGGCTCAATGGTTACCGGAAGCCTTCCCCCTCGGGCTCGAACAGCTCGTCCTCCGCCAGGCGTCTGGCGAAGCACAGGAACCCGGTGTGGGCGACCATCCGGTGCGACGGCCGCATGCTCCGACCGCGGACCGTCCAGCCGCGCTGCAGCACCTCGAGCGCCTCGAGCATGCCGAAGCCCTTCACCTCGCGAAGGCAGTCGAAGAAGCGCTGGACCTGGCTGACGTTCGGGCAGTGGGCGAACAGGATCCCTCCCGGCCGGAGAGCCGCCTTGGCCGCCGGTACCGCTTGCCACGGCTCCGGAAGGTCAAGGAGGACGCGGTCGAAGTCGGCCTCCTCCAGGCCGGCGTAGGCGTCGCCTAGCTTCAGGGTGAGGTTCGGTGGCAGCGACCCGAGCGTCTCGACGATCCCCCGCTTCGCCGCCTCGAGGAACTCCTCCCGGGCCTCGTAGCTGACAACCTCGCCATCCTGGCCGACCGCCCGCAGCGCCGCCAGGGTGAGCGCGCCCGTCCCTGTCCCCGCCTCGAGCACCCTGGCCCCGGGGTGGAGGTCGGCGCCGATCAGGATCGCGCCCAGGTCCTTGGGATAGATCGGCTGCGTCTGGCGGCGCCGGCCGGTGACCTGCTCGGCGAAGGTGGGCCGGACCGCCAGCAACCGCGCCCCCATCTGCGTCGTCACCACGACTCCCTCGGGGCGCCCGATCAGCTCGTCGTGCTCGATGAGCCCCGAGTGGATCGAGTGGCGCTCACCGGCTCGAAGGCGGACCTTGTGCCGCCTTCCGACCTTGTCGATCAGCACGATCTGCTCACCCTCGGCGAGCGGCCTGGTCATGCCCGCTTGTGGGCGCGGATCAGCGCGTGCCAGTAGGCGTGCCAGAGCTTTCCGTCGCGCCTCTCCGGGTGCAGCTGCGTGCGGGCTTCGCCCTCTGCCGATTCGATGACTCCGGCGAGCTCCTCCGCCAGCTCTGGCCGGACCGCCATGTTGCCCATCCAGTCTTGGAAGTTCCAATCGAGCTCGCGGGCATACGCCGATTCGACCTCGAAGCCTGCGCGCTCGAGCCTGGCCACCCACTCTTCGACCGTCAGCGACATGATGTGCGACGGGTCGCGCCGCATCTCGACCTCGTGCAGGACGTCGCGCGCCGGCAGCGGCGGGGCGCAATCGACGAAGGCCGCGTCGCGACCCGGCCTCAGGACGCGGTGAGCCTCGCGCAGGAAGGCGTCGACGTCGGCAAAGTGATGCGGCGCCGCCCGCACCACGTAGACGTCGAACGTATCGTCCTGGAACGGCAGGTGCTCCGCGTCGCCGATCACCCAGTCGACGTTGGCGATCGAGCGCTGGGCGGCGATGCGTCGAGCCTCGTTCAGCATCTCGCGCGTCAGGTCGAGCCCGACCACCCGGCGGACGCGTGGGGCGAGGGCGAACGCCGTGTTGCCGGTGCCCGTCGCCACGTCGAGGGCGAGATCGCCCGGCTCTGGCCGCGCCAGGTCGACCACCTCCTGGAGCCGCACCGTAGAGGTGTGGAAGGTCGACCTCGAGTAATTGGCGGCGACGTCGCGGAAGCTGTCCCTGACGTCCGGCATCGGGGTCAGTCTATGGTGTGGGCCGATGACCAAGGCCACGGCCCGCTGGTCCGGCACGAAGGTCCTCTTCGACATCGAGTCCGGGTCCGGGCATACCGCTCAGATCGACGAGGCGCCCGTCTTCGGTGACGACGGTGCCATGCGCCCGACGGAGATGCTCCTGGGTGCGCTCGGAGCCTGTACAGGGCTGAACGCGGTTCTGCTGCTGAGGAAGTTCAAGCAGCCGCTCCGCTCGCTGCAAGTCGAGGTCGAAGGCGATCGCCACGAGGAGTGGCCCAAGGCGTTCAAGCACATCCAGATCACGTTCCACTGCACGTGGGACGGCGACATCGACAAGAAGCTCGTCGAGCAGGCCATCGACATGGCCTGCACCCGGTACTGCCCGATCCACGCCACCCTGACCAAAGGGGTGAAGATCGAGCACAGCCGCAAGGACCACCGCTGATCAGGCCTTCGTCCCGCGCGCTAATAGGACGAAGTGGAGCCATAGGCCGGATTCATTCCGGCCGTCAACCCGCGCGTGCCACCAGATGTCACCAGGCGTTCCTTTGCGCGGTGGGGGTCCGCGGGGGAGGCCCGCCTCCCCCGCGCTAATAGAATTGATTGCGTTCCCGCAAGCCCCTGATCCGCATGGAGAAGCCTTGCTCGAGAGCTACGTCCCGGTTCTGATCTTCTTCCTGATCGTCCTCGCACTCCTGGGCGCGGTGGTCACCCTCAGCTTCGTCCTCGGTCCTGCCAAGCCCTACCGCAAGAAGCTCCTCCCCTACGAGTCGGGCATCATCCCCGACACGCCGGCCGTTCGGCGGCTGTCGGTTCGCTTCTACCTGACGGCGATGCTCTTCATCATCTTCGACATCGAGGCGATCTTCTTCTACCCCTGGGCCGTCCTCCTGCGCCAGCTGAAGTGGTTCGGCCTGATCGAGATGCTCGTCTTCGTCGGCATCCTCCTCATCGCCCTTGCCCACATCTGGAAGAAGGGGGGTCTCGATTGGGAATAGAGGCGCTGGCCGAGTCCCTCGGCGAGAACATCCTGACCACCACCCTGGGCAAGCTGATCGGGTGGGGCCGCGGCAACTCGGTCTGGCCGGCCCAGTTCGGCCTGGCGTGCTGCGCCATCGAGATGATCCACACGGCCACCGCGAGCGTCGACATCGCGCGCTTCGGCTCGGAGGCGATGCGCGCCTCGCCGCGACAGTCGGACCTGATGATCGTCTCCGGCCGCGTGTCGCAGAAGATGGCGCCGATCCTGCGCACGATCTACGACCAGATGCCCGAGCCGAAGTGGGTCATCTCGATGGGCGCCTGCGCATCGACGGGGGGAGTCTTCAACAACTACGCCCTGCTGCAAGGCGTTGACAAGGTGGTTCCGGTCGACGTCTACATCCCGGGCTGCCCGCCGCGCCCCGAAGACCTGTTGAACGCGCTGATGATCCTGCAGGCGCGTATCAAGGCGCAGGGAATAACTCCCAGGCAGTGAGCTCAGAGGCTCTCATCGTCGAGAAGGGCGTCAGCGCGGGCGATGCATGGGTGCAGGTCGAAGCCGGCACCGTTCACGCCGCGCTCTCGGCGCTGCGCGACGAGGGTTATCGCCTGCTCATCTTCCTCACGTGCGTGGACCACCTGGCCGACGCATCCAGACAGTGGCCGGCGCGCTACGAGGTCGTGTACCAGCTGCGCAACATGAAGACGCGCGAGCAGCTGCGCGTGCGCGCGTTCGTGGATGGCGATCCGCCGCACCTCGACTCCGTCCAAGACCTGTTTCCACCCGCCAACTGGGACGAGCGCGAGACCTACGACATGTTCGGAATCGTCTTCGACGGCCACCCTGACCTGACGCGGATCCTGATGCCCGACGACTGGGTCGGCCACCCGCTGCGCCGCGACTACCCGGTGGGCGGTGAGGTGGTCGAGTTCTCGGAAGAGCACGAGACGTGGCAGACCGCCCCCGATAAGGCATGACCGATACGACCACCATCGGCCAGGGCATCACCGTCAGCAAGACGGGCGAGACGGGCGCGTTCGGCGGCGAGCTTCTCACCGTCAACTTCGGGCCGCACCACCCGTCCACCCACGGCGTGCTCCGGCTGATCGTCGACCTCGACGGCGAGCAGATCAAGCGCCTGAAGCCGGTCATCGGCTACCTGCACACCGGGATCGAGAAGCAGGCCGAGGCGCTGCGCTGGCAGCAGGCCGTGGTGGTCACCGACCGCCACGACTACCTCTCGCCACCCATCAACAACCTGGCCTATGCGCTGGCGGTGGAAAGGCTGCTCGGCGTCGACGTGCCGCCGCGGGCCAAGGCGCTGCGCGTGATCATGTCCGAGCTGACGCGGCTGTCGTCGCATCTGGTGTGGCTGGGCACGAGCGGCATCGAGCTGGGCGCCATGAGCATGCTCATGTACTGCTTCCGCGAGCGGGACACGATCCTCGACATGAACGAGGAGATCTCCGGTTTCCGGATGCACACGTCCTTCATCCGGCCGGGGGGCGTGTTCGCCGACACAACATCGCGCTTCCTGGAGCTGCTGGACGACTTCATCAACAAGATGCCGGGCCACATCGACGAGTACGAGGACCTCCTCACGATGAACCCGATCTGGCGCCGGCGCACGATGGGCATCGGGATCCTGCCGGCCAAAGACGCCAAGGTCCTCGGCGCCACCGGGCCGATGCTGCGAGGCTCCGGCGTCGACTGGGACCTGCGCAAGACGATGCCGTACTCGGGCTACGAGACCTACGACTTCGAGGTCGCCACCTCAGACCTCTGCGACTGCTACGGGCGCTACCTCGTGCGCATCAAAGAGATGCGCGAGGCGGTGCGCATCCTGCGCCAAGCCCTGGACCGGCTGCCTGACGGGCCGGTCAACGTCGACGATCGCAAGATCCTGCCGCCGCCCCGCGAGGAGCTGGAGACGTCGATGGAGGCCGTCATCCACCACTTCAAGCTCTTCACCGAGGGCTACTCGGTCCCGCCAGGCGATGTCTACGTCGCCGTCGAGTCGGGCCGCGGCGAGAACGGCTGCTACGTGGTCAGCGACGGGACACACAAGCCGCGGCGGGTGAAGTTCCGGGCCGCGTCGTTTGTCAACCTACAGCCGCTCGAGCAGATGGCGATGAACCACATGATCGCGGACATGATCGCGATCATCGGCACCGCCGACGCGGTCCTGGGGGACGTCGACCGATGAGCACTCTCTCCACGCACATCCTCGAGGAGATCCGCGAGCTGCCCGCGAAGTACCCCCAACCGCGCTCCGCGGTCATGCCGGCCCTCGACCTGGCCCAGGAGGAGCTCGGCTATCTGACTCCCGAGGCCATGAGCGAGGTCGCGGCCGCGCTGGAGCTCGACCCGGGCTACGTCGAGGGAGTGGCCACCTTCTACTCGCTCTTTCACCTCACGCCGACCGGCAGGCATCACTTCTACCTGTGCACCAACCTCAGCTGCATGCTCCGCGGCGCGGACGAGATCGTCGAGCACGTCAAGAGGTCGATCCGGGTCAAGGAACCTGACGAGGTCTCGGCCGACGGGCTCTTCAGCTATGAGGAAGTGGAGTGCCTGGGGGCGTGCGAGTACGCGCCGATGATGCGTTTCGACCGCCGCTTCCACTACGAGCTGACCCCCGGAAAGATCGACGCGCTGATCTCCGAAACCAAAGGACAGGGCCTTCGCCCCCCCGCCCCAGTGGAGGTGGCGTCGCAGGACATGCAGGGTGTTCGCCCCCCCGCTCGCCGGGGGGGCAGGCGCGGAGCGCCGGGGGGGACGCCCCCTGCAACACGCACCTCCGAGGCCGGTGCTTCCGAGGCCGGCAGGCCCCACCCGGCGCCTTCGGCGCCGACCTCCCCGGCAAGCGGGGAGGTGAACAATCCCCGAGCTCCACGCAAGAAGAAGAAGAAGGCATCGGATGGCTGACCTCCGCGGCTCGCACGGCGACGCGCCCACCAATCTCGTCACCCGCTGGTTCGGCACGCCCGACCTCCACACCCTCGACGTCTACGAGTCGAAGGCGGGCGGCTACACGGCGCTTCGCAAGGCGCTGCTCGACATGGCGCCGGCCGATATCACCAACGAGGTCAAGTCCTCAGGTCTCCGCGGTCGTGGCGGCGCGGGCTTCGCCACCGGGGTCAAGTGGAGCTTCATCAACCGCGACGCCCCGGGGCCGAAGTACGTCGTGGTCAACGCCGACGAGTCGGAGCCCGGCACGTCCAAGGACCGCTACATCCTCGAGAACGCGCCGCACATGCTGGTCGAAGGCATCCTTATCGCCGCCTACGCCGTCGGTGCCAACCAGGCGTGGGTCTACATCCGCGGCGAGTACGACGAGCCGTACCGGATGCTGCACGAGGCGATCGAAGAGGCCCGCGCCAAGGGGTATGTCGGGCCCAAGCCGCTGGGCAAGGACTACCCGCTGGACATTCGGCTCTACCGCGGCCACGGGGCCTACATCTGCGGCGAGGAGACCGCCCTGCTCGAATCCCTCGAGGGCAAGCGCGCCCAGCCGCGGTCGCGTCCCCCCTTCCCCGCCGTCAAAGGCGCGTGGGGCCGGCCGACGCTGCTCAACAACGTGGAGACGCTTTCGACCGTGCCGTGGATCATCAACAACGGCGGGGCGGCCTACGCGAAGTTTGGCACGGAGAAGTCACCGGGCACGCGGCTGATGTCGGTCAGCGGCAACGTGAACAAGCCCGGCGTCTACGAGGTGGAGCTCGGCCAGACCTTCCGCCACGTGATCATGGACCTCGCCGACGGCGTCGCGAACGGCCACAACCTGAAGGTGTTCTGGCCCGGCGGCTCATCGGCGCCCGTCCTTCCGGCGAGCATGCTCGACACCAAGAACGACATGGAATCGCTCGCGGCCGCCCGCTCCATGGGCGGCTCGGGCGGTGTGATCGTGATGGACGACCAGCACTGCATCGTTCGCGCCGCCTACCGCCTGCTCAAGTTCTACGCCCACGAGTCGTGCGGCAAATGCACGCCGTGCCGGGTCGGCGGAGATTGGGCGGTGCGCATGTACGAGCGGATCCTGGCCAACGAGGGCTCGCAGGTCGAGATCGACAACTTGCTCAGGGTGTCCGACGGCCTGCAGAACGGGCGGTGCCTCTGCGGCCTGGGCGACTCGGCCGGGTGGGTCATCGACTCCACCTTCCGCCATTTCCGGGAGGAGTACGAGGACCACGCCCTCAGGCACGAGTGCAACGTCGGCAAGGCTGTGGCGCATGCCTGACATCAACCTCACCATCGACGGCCACAAGATCACCGTGCCCGCCGGCACGCTGATCGTCGAGGCAGCCAAGACCGTCGGCATCGAGATCCCGGTCTTCTGCTACCACCACAAGCTCGAACCCGTGGGTGCGTGCCGCCTCTGCCTGGTCGACTTCACGCCCGGACCACCGCGGCCGCAGACGGCATGCACGACGCCCGTCGCCGAGGGCATGGTCGTGCGCACCCAGAGCGCGATGGCCGTCCAGGCGCGCGCGGACATCCTCGAGTTCGAGCTCGCCAACCACCCGCTCGACTGTCCGGTCTGCGACAAAGGCGGCGAATGTCCGCTGCAGGACTTCACGTTCCGCCACGGCTATCCGACCAGCCGCATCGACGGACCGCGGCTCCACTTCAAGAAGCCGATCCCGCTCTCGGACAACATCGCGCTCGACCGCGAACGCTGCGTCCTCTGCTACCGGTGCACGCGCTACTACGACGAGATCGCCTGGGAGCAGGAGCTGACCACCGATGAGCGCGGCGTTGACTCGTTCATCACGAGTCAGTTCGGCCAGCCCTTGCAGTCGATCTTCAGCGGCAACATCATCGACCTCTGCCCCGTCGGCGCTCTCACGTCGCGTGTCTGGCGCTTCGAGTCGCGCCCGTGGGACATGACCCACACCGCGACCGTCTGCTCGAAGTGCTCAGTCGGCTGCAGCGTCACCCAGTGGCAGCGACGCGGCCAGCTCGTGCGCGTCACCTCCCACGAGAACGACGACATCGACGAGGGCTGGATCTGCGACCGCGGCCGCTTCGACTACACCGACGTGAACGACCCGTCACGGCTGCGCACGCCGAGCATCGCGGGCGCCAGGACCACCTGGTCCGGTGCGATCACGTCCGTCGCGGCGGGGATCAAGGGCAAGGGGGCGAAGCTCGGGATCTCGCTCGCCCAGGACATCACCAACGAGGAGGCCTTCCTCTTCCGCAAGCTGCTCGACGGCCCGCTGAAGGGCGCCAGGGTCAAGATGCACGGCCGGACATCGATCCCGGCCCCGGCCGGACCCACCATGCGCATCAAAGAGATAGATGACGCGCGCGTCATCATCGTGGTCGCTTCCGACATCGAGAAGGACGTGCCGATCATCGACCTGCGGGTCAAGAAGGCGGTCAGCAAGCGCGGGGCGAAGCTGATCGTGGTCCATCCCGAGGGCGTCGACCTCGACCGCCACGCGGGGACCGTGCACATCCGCAACGAGAAGGGCGCGGCCGCCGCCGAGGTCCGCAAGCTCGCCACGCACGAGCTCCTCAAGAACCCCGGGGGCCTGGTCGCGATCCTGTTCGGCGACGGGCATGGAAGTGAAGACATGAACGAGCTGGCCTCGGCGTGCGCCGACCTGGCCGAGAAGACCGGCGGCAAAACGATGCCTCTCTACCGGGCGACCAACGAACGCGGGGCGCTGGCCGCGGGAGTCGCCGGCTGGGACAGCCTCGACCGGGTCGAAGCGCTGCTCAGCTGGGGACCGCCGCCGGCCGCGGGCATCCCGCGCTCAGTCAGGTTCGTCGCCTCCTGGGACCACCTGTCCCGCCCCGGCCACGAGAACGCGGTCATGCTGCCGGCAGCCACATTCGCCGAGCGCCAGGGCAGCTACACGAACGTCGAGGGCACCGTGCAGTTCCTCCGGCCGCCCATCCCGCTCAAGCCTCCGCTGAGGGACGGCTGGGAGGTCCTGATCGACCTTGCGGCCGCGCTGGGGCTGAGGCTCGATTACGCGGGCATCTCCCCCCTCCAGCGCGAGATGGCTTTCCAGGTGCCCGATCCCGGCCCTGCGCCGACCCCCGTGCTCATCGGGCCCGCGCATCCGTGAGCCAGATCTACAACGACCCCATCGGTCAGAAAGCGCGGGGGGGGCAGGCCCCCCCCGCGGGCCCCCCCCTGCTTCATGTACGGAAACTAACTACGCCGCATGCGGGCGGTGGCCCGGCAAAGCCGGGCCACGCGGTTCGACCGAAGTGACCGCCTTATACAACGACCCGATCGGCCACTGGGTGGTCGTCGTCGTCGCCATCGCGCTTCTGCTGTTCGTGGTCCTGACCGCCACCGCGTACACGGTCTGGTTCGAGCGTGTGGCCCTGGGCCGCATCCAGCGCCGGCCCGGACCAAACCGCGTCGGGCCCTACGGGCTGCTGCAGCTTGCCGCGGACGGAATCAAGCTCGCCTTCAAGGAGAGCTTCGTCCCGGCCGAGACGGACAAGGTGCTCTACGTGATCGCGCCGACGATCGCCGTCGCGGCCGCGTTCCTGGCCTGGGCGGTCATTCCAATCGGCCTCTGGTACAACGTCACGTACTGGATCGCGGACGTCAACGTCGGCATCCTGGTCGTCTTCGCCGTCAGCGCCCTCAACGTCTACGCGATCGTGATCGGCGGGTACGCGTCGAACAACAAGTACTCGCTCCTCGGCGGCCTGCGCTCGGCGGCGCAGCTGATCAGCTACGAGATGTCGCTGGGCCTCGCGCTGGTGCCGACCTTCATGATCGTCGGCTCGCTGCGGCTGCGCGACATCGTCGAGTACACAGTGCACTGGGGGCCGTACGTCGGACCGATCCCGCTGATCATCCTGACGCCCATCGGCTTCGTCATCTACCTGATCTCGGCGGTGGCGGAGACGAACCGGGCTCCGTTCGATCTGCCCGAGGCCGAGCAGGAGCTCATCGGTGGCTTCCTCACCGAGTACTCGGGGCTCAAGTTCGTCATGTACTACCTGGCCGAGTACGTGAACATCATCACCGTCTCCGCGCTCGCCGCCATCCTGTTCTTTGGGGGCTGGTACCTGTGGGGAGTGCCGCCTGTGCTGGCCTTCCTGCTCAAGATCATTGCGTTCCTGTTCCTGTACATCTGGATCCGCGGCACGTTTCCGCGGCTCCGCTACGACATGCTGATGCGGCTCGGCTGGAAGGTGCTGCTGCCGCTCGCCATGCTGAACGTGATCGTGACCGCGGTCATCCTGGTGGCGGTGAGCTGATGACAGACGAAAAGAAAGAAGAACCCAGACAGCCCAGGCCGAGCGTCGCCTCCGACGTCGGCGCGCTGCTGACCGGGCTCAAGACGACCCTCTCGGAGGCGATCAGGCCGGTCGTCACCACGATGTACCCCGAGGACAAGAAGCCTCGGTCCGAGCGCTACCGCGGCCGCCACTACCTCCGCCGCTACGAGAACGGGCTGGAACGGTGCATCGGCTGCGAGCTGTGCGCGGCGGCCTGCCCTGTGGGCTGCATCCTCGTGGTCGCCGCCGAGAACAGCGACGAGAACCGCGTATCGCCGGGCGAGCGCTACGCCAAGACCTACGAGATCAACATGCTGCGCTGCATCTTCTGCGGCTACTGCGAAGAGGCGTGTCCGGTGCAGGCGATCGTGCTCGGCCCCGAGTACGAGCTCTCCGACACCAGCCGCGAGAAGTTCATCTACACCAAGGAGAAGCTGCTCGAGCCCTTGCCTCCCGACGTTCAGGCAAGACTCGATGCCAAAAGTCCCCACCCCAACCCTCCCCAGCAGGTGGGGAGGGAGCCGAAGTAGGTGGCGATCGCCGTCTTCTTCGTCGCCGCGATCCTGGCGGTGATCGGCGGCATCGGCGTCGTCGCCTTCCACCAGCCGATCCGCTCTGTCCTCAGCCTGGTCGTCGTGATGCTGGCGCTGTCGGTGATCTTCCTGCTGCTGAACGCGCAGTTCATCTTCGCCGTCCAGATCATCGTGTACGCCGGCGCGGTCATGGTCCTGTTCCTCTTCGTGATCGCGCTCCTTGGACCGGCGCGAGAGCTCGGGCGCGGGCGACTCCGGTTCCAGGCGTGGCTCTCGGGCCTGTTCCTGCTGGTGCTGCTCGGCCTCATGTGGACCCTGCTCCAGGGGATCCAGTACCGCCAACCCGAGAAGGCAGACCTCTCGTTCTTCGGCAGCGTGCAGTCGATCGCGGTCGGACTGTTCACGACCTATCTCTATCCGTTCGAGCTGACCTCGATCCTCCTCCTGGTCGCAGCGATCGGCGCGATCTACCTCAGCCGCAAGCGCATCGACGATTTGTGAGCACCCTGGACATCGGCGGCTCGCAGCTCGACGCTTCCTGGTTCCTGCTGCTGAGCGCGATCCTCTTTGTGCTCGGCGCGGTCGGGGTGCTGGTGCGTCGCAACCCGCTGGTCATCCTGATCTCGATCGAGCTCATGCTCAACGCCGCCAACCTCGCCCTGGTCGCGTTTTCGCGGCAGCTCCTCAACCTCGAGGGCCAGCTTTTCGCCCTGATGTCGATGACGGTCGCCGCCGCTGAGGCCGTGGTCGGCCTGGCCATCCTGGTCGACATCTTCCGGGTCCGTGACGCCGAGGACATCGACGACCTGAGCGAGCTTCGGGGATGAGCAACCAGACGCTCGCGCTCCTGATCCTCGTCTTCCCCGCCGTCACCTACTGGACGTGGATCAAGAGCGGCTCGTTCGAGGCGCCGTTCGGACTGCTGATCGACAACCTGTCGATCTTCATGTGCTTCGTCATCACGGGCGTCGGCGGCCTGATCATCACCTACGCGGTCGGCTACATGGAGCACGAGGACGATCCGAGCTACGCCCGCTTCTTCTGCTACATGGACATCTTCGTCTTCTCGATGCTGCTGCTCGTCCTGGCCGACAACTTCATCTTCCTGATCGTCGGCTGGGCGATGGTCGGCCTCAGCTCGTACCTGCTGATCGGCTTCTGGTACCAGCGTCACTCCGCGGTCGTCGCCGCGCGCAAGGCGTTCGTCATGAACGTGGTCGGCGACGTCGGCATGATCCTCGGCACCTTCGTACTTTTCGTTAGCTTCGAACCTCACTCAGTCACCTTCTACGGAGTCTTCGCCAGCGCCACTAACTACTGCCCTCCGGGGTCGGCTTGCCTTCACGTGCTCCATGGAGACAATGCCGCGCTAGAGCTCGCTGCGTTTCTCCTTCTCGTCGGGGCGATCGCCAAGTCCGCCCAGCTGCCCCTCCACACCTGGTTGCCCGACGCCATGGAAGGCCCGACGCCCGTCAGTGCCCTCATCCACGCCGCCACCATGGTCACCGCCGGCGTCTACCTGGTCGGCCGCATGCACCCGATCTATGACGTCGCCCAGTACGCTCACGCCGCGGTCGCCATCATCGGCGCGGTGACGGCGCTGTTCGCGGCGACCATCGCCGTCGTCCAAGTCGACATCAAGCGCGTGCTCGCCTACTCGACCATGAGCCAGATCGGCTACATGTTCCTGGCCGTCGGCATCGGCGCCTACGCGGCGGGGTTCTTCCACCTCCTCTCCCACGCGTTCTTCAAGGCTCTGCTCTTCATGGCCGCCGGCAACGTGATCCACGCCATGCACGACGAGCAGGACATGCGCAAGTACGGCGGCCTGTGGGGCCAGATGCGCCCGACCGCGATCACGTTCCTGGTCGGCTCGCTGTCGCTGGTCGGGGTGATCCCGTTCGTCGGCTTCTTCTCCAAGGAGCAGATCCTCGGCCTCGCCTTTTCCAAACCCGACGACAACGTGGTCCAGGTCCTCTGGGCCGTCGGCTTCGCCACCGCGCTGATCACCGGCTTCTACACCGGCCGCATGTGGTGGCTGTCCTTCTGGGGCAAGCCGTCGCCGAGGCGACCGGTCGAGCACCCGCACGCCCCGCCGCTCGTGATGATGGTGCCGGTCGTGATCCTGGCGCTGCTGGCCACGGTCGGCGGCTTCCTCCAGACCAGCGCGCTCGGCTTCGGCCCCGCGGTCGTCTCGAACTTCCTGGAACCTGTCGTCGGGGCCGTCAGCTGGGAGGACACCGGGCTCGCGGTGGCGCTCGGGTTGTTGACGATGCTGCTCGGAGCAGCGCTGTTCGTCTGGGCGCTGTACGCCCGGCCCTGGTCCTCCGTCGTGCCGTGGGCCCAGCGACTGCTCGAGCGCAAGTACTACTTCGACGAGATATACGACGCGCTGTTCGTGCGTCCGATGGACCGGGTCGCCGCCTTCGCGCTGCGCGACATCGAGCAGCCGGTCATCGACGCCGCCGTGGTCGACACCGGATTCGTCACCCGCGCCGGCGCAAGCAGCCTGAGCCTTACCCAGAGCGGCTACTTCCGCAGCTACGTGCTCGTGTTCGTCGGCGGCGCGTTGGTCGCGGCGGTGATCCTCCTCGTGAGGGCGTATTCATGACCCTGACCGCGCTGTGGCTGACGCCGCTGGTCGGCGGGGCGCTGGTCGCCTTCCTCCCCCCGCGCCTGGCCAAATGGTTCGGCGCCCTGGTGGCGCTGGTCGCGCTGGGCATCGCCGCGTTTGTCGCGTTTGACTTCGCCCCCGACTACAACGGCTACCAGTTCACCGAGAAGCTGGCGTGGATCCCGCAGTTCAGCATCTTCTACCGGCTCGGTGTCGACGGGATCAGCCTGTGGCTGCTCGTCCTCAACGCGTTTCTCACCGTGATCGCCATCCTGGCCACGCCCATCACCTCGCGGACCGGCGGCTTCGCCGGCCTGATGCTCGCGATGTCGGCGGGTCTGGCGGGCGTGTTCATGGCCACCGACCTTGTCCTCTTCTACGTGTTCTGGGAGGCGATGCTGATCCCGGCCTACTTCCTGCTCTGGCTCTACGGCGAGGGCAGCAAGCCTGGCCGGGCGGCGCTGAAGTTCGTGCTCTACACGCTGGTCGGATCGCTGCTGATGCTGGTCGGCGTCATCGGCGAGTACCTCTCCACCGGCCACCAGACGTTCGACCTGGCACAGCTCGCGAAGCTGGCGCCGTCGCCGTCACTGCAGTTCGCGCTCTTCTTCGTGTTCGCGCTGGCTTTCGCGATCAAGACTCCGCTGTTCCCCTTTCACAGCTGGCTGCCCGACGCCTACAACGCGGCGCCCGTGCCGATGCTGATCACCTTCGCCGGGGTCATGGGGAAGGCGGGCGCGTACGGCTTCCTGCGCATCGCCGTGCCACTGTTTCCCCAACCGGTCGACTGGTGGGACTGGCGGTGGGTGATCCCGGTGCTGGCGGTGGCGGCGATCATCTGGGGCGCGCTGATGGCGCTCGTCCAGGACGACATGAAGCTGCTGGTGTCGTACTCGAGCATCAGCCACATGGGCTTCATCGTGCTGGGCATCTTCGCGTACAACGTCCAGGGCCAGCAGGGCGCTGTCCTGCAGATGGTCAACCACGGGATCATCATCGCGGCCCTCTTCCTGATCGTCGGGTGGATAGCCGACCTCACGGGAATTCGCTACCGTTCGGCGCTCGGCGGCCTGGCTCTGCGCATGCCTGTGATGGCGGGCGTGTTCGCGGTCGTCACCTTCGCCGCGCTCGGCCTGCCCGGGCTCAACAGCTTCGTCGGCGAGTTCATGACCCTGCTCGGCGCGTGGCAGCGGGCACCCCTGCTCGCGGTCTTCGGCGCCATCGGCCTGGTGCTGACTCCGGTCTACATGCTGCGGCTGTTCCAGGGCGTCATGCAGGACGCGCCGCTCGGACCAAAGCCTCGCTCCGACATCTACGCGGTCCAAGTCTCGCTGCTGGCGCCACTGATCATCCTGATGTTCGTCCTCGGCCTCTACCCCGGGCTGCTGACCAACCTGATGACCTCGCTCGGCCAGACCGGGCTGGCGCACTGAGATGTTGTGATCCCCGCCGGAACCGACCTGACCTACTCCTGGTCGCAGGCCCTGGCCGACCTGGGACAGATCGCGCCCATCGTCGCGCTGACGGGGTTCTTCCTGCTCGCCGTCGTCGTCGACCTCGTCCTGCCCAGGGCACGACGCGGCGGAGTCGTGGCGATGGTCGCGGTGGTCGGTTTCGCGTATTCGCTGGGCACCGCGCTCTACCGCTGGCAGTACGCCCAGGGCGGCTACGCCTATCACAAGTTCGCCACGGGAGATCAGTTCGCGCTGTTCTTCGAGATCCTATTCACCAGCCTGGGCATCCTCACCGTCGCCCTCGCCCACTCGTACCTGAAGCGACGCGGGCTGCTGGAGTCCGAGTTCCACATCCTGATCATGGCCGCGGTCATCGGCATGATGGTGCTGGCCTCCGCGACCTCGCTCGTCACCGTCTTCCTCGGCCTGGAGCTGCTCTCGATCGCCCTCTACATCGTGTGCGGGTTCGCGCGGACGGACTTCCAGTCTCAGGAGGCGGCTGCGAAATACCTTTTGGTTGGCGGCTTCGCCAGCGCCTTCGTCCTCTACGGCATGGCCCTGATCTACGGGGCCGCGGGCACGACCGTGATCCCCGACATCGCGCAGCGCCTGACGTCGGATGCGGGAACCAACCCGCTCCTCCTGCTCGGCATCCTGCTCCTGGGCGTCGGGTTCGCCTACAAGGTGTCGGCGGCGCCGTTCCACATGTGGACGCCCGACGTCTACCAGGGCGCGCCCATCCCGGTCACCGCCTTCATGTCGGTGGGCACCAAGGCGGCGGCGTTCGCGATGATCGTCCGCGTCTTCGCGGGCGGTCTTCCCCACCTCGCCCCCGAGTGGCAGACCCTGCTGGCGTTCGTGGCCGCGACGAGCATGATCGTCGGCAACCTGATGGCGATCACGCAGACCAGCCTCAAGCGGCTCCTCGCGTACTCCGGCGTGGCCCAGGCGGGCTACATCCTGATCGGCGTCATCGCCGGGGGCCAGAACGGCCTGGCCGCGGTCCTCTACTACCTGTTCGTCTACATGTTCATGAACTTCGGCGCGTTCGCAGTTATCACGCTGCTGACCGCGCCGGACGGAGACCGCGACAGCTTTGCCGACCTCGAGGGACTCGGCCGGCGCAATCCCGTCCTCGCGGTGGCGATGACCATCTTCATGCTGTCACTGGCCGGCTTCCCGCCGTCCGTGGGATTCTTCGGCAAGCTGTTCCTGTTCACGGCCGGGGTGGGCGCGGGCTACACCTGGCTCGTCGTGCTCGCGGTGCTGATGAGCGTCGTCTCGGTCTTCTACTACGTCAGGGTCCTGGTGCCGGTGTGGTCGCCGTCGCCTCGCCTGGAACGCATCCCGGCGTCCATCAGCAGCCGGGCGACGGTGGTGCTGAGCGCGGTCGCCTCGCTCGTCCTGGGGATCTACCCGACGACGCTCCTGATCGCGGGCCTGATCGGCGCCGGCCCGATCGCCGGACCTTAGCCCGGAGCTTCTCGACCTGCCTTAGATGTTCGAGCGCCCCTGCCCGCCATCGACCGCGATACAGGCGCCGGTGACCAGGCTCGCCTGCCGGGAGCACAGGTAGGCGACCACGCCGGCCACTTCCTCGGGCGTCCCGAAGCGGCCGAGCGGCATCTCGCGCCGCACGAACTCGGCCATGCCGTCAGGGTCGGCCACCTGGCGCCTGTGCCAGCCGCCGCCCTCCCACATCACCGATCCCGGCGCGACCGAGTTGACGGTCACTCCACTGGCCGCCACCTCGCGTGCGAGCGATTTGGCGAAGCTGATCTCGGCCGCCTTGGCCGCGTTGTAAGCGGGAGCGCCTCCCGACTCGCGTCCCCACACTGACGTGATGACCACGATGCGGCCCCAACCCCGCTGCGTCATCCCGGGCAGGACGAGCTTCGACATCCGCGCGCTGACGACGACGTTGCCGCGGAACGCATCCTCGAAGACATCGGGTCCGGTGTCCTGCCAGCTGCTGCCGGCCCGCGCCCCGAAGTTGTTGACCAGGATTTCGATGGGCCCGAGCTTCTGCTCCGTCTCGTCGACGGACCGCCGGCAACCCTCTTCCGTTGTGACGTCGGCGGCGACCCCGATTCCGGCGATCTCCTGGCCCACCCGGTTGACGTCGGACTCGGTCCGGGCGACGACGGCCACGCGCGCGCCTTCATCCGCCAGGGCATGAGCGATGGCCAGGCCAATGCCTTTCGTGGCGGCGGTGACCAGCGCGACCTTGCCTTCGATGCCGAGGTCCATTCGCCGAATCCTAGTGACCTAGAGTCGTCCCAATGGCGCTGCCTCCGGAGATCGCGGGCCACCTGAACCTCGACGGACCTCCGGTCACGCCGCGGCCCTCGGCGACGGTCCTCCTGGTGCGGGGGACGGAGCCGTGGGAGGTGCTCCTGGTGCACCGCCCGGGTGGTGCGGACTTCGCGCCTGGCGCCTACGTGTTTCCCGGCGGCGCGGTGCACGACGAGGACCGCGCATGGGATGACCAGATCGCCGCCGCGGCGATCCGCGAGACATTTGAGGAGACGGGCATCCTCCTGGCGCGCAAGGGGCGGCGGTTCGCACGCGACGCGGAGTGCGGCGCGCTGCGGGCGGCGACCGGCGGAGGGAGGTCATTCGCCGAGGCCATGAACCACCTGGGGCTGTCCCCCGCGTTCGACCGCCTGGTCATGTTCGCGCGGTGGGTGACTCCGGCGCAGCTGCGGCGCCGCTTTGACGCTCGCTTCTACCTGGCGCGCATGCCGGGCGGGCAGATCGTGCATCCGCAGGAGGGCGAGGTCACGGACTGGCTGTGGACGATGCCCCGGCACGCCCTTGACAGCCCTGAGATCACGCTGGTCTACGCGACACGCGCGGTGCTCGAGTCGGTGGCCGGCGAGCCCAGCCCTCGCGCGCTGTTTGAGCGCGCCCGCCGCCTACCCGAGGTGCCGATCATCCAGCCACGAGTGGTCCGGACTGAAAACGGCTGGGAGGTGGTCCGGGACTAACGCCAGAGGTCGCGCCAGCGGTCGTAGTGGATGACCTCCACCCCACCCTGGCGCAGGACGTCGAGGCCCGCCAGGTCGCGGTACGCCTCTCTGTAATAGACGCGCGCGACGTTGGCGTTGATGGCCATCTTGGCGCACATCACGCAGGGCGACGCGCTGACGAACATCACCTTGCCCGGCATCTGCGCCCCCGCCTTGATGAGCGCGTTTTGCTCCGAGTGAAGACAGCCGCAGGCGCCCGGCGTCGCTGAGTCGCAGCGGTTCGGCAGCCCGCGCGCATTGCCGTTGTATCCGATGCCCACGACCTGGGTGAGGTCCGGGGTGGTGATCACCGTGCCGACCTGCAGGCGGGCGCAGGTCGAGCGCTTGGCCAGCTCCTCGGCCATGCGCATGTAGACCTCTTCCAGCGGGATGCGGTCAGGGGCCTGTTCGGTCTCGGGGAGCGGTCTGACCTCGGCCATCGAGCTCATGTTAATGCCGCTTGTTTATACCCCGATCCGGGGCTACAATTCCCAACATGTCGGTGCTCGAACTGTTGTTCGCGCTGCTTCTGGTATGCCTCATGGCCGGAGTCGGGGTGGTGGCCTTCCTGGTCTGGCACCTGGTCAGGCGCGCCGAGCTCCAGGCCCGGGACGTCGCCGAGCTCAAGCTGCGCCTGCAGGCGGGCGGCCAGACCCAGGATATCCAGGCCGCGGAGCTCCGGGAGCGGCTGAGCCAGACCCAGTCCGCGGTCGAAGGCCTGCGCTCGGCGGTGTCGGCTCGCCAGCCGATCGAAGAGGACGCGCGGGCGAGCCTCAAGCGCCTGGAGAGCGTGATCGCAGGCAGCTCGAGCCGGGGCGCCGCCGGCGAGCACATCCTCGAGGAGGCCCTGCGCCACCTGCCGCCCGAGATGCTGCAGCGCAACGTCTGGGTCGGCGGCAAGGTCGTCGAGCTGGCGCTACGCCTGCCCGGCGGCAAGCTGCTGCCCATGGACTCCAAGTGGGTGTCCAGCGTCGCCCTCGAGCAGCTCGCCGAGCCGGGTCTCGACGCCAACCGGCGCGCCCAGCTGAACGCCCAGGTCGAGCGCGAGGTCGAGCGCCGGGTGCGCGAGGTCAGCCAGTACATCGACCCCGTGACGACGGCGCCCTTCGCGCTGGCGGTCATCCCGGACGCCGCGTACGACGTCTGCCGCGGGGCCATCGTCACCGCCCACGCGCGCCACGTGATGGTCGTCGGCTACGCGATGGCGCTTCCCTACCTCCTGACCCTGTATCAGCTGCACCTGCAGTTCGCCAGGACCGTCGACATGGAGAGGCTCCAGTCCGCGCTCATCGACATCGAGCGCCAGGTCGACGTCCTGGAGGGCATCCTCGAGAACAAGGTCCAGCGCTCGCTCACGGTGCTCCAGAACGCCTACACCGAAGGTAAGCAGGCGACGGCCAAGATTCGGGCGTCGGCGCAGAGCGCCCAGATCAACGAGACGTTAGGTGAGGAATCGCTTTCCACAGATTCCCCCGGTGCAAAAGGCGACCTTTCCACAGAAACCCTGCGCCTCGCCCTCCTCGACTCGGTCCAGTAGGCGGGTTTTGCACGGTTTCCCCCAGTCCTTGCCCACCCTGTGCCCAACTCGTCACCAGGGATATCCACAGGTATTCCACCAACATGTTGGGGTCAACCGACCGAGCAGGCCAAAGATCTTGTGTTTGAGGCTTGACAAGCCCCAAAAGCGGTCGTATAGTCCACAACGTTACATCGAGGCCCTGGGGCATAAGTGGCGGGCATGCTCTGGGGCCTCTTGCATCCCCAAACGAACAAGCCGAACGACCCACCCCACGTCCCAGCATCGCGGTTCAAATACACCCTCTCCGGGGATGATTTAAGGAGGCGTATCTCTCAGATGGCCAAGAATCTCGCCGACGTCACCGGGGCCCGCACCGTCAAGCACTCCAACGGCAACGGGCACGGCAAAGCCAAGGGTCTTCGCTTTGGCCGTTTCTTCACGCCTGCGGGCAGCCACGCCTACGACCTCGTGGAATGGGAGCGGCGCACGGCGGCCATCACAGGAGAGAAGGGCCAGGTCATCTTCGAGCAGAAAGACGTCGAGGTCCCACGTTCCTGGTCGCAGCTGGCGATCAACGTGGTCGCCCAGAAGTACTTCCGGGGCAGCCCCGGCAGCCCGGAGCGCGAGACCAGCGTCCGCCAGATCATCGACCGCGTGGTCGAGACCCTCGCCCGGTGGGGCCGTGAGGGCGGCTACTTCGCGACCGAAGAGGACGTTCTGAACTGGAGCGAGGAGCTGCGCTACCTGCTCGTCACCCAGCAGGCTTCGTTCAACAGCCCGGTCTGGTTCAACATCGGCGTCCCCGGACGCCAGCAGCAGGCCTCGGCGTGCTTCATCAACTCGGTCAACGACTCCATGGAGTCGATCCTCGACCTGGCCAAGACCGAGGGCATGCTCTTCAAGTTCGGCAGCGGCACGGGCACCAACCTGTCCGTCCTGCGGTCTTCCAAGGAGCAGCTGTCGGGCGGCGGCACCGCATCCGGCCCGGTGTCCTTCATGAAGGGCTACGACTCTTTCGCGGGTTCGATCAAGTCCGGCGGGACGACGCGGCGGGCGGCCAAGATGGTCATCCTCAACGCCGACCACCCGGACGTCATGGACTTCATCCACTCCAAGGCGGTGGAAGAGAAGAAGGCTTGGGCGCTCATCGAGGCCGGCTACAACGCGGGTTTCAACGTCCCCGGTGGGGCTTACGACTCGGTGCAGTTCCAGAACGCCAACCACTCGGTGCGCGTCACCGACGATTTCATGCGCGCGGTGATCGACGACAAGGAGTGGAAGACCAAAGCGGTCGTCGACGGCCGCACCATCGACACCTACAAGGCACGGGACCTGTGGCGGGAGATCGCCGACGCCGCCTGGATCTGCGGAGACCCCGGGCTGCAGTTCGACACCACGATCCAGGACTGGAACGTCGTCCCCAACACTGGCCGCATCAACGCGACAAACCCGTGCTCGGAATTCGTTTTCGTCGATGACACAGCCTGCAACCTGTTAAGTATTAATTTACTGAAGTTTCAGAGCGAGCAGGGCACGTTCGACGTCGAGCGCTTCCAGCGCGCGGTCGACATCACCTTCACGGCCCAGGAGATCCTCGTCTCCAGCGCGTCCTACCCCACTCCCCAGATCGCCAAGAACTCGGAGGCGCTGCGGCCGCTCGGTCTCGGCTACGCCAACATCGGCGCACTCCTGATGTCGATGGGCCTCGCCTACGACTCTGACGAGGGACGCCGCTTCGCCGGCGCGATCACCGCGATCATGACCGGCCGCGCCTTCGCGCAGTCGGCTCGAATGGCGCAAGTCAAGGGGCCGTTCAGCGAATTCGCCAAGAACCGCGAGCCAATGCTCCGCGTCATGGAGAAGCACCGCGCAGCGGCACATGAGATCACGAGCTCGCCGGAGTCCGCTGATGTGGTGAAGGCCGCACGCGACACGTGGGACGAAACGGTCAAGCTCGGCCGCGCGCACGGCTACCGCAACGCGCAGGCCACAGTCCTCGCACCCACGGGCTGCTTAGTCGGAGATTCCCTCGTTCTCACGAATCGCGGTCTCGTCAGGCTGCGCAGCCTGGGTGATCCTGATGGCGAAAAGTGGCAGGACCTCGATGCTGAGGTTGCGACAGATGCTGGATCCCGCAAGGCGACCAAGTACTTCGTGAACGGCGCAGAGCCGGTCGTCACGGTCGAAACGAGCCGCGGCTACCGGATCCAGGGCACCACAACTCATCGGATCAAGGTCGTGGACACCGAGGGCAAGTGGACCTGGCGGCGCCTAGCTGACATCCGCGCCGGCGACCGCGTTCCGATGATGCTCGGCGGCATGGTCGGCGGGGCGAATGACGTCCAGCTACCTCCCCTTCCCGACGCCTACTGGACATCGGACGCTCGTACCTTCGTGCCACGTCGAATGACCCCCGATCTGGCCGAGTTCGTCGGTTACTACATGGGCGACGGCTCCATGCATGCGAAGGGAGTGCGGCTTTGCGTGACCGGATCGGACACGGATGTCGTGGAGCGGCTGAAGAGCCTCGGCAGGTCGCTGTTCGGTCTCGAGCCGGCGGTCACCGAAAAGGGCGGGTACACGGAAGTCGCGCTCCACTCGGTGCGATTGGCGCTCTGGTGGGAGGCTTGCGGTTTTATCAAGCGAGCCCCGTCGCCAGAACACACCGGCAAGGGTTACGTGGCGCACGTTCCGGACGCCGTTCTGCACGCCAACGATCCCGGCGTATACGCGGCTTTCGTGCGAGGTCTGTTCGAGGCAGACGGCACGGTGTCGTCAGGCTATGTCTCCTTCACGACGGTTTCCGAGCAGTTCAGTCGCGATGTGCAGGCAGTCCTCTTGGCGCTCGGCTTCGTCACCACTCGCAAGGTTGACCAGCCGGGCAATGGGAGCTGGGGTTCCTCGGCGCGCTATATCCTCAGGCTGCTCAATCAGGCGACGGCCGAGCCGTTTGGCAAACTGGTCGGCTTCATTTCTCAGCGCAAGTCCGACATGGTTGGACCAAGCGAACACCCACAGGCCGCGCGTTATGACCACATCCCACTGTCAGTTGCAATGCTGGACGAGATCGCGCCAGCCAACGACAGGTTGCGGAAAGTCCTCGTGGCTTCGATCCGCCGGCACGGTGGCGTCACAAGGCGATCGGCGACGGAGCTCCTCGAGCGGACTGGCAGCCTGGAGTTGAAGCAGATCCTGAGTTTCTTCTACGACTCGGTCGAGAAAGCTGAGCTGGGAGAAGAGCAGTTCACGTACGACCTCTCGGTCCCGGAGAACGTCACATACGTAGCCAATGGGTTTGTGAGCCACAACACGATCGGTTTGATGATGGACTGTGACACCACCGGCATCGAACCCGACCTCGCGCTCGTCAAGTACAAGAAGCTGGTCGGCGGTGGTCTGCTGAAGATTGTCAACACGACCGTGCCGGCCGCGCTGCGCAAGCTCGGCTACGACGAGATCAAGGTCAAAGAGATCGTCGAGTACATCGACGAGAACGACACCATCGAGGGAGCTCCCCACCTGCAGGACGAGCACCTCAAGGTCTTCGACTGCGCCTTCAAGCCGGTCAAGGGCTCACGTTCGATCGCGCCGATGGGACATGTCCGGATGATGGCCGGCGTGCAGCCGTTCATCTCCGGCTCGATGTCCAAGACCGTGAACCTCCCCACCGAGGCCACGATCGAGGACATCCAGCAGACATACCTGGAGTCCTGGAAGCTCGGGCTCAAGTGCATCGCCATCTACCGCGACGGATGCAAGCGCTCGCAGCCGCTCTCGACCTCGCTCGACAAGGAGAAGAAGAAGGATCTATCCGCCGATGTCGAGTACCGCGCGGTGCGCCGCAAGCTGCCCGACGAGCGCAAGGCGCTCACGCACAAGTTCGACATCGGGGGCCACGAGGGTTACCTGACAGTCGGCCTCTACGAGGACGGCACGCCGGGTGAGCTGTTCGTGACGATGGCCAAGGAGGGCTCGACCATCTCGGGCCTGATGGACGCCTTCGCCACCCAGACGTCGTACGCGCTCCAGTTCGGCGTCCCGCTGAAGTTCATGGTCGACAAGTTCAGCCACATGCGATTCGAACCGTCCGGGTTCACCAAGAACAAGGAGATCCCGATCGCCAAGTCGATCGTGGACTACATCTTCCGCTGGATGGCGAGCCACTTCCTGCCGGTCGAGGACCAGGACGAGGTGGGCATCATCCGCCGCGATGAAGCTCCATCTGCGGTGGCCGATCCCAAGCCGAGCGACCCTGAGTTCAAGGTCATCGCCTCGCCCAAAACCACGAATGGAATCAGCAGCCAGAAGATCGCGTTCGTGAACACCGACGCGCCGGCCTGCCCGGACTGCGGCTCGATCACCGTTCGTTCTGGCTCCTGCTACAAGTGCCTGAACTGCGGAGCCACCACCGGCTGTAGCTGAAAGCCTCTCCCCAATAGAAAACCTCCCCACTCGCTGGGGAGGTCGGCGGCAAAGCCGCCGGGTGGCGCGGTTCGGTCAGGTAGCCCGCGGCTCAAACGTGAGTTCGATCAAAGGGCTGTAGCGAACCATCTGCTCCAGGTCGTTCCGCCGCCAGGCGCGGGCCACGTGCGGGAGGACCTCGCGCCGCTCTCGTTCGTCATCGATCACCCGGGCGACGGCCGGCAAGTCAGCACGTGTCCTGCCCTTCAGGTGAAACGTGAGATGCGGATCCGCCTCCACGTTGAACAGCCAGTCGCGCTTGTTCGGCCGCGGGGTTCCGCTGATGAAGATCCGGCCCCCGATGTTGTGGAACACGATCTCGATCCGCCGCGGCTTGCCGGTGCGGCGGCCCGTCGTCGTGATGTCGATCGTGTGCCCGTGCTCCAGGGCCTCTCCGACCGCATCTTTGGTGACAGCCATCGTGGTAGCGACTATCGGACGGGTTCGGCTTCTATTCCCTGGCGAATCTCGGAGAGCGAACGCCTCTGCCGCCCAGCCGAGTCAAAGTTGCCATCGTCGAGCCACTGCTCGAATGCGGCCCGCCGGCTCGGCCACTCGCCGTCGGTGATCGAGTACCAGGCCGTGTCCCGGTTTCGGCCTTTGACCACGCGGTGCTGCCGGAACACTCCCTCGAACGTGAACCCGAAGCGCTCCGCCGCCCGCCGAGACCGAGCGTTGGCCGCGTCGCACTTCCACTCCAGCCGGCGATTGCCCAGGTCGTCGAAGGCGTACCGCGCCAGCACATAGATCGCCTCCGTGGCCTGGCGCGTCCTCTGCAGCTGCGGTGAAAGCCAGATGTGGCCGATCTCGATCGACCCATGCTCAGGCTCGATGCTCATCAGGGTCTCGATGCCTCGCGCGGCGCCCGCGGCGCGGTCGATGATGGCGAAGGCCAGGGGATCGTCCAGGGCCGCCCGCTCGCCAAGCCAAGCGATGAACTCCCCCTTGCCCGCGAACGGTCCGTAAGGAAGATAGAACCAGGTTTCATCTGCGCCATCGGTCGCCGCATAGAGCTGCTCGCCGTGATCCGCCGGGCTTAGCGGTTCGAGCCGGACGGTGACCCCCTCCAGCGGCCTTCGCTCGGGCCGTTGTGCCGGTCGCCAGATCAGGTCGGGCATGGACTGCACCTTATTCTCCCGGCAGTGGACCGCACCGCACCGGCCATCCTCGACCTGGGCCTGCTCCTGTTTCTGGCCGCGATCGCCGGCCGAGGCGCGCGCGCGATCGGGCTGCCGGCCGTCATCGGCTACCTGCTGGTGGGCGTGCTTGTCTCACCCTTCACTCCCGGCTACGTCGCCAACCGCGAACAGCTATCGATCCTCGCTGACGTCGGGGTCGTCCTCCTGCTGTTCGAGGTCGGGATCGAGATCAACCCCCTTCGCCTGGCGCGTGAGCGCCGGCGCCTGCTGTGGCTTGCGCCGGCGCAGGTCCTGGTGACATGGATCCTCAGCGCCGCCGTTTGCTTCGCTCTCGGAATCGGTGCCGCCGGGCTCCCATGATCGGCCTCTCGATCGCCATGTCGTCGAGCGTGGTGGTGGTCAACATCACGCGAAGCCGCCGCCGGACCACAGACCGACGTACCGACGAGGTGCTCCTCGGCTGGAGCCTGATCCAGGACCTGGTCGGAGTCAGCGCGGCGCTCATCCTGGTCGTGGTGCTGGGCGTCGGAGGTCGCTCGGGCCTGGCAGCGGTCGCCGGAGTCGTCGCCTTCGCGGTTCTCTCGGCGGTCGCCGCCTTCGTGTTCCCGTGGCTGCTGAAGAGACTGCAGACAGAGCACGACCTGTTCCTCCTGGTCTCGGTGGCGGGAGGGCTGCTCGTGGCCGGAGTTGGCTCGCGGCTCTTCGGCATCCCGCTTGCGCTCGCCGCCTTCGTCGCCGGTCTGGCCATCACCGAGAGCCCGATAGCAGGCGAAGCCCGGCAGCGCCTGCTCCCGTTCCGTGACGTGTTCGCGGTCATGTTCTTTGTCGCCCTCGGCACCGTCATCGACCCGGCGAACCTGGACAGGGCCCTGCCCTGGCTGCTTGCCTTCCTGGGCATGGTCGTCGCCGGCAAGGTGCTCGTGGTCTGGCTGCTGGCGAGGTTCAGCCACCTCGGGGCACGGACGGGGCAGCTCGCGGTCGGCCTCGGGCAGGTCGGCGAGTTCAGCTACGTCCTCGGTGCTCTTGCGTTGTCAGCGGGCCTGATCACCAGCGAGGTCAGCGCCGGCCTGGTCGGCGCCGTCGTCGTCAGCATCGCGGCCTCCTCGATCCTGGTCCGCCTGGGTGGACGGAGAACGGCTGAGGGAGACGCCCTAGGCTCGAGCGGTCTGCCTGGGTAACCGCATCGCGACCGGCAGGCCAAGCAAGGTGACGGCCGCAAGCGTGCCCAGCGCCAGGTAGGGGTTGCCCAGCACCACCTGCACCACGAGGACCAGCACCAGCCCGCCGAGGTTGCCGGACATCAGGAGGAAGCCGACCGCGCTGCCCTGCCGCTCGGCGCCCGCGTGCACGTCCGACCAGTCGAGGACGACCGGCAGCGCCGCGAGCAGCACGAAACCCGCAAGGAACATCCACACGGCTGACGTGACAACGTTGTGGATGGCCGCCGTGAGGAGAAACGCCACCGCGGGGACGACCAGCGCCACCATCAACACCTCCCGTCGCCGATCACGTCGCGCCGCCGGCGTGGGCAGCACGGCGGCGCCGGCGATGCCGGCGAACGTCATCACTGCGATCAGGCCTCCCGCCGCGTCCCCCTCGCCGAAATTCGCCAGGATGGGCTCAAGCCACGTCGCCACCGCGTTGTAGACGCCCATGCCGATGAAGACGAGAACCGCGAGCTTCCACATGAAGCGGTCCTGTGCCAGCCAGCGCAGGCTGACCGCCGCGGAAGGGTCGTCGGGAAAAGCCACAGGCGCGCGGAGGGCAAAGATCATCAGCCCGGCTGCCAGTACGGACGGCACCGCCTGCACGGTCAGCAACAGCGGAAGCCCACCTGCGTCGAACACGGGTCCGGCCATGAGCACCGCGGCCAGGATGCCGGCGAACAGCGCCGCCGAGCCGATCGAGATCGCGGTGGCGCGCTCCGCGGGCGGGAAGTAGCGGGCCGCGACCTTGTTGATGCTGTTGAGGACCAGCGGCTGCCCCGCCGAGATGACGAGTTGCCCGGCCAGTTGCCAGCTGAACGATTCCGGCGCGACCAGCCTGACCACGGCGCCGGTGCCGGTGAGGATCGCACCCGCGCCGAGAGCTTGCCCGAACCTGCGGTCCAACCAGCGGCCGGTGGGCAACGCCAGCACGACGTAGACGAACGGAAACACTGCGGCGAGGTCGCCGACCAGGCCGGCACTGACGTGCATCGCGGCCGCGCTCCTGGTGTCGACCGCGGCGAACGTCAGCCAGAGCAGCTGCGTGCAGGCAGCGAGCGCGGCGTAGCTCGCCAGGACGGCCCATCGGGTCACCGGTTCAAACGCGAGTACGAGCCGTGGAGCGCTCCGTAGAAACGCTTGAACTCTGCGTACATCGGCTCGTACACCAACTGTGCTGCAGGATCAGGCTCGAAGGTGCGCGTCACGGCGACAGCAGCCGGCACGTCCTCGAGGCCCATCTTGCCGAGACACATGGCGGCGTACAGCCCGGCGCCGCGCAGGCTCGCATACATCGGGTCGGCGACCTTCTCGATGCGCCGGCCGAGCACGTCGGCGTGGATCTGGCACCACAGGTCGGACTGCGCGCCGCCGCCGAGGATGCGAAGCGAAGGGATGGGCCGCCGCACGAACTTCTCCACCGCGTCCAGCAGCCACCGGGCGTTGAACGCAACGCCCTCGAGCACCGCGCGGACGAGGTGGCCGCTCCCGGTGTCCAGAGACACGTTGAGGAAGGCGCCCCGCAGGGTGCGGTCCTCGACCGGGGTGCGCTCGCCTTTGAGCCACGGCGTGAACATCACGCCGCCGGCCCCGGGAGGCGCGCTCGCGGCTTTCGCCATCAGCTCCTCGTAAGAGCCGGGCACGACGGCGTCGCGGAGCCACTTGAGGCACAGGCCGGCGGTCTCGTGGTTGTTCGCCACAAGGTACGCGCCTGGCTTCGGCCCGGGCACCGACGCCATCTGGCGCAGCACGTCAGTGCGCTTGAACGGGACCTGGCACGCGATCCACGAAGTGGTGCTGATCGTCAAGTGCGCCTCGAAGGGCATTACCGCGCCGGAGCCCAGGTACGCGGTGTGCAGGTCCGGCACCCCGCCGACGACCGCGACGGGCGGGATGCCCAGCTCGTGTGCGACGTCCGCGCGCACGTTCCCGATGACGTCGCCCGTCGACGTCAGTGGCGGCAGCTTGGAGGGGTCACGACCCGCGCGGCGGATGAGCTCAGGAACGTATCCAGGCGGGCGGCCGCCGCGGCGGTTGTCGGTGAGCCAGGACAGGATCATGGAAGCGGGCGTGGCCACGGCGCGCCCGGTAAAGCGAAGGCCGAGGTAGTCGAGCGGCTCGAGGAGCAGGGCTGTCTTCGCGTACAGCTCGGGCTCGCAGTTCCGCATGTAGAGCTCGTGGCCCAGCGGGTCGGCGCCGTGCGGCGACGGCGCGCCGCCCGTCAACTGCACCCAGCGCAGGATGTTGCCGGGCGAGTAGCCGAACAGGGAGACCGGGCCTCCCATGGCTTTCGCCGAGAACCGGCCGCCTCGCGTGTCCGCCCACAGCATGCAGCTCCCTACGGGATCGCCCGACGTGTCGACCGGCACCGTCGAGCCCCACTGCCCGGTGATGCCGACTCCCAGCAGATCGTCCGCGTCGACCGCGCTGACGACGCTTCGCACGCCCGCGCGTATCTGGTCCCACCACTCGGAGGGATCCTGGACGGCCCCACCGTCGGGCGTGTACTCGGTGTGCACGGAGGACAGCGCATGCGCGAGCAGCTCGCCGCGCAGAGAGATGGCACCCGTCTTCGGACCGCCTGTGCCGAGGTCGACGGCCAGCAGCCACGGCTCACGCACGGCCGTCGGTGGGCGCCACCTCGTACATCGCGTCGAGCGCCGCGGTGAACAGCATGTCCAGCACCTCGTTGCCGCCCGGCGTGCCACCGAGCCCGTAGAGAGCCCCGCTCTTCGGCTCGGCCCTCGCCGGGCGTTTCGCGTAAGCGACCGCGTGGCGCAGGTCGCTCACAAATGCATCGGCGACGCCGCTCGCGGTGTTCGGCCGCGTGACGCAGAAGTGGAGCGCAGGGGGCAGATGCAGGGCGTTGAGACGCCAGCCTCGCGCGATGAGGTCGTCGTTGACGTGGTAGATGTTGAGGTCCGGGGCGCGGAACGCGACAAGAAAGGTCGGGTCGCCGATGACCTCGAGCTCCGGCATGGCCTCGACGCCCGCCCGGATGGCAGCGGCGGTCTCGAAGATGCCGCGAGCGATCTCGAGATACCCGCGCTCACCCAGGCTGACCATCGCCGCCCACGTCGCGGCGACAAGGCCGCCGGAGCGGCTTCCCGAGAGACCTGGTGAGAAGTAGATGCCGCCGGGCCAGTCCGGGTAGTTGAAGTACTGGTACTTGCGAAGCTGCGCGTCACGGTACAGCAGGACGCTCGTTCCCTTCAGCGCGTAGCCGTACTTGTGTGTGTCGGTCGAGATCGAGGTCACGCCGGGGACGCGGAAGTCGAAGCGCGGGATGGAGCGGCCGAGCTTCTCACCCCACGGGAGGATGAAGCCACCCAGGCAGCCGTCGACGTGGAGGCCGAGGTCGTGCTCGAGCGCGATCTCGGCGAGGTCCTCGATCGGATCGATGATGCCGTGCGCGTAGTTGGGCGCCGAGCCGACGAGGGCGACCGTGCGCTCGTTCACATGCTCGCGCACCCAGCCGGCGTCGACGCGCCAGTCAGGGCCAAGCGGCGCTTTCAGCAGCGTCATCCCGAGCAGGTGCGCCGCCTTGTCGAGCGCGACGTGCGCCGTGACCGGCACGATCACCTCGGCGTGCTCGATCCCCTTCTCCTTTCGGGCCCGGTCGCGATACACGAGCATCGGGTTGATCAGGCTCTCGGTGCCGCCGAAGGTGGCCACGCCACATGCCCTGTCGTCGCCGTGAAGCATCGACTTCGTCATGGCGACGATCTCAGCCTCCAGCTTGGTGGCGCTCGGATACATGTCGCGCTGGAGCACGTTCGAGTGCGCGAACAGGCGAAACGCCTCGGTCAGGAACGCGTAGTGATCGTGCCCGCCGTGATAGATCGACCCCGAGACGCGGCCGCGGTCCGCGATGCGGTCCTCCTCGCGGGCCATGGTCGCCAGCTCGTCGAGGATGCTCTGCCGGTCGCGCCCCTCGGGCTCGAGGCGGTGGTAGGTCTGAAAGCGGTCGCGGTACGGGTAGAAGTCGATCAGAGCGTCATCGCCCTCGGGACTCATGACGGCGCCAGCATGGCAGAGTCGTCAAATCGGAGGCCCGTCGACGACGCTCTAGAACCTGGCCGACTCGGGCTAGCGCGTCGATACGGCGCCCCCCCAGGCAGAGCCGAACGGAAACTCGTAGTTGGCGATCGACTCCCGCTTCATCGTGATGCTGTAACCGGGAGCGCTGGGTGCCACGTAGCAGCCGTCGCGAATCACGACGGGATCCACGAAGTGCTCGTGCAGGTGCTCGACATATTCGAGCACTCGGTTCTCCAGCGAGCCGCTGACCGCGATGTAGTCAAACATCGAGATGTGTTGAACGTACTCGCACAGCCCGACGCCGCCCGCGTGCGGACATACGGGCACGCCGAACTTGGCAGCAAGCAGCAGCACGGCCAGCACCTCGTTCAGGCCCCCGAGCCGGCACGCGTCCAGCTGGCAGAAACCGATCGCATCGGCCTGCAACAGCTGTTTGAAGATCACGCGATTCTGGCAGTGCTCGCCGGTCGCAACCTTGATCGGTGCGATGGCGCGCGCGATGGTGGCGTGTCCGAGCACGTCGTCTGGGCTCGTCGGCTCTTCGATCCATAACGGATCGAACTCGGCCAGCCGCTTGACGTTGGCGATCGCCTCGCCCACCTCCCAGACCTGGTTGGCGTCCATCATCAGGCGCCGGTCGGGCCCGATCTCCTCGCGCACGATCCGCGCCCTGCGGACATCGTCTTCGATTCGCTGCCCAATCTTCATCTTGACGTGCGTCCAGCCCGCGGCCACCGCCTCGCGGCACAGGGCTCGCAGCTTCTCGTCCGAGTAGCCGAGCCAGCCGGCAGACGTCGTGTAAGCCGGGTAGCCCGAATGGAGCATCTCCGCCTCACGCTGCGCCCGGCTCGGCGCCAGTCGGTTCAGGATGGTGAGCGCTTCGTCCGGCGTCAGCGCGTCGCTGATGTATCGGAAGTCGACCGCGGCGACCAGCTGCTCCGGCGTGAGGTCGACGAGGAGCTTCCACAGCGGCTTGCGCTCGACCTTCGCATAGAGATCCCAGACCGCGTTGATGATCGCCGCGGATGCCAGGTGGATGACGCCTTTCTCGGGCCCGATCCAGCGCAGCTGCTGCTCGCCCGTGATGGAGCGCCAGAAACCACGCATGTCAGACGCGATGTCCTCGAGGGTGCGCCCGACCACGATCGGCGCCAGCGCATCGATGGCGGTGACGACGACCTCGGTGCCTCGTCCGAGCGTGAACGCCAGACCGTGACCCTCGAGTTTGTCGTCGGCGTCTGTCTTCAGCACGACATAGGCGGCCGAGTAGTCGGGTGTCGTGTGTATCGCGTCCGAGCCGGCGAGAGTGCGGGACGTCGGAAAACGCACGTCGTGGGTCGTCACGCTGACGATGCGGTGCATGGTCACCCCTTGACCGCGCCGACCAGCAGGCCCCGCGCGATGAAGCGCTCGAGCGCGATCGCCATCGCGATCACGGGGCCGATCATGATCAGGATCAGCACGGACATGTACCACCACTGCGGTCCGCGGGTCGCGTTCTGGGCGGCCACGGTCAGCGGCAGCGTCTGTGCGTTGGCGCTGGTCAGGAAGAGCGCGATCAGGTACTCGTTCCAGGCGAAGACGAGGACGAAAAGGAAGGTGGCGACCAGGCCGGGAACCGCCAGCGGCAGGACGATGGAGCGGAAGATCCGGTAGGGGGACGCGCCGTCGATGGCGGCGCTTTCCTCGAGCTCGACGGGCACGCTCTGGAAGTAGTCGCGCATCAGCCAGACGACAATCGGAAGGTGCGACGCGACGTAGGCGATGATCAGCGCCCCCCAGGTGTCGAGCAGGGAAAGCTGCTGGAAGAATATGTAGATCGGGATCACCACCGCGACCGGCGGCAGCATGCGCTGCGAGATCATCCAGAAGGCGATGTCGTCGTTCCCCACCCCCCGCTTCGAGCGCCGGGCGGCCGTGTTGAGCAGAAGCAGGAACAGCGCGAGCCCAACCGCCAGGCCGATCGGCCACGGGACATGCGCGACCACGGCTGCGACCGCAAGGGCTATGCCGGCCACAAAGGACCCGATCGCGCCGAAGGTCACCCGGTAGCGCATGCGGACAAGCCCGTAGGCGGCCATCGAGCCCAGGACCACCGTGATCGTTGTGCTGGTCAAGCCGACGACCACAGTGTTCAGGTATGGCCGGAAGGTGTCCTCGCCGAGGTCGACGAAGATGTAGCGCCACGAATCGAGGTTCGGCTGGAAATCTCGCCACGGGATGTAGAACGGACCGCTGTTGACGTCGAGGGGTGTCTTCAGCGATGTGATCGCGAGCCAGTACAGCGGGAACAGCACCACGAACGCCCACGCGAAGAGCAGGACGTACGACACGACCATCATCGGGAGCGAGAGGGTGCTCGCCGAGACCGATCCCCGCCGGGCAGCGAGAAAGGCCACAGCTCTCAGGCCATCGCCGTCGCGGGACGGCGTAACAGGTTGACGTAGGCGACTCCGACGAAGGTGACGACGATCAGCAGCATGTAGGCGACGGCCGCGGAACCACCGATGTCGAGGGCGCGCCAGATCGTGTAGGCGTGCAGGGTCAGCGACTCGGTCGCCGTCCCCGGCCCCCCGTTGGTCAGCACGTTCGGGAGGTCGATGATCTTGAAGCCCTCGATCAGCCGGATCAGGACCACCGTCGAGCTCGCCGGGAGGATCAGGGGAAAGGTGATGCGCCAGAAGATCTGCAGCCGGTTGGCGCCGTCGACCACCGCCGCCTCGACCAGCTCGTGCGGCAAGGTCTCGATCGCGGCGAGGAGGACGATGAATATGAATGGGGTCCACTGCCATACGTCGCCGATCATCACTGCGAGCCGCGCGCCCCATGGATTCGTCACCCATGACACGTCGGTGAGGCCGAAATGCGCCCAGAGGGGATACAGCGGACCCTTGCTCGTGTCGGTCAGCATGCGAAAGAGGTAGGCCACACCGACCGGCGTGATCATCATCGGCAGCAGGAAGACCACCCGGAAGAAGCGCCGTCCTGGGAGTTGCTGCACGACCAGGAGCGCCAGGCCCAGGCCCAGCAGGTACTGCACGGTGACGTCGACGGCGACGTAGATGATGGTCACGACCAGCGTGCCCGGCCGCCCGCTGGTCAGCACCGTGTTCGTGACGAGCCACAGCAGGGCTCCGGCGACGACGGCCGCCAGGATCCTGCCCGCCATCCCGCCCACCGTCAGGTTCGGGCCGCGCGCGTACCGGTAGAGCAGGTACAGAAGGAGCAGGTACGCCGCGCCGAGGAAGGCGGTGCTGGCGATGGTTGGGGTACCGGGCAGACCCAGGAAGTGATCCTTGTCGATGCCGAAGAGGAGCTTGGCGTAGTTGTCGAAGCCGACGAACTTGAGATTGACGCCGCCGGCGGTGAAACCCAGCCGTGAGAGTGAGACGTAGAGCGAAGCGATGAGCGGAAAGATGGAGAACGCCAGGATCACGATGACCGCCGGGAGGATGAACACCGTCCCGGCCACGCGGTCGAGCCTGGCGCTGATCGGGCGCCACCTGACAGCAGCCGCACGGAAGCCGCGCGTCGACACGTAGCCGCTCACTTTAGAGAGGTCCTCTTCTTCCAAATTGGTTGGATGCCGGGCGGCGGCGAGGAGCGCCTCGCCGCCTTGCGCCCAGGCAGTTACTTCGTGACGCTCAGACTCGACTTGTAGGCGTCCAGCTGCTGCTGCCTCCCGATCTCGTCCGTCTTCTTGTTCCACTGCGACGTGATCTGGGCCATCGTCTGGTCGACGCTCAGCTCACCTGCGAGGAACTGAGCGAGGGCGGTGTCGAGCGCCGTCTGCTGGTAGTACGCGGATTGCGGAATCCGCAGGTCGAGCACCATGTTGGGGCTCTGCAGGCTGGCTTTGATCGCACCCAGGTAGTCGTTGGCCGCCTGCGAGCTCATGCCGGCCTTCGTCCACTGGTCGAGGTTGGTGAACTGGGAGGTGCGGTAGGGGTTGAAACCGGTCTTGCCGATGGTGACGTCCTCGTTCGACTGTTGAGGGGCGGACATGTAGGACAGGAACGCAAACGCCGCGTCCTTGACCTTGGCCTGTGACGCCTTGTTGATCGCGCCCGACCAGCCGCCAAACGCCGCGAACGGGGAATGGTTGATGCCGTTGGTAGCGTATGGGCACAGCGTCGAGTTGCAGTCCGCGAGCTGGCCGGTCGAGCGGTCCAGGACCTGCTTCGAACCCGGCAAGATCACCGCTCCGACTTTGTCCACAACCTTCGACTGTGACTTGTCGATGGCGAGCGTGCCGATGTCGCCCCAGTCGAGCGACAGGGCGCAGCGGCCGCTCACAAACAGGCCGCGGGAGTCACCCACGTCGTTGTTCAACTGGTCCGGCGGACCGATCTTCGAGAGCGTCTTATAGATGTTCAGCGCCGCGGCGGCACCCGGATTGTTCGTCAACGGCTGCATGCCATCGAGGTTGAAGAAGGCGCCCTGCTTCGTGCCCTGGCTCTGCAGGAACGCGGCCGCGATTGAGATCCAGGCCCAGTACGACTGGGCGCTGCGCTTCATTGCAAGGCAAGAACCGTAGTCGGCCTTGCCGTCGCCGTTCAGGTCCTTGCCCTGGAAGTGCTGGGCGATGCTGATGTAGTCCTGCCACGTCGCTGGGGGCTGCAACCCGTCCTTCTGGAGGAGGTCGGTCCGGTAGTAGACCATCTGGAAGTCGCCGTCCAGAGGAATGGTGTAGACGCGGCCCTTGAATGTCGCGCTGAAGTCGCGGAAGAACGGGGCGATGTCGTTCCACTGGAGTGAGGAGTCGTTCTGGACCCGGTCGGTGAGGTCCTCGAGATACCCGGGCGGCACGTAGTCACCCATCCACTGCGGGTCGAACACAAACGCGTCATAGGAGTTGGTCTTGGTGGCCATGTCCGTGAGGACCTTCTGATAGAGGTCGGAGAAGGGGACGGTGATGATCTCTACCCTGGCGCCGGTGGCCCTCGAGAAGTCAGGCGCGCGGCGCTGCAGGGGCTCCGCGATCTGCGGACCCGTGAAGGTCACGACTCGTACCGTCACACCGCTGAACTTCTGGTTTCCGGTATTCGATGTTCCAGTCGAACAGGCCGCGATTGCTGCGGCACCAACCACCAGGACCAGGGCTCTCGCCAGGAGTCGACTCATCTGCTCATATCCCCTCTGAACTTGACTCCGCCGGTTGCTTCGGGCCCAGGCGACCCAAGCTGCATGAATATGGGATGTTTAGACCTTCGCGAGCCCTTTGTCAAGCTCCAAATTGCCTGTTTGGCCCCTAGTCATCGGATGTCTAGTCGGTTCCGGCCATCAGCCGAAAGTGCTCGAGCAGCCGGTGAAAGACAGCCACGAGGGCTGTCAGCGGGAGCAGCGAGACCACCAGCGCGGCGGCCGCGGTGGGCCAGTCGAGCTCGCGCTCGAACGTGAAAAAGTCACTCATCGCGACGGGTATCGTCTTTACGTCTCCGGCCGTCAGCACCAGCGGGATGAGGAGCATGTTCCAGTCGATCACAAAGACCACGATTGCGGTCGCGGCGACAGCGGGGGCAAGTAACGGAAGCACGACCTGACCCAAGACTCGTGCGAGCCCAGCACCGTCGATCACTGCCGCCTCCTCCCACTCCGGGGACAGCTGCGCGAGGGCCCCGAAGAGCACGAACACCGCCAGCGGCGACGTCACCGCGGCCTGGGCAAGCAGAACGCCCTGCAACGTGTCGAGCAGGTGCGCGCGCCGCATCAAGTCGCTGAGAGGAATGACGTATGCCATGACAGGCAGGCTCGCGAGCACGAGAAACCCCTGGGCGATGATGCGATCGCCGCCGAAACGCGAACGAGCAAGCCCGTACGCGGCGAGGAACGAAACGGCGATCGTGAGCAGCGTCGCCCCAAGCGAAAGTACGGTGCTCGTTGCGAGCTCCTGCCAGAACGTTGGCTCGGCGACCCCAACTTCGGCGAAATGACCCAACGTCGGCGGTCCGATCCATGAGGGTGGACGCGCGTTGTTGTCGGGTGTGACGCCGAACGATGCGAGAAGGGTCCAGGCCAACGGGGCGCACAGCACTCCCACCAGCACGGCGAGCGTGAGCACGCGCTTCATCTTTACGCCGTCCGCTGAGAAAGCCGCACGTACACGGCTCCGAGAGCCAATACCACCGCGGCGATTATCCAGGCGGCTGCCGCGCCAACCGGCCACTGGTTCGTCGAGAAGGCGGCGTCGAAGCTGTACAGCGCAGGCGTCAGCGTCGCAGTGCCGGGTCCTCCGCCTGTCAGGATCAGGATCGCGTCGAACGTTGCGAGGGCGAGGCCGGCGAGCAGCATGCCGACCGTCAGCACCAGTCCTCCGACGCCGGGCACGGCCACGTGCACGAGCTGCGAGAAGAATGACGCGCCTGCGAGCCTGGCTTCGTCCCAACGTTCGTCCGGAATCGACTCCAGTCCAGGCAGCAAGAGAAACGCGACGAACGGCGCGACGCGCCAGACCTCGATCGCGATCACTGTCGGAAGTGCAAGCCGTAGGTCACCCACAGGCGAGGAAACCGAGGGCTGGCCTAACCAGCCGAGCATGAAGTCGACGATTCCGCTCGCGCTGCCCAGCAGGAAGTGCCACATGACGCCGCTCGCGATGGGACTGATGAGCCAGGGAAGCAGAAGCAGTACGCGCCACACGGCTTTGCCCGGCACCGGACGCCGGAGAAGCATGGCGATCAGGAATCCGGCTGCCAGCTCCAGCGGGACCGCAAACACGGTGAAGACGACGACATTGCAGGCGGCGGCACTGAACTGCGGATCATGCAGGACGGTGCTGTAGCTGGCGAGGCCGATGAACCTGGCGCTGGTGGTGAAGGGCGAGTATGTCGTCAACGTGGCCACCAGTCCAAGAAATGCTGGTCCGACAAGCCATCCCACCAGGAGGATGGCGAGCGGCGCGAAGAGGATGAATCGGTCGCGGCGGCTGAGTCTCAATTACCTTTCTTTGAGGTAGCGCTCCACGAACGGGGTCAGGATCGTTCCCGGCAGGAGGTGACGACGACACGGGCTCCTTCGTGCGCGAATAGGCGAGCGCCGGCCTGTCCGATCCCCGAGCCGGCGCCCGTGATGAGGCACAGTCTCCCCAGCCGGTTTCCCATCGCGAGGCTTAGCTATATGCTGAAGCTCCGATGTTTGTCAACCAAAACCCGGCGCGCATGGTCACCCAGGCGCATCACAACCGATGAACGTCCGATCTCTTCCCGGGACGGCGCCGCGACGCACGAGGCGCAAGGTGCGGCCGCCGCGCGTGACCGAAGGGGCGATCGAGAAGATCCGCGAGCGCATCGTGTCCGGCGCGTGGGGACCGGGTGACAGGTTGCCGAAGGAGAGCGAGCTTGCGGCCGAGCTTGGTCTTTCCCGCAACTCGCTGCGCGAAGCGGTGCGGGCGCTGTCGCAACTCCGCGTGCTCGAGGTCCGCCAGGGCGACGGCACGTACGTGAGCAGCCTCGAGCCCGGCCTCCTGCTCGAGAGCACGGGTTTCATCAGCCACCTCCTACTCGGCGAAACCGAGATCGAGCTGTACGAGGTGCGTCGCATCCTCGAAGCCGCCGCCGCAGCGCTGGCCGCCGGCCGCATCGACGCCAATGAGAAGGTCGAGCTCGCGCAAAGCCTCGAGCGCATGCGGGAGGCAAGGAACGTCGAGGAGCTGGTGGAGGCCGATGTCGCCTTCCATGCCGTGATCGCCAGTGCGGCCGGCAACGCCGTGCTGGCGTCCCTGCTTGCAAGCCTCGCCACCCGCACGATGCGGGCACGGCTGTGGCACGGCCGTCAGGCCGAGGGCGCCCTCGACGAGACGCGCGAAGAGCATCGCCGCATGCTGGAAGCGATCATGGCCGGTGACCCCGAGCTCGCTCGGGCGGCGGCGACAGCCCACATCGCGAGCAGCGAGCGCTGGCTCAGGGGTCAGCTCGCCGTGGGAATCACGGCCTGAGGGAACTCTGAACCGCGTTCAGCTCGGCAAGACATCGGTCCGGGTCACGCCGCTCGGACTGGGCACCGCTCCACTCGGGGGCTTGTTCGAGGCGGTGGCCGACGACGAGGCCCTGCGGGTCGTCGAGGCGGCGTGGCAGTCCGGCATCAGGTTTTTCGACACCGCCCCCCTCTACGGCCAGGGGCTTGCGGAAAAACGCCTCGGTGAGGTCCTCCGCTCGAAGCCACGGGATGAGTTCATCCTCGCGACGAAGGTCGGGAGATTGCTCCGCGCGGACGCTCCGCCCGACCCCACACAGTCGTACAAGGGCGCACCACCGCTCAACCCGGTCTTCGATTTCTCGTACGACGGGGTCATGCGCTCGGTCGAGGAGAGCCTGGAGCGCTTGGGCCTGGACCACGTCGACGTGCTCCACATCCATGATCCGGACGACCACTACGAGGAGGCGCTGAGCGGCGCCTATCGCGCCCTCGACCAACTCCGTGCGGAGGGAACGATCAAGGCGGTCGGCGCCGGGATGAACCAGGCTGAGATGCTCGCCCGCTTTGCGCGGGCCGCGGACTTCGACTGCTTCCTGCTCGCGGGGCGCTACACAGTCCTTGATCGCACAGGCGCTCGCGAGCTGCTGCCTCTTTGCGTGGAGCGGAACATTGCGATCGTCGCCGGCGGCGTGTTCAACAGCGGCATCCTGGCCAATCCAAAGCCGGGTGCGACCTTCGACTACCGAACCGCGCCAGAAGCCATGGTTCGTCGGGCCGCGCAGCTCAACGAGATCTGCCAAGGGCACGGCGTCCCGCTCAAGGCCGCGGCGATCCAGTTTCCGTTGCGCCATCCCGCGGTGCCGACGGTGCTCACCGGATGCCGCTCGGTGGCCGAGGTCGAAGAGAACGTGCGCATGTTCCAGACACCAGTCCCCGAAGACCTGTGGCGGGAGCTAGACGCGTGATCGTCGACGCTCACCACCACTTCTGGGATCCCGCCCGCCGCGCGTATCCGTGGATGAGCGCCGAGCTTGAGTCGATCCGGCGACCGTTTGGACCTGAAGACCTGAAGCCGCTGCTCGATGACAACGGCATCGATAAGACGATCCTGGTCCAGACCGTCTCCAGCGTGGATGAGACGCTGGAGTTCCTCGAGACGGCCAAGGCAAATGACTTCGTCGCCGGAGTCGTCGGCTGGGTCGACCTGACGGATCCCGACGTCGCCGGCGCGATCGCGTCGCTGGTGAGCGACCTGCTGGTCGGGATCCGGCACCAGGTCCACGACGAACCTGACGCGCGATGGCTCCTCCGCAGCGATGTGCAGCGCGGAATCACCGCGGTCGGCGAAGCCGGGCTGGTCTTCGAGCTCCTGGTCCGCACGCGGGAGCTGCCGGCGGCACTCGAAACCGTGCGCCGGCACCCCGAGATGTCGTTCGTGATCGACCACGCGGCCAAGCCGCGCATCGCGGCGGGTTCGTGGGACTTCGACTGGGAGAACGGGCTCGCGCCCTTCGGCGACGAGCCAAACGTGTCCTGCAAGCTTTCGGGCCTCGTTACAGAGGCGGACTGGAAGTCATGGACACCAGGGCAGCTCGAGCCCTACGTGCGTCGCTGCGTCGGTTGGTTTGGATCCGAGCGCTGCATCTTCGGCACCGACTGGCCCGTGTGCCTGCTCGCGGCCTCCTACGCGCGGGTGATGGATGCGCTGCAGGAGATCGTAGGGTTCGACGATTGGATCTTCGGAAACACCGCCCGCCGCGTGTACGGGCTGGCGGAGGCTGTTTAGGCGACCCTGTCGACGGTCGCGCTCCATCGGTCGTCGATGCGGCGCACCTTGTAGATCACGAAAGCCGCGCCCCACGTGACGACGAACGCGGCCACGATCACGTAGCCGATGACACCCAGGAAGTTGAATCTCTCGACCACGCCGAAGATCCCTCCGTGCAGCCCCATGACCTGGATCAAGATCTGCGCCAGCTGGATCACGCCGACGAAGAGGGCGACGAAGACTGACAGCGATGTCACGGTCAGGTTGTAGAAGACTTTGCGGATCGGGCTCGCGAACGCCCAGGCGTACGCCTTGGACATGAAGGCGCCGTCCATGGTGTCCATGAGCGACATCCCGGCGGCGAAGATCAGCGGCAGCGAGACGATGGCGACGAGCGGGACGCCCTGTGCCGCGGCGCCCGCCGAGACCGCAAGGAAAGCGACCTCAGACGCCGTGTCGAAGCCAAGCCCGAACAGGAAACCGATCGGATACATCTGCCAGCTGTGCTCGATGACGCGGAACAGGCGTCCGAAGATCCTTGTCATCAGGCCGCCCGCGACCAGCTCCTGCTCGAGTCCGCCGCGGTCGTACTCGCCGTTGCGCATCTTGCGATAGACGCGAATCAGGTCGACCAGCACCACGAGGTTGAGGATGCCGATGAGGATCAGGAAGCCACCGGATACGGACGCGCCGATGGCGCCCCCGATGTTGCGCAGCTCGCCGCCGCCGACCACCCCCTGCACGATCCACCTGACCGCAAATCCCAGCGCCACTGCCACCAGGAAAACCACGCTCGAGTGGCCCAGCGAGAAGAAGAAGCCGACGCCCATCGGCTTCTGGCCGCTCTGGAGGAGCTTGCGGGTCGTGTTGTCGATCGCCGCGATGTGGTCGGCGTCGAACGCGTGGCGCAGTCCGAGCGTGTAGGCGATGCCGCCGAGCCAGAGAAAGCCCGGATGGTCCGCCGCGTAAACGAGGAGGAGACCCCACCCCGCCAGGTGGAGCACTCCCACGGAGCCGAAGAAGCCGGCGAGCCGCCGCCGTTCACCCCGATCGAAGGCGTCGGTGAGTACCGACCTCATAGAGGCCACGGGTCAGAAGCCTAAGCCTTATCGCGACTGTGTCGCAAGTTCACATTCAATTCGTCTGCCCGCACGTGCGACAGAGTCGCATGAAGGCCCTTGGGGTAGGCTTCACCGCCATGGACTCCGAAGAGCTGCCGCCGCAGGTTCGCCTCCTCCTCCGCTCCCTCGACCACGCGATGAAGGCACGCGAGCCCGCCATCCGCGCCAAAGTCCAGAAGCTCCGCTCCGACCAACCGCTCTACACCAACGATCAACTTGCGCACGCCCTGATCCGTTCCACCAGGCGCCGGGTCGCCACCACGGGAGCCATCAGCGGCGCCGCGTCGATCGCGCCCGGTCTGGGGACGCTGCTCGCGATCGGCACGGTGACGAGCCAGACCTTCTACGCGCTGGAGCAGGAGGTCGAGCTGGTGCTCGGGATCGCGATGATCTTCGGCCACGACGTGCGGGCGTCGCAGGGCCGCGTCCTGGAAGCACTCGTCGTGGTCGGCCTTACCAGCGGGGCTCTCAAGCTGCGAGAGGACGTCCTCGTAGCCGGCGGCGAGCGACTCGCGATCGCCGCCTTCCAGCGCGTTCCGAGCCTTCTCGTCCTGCACGGAGGCGGCCGGTTCATCACCCGGGTCCTCAGCCGTTTCGCGACCTCGGGGGTGGCGAAGGTGGCGGCACGCGTGGTGCCTCTCGGCGTCGGCGTTGGGGTCGGCGCCGGCTTCGACTGGATCGCGGTCACGGGGCTCGGCCGCGCGGCGGTCAAGTACTACGGCCCAGGCGGCCCAGGCGCCCGTCCGCTGCTACTTGCTCCGGAAGATCCCCCGCACGTCGAACTGGGCGGCTGACGCGATCTGGTCGAAGCCGCACTTCTTCGGCGGCTTGTCGGGGCGCCACCGGAGGAAGCCGGTCGCGTGCCGGAAACGCTCGCCCGCCTCTAGCTTGTCGTAGCTGACCTCGCACACGAGCTCCGGCCGCACCGCCACCCACTCCGTGTCCTTGCCGCGCGACCACCGGCTGAGGCCGCCGGGCATGCGTCCGGGGTTGGCGCTCCATTCTTCCTGGGGGATCTCGATCTCCAGTGGCTTCAGCTTCTTCATCAGCTCTTTGCGCTCGGCGGCGTTGAAAGACGACGTGTGGCCGACGTAGTGGATCGTGCCCTTCTTGTCGTAGAGGCCCAGCAAGAGGGCGCCCAGCGTCGAGCCGTCGCTGCTCTTGCGCCAGCCGATGACGACGCAGTCCGCGGTGCGCTTGTGCTTGATCTTCACCCACAGCCGCTTGCCAGGCACGTACGGTCCTTCCCACGACTTGGCGATCAGGCCATCGAGGCCGGCGCCCTCGAATTTCTCGAACCAGTCTTCAGCCGTCTTGGGGTCGCGCGTATACGGGGTGAGAAAGATCGGCGCCTTGACGCCTTTGAGCAGCTTCTCGAGTCGCTTGCGGCGGTCGCCAAGCGGTTGCTTGCGAAGGTCTGCATCGCCCTCCGCGATCAGGTCGAAGGCGATGAACCACGCCGGCGTGGCCTCACTGAGCATGCGCACACGAGACTCCGCGGGGTGGATGCGCTGCTGGAGGGCGCCGAAGTCCAGGCCGTTAGCCCCGACGACAACGATCTCCCCGTCGAGCACCAGCTTCGGTGCCGCGAGCTTGCGGAATGCCGGCAGGATCTCGGGGAAATAGCGGCTCATCGAGCGGCCGCCGCGACTGACCAGCGCCACCTCGTCGCCGTCGCGGAACACCAGCGTCCGAAAGCCGTCCCACTTGGGCTCGTACTCCCAGCTGTCGCCCTTCGGGATCCCCGTCTCCGAGACGGCCGAGAGCATGGGCTCCATGTCCTGGGAGAGGGGCAGCTTCAACGGAACTTTCCCCAGGTGTCTATATCTTGTGGACAGTTGAACTCGGTGGTACTATATCCATGGTCGATAAACGGCCCACCAGAGTTCGACATCACGCCCCCACCCCAGCCTGGGAAGCTCGCGCAAGCGGGCTTCCCCTTTTTGAGAAGGGGGCGCCCTATTTCTGCAGCCCCGCGAACTGCGTCAGCAGCTCTTCCACGGTGAGGTTGCCGTAGTCCTGTGCCAGGGCGTCCCTGGCCGTCGCCCACATGCCCTTGGCCGCGGCCGGACCTTTCTCGGCGAGATCCTTCAGCCGGACCTGGCCGTACGACTTGATGTCGGGCACCTGGCGCAGCTGGTCGGCCATCCACTTGGCCCACTGCTTGACAGTGCCGTCGCGTCGGGACACCCTGGCGATCGTCGCCGCCGCCTGGGACTGGGCGGCCGTCACAGCTGCTTCCTTCACCTTCGCGGCTTCGGCGACGGCCTTTGACGCCTCAGCGGAGGCTTTGGCGACGGCGTCGTCGGCGGAGGCTTTGGCAAGGGCGTTGTCGGCGGCGGACTTGGCGACGATCGCGTCGTGCGCCGCCTGGGACGTCAGCGTGGTCAGGCCCTGTCCCGCGATCTCGCTGATGCGTTCGGTCGCCGGCTCTTTTTCGCCGCCGTTGGCCTCGCCTGTTCGCAGCTTCTCACCGAAGCCGCGTCCCAACGCTCCCCCGACCAGGTTGGGCACATCGAGGCCGGTGAGGCCTTTGATCGCGGTCGTCGACTCGATCATCGCGCGGGTCGCGTTCTTGACGATGTCGGAAGCGCCGTCGGCGCTCATCACGGTGAGGGAGTCGATGTGGCCCATCGGCTCGGCGGCGGCGCGCACGATGTCCGGCAGCGCCGCCAGCACGGTCTGGATGATCGCCGCCTCGTTGAACTGCTTGTAGGCGTCGGCGCGCATCGCGAGCGCCTTGGCTTCCGCCTCGCCTTTGGTCAGCACGATCTGCGCCTCCGCCCCACCTTCGAGGCGTGTCGTCTCCGCGTCTGCTTCGGCGGACGCGATGCGCGCGCGCTTGGCGCCCTCGGCGCGGGCGATCACCGCCTGGGCGTCCGCCGCGGCCGGCTTGACCGTCGTCGAAAGCAGCTCCTTTTCCTTGCGTTCGGCCTCGAGCTGGGCCAGCTCGGTCTGCTTGCGGACGACCTCTTGCTGCGCCTCGGCCTGCGCAAGGGGGCCGGCCTGGTCGGCCCGCGCGGAGGCGGCCGCCACCTGTGTCCTCGTCTCGGCTTCGCGCAGCGAGACGTCCCGGGCGGCGTTGATCTTGATCTGCTGCGCCTGCGCCTCGCGCACCGCGGCTTCCTGGTCGGTCGAGGCCTTGGCCATGCGGGCGTCACGCGAAACCGTGGCCACGCTCTGCTGGCCCAGCAGCTCGATGTAGTTCGACTCGTCGGAAAAGCTCTGGATCGTGAAAGCGTCGATCTGGAGCCCGCTCGTCGCGAGGTCGCCTTTCGCGGCGTCCTGCACCTGCTGCAAGAGCTTCTGGCGGTCGCGTATCAGCTCTTCGATGGTCAGGGTCCCCACGATCGAGCGCAGCGAGCCCTCGAGCACGTTCTTGACGATCGAGTCGACCTGCTCGGGCTTGGCGTCGAGGAATCTTTCCGCCGCGTTCCGCAGCGACTCGACGTCGCGGCCGATCTTGAAAGTGGCGACTCCCTGGACCTGGACCTTGATGCCCTGGCTGGTCACAGCGTCCGCCAGCTGCACGCTGATCTGGCGCGCCGTGAGCTTGAGCTTGCCGACGCGGTCGAGCAGCGGACGCACGAAGGTGCCACCGCCCACGACCACCTTCACGCCCTTGTCACCAGGCGACGCGACGACCTGACCTCGCTCGTCCCGCACCTTGGCTCCGCGGGACCCGGCGACGATCAAAGCTTCGTTCGCGCCGGCGACGTGGTAGCGGCTCGACACGAAGGCGATCAGCAGGATGAGGATGATCACGCCGGCCACTACGAGGAATGGCGTTGAAGTCACGAAATCAGGCATCGAACGTGCTCCTTTAGGTGCTCACGGGGGACGTGGGCGCGACGACCAGGTTGGTGCCGGCGACCGCGACGACCTTGACCAGCCGGCCGGCCGGGATCTCGGCGCCGGCCGTGGCGGTCATGTTGTGGGACGCGCCGGCGAAGCTGATGAGGACGCTCCCGAAACGGTTGGCGGGGATGGCCACCGAGACCTGGCCGGTCGAGCCGACCATGTCCTCGAGACTGAAGGTGTTGGTCGACTCGGCCTGGCGCAGGAAGCGAAACGCGCCCAGGACGACGGCCGCCCCGAGGACGCCCGCCACCACTCCGACGACGGTGGCGAGGCCGACACCGGCGCCAAAGCCGTGAATGCCCAGAAGGCCGCCCACCCCGAACATGGCGACGAAGCCGAGGAGGACCGCGGTCGGCGAGACCCCACCAAGGTCGAGGCCGAAGTGGATGGCGTTCAGGAAGCCGCCCAGCAGGTCGTCGAAGATCAGCGTCAGGAGGAGAAGGCCGCCCCCGATCAAAAGGCAGCCGCCGAACACCAGGTCTGCGGTGCTCATGCCCTTTCCACCAGCGAGTGCATCTTAGGACTGCGGTCGTGGGAGCGGACTACAGGCAGCTCAGCAGGGCGTCGACCAGGCTCCTGGTGCGGGGATCGACCCCGCCGGAGGGCAGCATCTGGTTCATGACGTAGGCAAAGGCGATGTCGCGGCCGGGATCGGCAAATCCGACCGAGCCGCCCATCCCGTAGTGCCCGAACGAGCCTTCCCCGGCCATCGGCCGGAACGGGAAAGAGAGCTGGAAGCCGGTCGCGTACCGGGTCTCGTACCCGAGAACGAGGTCCTCGCCCGCCGACTGGACCCTGGTTGCCGCCTCCACGGTCTTCGGTTCGAGCAGACGGATGCCGTGCACCTCTCCGATGCAGGCGGCGTACATGCGCGCCAGCGAGCGGGCGTTGGTGATCCCGTTGGCGGCCGGGATCTCCGCCGCGTGGAACGCTCGCTCGTTGAACACCGGCGCCGGCAGTGGAGGGTTCACGAAGGCGCGGTGGAGCAAGGTCGAGGGGTCGAGCATCCGGGCGGTGAAGACGTCGATCGGTGTCCCGGGCGGCGCGGGTGGCGGCGCGAGCATCGGCGCCACGCGAGCCTCCATCGCCTCGGGCAGCCCGATCCACAGCTCGAGCCCAAGCGGCCGCGCGATCCGGCTCGCCACGAACTCGCCGACCGAGACACCGGCGACCCGGCGAATCACTTCGCCGGCCAGCCATCCGAACGTGCCGACGTGGTAGCCGTGGCCCGAGCCGGGCTCCCACAGCGGCCGTTGCGCCGCGAGGGCCTCGATGATCGGGGTCCACGCATAGACGTCTTCGACCGTCAGCGGCCGGTCGACCGCCGCGAGGCCCGCGCGGTGGCTGAAGAGCCAGCGGACCGGGATGTCCTGCTTGCCCTCGGCCGCGAACTCCGGCCAGTACTTGACCACCGGCGCGTCGAAGTCGAGCTTTCCTTCCTGCGCCAGCATGTGCGCCGCGACCGCGACCACCCCTTTGGTGGAGGACATGATCATCTGCAGGGTCTCCGCCGTGTACGGCTGCGAGCCCGCGGGGGTCGTGGCGCCGCCCGAGAAATCAACGACGACCTTGCCCCGGTGATAGACGCAGCAAGCGGCCCCGACCTCGCCGTGGATCTCGAAGTTGTCGGAGAAGGCCTTCGAAACCGACTCGAAGCCAGGAGCCACGAAGCCCTGGGCTCGCGTCTCGATCACGAGGCTACGGTACTCCTACTCCCCGACCGCCTTGTCGCGCGGCGTCCGCACCTGGCGCCGGTCGTTTGCCCTCCGCAACGGGGTCGGCGCGTCGCGCCGCAACACCGTCACCTGGATCGGGAGCAGGCCCATGTTGACGAGGCCCGCCCAGAGCCCGCCCGCAAGGAGGCCGATCAGGGCTCCGAAAAGACCGGCGAGCAGCCCGACCGCGGGAATCACGAGGAACCATCGGTCGGCCAGCGACTCGAGGGACTTGACCTGGTCACCCAGGGGAAGCAGCTGCTGGGCCACGCCCAGGCTGAATCCGAGCTGGGACTGCCAGTCGACGATGGCGCCCGCGAACCAGCTGATGATCGCTCCCAGCGTGGCCCCCGCAAACAGCCCGAAGACGAAGCCGGTGATGGCGCCCGCGAACATGGCGCTCCGGATCGAGAGGCGGACCAGGAAGTCGTTCACCATGCTGGCCGCCGCACCCGGCTGAAGACGAAGATCAAGCCGATCAGCAATACGGCCGGCAGGGCAAACCCATACGCGATGTAGGGCAGCAGACGCGAATGTCGCTCGCTGGGCTGGATGGCGATGGCCACTCCGGCAGACCTCACGGTTGTAGGTGAAGTGGAAGGGACCGTGCGCGCCCACGCGCGGCCGGCGGCGACGCCTGCCTTGCGTGGCGTCCCAGTGGGAGTGAAGAGGCCGAACGTTTCCACGGTGATACCCGGCCGCTGCGTCCAGTAGTCGTCGAGCGTCCACCAGATCGCCGCCCCGATGAAGCCTTCCGGCTGGGTGCCGAAATCGGGCTCCAGCTGCGCGTAGTAGGTGTTGAAGACCCGGGCCTGCTGCGCCTCGTCCCGCGGGTTGTCGGCCCAGTGGCCGTACTCGAGCACCATGATCGGCTTCTTTGGATAGGCCCTGTGGGCAGCCAGGAGCGCGCTCTGCACGGCGGGTCCGGAGAGGCGGCCTCCATACAGGACACCGTAGTAAAGGGTATAGCCCGCCACATCCAGGTTCGCGCTCGTCGGGTCGGCCGGTTCGGTCCCGTAAGCGGCCTGGCCGGTGAGGCGGGTGCCGTCGATCTTGCGATCGAGCGCGTGCAAGGTGGCGAGGGCGCTCGCCCGTTCCGCCGACCCTGTCGACTCGTTGGCGAAGCCGTGGAACAGCACGCTCGGTCGATTGAAGTCACGCAGGTCCATCTCGGCCAGCATCTGCTGGGGAATCCCGCGGTCGAGCGAGATCGAGAACGTCTGCGGCGTGTAGTGGTAGAGCGGGATCTCTTCCCACAGCGCGAGGCCCAGGCGATCCGCCAGCAACGGGAGCATCTGGTTGGGCGGGTGATGGTCGACCCGGATGAGGTCGGCGTGGATCTGTATCGCCCGCTGGAGGATGGAGTCGATGTCCGCCGCCGTGGTCAGCGGCCCGCCACCCGGCCGGCCCTTGATCACCGGCAGCTGCTGTTCCTCGTGGAGCGCGACGCCGTTGAACACGATGGGGGCGCCGTTCAGCAGGATGCGCGGGGCGTTGCTGTCCACCCGCACCTGTCTCAGGCCAAAGCTCGTGTAGAGATCGTCGACGGGCCGGCCGGCGGCCAGCACCGTCACCTGCAGGACGTACAGCGCGGAGAGGCCTGGCCTCCAGAGGTCGGCCGAACGGATGGAGAACGGGGCCGCGACCCGAAACACGGACTCGCCGCTCACGGTGCCGAGATCGATTTCATGCTCGAGCAAAGTCTCCGCGTCCGGCGGTATGAGAGTGCGCGCGTCGGGGTCGAGGCGGTTGCTGTCGTTGACCTGGGCCGGCCAGAGCTTGACGTCGACCGCACCGGTCACGCTGTCCTCGCCGTGATGCTGGACGACGATCGAGACGTCGGCGCCGTCGAGGTGCGGAGTGATGTCGGCCCGGACCGCGCTCAGCCCAGGCATCGCCTCGAGCCACACATCGCCGACGATTCCGCCGTAGTTCCACCAGTCGGCCAGGCCCCAGGGCACGATGTCGTCGCGTGTTCCCCACTCCGGGTTGACGACGCGGACGACGATGCTGTTGTAGGCGCCCGCGACCAACGCCGGAGTGGCGTCGAGCGCAAATGGAGTGTCGCCGCCCTCGTGGTAGCCGAGGTAGCGGCCGTTGAGCCAGACGTCGGCGATGTAGCGCACGGCGCCGAACTTCAGCATCGCGTACCTGTCGCTCCACGCCGAGGGCACGAAGAAGGTCCGCCGGTAATAGCCGCCCGTGGTCTCCCGATGCGGCGGCGGGTTGAATGTGCCCGGAACATCGATCTCGGGCCAGCTCGAGTCGTCGAACACCGGATCGGCTCGCGTGCCGAGCTCAGCGGTGAGGCTGCCCAGCGACGTCTTGCGATCGATGAGGCTCAACCCGGTGTCGAACGCCTGGGCCTCGAACCTCCACCTGCCGTCCAGGTCGGCCTGCATGCGTGGCTGCCGGTCAAAGGTCGGCACGGGTTGGCCCGATTGGAAGGCGACCACGCCGCTGGGCTCGTCCTGCAGCGAAAGGGTCGGGGCGAGGTCGGCGCTGCCGCCCGAAGGCACAAGGCTGCATCCCGCCGACCCAAGCGGCAGGAGGAGGAAGAAGAAGATGAATACGAGGCCTCGATGGAAGCCCGGCATGCTTGCCTCCAAGGTACGCGGGCACGTTTGTTCGGGCGCCCCAGGCACCTCATTTGGGAAGCGCTCCGGGCGATCCATGTAACCGAAGTTGTTCGTTCTCCTAACAGGAGGTGCAACCTGGCAGCGAAGTCGAAGCGATGGTCACAAGAGGTGACCGAGCACAGCAACGCACTCGACCTGGAGCCAAGCGTCTTCACGAAGGAGAGTCCGCGCGAGATCGCCCTGTCGCTCAAGCGATCCGCGGAGCACAGCACGCGCCGCAAGAGCGACCCGTACCGCTCAGCGATGTCGATGCTGACCTTCTACATCAACCGTGCCGGCAAGAACCTGCCCAAGCAGCGTCGAGAGCGCCTCGAGGCGGCCAAGGACGAGCTGAGGGCGTTGTTCGACAAGCGCTAGCGCGCTACGATCGGGCTGGAGGTGAGTTGCAGATGATGTTTGGCACTGTCGCGAAGTACACGGTCAAGCCCGGTCACGAGAAGCAGTTGATGGATGAGATGGGTGACTTCGAGGCTGAGCCGCCCCCGGGCTGGGTGTATCACACGGTTTTCCGCAGCACCAACGACCCGAACGAGCTGTGGCTCAGCGTCGTGTTCGAGAGCGAAGAGGCGTACAGGAAGAACGCGGCCAGCCCGGATATGGACAAGGAGTATCGGAAGATGCTCGAGCACCTGCAGGGTGAGCCGGAGTGGCACGACGGCCTCGTGATCCACGAGGCGATGCGGCAGGCAGCGAAGAGCTAATTCAGCTGACCGCCATTCGCCTTTCGCCGGCGCCGAGCTGGGCTCGAAACACTATCGAGCCAATGATCTCCGCCCCTCCTCCGACAATGGCGATGATGCCCACCGTGTACACCAGGACGACAACGGTGGTCGCGGTGTGGAAGAGGAGGAGGAGGCCCAGGAGGATGCTCAACAAGCCCGAGAACGCGCTCCCCCAGCCCGCGCCGGTCACGGCACGCAGAAGGGCAAGGCTGCCAATGATGAGGCCGAATATTCCGATCACCCACACGAGCAACGACGAGCCGATCGCCGCCGACCACAAGGGATGTCGGATCAGAACGAGCCCCGCGGCGATGCCAACAATTCCAGAGAGCAGCTTCCAGCCCCAGCCGTATGGATCGGTGAATATCCGTACGAGGTCGAAGATCCCCAGCACGAACCAGTAGACGCCAAGAAGAATGACGAGCGTGGCGAGTGTCGTCGCTGTGTTGGTGAGGAGCAGGAGGCCCAGGATCACGGCGGCGATCCCCTGCAGCAGGACGACCCACCAGGCGATACGGAATTCCTGAATCACGCTCAGTGTTCCGCCGGTGTCCGTCGCCATGGTCACCTCCTGGTGAATAGACGCGACCGCTCGCGATGCCCCAACTACCCTCGACCCTACAGAGCGCCTGCCCGCTCATTGAATCGGGGATGCGCCAGACCTGTGCATTTTCTTCGTCAAGTTGGTCGGGTGGGCTCCTTCAGCGACCCTCGGCCTCCAAACACGCGAGTGCCGGCACTGGCGGCATTCGATCGATCGCCAGGCACGCGAGTGCCGGCACTCGCGGCAAATGCCTTACGGACACCTGGCGTTGCTGGACCGGATCTGGCGTCTCCGGGCGAATCTCACGGCGTACGACGCTTCCTACGTAGCTTTGGCGGAACTGCTTGGACTCGATCTCCTAACTGTCGACAGACGGCTGGCCAGCGTGCCTGGGATCCGCTGTCACGTCGAGGTGCTCTAGCGGGATCCGACAGATCCGTTAGGCGCCGCCATAGCCGTACCTGGTAGGAGCGAAAAGCAACTCAATGATGCCGAGAGATGACAGAACGCAGAGGATGATCCATCTGCGCCGGCTGATCGGCAGCCTGAACGTGTCCCAACTCGCGAGCGCCAGAAGCCCGAAGATGCCCATGAAAACGACGAGCAGGAACGACGCAGGGAACCTCTTGTCGACTTGATAGCGCAGGACCGAGACCATTCCATCGCTGACCAGCAGTGCCATGCCGGCTGCGAAGTACAGGTAAACAGCAGAGCGGATGACCGAGTTAAGCCATGGACGAGTCATTGGATGACTTGGAAGGCTAGCCAGGTCGAGCGCGCTGGGGGACCTTTCTGGTCTCTTGACCCGGCATGTTTCAGAGCCTTCATAAGCCATTCCACTCTCATCGACGCTGGTCGGGCGGGCGAGATTTGAACTCGCGGTCTCCTGGTCCCAAACCAGGCGCTTTTCCGAGCTAAGCTACCGCCCGCCGTTGGATCTTGCTTAGATCACCGGGGCCGCAATCAGGCTATCTGTTTGTCCGTCTTCGCCTTGATCGCCTCCACCTCGGCTCGCAGGTCGGCAATCGCGCTCAGCACGGGGGACAGATCCACAGCGGCGGGCGGCGGACTCTGGATCTTCGCGATCGCATCGAGGATGGCATCGAGCTTTGTGAGCTCGGAGTTCTCCTTGCCGATCAGCAGGCTGGCGACTCCACCGGGCGTGAGTGGAACACCGATCTCCTTGACGAGCAGCATGAGGGCATCGTGTTCTTCCCTTGTCAAATCGTTTACTCCCGTGCTCCCTGCGCCACTGACGAACTCCCCTTGCAGGATCGGTTCCGGATCGATCGACGTGGCGGGGAAATTCAGCCTTCCGGCCTGCACCTCAAAATGAAGATGAGGGCCAGTAAGAGACCCACCGGCAGGAATCTTAGCCCCCGAATGAGCTATCAGATCGCCCGCCGTGACCACATGGCCTCGCGCCACGGCCGCGCTGTCAATGTGTACATACCAGTCGGTTTGATCCCCGACCTTGATCCCGAGTAATCCAAAACTGATTTTGGCGACCGTTCCGGAACGCGCTGCGAAGAGCGGTGTGCCTACCGGCATTCCCACATCGATCCCGCAATGGAAATGCTTCGACAGGCAGTGGGCCCAGAATGGCTCGACGGTCAGGTCCGTGCAGCCATAGGGTTGCGTGACCGGCCGGTCGCCGCTCCAGACATTGGAGATCATGCGGTCCCGACGACCAGCAAAGAGACATGGATCTGGTCGTAATCCACAACAGGACGCACTCTACTCGCGTCTCTCTCGGTTCAGGCTAGGCAGAAATCTCAGCGAGCGCGCCTGACTCCAGCAGCGCCCGCGCCGCTGCCGCGCGATGGCTGTACTTGCGCTTCTCCTCGGGCGGCATCTCGCCAAACGTCTTCCCTGTCCCGGGCACGAGAAAAACCGGGTCGTAGCCGAACCCAGCCTCGCCACGCCACTCAGGCACGATCTCCCCCCGGCACTCGCCCTCGAAGAACCGCGTCTCCCGGCCGGGCGCCGCCAGGGCGATCACGCACACGAAACGCGCCTTCCACGGGCGCGGCACCGCCTGCAGCCGGCTCAGCAGCTCCGCCGTGCGCTCCTTCTGCGTCGGCCCGAGGCGCGCCGAGCGGATGCTCGGGAATCCGCCCAACGCCTCCACCTCGACCCCCGAGTCATCGCCGAGCGCCGCCAGGCCTGACTTCCGCAGCGCAGCCTCCGCCTTCAGGCGCGCGTTGTCCGCGTAGGTCTCCCCCATCTCCTCGACCTCGCTGTCGAAGGCGACCAGATCGATCCCCGCGGCCCCCAGCAGGTCGCGGTACTCGCGAAGCTTGCCGGCGTTGCCCGAAGCGATTACCAGTCGCGGTCGCTCAGACAATCAGAGCGAAGCAAGCGCTCGTTTCTGGGCGACGATGAGCTCCTTGATGCCCTTGGAAGCCAGAACCAGCATCGAATCGAGCTCGGCCCGCGTGTAGGGCGCGCCCTCGGCTGTCGCCTGCAGCTCGACCAGGCGGCCGTCCTCGGTCATCACGCAGTTGAGGTCGGTCGAGGCCTGGAAGTCCTCGCCGTAGTCAAGGTCCAGGATCGGCGTCGCATCGACGATCCCGCAGCTCACCGCGGCGAGGTGCTGGCGGACCGGGAGCTCGCTGATCATCCTCGCGTCCTTCATCCGCTTGATCGCCATGTAGAGCGCGGTGAACGCCCCAGTGATCGAGGCCGTGCGCGTCCCGCCGTCGGCCTGCAGGACGTCGCAGTCGAGGGTGATCGTGCGCTCGCCGATCTGCTTCATGTCCACCGCGGCGCGCAGCGAGCGGCCGATCAGGCGCTGGATCTCGTGGGTGCGGCCGCCGATGCGGCCCTGGATCGCCTCACGCGAGCCACGGTCGTGCGTGGCCCGCGGCAGCATCGAGTACTCCGCGGTGATCCACCCATGGCCGGTGCCGCGGCGATGCATCGGAACGCGATCCTCGACGCTCGCGGTGACCCACACGTGGGTGCGTCCCATCTCGATCAAGCACGAGCCTTCGGCGTGCACGTTGACGCCCAGCTCGATCTTCACCGGCCGCAGCTGGTCGGGCGCGCGCCCGTCCCGGCGCATCGCCGTGCCCGCTACCGTCCGAGCAGTTTCAGTAATAGCGCCGTCCCCTCGAAGAAAAGATATAGCGGAATGAACATGATCAGCGGGGTCAGCGGGTCGGCGCCAGGCGTCAGGAAGTTGGCGGTGAGCCCAAGGCCGAGGAAGAAGTAAGGGCGCCGCTTGTAGAGCCAGCGCGTGCTCACGATGCGCAGCATGCCGAGCACGAACAGGACGACCGGCAGCTCGAAGACGATGCCGAAGCCGATCACCATCAGCAGGACGAAGCTGAGGAACTGACCCAGGTCCGGCAGGTACACGACGCCGGCAGGCGAGAACTTGCTCAAGACGTTGATGTAGAGGGGCATGGCGTAGATCGCCACTCCCACCCCCAGGGCGAAGAAGAAGACGGTCGCCACGATCATCGGCAAGATGAACCTGCGTTCGTGGGGGTGGAGCCCCGGGCTGACAAACCACCAGAACTGCTGGATCACGACAGGGCCGGCCACGATGACGCCGATGTACATCGCGACTTTGAGCTCGTTGAGGATGCCGCCGCCCGGCTGCAGGTAGACGGCGTTGTGGAGGCCGGCGTGGCTGAGAAGCAGGTCGATGACGCGACCGGAGATGAAGAACGCACCCACCGTCGCCACGGCCCATGCGATCAGGGAGACGATGAGCACCCGGCGCAGTGCCTCGAGGTGCTCGATGACCGACATGCGCTCGTCCTCGGCGGGAGTGGCCGCCCGAGGCGTGCGCTGGAGAACCCTACCGAGTAGGGCCACTAGTTCTTGGTCGAGTCAGCCTCGGACGTCGACGAGCCCTTGGCGGCGGTCTCCGTCGGTGTAGGCGGTTCGGGCTTGGCGGCCTGGGCGGCCGACGTCATCTCGTTGGTGAGATCGTTGGTCGCCTTGCGGAACTCCTTCATCGCCTTGCCGACCGCACCCCCGAGCTCGGGCAAGCGACCCGGCCCGAAGATGATCAACACGACCACCAGCAGAAGCACGATGTAAGCCCAGTGGATGCCGAACACTTCGAGCCGATTATAGGCCTCCGCCCTTAGAGGACTTTGATGGTGACCGCGTTGATCGTGTCCCCGGCCTGGATCCCCGTCACGCTGCTGATGCCGGTGATCACCGTGGCAAACCGGTTGTAGGCAGCCGTGGGGCCGGAGGGCGGCCACGCGCCCTTCTGGATGAAGAACTGGCTCCCGTTGACCGGGCCGCCGGGAACCCGCGCCATGCCCACGGCGCCGACTCCCCAGGGCGTGACCGTAGTCTCCTCGGGGAGGTTGTAGCCGGGCCCGCCGCGGCCGTTGCCGCGCGGATCGCCGCCCTGGACGACCCAGTCCTCGGAATTCCAGAAAGTCAGGCCGTTGTAGAAGCCATGAATCGCCAGCACGACGAAGTTGTTGACGGTCACCGGGGCGACCTCGGGCGCCAGCTGGAGAACGATGTCGCCGTGCACGGTCGAAATCGTGGCCTGGAGCTTCTGGCCGGCGGTGATGCACATCGGCTGCGGACCGATGAACTGGTGCGGCCCGACCTGCGTCGAGGTCGCGCAGTTCGCGAGCGCGGCGGGCACCGGCGGCTCGAGCGCCTTGCTGACCAGCCAGCCGGCCCCGATGACCGCAGCGACCAGCGCGCCCATGACGAGGAGCGCAATCCACGCGTGAGGCCCCCACGGCGGCGCTGCCTCCACCTCATCGAGCTGGGGTGCCCGAGCGGCAGGCGTGGCGGTGCCCTGGCGACGCGAGGGTCGCTGGCTCACTTGCGCGCCGCCGCCTCGGCGATCGCCAGGACGAGCCCATGCGTCGTGTATTCGCGCGCCACGATCGAGACGCCCAGGCCAAGCTTGCGGGCGCTGTCCGCGGTGACGGGGCCCATGCAGGCGATCTCGGCGTCGCCCAGGATCGCCGGCAGGCGGTCCTCGGGGAAGGCGCGGACGAAGTTGTAGACCGTGGACGAGCTCGTGAACGTGATCACGTCGACGCCCTCGCCGTCGAACAGGCGCAGCAGCGCGGGCCCGGCGTCGGGCGGGCAGACGGCGCGATAGACCGGGAGTATGTCCACCTCGGCGCCCCGGTTGGCGAGGAGCGCAGGCAGGGCGTCTCGCGCCACCTCCGCGCGCGGCACGAGCACGCGCATGCCTGCCATCTCCCAGCCCTGCAGCGCGTTGGCGAGGCCCTCGGCCGTGTACTCGGAGGTCACGAGCTCGGGGCGCAGCCCATGGCCGGCCAGGGCGTCGGCGGTTTCCTGACCGATGGCGCAGAGCTTGGAGTTGTGAAACGCCCTGGCGTCGGACCCCGTGGTGAGCAGCATCTGGAAAAAGATGTCGACCGCGTTGGCCGAGGCGAAGATGACCAGCGCGGTACGGCTCAGGTTGTTGATCGCGTTGCGGACGCGATCGTCTGTGGGCAGGCGGCGAATCTCGGTGGTCGGTATCTCGACCACCGCGGCGCCGAGGTCGACGAGCTCGCGTCGAAACGGGTCGACCTGATGGCGGGCGCGGGTGATCAGGATGCGGCGGCCGTGCAGCGGGCGCCGGGAAAGCGTGTCGAGGCGCTCCGCCATCTCCACACCCGGCCCGAGCACGAGCAAGGCTTCGCCGCGCAGCCCATAGGTCGCCGCCTTTCGGGCCAGTTCCCCGAGCGGGGCCGTCACCCGGTGCTGGCCGGAAAGGCCGGGGTTCAGGATCAGCGCCGCGGGCGTGTGGGGCGCGCGCCCGTTTTGCAGCAGCGCGTTGATGCCCGACTCCCACCAGCCCGAGGCCAGCCTCAGGACGACAGTCTCGCCCCCGGTGACGAGGCCAAATCCCAGCGAAGCCGACAGGCCCTCGATCGTCAGCGGGATGCCGCTCATGACCGGGGCCGCCAGCTCGACGATCAGGCCGGGCATCGCCTCGAAGTCCACTCCCGCGCGCTCCAGCCGCTGCGCGATCTCGCTGCCGTTGGAGAAGGCGTACGGATTGCCAGGAAAGAGAACCGTGATCGTCTTCCCGTTGCGTGCGAGTCGAACTACCTCATCGATGGACTCGAGCGGCGCGATGTCGGCGTGCGACGGCGCGAGGTGCAACAAGCCGGCGCCGCAGCCATCGCAGTTGCGAATGACGTCGGCGTCCTTGATCGCCTCGACCGCTTGCAGGGTGGCCAAACCTGGATGTCCTGGTCCTACGCCGACGAGTCTTACCCTGCTCATGCCACCACGCCGATCCCCACCCGGGACACGGCTGACAGATTAGAGCTTTCGGCTGACCACATAGTCGGCGACGGCCGCGAGTGCCGCGGTCGCGTGGCTCTGGTCGAGCGCCTTCAAGTGACGTCGCGCCGCGTCCGCATGATGACGCGCCCTTTCGAGCGCCAGCTGCGGCCCTTGACTTGCGCGCACAGCGTCGACAATGCGACGCGCTTCGTCCGCATCGAGCCGGTGGTCGTCCTCGAGCTCGACGGGCGCAAGCATCAACGGAAGGGTCGCGAATCCTTCGACGATGTCGTGACCGATCGGCTTGCCCATCTCTCCTTCGGTGCCGACGTAGTCGAGAACGTCGTCAGAAATTTGAAACGCGAGGCCGAGTGAGCGGCCGTACGCGCGCAACGCATCGCGCCGCTCCACATCGAGGCCGCCGAGCAGCGCTCCGATCTCGCAGCACGCCGCGAGCAGGGTTGCCGTCTTGGCTTCGATGCGGCGCATGTACTCGGCCTCGTCGGTGCTGAACCGATAGCGGATCGACTGCTGACGGACTTCGCCCGCGCAGATCGTCATCACGGCCCGAGCCAGGATGTCGACGACCTCGGCGACGCCTGTCCGCGCAGCACTCTCGTAGGCCTTCGCGAAGTAGAAGTCGCCGACGACGATCGCCGGCTCATCGCCCAGTCTCGCCGCCACCGTCGGCCGGCCGCGGCGGGTGGGTGAGCGGTCGATCACGTCGTCGTGGATGAGCGTCGCGGCGTGAGTCAGCTCGACCGCCATCGCCGCCGGCATCAACCGGTCCAGCTCGTAGCGGCCGCACATCGCGGAGAGAAGGACGAGCGCGGGACGAATGCGCTTGCCGCCCGCCTCGAACAGGTCCCCCATCGGTATCGAGACCTCGGGCGGGTCACGCTCGATCTCTTTGCGGAGCTCACCTTCGACGGTTACGAGGTCTTTGGCCACCGGGCCAAACACGTCGACCGTTTCCGTCAAGCGCCCTTGACGGAAAGCCTGTAACCGAGGCCGGGCACCGCCTCCAGGTTGACGCCCGTATTGGTTCGCTCCGAGAGCTTGCGCCGCAGGCGCTGCACGTGTGGATCGACGGAGTGATCGTCGAGGTCGTGCGGGTAGCCCCACACCTTGTCTCGGAGCTGGGCCCGAGTGAGAACGCGCTCGGGGTTGGCGGCCAGCACCGCCAGGAGGTTGAACTCGGTCATCGTCAGCGTGATCTCGTCCTCGCCGACCTTGACCCGCCGCGCCGCGTTGTCGATCAGCAGCGCGCCGATGCTGAGCACGCCCTCGCGCCCGCCACCGGTCTCGGCGAGCGCCGATCGCCTGAGGTGCGCGTTGATGCGGGCGGCGAGGATCCGCGAATCGAACGGCTTGGTGATGTAGTCGTCGGCGCCAACCTCGAGGCCCACCACCTCGTCCATCTTGGTCGAGCGCCCGGTCAGCATGACCATAGGGCTGACCACGCCCTGGCGCCTGAGCTCGCGGATGACCTCCGTGCCGCTGATGTCGGGGAGCACCCAGTCGACCAGTACCAGGTCAGGCTGGGCGGTCCGTCCGAGGTCGATCGCCTGGGCGCCGGTACCGGCCTCGACCACGTCGTGTCCCTGCAGCCGGCAGACCTCGGCGACGAGGATGCGGACGGGGACGTCGTCCTCGACCACCAGGATGCGCCGGCGGCGTCGGGGCGGCGCGCTGCTCAGTTTGTGGCCGGAGGCGCGAAACCCACCCGTCGTGACTCACGGGCTGAGCGCTTCGGTCGGCGCATCAGGATTACGCGCTTGTCCCCCCCGTCGATGACGCTGGCCAGCTCCCACCCTTCGGCACCGGCCTCGTGGAGCAGCTTGACCACCGTCACCCCATCAGCAACCTGGGCCACGCTCAAGACCCTCGTCGAATACTCCCACTCCCGGCCCGGCAGCCCGACCGATGGGATCAGGCCGGTGGCCGTGCCGCGCGCGCCGTCAGGCTGGGCGGGCTGGGCGGGCTCGTCCGGTTCCTGATCCGGGTCTTCCTCGAACCGCGGGTCCATTGTCAGTCGATTGTAGGCCCCGGTCGTCGTCAGTACCCCCGGCGGGGGTCGAACCCGCGCTGGACCGGGTTTAAGCCGGCTGCCTCTGCCATTGGGCTACGGGGGCACCTCCATTTTGCCCCGACGTGCCGTCGTCAGTCGTATTCGAAAAAGCCCCTGCCGGTCTTCTTGCCCAGCCTTTTCTGCTCGACCAGCTCGCGCAGGACCGCGGGTGGTTCGGGACCTTCGCCCAGCCGGTGCCTGTCCTCCATGGCGCCGTAGAAGATGTCGAGGCCGCTGAAGTCGAGCAGGTGGAACGGGCCCATGGGCCAGTTGAGGCCCTTCTGGACAGCGACGTCGATGTCCTCGGCGCTCGCGTAGCCACCTTCGAGCAGGCGCATGGCCTCCTCGGAGGCTGCAAACAGGATGCGGTTGACGATGAAGCCCCAGATCTCTTTCTTCAGCAGGACCGGGGTGCGGCCGATGCTGCGCACGAACTCCATCGCCGTCTCGACGGTTTCGTCAGAGGTCTTCGGCCCGCGGGCCACCTCGCACAGCTGCATCACGGTGACCGGGTGAAAGAAGTGCGTGTTGCAGCACAGCTCCGGCCGTCCCGTGAAGTCCGCGAGGCGGCTGATGACGATGGTGCTGGAGTTGCTGGCCAGGATTGCTTCCTTGGGTGCGTGCCGGCCGAGGGCTTCGAAGACGCTCTTCTTGGCGTCGAAGTCCTCGATCACGGCTTCGATCACCAGGTCCGCGTGCCGGGCCGCCGAGGCGAGGTCGTCCGACGGCTGGATGCGGCCGAATGCCGCATCGGCGTTCTCCCTGGTCACGCGACCTTTCTCGACTGAGCGGTCGAGAAGCTTTCGGTTTTGCGCAGCGGCGCGGTCGAGCTGACCCGCCACCGTGTCGACGAGGCCGACCTGGTAGTGGCCGCTGAGCGCCGTCTGGAGCGCGATCTGGGAGCCCATCGTGCCTGCGCCGACAACCGCCACCCGCTTCAATTCATGCATGCGAGTGAGCATGAAGGAATTCGAGAAGCTGGTGGAGACGGCGATCGATTCGATCCCCGAGGATTTCCAGCCCTACCTCGAGAACATCGAGTTCATCGTCGAGGAGTCATCTCCGGAGGGACTGATGGGCCTGTACCACGGCGCCGGGGCCCTGCACTCGGGTGAGGGCTTTCCCGACCGGATCACGCTCTACAAGCGCTCGCACGAGCGGGCGACCGACAGCATGGAGGAGCTGGTCGAAGAGGTGCGGCGGACGATCCTGCACGAGGTCGGCCACCACTTCGGCATGGATGAGGAAGATCTTCCATATTGATTCGCGGGGGGAGGACGGTCGTCTTTATTAGTGAAGGCTCCAGAAGGTGCGGTCCCACAGGATCAAAGGGTCGCCCCCGCCCACGGCGGCCGCCTCGACCTCTCCGATGCACACGTCGTGGTCGCCTGCCGGATGGACCTCGACGAGCCGGCACTCGAACCATGCCGCACATCCGTCGAGCAACGGGATGCCGTTGCTGCCCAAACGGTGCGGCAGCGTGCGCCAGCCGGCGTCGATGGCCGGAGCGCGACCGGCAAAGCGGTCGGCGATGAACTCCTGCGACCTTGTGAGCACGCTGACGTTGAACGCCCTGGTCTCGAGTATCGCGGCGCGGGTCTGCGACTGCTGCTCCAGGCCGACCAGGATGAGCGGCGGTTGGAGCGAGATCGAGACCAGGCTGCTCGCAGTCAGCCCGCGGAACTCGTCACCCAGGCGTGCGCTGACGACGACCACACAGCCTAGCGGCGAGCCGGACCGCGGGCATCCCGAGGGTAAAATCGAACCCGAGTCAGGGCGGCGACGTAGCCAAGTGGTAAGGCAGAGGTCTGCAAAACCTCCATCCCCAGTTCGATTCTGGGCGTCGCCTCCAATGAAATAGGTGGCCGCCTCATCCGGTTTTTCCGGCTGATGCGTGCGTTTGCGTTGGACACGCTCGGCGCCCCCGGCTCGATTCACGAGCTGCCCGACCCGGAGCCCGCCGATGGCCAGGTGCGCGTCCGCGTGAGCGCTGCCAGCCTCAACCCCTTCGACAACTTCGTCGTCATGGGCTACATGCAAGGCCGGATGGAGCATCGCTTTCCGCTCATTCCGTGCGGCGACCTGTCCGGAGTCGTTGACTCGGTCGGTGCCGGCGTAACCGGCTTTGCCGCCGGCGACCACGTTTTCGGCGTGAACGGCAAGATGGTGCTCGGTGAGGGCACTCTCGCGGACCTGACGACGGCATCGACCTCGAACATCACCCGGCGCCCCGACGGCATCGACGACGTCGAGGCCGCCGCCATGCCGCTCGCCGGGGTTTCGGCGCTCATGTCGGTGGAAGCCGTGAACCCCAAGCCGAACGACGTGGTCGTCATCATCGGCGCGTCGGGCGGGATCGGGGGCTACGCCGTCCAGCTCGCGGCGCTGCGGGGTGCTCACGTGGTCGGCGTGACCAGCACCGCCAACCTCGACTACGTGCGCGGCCTTGGCACCGCTGAGACGATCGACCGCACCGCAGGCGACCTGCTCGAAGCCCTGCGCTCGCATTTTCCGAAGGGAGTCGGCGCGCTGATCGACACGGCAAGCGACCAGGCCGGGCTCGCCGGCCTGAGCGAGATCGTGCGCGAGGGAGGCGTGGTGACCTCGATGCGAGGCGCGGCGCCGGTGGACGCCCTCGCCGGACGGGGCGTCAAGGCCGTCAACGTCGGCACCCAGGTGACCGCTGAGCGGCTGGACGAGCTCGCCTCGCTCCGCACCGCCGGCAAGCTCAAGCGTCCTCGCATCCGCACTTTCGAGCTTGCACAGGCGAACGAAGCGTTCGAGGCTCTTCGGAAGGGTGGCGGGGGAAAGGTGGTCGTCACTCTCTAGTCGGGGCGACGGTTGACCCTCGGGTACACTCGCGCCATGGGTGTGTCGCAGATCAAGATGCCCCAGCTTGGCGAGTCGGTGACCGAGGGCACGGTCGACAAGTGGCTCAAGCACGAGGGCGACTTCGTCAAGCGCGACGAGCCGCTGGTCGAGGTGGTGACCGACAAGGTCAACGCCGAGATTCCCTCCCCGTTCGAAGGCAAGCTGCTCAAGATCGCGGTCAGCGAGGGCGAGACGGTCCGTGTCGGATCGGTGATCGCGCAGATCGAGACCGGCGCCCCCGCTGCTCAAGCAAAAGAGAAGGAGGCGCCAACCGCCACCGCCACCCCTGCCCCAGCCCAGGCCGAGGCGCCGCCCCAGCCGCCCGCCACCAGGGCCTCCGCGCCGGCACCGGCGGCCGCACCTCCGGCCGAAGCCACCGATGGAGAGCGGACCCGGCTCTCGCCGGCGGTTCGCAAGCTCGCCGCCGAGCACGGCATCGACCCCACGACCCTGCGCGGGTCGGGCATGGGCGGCCGGGTGACCCGCGACGACGTCCTGGGAGCCCTGGCCGAAGGCACCGCCGCCACCCAGGCGCCGGCCATGCCTGCTGCTCCTACTGAGACGCCCGCCCCGCAGCCTGCGCATCCGGACGGCAAGCGCGAGGAGCTCGTGAAGCTGAGCGTGATGCGCAGGTCGATCGCCGAGCACATGGTCCGCAGCCTGGCCACCTCACCGCACGCGTGGACCCTCCAGGAGGTCGACGTGACCTCGCTCGTCCGCTATCGAGAGGCGGAGAAGGACAGCTTCAAGTCTCGCCATGGCGTGACGCTGACCTACCTGCCGTTTGTGGCGCAGATCGTATGCGAGGCGCTCAAGGAGTTCCCCTGGCTCAACTCGTCGTGGAGCGATGATGGCGTGGTCCTGAAGCACTACGTCAACCTCGGCATCGCCGTCGCCATCCCCGACGGGCTGATCGTCCCCGTGGCCAAGGACGCCGACAAGCTCGGCTTCACCGACCTGGTCCGCGTGCTGAACGACCTCGTGGAGCGGGCGCGCGGCAAGCAGTTGAAGCCGGACGACGTGCAGGGCGGCACTTTCACCCTCAACAACACGGGCGCGACGGGCTCGATCGCAAGCCAGCCCATCATCAACCAGCCGCAGGCCGCCATCCTGACCACCGAGTCGATCGTCAAGCGACCCGTGGTAGTCGACGATGCGATCGCGATCCGCCACATGATGAACATCTGCCTCAGCTTCGACCACCGGATCATCGACGGCATGATGGCCGGTCAGTTCATGAACACCGTCAAGAAGCGTCTCGAAGAATGGACCGCCGGTAGCATTCGGCTGTGAGCACGGCGCCGGCGCAGCCCCATCAGCCGCAGCCGATCCCGGAGTGGATCCGGATTCGCGTCACTGAGGGCGACAGCTTCAAAGAGCTCAAGCAGATCGTGCAGGGTCGCCGCCTGCACACCGTGTGCGAAGAGGCGCGCTGCCCGAACATCTTCGACTGCTGGAACCGCCGGACCGCGACCTTCATGATCCTCGGCGACGTGTGCACGCGCGCCTGCCGTTTCTGCGCGGTGACCTCGGGCCGGCCGGTGGAGCTCGACCTCGGCGAGCCGCTGCGCGTCGCCGAGTCGGTCGCTGAGCTGGGTCTCAAGCACGCGGTCATCACGTCGGTCGATCGCGATGACCTGAAAGACGGCGGGGCCGGCATCTTCGCCCGCACCATCAAGGCGATTCGTCGTCGCAGCCCAGGCACGACGATCGAGGTCCTGACCCCCGATTTCCAGGGTGATTTCGATTCGGTGCGGACGGTGGTCGAGGCCAGGCCCGATATCTTCAACCACAACACCGAGACGGTTCCTCGCCTGTATGCGCGCATCAGGCCGAAGGCGGTGTATGCCAACAGCCTGGCCTTGCTCCGCCACGTCAAGGCGCTGGCGCCGGACATGGTCACCAAGTCGGGCCTGATGGTCGGCCTTGGCGAGACCGAGGACGAGCTGCTCGAAGTGTTTCGCAACATGCGCGCCCACAACATCGACGTGCTGACCGTCGGCCAGTACCTGCGGCCGTCGAAAAAGCACGCCGAGGTGGTCCGCTACTACCGTCCTGAAGAGTTCACGCGCCTCAAGGAGCTGGCGCTCGCCATGGGCTTCGGCCACGTCGAGGCGGGACCCCTGGTGCGGTCTTCCTACCATGCCGATGAGCAGATCCCGGCCGCGCGTAAGAGCCTGCTGGCTGGGTAGCGTCCCTTACAGGGAGGCCTGGGACCTCCAGGCCGAGCTGGTGAGGGAGCTGCGCGCCGGCGAGGGCCAGGACACGCTGCTGCTCCTGGAGCACCCTCACGTCTTCACCCTCGGCAAGGCGGCCTCGCCCGGCGACCTGCTGTGGGACGAGGAGGAGCGGCGCCGCCGCCGGGTCGAGGTCGTCTGGTCGGATCGGGGCGGCGAGGCGACCTACCATGGCCCGGGGCAGCTGGTTGGCTACCCGGTGCTCGACCTCGAGCACATGGGCCTGACGATCCCCCAGTACCTCGAGAAGCTGGAGCTCTCGCTCATCGAGTACCTGGGAGCTCTCGGCGTCGATTCGAAGCCCGGCAAGCCCGGTTTGACCGGGGTCTGGCGCAACGGGGAGAAGCTGGCGGCGATTGGGATCAAGCTCAACCGTTCGGTCGTCAGCCATGGCTTTGCCCTGAACCTGACCACCGAACTCGGGTACTTCGACGGCATCGTCCCGTGCGGTCATGCCGAGCTCCGGCCGACGTCTGTCGAGGCGGTCGCCGGGAGCCGCCTGGAGACCAGGGAAGCCGCGGAGGCCTACGCCCGGCACTTCGAAGGCGTGTTCGACGCCTCGCTCGAGTGGGTGCCGGCAGCCGCCGTCCGGGCTGGGCGAGCGCCGATCCCAAACTAGCCGGAATACGCCGCGATACCAAACCGGTATTCCTAGCGTGAGTACCCTGGAGGCCCGAGGGGGTACTCGGTTTGGTCTCGACCGTTATCGGGTAAATGGGATATGAGCATGGCTACCAACCGCGCCGCCCGCGCGCAGGGCGCTGAGCGGCAAAAGAGCGCTGACAAGGCCCGGGCTGAGCTGGTTCGCCTGGACAACGTCTCCATGGACGAGGACGACGAGATCCTTCCCGACTTCGAAGCCGAGGTCGACGATGGCCGGCGCGTCTGGGTGACGGCGGTCCTCGAGCGGACGGCTGTGATCGAGCCTGCGCCCGGAGAGCCGAAGGTGCTGGTCAACCGCCGGCGCCTGTTCGTCAACCCCCGCCATCTTCGTGTCCGCCACCTCGCCAGCAAGGAGGCCGCGCGGCGTGGCCGCGAGGCAGCCCGCCAGCTGCGGCTCCAGGAGCAGCAGAGCTCGGCGGCGTAAAACGCTTACGGTTCGTAAGTCGAACGATCTTGCTCTGGTAACATTCGCTGCTGCCGAAAAGCTCGGCGCTTGCTGAATTTCCGCGGCGCGATGTGCGCCGCCTAGCCCGAGGAAGCCGCCCATGAACAAGATCGTCGAACTCGTCTCGCTGGCCAGCATCGTCCCACCCCCCAACCACGAAGTCAGTGGGGGTTTCACCGCAATGGTCGACGGCAAGCAAGTTCGAGTCCGGGCGGTGCTCGAGCGGACCGTCGTAATCGAGCACCACGAGGGCGGCGAGCGCAGCGTGGTCCGCAAAGACAACTGCATGGTCAAGCCCTCGGCGGTCGCATTCGTGCTGGGCAACCCGAACAACGGCGTCGGGCCGCGCCAGTGGCGCCGCCTGCCGGGCAAGCCCCCGGCGCCCGCCAAACAGCCCTAGTCGATATACCTCTGGGCGACCAGGGTCAGGAAAGGCTGGAAGTCTTTCGCTAGCGCGACCTCCTCGAAGACCTTCCGCGCCTCCTCGAACCGTCCTCCCTTCAAGCGGCTCATCTCGTCGTCCGCGATCTCGCGAACCAGGTCCGCGTCGACCGTTGCTCCTTCGGTCAGCCGTGCTGAGTGCCTGACCCACTGCCAGACCTGAGAGCGGGAGATCTCGGCCGTCGCCACGTCCTCCATCAGGTTGTTGATGGCGGCGGCGCCGGTACCGCGCAGCCACGACTCGATGTACTGGATGCCCACGGCGACATTCATCCGAAGTCCGTTCTCGGTAACCGTGCCGCCGGGCACCTTGACGTCAATCAGCTGTGAAGCGGACACGTTGACCTCGGGTCGCTGCCGCTCGAGCTGGTTCGGCCGGTCGCCCAGGACCCGGTCGAAGGCTTCCGTGGCCGTGGCCACCAGGTCCGGGTGCGCCACCCACGTGCCATCGAATCCGTCGCCGGCTTCGCGGTCCTTGTCCTCTTTCACCTTGGCCAGGGCAACCCGATTGACCTCGGCGTCACGCCGCGACGGAATGAAAGCCGCCATGCCGCCCATCGCGTGGGCCCCGCGCTTGTGGCACGTCTTGACCAGCAGTTCTGTGTAGGCGCGCATGAAGGGGACGGTCATCGTCACCTGGGCGCGGTCGGGCAGCACGAAGTCCGGACGGTTGCGGAACTTCTTGATGATGCTGAAGATGTAGTCCCAGCGGCCGGCGTTCAAGCCGCTCGAGTGGTCGCGCAGCTCGTAGAGGATCTCCTCCATCTCGAAGGCGGCCAGGACAGTCTCGATGAGGACCGTGGCGCGGATGGTCCCGCGCGGGACGCCCAGCTCGTCCTGGGCCAGGTTGAACACATCGTTCCAGAGGCGCGCCTCGAGGTGGCTCTCGAGCTTCGCCAGGTAGAAGTAGGGGCCGCTCCCCTTCCCCAGGAGCCGCTTCGCGTTGTGGAAGAAGTACAGGCCGAAGTCGAACAGGCTGCCGGATACCGGCTCGCCGTCGACTTCGACATGCCTTTCGTCGAGGTGCCAGCCCCGCGGGCGAACCAGGAGCGTGGCGACCTTGTCGTTCAGGCGGTATTCCTTGCCCTCCGGGCTGGTGAAGCCGATCCGCCGCTCGATCGCGTCGATGAGGTTGACCTGGCCCTCGACCAGGTTGGCCCACGTCGGCGAGTTGGCGTCCTCGAAGTCGGCCATGAAGACGCGGGCGCCGGAGTTGAGCGCGTTGATGAGCATCTTGCGATCGGTCGGGCCGGTGATCTCGACGCGACGGTCTTGCAGGTCTTTCGGCGCTGCGGCGACCTGCCAGTCGGTGTCGCGCACCGTGCTGGTCGTCATCAAGAACTGAGGCGACTCTCCCGCGTCGAGGCGCGTCTGGCGCTCGTCGCGCAGGCGCAGCAGCTCCTGCCGGCGACTCCCGAACTCGCGCTGCAGTCGCGCGACGAAGGCGAGCGCCTCCTTGGTCAGCACCTCGCTCGCCCGACCCTCGACGGCGCCTTTCAGCTGAACGTGCTCGGTGGTCGCCATTTGAGAAGAATCTACACGCTGGCAGTTACTGCCCGGCGAGGCGCTCCACGATCGGCGCAAGCTCGTCCGCGTTTTCTCCGGGCAGGATGACGTGAGAGAAGCCGTAACGGTCCCGGCGCCCGCGCAGGTCTTCCTCGATCTGCTCGACGGTGCCGATCAGGAAGTGCGGCATCTCCAGCACGTCGCGTATCTCGAATCCCATCGAAGGTGCGATTGCCGAGGCCAGCGACTCGCGATCGTCGGTGATGTTCGCGAAGAAGACGGTGAAGCCGAGCTCGATTGCGTCCATCCTTGCGCCCGCTGCCGCTCTGATCCACGCCAACTTCTCTTCGGTCCTGTCCGCCATGCCGGTCTGGACGAGCTTGGGGTTGATCCGCCCTTCGCTGAGTTTGTAGTTGACGTGCACGATGTCCGCTTCGCGCGCGGCGAGGCTGAGCATCCGCTTGCCGCCACCCCCGAGAAGCAGCGGCGGGTGAGGCTGCTGCACGGGCCGCGGACCGCCCTCGAGCCCGGTGATCGTGTAGTGCTTGCCGGAGAATGAGAACTCGCCCCCGGCGAAGAACTTCTTGAGGATCTGCACTGCCTCTTCCAGCCTCTCGATTCGCGTGCCGGCCGAGTCAAACGCGATTCCCGCCTGCTCGTAGTCGGACACCATCCACCCCGCGCCGATGCCCAGGTCGAGACGCCCGTCCGAGAGGAGGTCGAGCGTCGCGACCTCCTTGGCCACAACGACGGGGTGGCGGTAGTCGTTGTCCAGGACGAGCGAGCCGATCCGGAGGCTGGTGGTGGCGTCGGCGGCGGCCATGAGCGCGGCGATGGGGCCGGGCTGCTCGCTGAAATGGTCGGGCAGGTAGAGCGTGCTGTACCCCATCGACTCCAGCGCCCGCGCCCTCTCCCGCCACTGCCTGGCGCCCTGGGCGCGATGCTCCTGGACGCCGAACCGAAAGGGCCTGCGCTCCGTCATTCGAGCACTTGCAGTGCGGACTGAATCTCGAGCTTGACCTCGTCGAGGGCCTGCCTGGCCGTCTCCGACAGCCGAGGCGGCGGTTCGGCTGGGGCTCCGCGCTCGATCATTCCGTCCAGCAGCGTCTCGATCTGGAGCAGGCCCTCAACGGCGGCAGTCAGGTCTGCGATGACGCGGGAGTCCGAATCGTCCCTGAGCTCGGTGATTGCGGCGACTATCTCCTCCCTGGCTCGAGCGACCGCGGCGACCGCCTTTCTCGGCAGGTAACCGTGCCGGTCGTGGTCGGTGTGGCGAGGATTCACGAGACGCTCGATCTCGTCGTCCAGGGCGAGTTGCGCGATCGCAGCCTCGAGGTGGAGTCTGACCGTCGGGCTGCTCATCGGGTCGAGACTAGCGGTTGGCTCGGCCAGGGCGTGGCACTTTGTAAAGAGCGTTGTCAACGCCCCATCGGACGCCGCTTTGTACCATTGTTCACTCACGCTCATCTCCCTCATGGCCGGGGAGTGTCGCGTAGGTACCGAAGTAGCTGTAGCGAAGCAGCCGAAGGTGTGTCGCGCAGCTGCCGAAGGCGTTTGTCGCGTAGGAGCCGAACTTGGCGGCCCTGTTGGTGCCGAGGGCCAGATTTGAACTGGCGACACCTTGATTTTCAGTCAAGTGCTCTACCAAGCTGAGCTACCTCGGCACGGCCGATGATTCTATCGGCGGGCGACATTCGGCCGGTACCGGCTTGCTCCCGGCTGCCTCGCTAACGCCGCATCGTACCGAAGTCGTACAGCGCCGGAGGCGGCGTCGTGGGCGGCGTACCGAGCTCCAGCACGATGTTGTCCAGGTTCGCTAAAGGCACAGATCGGGGATCGCCTGCGTTCGGTTTCCCGTTGACCAGCACGACCAGTGCTCCCCGGTATCCGAGAGCACCGTCAGCACCGAGCGGCTGGCCCCAGACGGAAAAGACCTGGCCGAGCGTGTCGGATTTGCCGAGCTGGGTGAAAACATGAACGACACCGCTCGTGTCGTGAGAGTGGATCCAGGCGAAGCAGCCTCCGGTCGCGATGAACCCGCGGGAATCGGCTCCCCAGGGCCTCCCGACCCCAATCCCTGCCGGGACGGTGACGGCCTTTCCATCGAGAAAGAGCCCGATGTGGACATGGAAGTGGCGAGTCGGAAGATCGTCCCGAAGACACGGCACGCCGTCGACGATCTGACCCTCCCGCAGCTCACGAACCGCGGTGTTCAGACTGCCTGATGTCGGTTCCTGGCCCGTCGGTGCGCATGCCAGTCCAGCGACCACCAGGACGAGCGCGATGAGATGACGCACCTCACTGAACCGCCAGGTCGATCTCGGCCTGTCCCCATGAGGTGGCCGTACCCGCCATGACGACCAGCCGGACGGACCTCGCCAACGCGATCGGGATGCTTATGGTCAGGTGTCCCGTAGCGTCGGTGGTGAGATCGGGTGCCCACCTCGCTGTATGGCCGGAATAAGGCGCGTCGGTGACCACGTTGTCGCCGCCGCCTCCGCATCCACCACCCATATACCCGATGCCCACCAGAGAGCTCGTGCCGTTGGTCATCACCGGCGTCGGCGTCAGGAAGGCACCGGCGATGGAGCTCTGGTCCACGAGCTTGTAGCTCGACATGCGGGCGTCGTATCCATCCGCGAGCAGGTTCGCGGCGACCGGCGCGCCGGTGCTGTCGGCGACCGTGACGGTCACATGCGCCGTCTGGCCCTTGGCATAGGTCGGTTGATCTGTGGTCAGAACGACCTTGAGCAAGCGGTTCGAATTGTTGATGTGGATGGGGAACGACTCGCTGGAGTACGAGCCGGCATCGAAGTAGCTGAAGACAACTGCGAAGCCGGGCGCCAGTTCCGGTGTGATGTCCACGGCCAGAGTGTTGTCGCCCTTCGTAAGCTGAAGCCAGCGATATTGATGCACGCGGCCGCGTTCGAGTGATAGGAGACCGATTACCGACTTCGACGACGTGACATTCAGATGTGCCGAGTCCCCAACGGTGTAGGCGATCTTGTCGCTGGCGACGTCGAGCCATGTGCCGGTGAATCCCGGATCCACATCTGTGCCGGCGTCCGCCTCGAATGGGTTGCCTGAAGCATCCTTGCCAAGAACTCTCAGGACGAGCGATGCCGCCGCTCCGGAATATGCCGCTCGAATCGTTCCGAGTCCATTGGCGTCCGTGACGACCTTGCCTCCCGACACCACGGTCGTGATCTCCTTGTCGCCCTCGTAGTCAGTCCTGTCGAGCTCATAAGCCATCGGCAGCTGAGCCACCCTGGATCCGCTCCGACTTTCGACCACGAACCGAGCGACCACCGACTGTCCATACCTGCTTCCGTCCAACAAGAACACCTCATCAGCCGCCTGATAGACGATCGACGTTTGCTTGCCGATCGATGCCGCACGACCGAAGCCGTAGGTAACGGCCACAGTCAACTCCTGGTCGACGTGCTTCTGGGTGATGTTTGCCTTGAACGAGTAGGTGGCGTGCCCTGTCGAATCCAGTCGAACCTTGATGTTCTGCCGCACTGGGTCGCCCCACGTGCTCGGGGTCGCGAAGCTGTCCATCTCCACGGGCTGCACCACATGTTCGGACGCATAGATCGCCAGGTTGACCGTCTGCCCCGCCAGCGATTGACCCTTACCGTTGACTCCAGCAATTGACGTGACGATCGTGTCGCTCGCGACATACACCGGTTTGTCGAGATGCACGGTGAGACTCGTCAGCGGCGCGCTCAAGGCGAGCGCGACGATGGTGGTCGATGTCCTGAGCAGATTGGGATCGAAGTGGTCGGCGCCAAGCACGCCCGCGTGGACTGTCATTCGCGCATCGGTCCCGTCGGGATTGAAAGCGTCGTTCGGGATCGCGAACGAGCCCGAGAAGGTTCCATCGGGGGCTACGGGTACAACCGCGATCGGTTTGAGGCTGAAATCGGTCCAGACCTCCACCTTTCCACTGAACCCGAGGCTGTATGTCTGGTCGTTGCTCACGCGCGCCATCCCACCGAACCTGACCACCTCGCCCTTCTGGTAGGCACGTCGATCTGTCGTCAGAAAGAGCTGAGGCTCCTTCGCCAGGTCGGCGGACAAGCCGATGTACGCGCCAGAGGAAGGGACGGTGATCGGGGCGACAACCTCCTCCTGCCCAGACGTCGCGACGGCGACGTCGAAGCCTGAGGGGAACCTTGCAGGAAACTCGCCGGTCCCCGTGAATGCTCCCGAGAGCTTCGGATGGACGCCGCCGGCGAGGTTGTAGAACGTGATCTGGAACGGCACTTTGGTGTCGCCGCTGATCAGGTCCTGGCCGGCGACGACCACTCGCTGATCGTCCTGCCTGAGCAGGATGCCATAGCGGGAAAAGTTGACCCAGACATAGCCCAGCTGGTCCTGCCCGTCGACCGCAAGAAGCAGATAGATGCCGTCAGGCTCGGCGATGGTCACTGAATCGGCCGACTCCGGGTTGGTGACCCTCGCGCCGGACGCCGTCAGAGATACCCCTGCGTCCATCAAGTGCATGGAGCTAGTGTTGATCGTGCCGAGAAAAGCTCCATTCTTGTCGTGGACGAGAGCAGCGAGCAGGTCATTGACCGTCGCCTTGTAGGTCTTGAGGGCGAAGTGGGCAGGAGTCACATCGCCTTGCTCCATGGTCGCGCCACCGGCCTGGATTCCAAGCGTGACCGGAACTCCACTGGGGGAGCTTTGCAACCATGCCCCGCCGAAACCGACCGTGTGAGGGGCGAGGACGGTGATAAAGCTGAAGTTGTAGTCACTTTTCAGGCTAGTTCCGTCGCGACTCTGGAGGCCGCTTTGCAGGGAGACGGAGACCTGGTCATTGAGCTGGAAAGGGGCAGACGGCTTGAAGACGATGTCATCGGGAGTCTTGCCCTGCGCCACCTTGCCGCCGGTGACAGGAGAGCCCAGGTCGCCGGTGATCACCGTCATGAAGCTCTTCACAGCGGTCGGGTTGACCGCGAGGTTGAACCGGATGGTGATAGAAGCGTCGATCGGTATGGCGTTTGCCCCGTCGGCGGGGCTGGTGTTGACGACGCTGAGGATGACCGCCTGCTGCGGTGGGACGACTGATTGCAATCCGACCGGCGGCGGCGTCGGCACGCCTTTGGCGATCCGCGCCGCAGGCTGCTGAAGTGGCGGGTGGGCTCGTGAATCGAGGTAGACACCGGCCCCCGAACCAATCCCCACCAGAACGACTCCAACCGCGGCGACCACGGCGTTGCGCTGCTCGGGACCAGGCTTCCAGAAACCTAGCTTCATGAGGATCCCCTTCCTTTTGGCGCCACGCCGGCGTCGCGATATGCCGGTGGAACGTTAAGTCGGAGGTTAAGTTACGCACGGTCGACTGCGAAACGAAGACCTTGGGCCGGTCAGTAGGCGTCCTGCAGGCCGTCGCGCCGGGCGTAGCCCTCGAACAGCCTGAAGACCAGGTAGCCGAGGAACGCGTAGACGACCCCGACGGCGACCTCGCCTGCGAGCAGTCCGGCGACCTGGCCGAACGATGCGCCGGCCGCCGCTTCCCTCGCCGCCTCGACGCCGCGGGTGAGCGGCATCGAGTAGGCGATCACCTGCAGCGGCTCCGGCAGCCTGCTGACCGGGAAGTTGATGCCGCAGAAGACGAGCATCGCGTAGTAGACGATGTTGGCGACGACGATGGCGTCGCGCATGATCAGGCCCAGGCTGCCGAACAACAAGCCGAGCCCGGCCGTGGTTATGGAAATGACAAGGATGCACAGCGCAAGCAGCGAGTTGTTGGCGTGCGAGATGTCGAGGTGGAAGAACACCGCCGTCAGCACAAGCCCGACCGCGACCGTCAGCACTCCATCGATGACATTGACGCTGGCTCGGCTGAGAAAGGTGATCAGGCGGTTTGCGGGGGAGCCCAGGAGCATCGGCAAAGTGCCGAACTGGCGCTCGTTGGCCACGGTGGCGATGACGCCGAAGATCCCGGCATTTGCAGTCAGCTGCAGCGCGTTGCCGAGAGCGAAGTAGAGCGCGTTCTGGCGCCCGGTCGCGTAGACGCCGAACTCGACGAAGAAAAGGATCTGCGCCACCGGCAGAAGCACCTTGTAACCGACGTAGCCGCGCACAGTCGCCCACTGGAAAAGGGCCACATACTGCAGCCAGACCGACCGCGCGAAGATCGTCGCTTGCGCCCGAACGGGATTCATGCCAGGGCCAGTTCTCCGCTGACTCGAGCGCGCTTCTCGACCACGCGATAGAGCAACAGCGACAACGCGAGGTACACAACGCTGAGGACGATCGAGAGTGCCCACCAGACGGCGAAGTCGTGCTCGCCATCGGCCGTGGTCGAAGCGTAGAGCGCTCTGGTCGCCCAGGTTGGCGCCAGCAGCCCGGACACCACCTGCGCCCATCCGGGCAGGATCGTGACCGGGAACATGAAACCGCAGAAAACGTAGGTGCCGAGCTCGAAGCCGTTGATCATGCTGAAGGCCCACCGCCACAGCGCGAACATCGGCGTGAGAGCCAGCGCGATCGCAAGGAAGGAGAAGGTCAGGAGAGCGAAGGACACGACGAAGTTCACGGCGTCGAGATGTGGCAGAACAGCGTGGAAGCCGAAGTAGGCAAGCGCGACTGTCGGGATGAATGCCAGCATCCCCCACACCAGGCCGCCGCAGACCTTGCCCAGGATGATCACCCACAGCGGCGTCGGAACACCCAACAGCGGCTCCAGGGTGCCATTCCAGCGCTCGACCTGGATGCTGTTGCCGGCATCGAGATAGGCGATGCCCCAGTAGCCGATCAGGCCGCCGCCCAGCACACCGTAAGTCCACTGCGTTGGCGACGTGCCTGGATGGTTGAGGACGAAGAGGCCGACGGCGGCGAAGATCAGCGGAAAGACGACTACGCCCATGATCGCGAAGCCGCTGATGAACCGCAGACGCATGCTGATGTAGAAGGCCGACGCCGCGGCCCGCACGTAAGCCATCAGCCGCCGTCCTCACCCACAAGCTGGACGTACGCGTCCTCGAGCGTCGGATCGCGCGAAGAGACTCGCTCCAGCGCGACTCCGTCGAGGACCATGCCGAGATGCGTCATCACGTCCGCGGGCCGGACGCAGTGGATGGTGACGAGCTGCGCCACCTCTCGCTCGACCACCGAAACGGAGCTGACCCCGGGGAGCTGTCGGAGCGCGCGCAGGTGACCGGGCGCCAGAGGCGCCGACTCGAACTCAACAATGCCGAGGTGCTCGACCAGCTTCTTGATGCTGCTCGGTGTTCCCTCAGCCACGATCGCGCCTTTCTTGATGACCGCGATGCGGTCGCAGATCGCGTCCGCTTCGAACATGTAGTGCGTGGTCAGAAAGACCGTCTTTCCGACGTTGGCGAGCTCACGGATCAGCTTGCGCAGCTCGCGAGCCCCGACCGGGTCGAGGCCGATCGTCGGCTCGTCGAGGAATAGGACCTCCGGGTCGTTCAGCAGCCCGCGGGCCAGGTGCAGGCGCTGCTTCATGCCGCGCGAGTAGTGCTCGACTTTGTCGTGCTCGCGCCCGTTCAGGCCGAGCCGACCGAGCAGATCGCCGATGCGGCGCTTCGACACGTCGGGGGATATCCCGTACAGATCGGCGAAGTAGCGCAGGTTGTCGAGCCCCGAGAGCCGCCAGTAGAGGCCGCGCTCGCCGCCGAACACGAACCCGATGCGCCTTCGCAGTGCGCTCGTCTGCCTTACAACATCGAGCCCGAGGACGCTCGCCCAACCTGAGTCGGGCAGCAAGAGCGTGGTGAGAATCTTGGTGGTCGTCGTCTTGCCCGCCGCGTTGGGGCCCAGCAGCCCGAACAGCTCACCTGGCTCGATGGCGAGGCTGATGCCATCGAGGGCGACGTTCTCGGTTCGAGTCCGGCGAAACGTCCCCCGGTGGGTGACGTACGTCTTCCGCAGGTCGCGGACCTCGATGGCGTGACTCACAGCGTCTGGTGGGCGGTGATGGACTTGAACCAACGACCTCCTCGGTGTAAGCGAGGCGCTCTAGCCAGCTGAGCTAACCGCCCTCATCTCGCGATCGCGCCTGCCAGTCTACCCACCCGCCAGCACGTTCAAAGCCGCGTTCAGCTGCGCGTCCTTCGAATAGCCCAGGGATGGCTGGGCCACGTCATACATGTCAGACGCGGTGGCCAGCTTTGCCGTCACGTCGGGCGTCAGGCCTTTGTGGTCGATCGTCTCCCCGTTCGGCAGGTACCAGCGCTCCACGGTCAGGTGGATGTCCGACCCGTCGCTGAGGACGAAGTCCTCCTGCACGGAGCCCTTGCCGAACGTGGTGGTGCCGACCAGCTTCGCACGGTGGTGGACCTGCAGCGAGCCGGCCACGATCTCTGCCGCCGACGCGCTGTTGGCGTCCACCAGCACCACGAGCGGGATGCTGGCCGCCCCGTGCTGGGAGCCCACCTGGTGCTTGTTCGTCCCGCTCCGGCCACGCGTCTCGAAGGTCTCCCCGCTCGTGACGAACTGGCTGATGACGTCGTCGGCTGCCGAAACGAAACCGCCCGGATCGCCGCGCAGATCCAGGACCATCCCGCTCGACCCCGGCAGCCCACTGGTCAGGGCTGAGGAAAACTCGCTCGAGGTCTTGTCCCCGAACATGTAGATGCGCACGTAGAGGACGTGGTTGCCAACCGTTGCCGAGCGCACCGTCGGGACCTGGATCTGCGCCCTGGCGATGGTCACCGTCATCGTCTCGGCGCCACGCAGGATCGTCAAGGTGACCTTGCTGCCCTCCACGCCCTGGATCAGCGACGTCGCCTCATCCGCGGTGATGCCCTTAACGTCCCTGTCCCCCACCTTGGTGATCTGGTCACCGTTGCGCAGGCCCGCCGCCGCGGCAGGCGATCCAGGCACCGTGCCGGTGACCACCGGGTAGCCGGTGGTGAAGCTCAGGTACACGCCGATGCCCGTGTAGCGACCCTGGTAGCTCTCCTGCAGCCGCTTGTACTGCTCAGGCGTGAAGTAGAGCGTGAAAGGGTCGCCGAGCCCGTTCACCAGGCCCTGCACGCTGCCCTGGGCCAGCTTCTTGGTGTCGACCGAGCTGTCCACGTAGTCGGCCTGGATCAGCCGCGCGGCCTCCTGGACCCCGGTCAGGTCGACGCGCGAAGCGGACCGGTGTCCGAGGTACGGGACCCACTCCGGATACGCCTGGTCGACCCAGGCGCCCGCGACAAAGCCGATCGCGACCATGAGAGCGAGGGCGCCACCCCTCAGGGCGACGCTGCGGTTCATGGGTCTAGCAGCCTAGCCAGATGCACGGATCCTTGTAGACGTTGTTGACCCTGATCTCGAAATGGACGTGAGGACCGGTCGACCAGCCCGTGGATCCCTCGTACGCCACGGTGGTCCCGCGTGCCACGATCATCCCCGACCTCAGCCCTGACGCGTAGCGCGACAGGTGGCCGTAATACGTGGTGTAGCCGTTGCCGTGGATCATCACCAGCAGTGTTCCGTAGCCGATGCTGCCCGGATACAGATAGACGACGCCCGTGTCGGCAGCGACGATCGGGGTCCCATATGGCCCTGCGATGTCGAGCCCGGTGTGGATCTTGTGTGGCCACGGACAGTTAGGGTCGTAGACCTCGAGATAGAAGGTCGAGCAACCGAAGCCCTGGCTGATGCACGAAAAGCCGCATGCGGGCTCGGGCCACTCGAACACGCCTGATCCGCCACCCGCCTTCCGCGCGGCTTCGGCGTAGGCGCGGGCGAGCTTCGCCACCTGGGCGTCGATCGCCTTGCGCTCGGCCTGTACCCTGGCGTACTGAGCGGACAGCGACGCGATCAACTGCTGCTCGAGAGCGAGGGCTTCGGCCTGCGTGCTCAGGTTCTCCTGGAGGTCCGCCTCCGTCGCCTTCTGCTGCTTGAGCAGCGTCGAGACCGAGGTCCGTTTCTGATACAGGTCGGCGTTCTTGATGCTCACCTGCACGTGCTCCTGCTGCAGGTCGACCAGGAGACGCCGGTCGGACGCCGCAACCTGCTGGGCGCCGACGAGCCGGTTCATGAGCTGGTTGATGCTGTTGGACGTCAGAACCAGCTGCAGGTAGTTCACGCTGCCGTGCGAGTCGACGTAGCGGAGGCGCTCGTTCAGCAGTTGGTCGCGCACGGTTACGTGGGCCTCCAGCGGGATCAGCTCCGCCTCGCCAAACCGGATCTCGCGGCTCAGGTCGTCGATCGACTTCTGGGTCTTGACGATCAAGGCCTGCTGCGCGTCGATCTGCCTGTTCAGGCTGCCGATCATGGCGTCGATGGCATTGATCTGGGCGACAGTGTTGTTGATCTGCCTCTGGATGCTTCGCAGCTGTTTCTGGTTGTTGACCTGCTGGCCGATGCCGGCGTTGTACTCGAGGCAGGCCTGGTACACGGCTGGAGGGTCGCCCGGGTAGCAGTAGATGGCGACCGTGTGAACCATCGACTGCGGAAACCACACCAGGGTCGCGAGGACGGCGGCCAGGGCGAGGCGGGTGCTGCGCATCAGATCCTCACGTACCGCCGCACGCCGATGTAGCTGCCCACCGCGCCGAGCAGCGCGCCGGCGAGGAGAAGGTCACGCGCCAGGCTGGACACAAAGGCAGGATCGTAGCTCAGCGGGATGAATCCGACGTCCGCCTTGAAGCGGACAACGGCCGGCTCATACGCCGCGACCAGCAGGCCCAACGCGATCGAGGCCGCGATCAGCCCGGTCATGATGCCTTCGATCACGAAGGGACCGCGAACGAACCACTCGGTCGCGCCGACCAGCTTCATGACCTCGATCTCCTTCCGCCGGTGATAGACGGCCGTGCGGATGGTGTTCATCACGATGACGACCGAGACGATGAGCAAGACGACGAGCAGTGCGGCCCCCGCAAGAGAGAGCCACTCGGAAAGCTGGAGCATCCGGTTGACGAAATCGCCCTGGTAGTTGGTGGGGTCGGTTGGGTCGACGCCCGTCCAGCTCCGAGCCATGGCATCCACCGCCGCGACGTCGTTCAGGTCCTTGACTCGCACCTCGAGCTTGGCGTCGAGCGGGTTGCCCTCGATCTGCTGGGCCAGGATCGAGTTCTGAGGATCGGACCGGAACTGCTCCAGCGCCTCCTCCTTGGTGACAAAGCGCACGGTGACGATGCGTGGGTCGGCCTGCAGCTGGGCCTGGAAGTCGTAGACCGTCTGCAGCGGCGTGTCATCGGAGACGTTGATCGAGATCTCGCTGACCTTCGCGCGAAACCCGTCGAGCACCTGCGAGAACGCGTGACCGACAAGCAGGTTGACGCCGGCCAGGATGAGGATGAGCGTGATCGACAGCACCGCCGCCAGGCTGACGGCCAGGTTCCGCCAGAAGCTTTGCCAGGCGCTGCTAAGCGCGAACTTGAGATTTCGCAAGATCATCGTGATATCTCCCGGACCGGTCATCTCGAGCGATCTGTCCCGCGTCGATCGCAACGACGCGGCGGCGAAGCAGGTCCACGATCTCTCGGTTGTGCGTCGCCATGACGACGGTGGCGCCGCGTGCGTTGATGCGCAGAAAGAGCTGCATGATCTCCCACGCCGTCGCCGGGTCGAGGTTGCCGGTCGGTTCGTCGGCGATGATGAACCGCGGCCCGTGCACGAGGGCGCGCGCGATGGCGACGCGCTGCTGCTCGCCCCCCGACAGGTTGGCGGGATACGTCAGCTCCTTGCCCGAAAGGCTCACCGTGTCGATGGCCTCGGCGACCCGAGCCCGGATCTTCTGATCGGGTTCCCCGTGCACGCGCAGCGCAAACGCGACGTTCTCGTAGACGGTCATGTTGGGCAAGAGCTTGAAGTCCTGGAAGACCAGGCCGACCTTGCGCCGGTAGTGAGGCAGCTTCCGCCGCTTCATGCGGCCGAGCTCGACGCCGTCGACGAAGATCTTGCCCTTGGTCGGCTTCTCCTCGCGGATCAGCAGGCGCACCAGCGTGGACTTGCCTGCGCCGGAGGGGCCGACCAGGAACAGGAAGTCGCCCTGGGGCACCTCGAGGTTGACGTCGCGTAGGGCTTCGGTGCCGGTCGGGTACGTCTTATAGACATGCTGAAAGCTGATTACGGGTTTGGTGTCGAAGTCCGGTGTCAAAACCATAAGCTGCGTCTCTTGCTGTGGCGTTCCGCGCAGGCGGCCGCGCGTGGCGTAATCGCGCGCAGTATAGCGAATGCCCCCGTACCTTCCAAGCCCGTCCCTGAGCGCCAAACACTGGCGTTAACGAACGTGGGCTAGGAGGCTTGCGCCTCCTCGTCGTTCTTGCCCAGCCGCCAGCGCAGCCAGCTCTCGATGAACGGGTCGATCTCCCCGTCCAGCACGGCCAGGGCGTTGCCGACCTCGAGCCCGGTCCGCACGTCCTTGACGAGCGTGTACGGCTGCAGGACGTAGTTCCGGATCTGGGACCCGAACTCGGCCGGCATCACCTGGCCACGGATCTGGTCAAGGTGGGCCGCCGCCTCCTGCTGCTGGCGCTGGAACAGGCGCGCCTTCAAGACTTTCATCGCCATCTCGCGATTCTTGATCTGCGAGCGCTCGTTCTGGCACGTGACGACGATGCCCGTCGGCAGGTGCGTGATCCGCACCGCCGAGTCGGTCTTGTTGACGTGCTGGCCCCCTGCACCCGTGGACCGATAGGTATCGATCCGGATGTCCTGAGGGTTGATCACGACCGCGTCTTCGTCGGTGCTCTCGAGCTCGGGCATCACCTCGACCAGCGCGAACGACGTGTGCCGGCGATGGTTCTGGTCGAACGGCGAGATGCGCACCAGCCGGTGCACGCCGTGCTCGGAGCGCAGCAGGCCATAAGCGCGTGGCCCCCGGACAATGAACGTGGCGCTCTTGAGACCGGCTTCCTCGCCGCGCGACTCGTCGATGATCTCGGTCTCGAACCTGCGTCGCTCGGCCCATTTCAAATACATGCGGAGAAGCATCTCGACCCAGTCCTGGGCTTCGATCCCGCCCTGGCCAACCGAGATGGTCAGCACGGCGCTGTGGGTGGCGTACGGGTCGGTGAACAGCAGGTCGACCTCGTGCGCACGCAGTTCCTTTTCCAGGGCGCCGATTTCCTCAGTCACCTGCCGCTCCATGTCAGGGTCGCCCTCGGCAAGCTGCTCGAGCTCGACCAGGTCGCGGGCGCGTTTCTCCAGCCGGTCCCAGGTCGCGATCAGCTCGCGGTGCTCAGACGATTCGCGAGCCATCTGACCGGCGCGCCGCGGGTCCTCCCACGCGCCGGGTTTGGCGAGCTCTGCGTCTAGCTCGTCCGCCCGCCTGGCTTTCGCGGGCAGGTCAAAGGTGCTCCTTGAGCTGAAGGATCCGGTTCAAGACCTCTTTGGGGTTCAGTTCTTCGTCCAATTTCAATCCTCTTTCTTCGTCGCGCTGGTGACCTGGCTTCGCCGGGTCACGACTCCGCGTTCAATCGACGCCGCCCAATCGTCGCGCCGAGAGGGCGCTATCTTCCATGGCACCTCTTGTACTTCTTGCCCGATCCGCACCAGCACGGATCGTTGCGGCCGAGTTTAGCGGCCGCCCCCGCGGGCACGGCCGCCGCCGCTCCCACCGGCGCCGCTCGCCTCTGGCGCGGCGCGCCGTTCGATCCGTCTACGTCGCCTGGCCCGCTCTCCGTCAGCTGGCGGACCAGCGGTGGCGCCGGCGGAGCGGGCTCGTTGCGCTGCACCTGGACGCGGTAGATCGCGGAGACGATCGACATCTCGATCCGCTCCCGCAGCTCGTTGAACATCTCGAATGCCTCGTTCTTGTACTCGACCAGCGGGTCCCGCTGGCCGTACGCGCGGAGCCCGATGCCCTCCCGAAAATGCTCCATCTGGGTGAGGTACTCCATCCACTGCCAGTCGATCGTGCGCAGCATCACGTCGCGCTCGACCATCGGCATGAGGTCGGCGCCCACCTCTTCGATCTTGCGGTTGTAAGCCTCTTCGGCGGCGGCGTAGAGATGCTCGGTCAGCCCTTCCTGGCCGTGCTGCAGAGCCTCGTCGGGGATCTGCGAGCCAGGCGCGATCGGAAGGTACGCCGACAGATACTTGACCAGGTCGTCGAGCTCCCAGTTCTCCGGGTGACGGCTCTCGCAGGACTGCTCGACGCCCTTGGTGATGACCTCGCGCACGTACCCGAGGATGTTTTCGCGGGCGTTGGCGCCTTCGAGCACCTTGCGCCTCTCCTCGTACACGATCTGGCGCTGCTTGTTCATCACGTCGTCGTACTCGACCACGTGCTTGCGGGCGTCGAAATGCATGCCCTCGACCTTCTTCTGCGCGCTGGCGATCGACCGCGCCACCCACGGGTGCTCGATCGGCTCGACCTCGAGGCTGTCCATGAGCCTGCCGATGCGGTCGGCGGCCGGCCCGAAGATCTTCATCAGGTCGTCCTCGAGCGAGATGAAGAACTTGCTCGAGCCGGGATCGCCCTGGCGGCCCGCGCGGCCGCGGAGCTGGTTGTCGATGCGACGGCTCTCGTGCCGCTCTGTGCCGATGATGTGCAGTCCGCCGACGTCGGTCACGCCCTGGCCGAGCACGATGTCGGTGCCGCGACCGGCCATGTTCGTCGCGATCGTGACGGCCTTGGGTTGGCCGGCCTCGGCCACGATCGCCGCCTCCCGCTCGTGCTGCTTGGCGTTGAGGACGTTGTGCTTCAGACCGCGACGCTCGAGCATCTTGGCCAGGCGCTCCGACTTCTCGACCGACACGGTGCCGACCAGGATCGGCCGGCCCTGCTTATTCATCTCGACGATCTCGTCGATAACCGCCTCGAACTTGGACTGCTCGGTCTTGTAGATCACGTCAGGGCTGTCGGTGCGCACCATCGGCCGGTGCGTCGGGATGACGACGACGTCCAGGCCGTAGATCTTGTGGAACTCTTCGGCTTCGGTTACCGCCGTGCCGGTCATGCCGGCCAGCTTGTGGTACTGCCGGAAGTAGTTCTGGACCGTGATCGTCGCGATCGTCTTCTGCTCCTGCTGGACCTTGATGCCCTCCTTCGCCTCGACGGCCTGGTGCAGGCCGTCTGACCAGCGGCGGCCGGGCATCGTGCGGCCGGTGAACTCGTCGACGATCAGGACCTCACCGTCCTTGACCAGGTAGTCGCGGTCGCGCAGGAACAGCGCCTTCCCCTTCAGCGCCTGGTTGATCTGGTGCGCCTCGATGACGTTCTCGAGGTCGTAGATGTTCTTGATCCCGGTCCAGCGCTCCATCTTGGCGATGCCGGTCTCGGTCAGTGAGGCGGACTTGTGCTTGAGGTCGACCTCGTAGTCCTCGCCTTCGGTCAGCCGCGCGGCCCAGCGCGCGTACTGGTAGTACTTCTCGGTCGACTCCTCCGACTGGCCGGAGATGATGTGCGGCGTCCGCGCCTCGTCGATCAGGATGGAGTCCACCTCGTCGACGATCGCGTACGTCAGCTCCCACTGGAAGCACTGCGAGAGGTCGCGCGCCATGTTGTCGCGCAGGTAGTCGAACGCGAGCTCCGAGTTGGTCGCGTACGTGATGTCGGCGCCGTACGCCTCCTTCTTGGTCGCGGGCCGAAGGTGCTGGAGGCGGGAATCCGGATGCGTCTCGTCGAGGTACTCGGGATCGAAGACGAAGGTCCCCGCAGTGCCGACGTTGATGCCGACCGACATCCCAAGCGCGTTGTAGATCGGGCCCATCCAGCCGGCGTCACGTCGGGCCAGGTAGTCGTTGACGGTCACCAGGTGGACGCCCTTGCCTGGGAGCGCGTTCAGGTACAGGGCCAGGCTGGCGACGAGGGTCTTGCCCTCGCCCGTCTTCATTTCCGCGATCTTGCCGCCGTGCAGGACGATGCCGCCCACCAGCTGGACGTCGAAGTGGCGGAGCCCGATGGTCCGGCGGCTGGCCTCGCGGCACAGGGCAAAGGCCTCGATCAGCAGGTCGTCGAGGTCCTCGCCCTCCTGGGCCTTGTGGCGCAGCTCGTCCGAGCGGGCGCGAAGGGCGGCGTCGTCGAGCTCCTGGAGCTCGGGCTCGAGCGCGCTGATCGCCTCGGCGACGGCCAGGTGACGCTTGACCTCGCGCTCGTTCGGGTCGAGGAACCGGGACAGGATGGCGGCCATAGGTCTGAACTAACGTTACCCGGCTCGGGCGAGTCTAAATCCCGGTTAAGGGACCACGGGTTCGATCACGGCCAGGGAGCCGTCCGGGCGCCGGACGAGGATCTGGATCTCCCCGGTGTCCTCGTGCAGGTAGGCGACAAATATCTGGCTGTCGGCCAGGAGCTCGGAAACCGCCTCGGCCTCGGACATCGGCCGCAGCTTCAAGCGGAGCCGCTCCGGCTGGGTCGAAGGCCGCGCCGGCCGATCGTCGACGGCGGGCACCCGGACTGGAGAGACGAGCTGCTTGCGGTGGGTCACCTTCTCTTTGAAGGTCACGACCTGGCGGTCGATCTTGTCGAGGGCGAGGTCGAGCGCCGACTGGGGATCGGCGCCGCGCTCCTTCGCGTACAGCGCGGGCGTCCGGTGACCGTCGAGGTGCAGTCTGATCCGGCACACCGTGGTCGAGAGGCCGCTGCGCTTGCGCTCTTCGGAAAACTCCACCTCGGCATCCGCCACCCTGCCGAAGTGGCGAGCGAGACGGTTTAGCTTGCGGTGCGCCACATCGCGCACCTCCTGCCCCAGACCGTTGGTACGGTCGTGCAGGACGACCTTCACAAGCCGAGTGTACCGAGGCCCGAAGGGGCTGTCTAGCGGGCTGCCGGCTTGTAACCGGGAGGCGGCGGGAACAGGGCGGTGATCTCCTTCGGGAGGGGAATTCCCTGGGCGAACATCCTGTCCAGGATCTTGGGGCGGATGCCCGTCGGCCGGAACTCGGCGATTACCTTGCCGTCCTGCGTGGCGCCCTTCTGCTCCATCACGAAGATGTCCTGCATGGTGATCACGTCCTGCTCCATGCCGACGATCTCGGTGATCTGGGTGACCTTGCGCGAACCGTCGCGCAGGCGGCTCAGCTGGACGACGAGGTTGATGGCGCCCGCGATCTGCTGGCGGATCGCACGTACCGGCAGGTCGACGCCCGCCATCAGGACCAGCGTCTCGAGACGCGCAAGGCCGTCGCGCGGGCTGTTCGCGTGCAGCGTGGTCATCGACCCGTCGTGGCCGGTGTTCATGGCCTGGAGCATGTCGAGGGCCTCGCCGCCGCGACACTCACCGACGACGATGCGCTCCGGTCGCATACGCAGCGAGTTGATCACAAGGCGCTGGATGGTGATCTCGCCCTCGCCGTTGATGTCCTTCGGCCGGGTCTCCAGGCGGCACACGTGCTCCTGGTGGAGCTGGAGCTCGGCGGCATCTTCGATGGTGACGATGCGGTCTTCGACCGGGATGAAGCCGGACAGCACGTTCAGGAATGTCGTCTTTCCGGTGCCCGTACCGCCGGAGATGATGATGTTGGCCTTCGACAGCACCGCGGCTTTGAGAAAGCCGAATCCCGCCTCGTTGGCGGTGCCGAAGCGGATCAGGTCTTCGACCTGGTAGGGGTCGCGCGAGAACTTGCGGATGGTGAGCAGCGGGCCGTTCAGCGCGAGCGGCCGGATCACGGCGTTGACACGAGAGCCGTCGGCGAGCCGGGCGTCACACAGGGGCGAGCGCTCGTCGATGCGGCGGCCCACCGTGCGGACGATGAACTGGATGACGTTGAGGAGCTGGTCCTCGTCGACGAACTTGATGTTCGTGAGGACGACCTTGCCGGCCATTTCTACGTAGACGTGGTCGTTGCCGTTGACCATGATCTCGGTCACGCGGTCGTCGCGGACAAGGGGCTCGATCGGCCCAAGCTGCTGGTAGTACTCATCGATGTTGATACCTGGGATCCGGACTGCCATTCGGCTAGCCTCCAGCTCGCGAATTGAATTTGATCGGCCGAGCGCCAACTATACATTCACGCGCGCGACCGAGACCCCGGTTACAGGCCCCGAGCCGGCCTCGCGAAGCGCGCTCGCGCACGCGTCCAGCGTGGCCCCCGTCGTGGCCACGTCATCGACCAGCAGCATGGCCTCGCCGCCCAGACGGGGGCCGTGCCACTCGAACGCATTCCTGACGTTCTCGAACCGGCGCAGGCGATCGCGCCCGACCTGCGGCGGAGTGGGACGCGTACGTACCAGTTTTCCAACCGGCGCGAAGACCACGAGTCGCCGGCGCAGGTCCGCGGCAAGCAGCTCCGCCTGGTTGAATCCGCGCTGGCGCAGGCGGTCCGGATGCAGCGGCACCGCGACCACGCACCGTGCCGGAAGGCCTTCGACCACCAGTCTCTCCGCGAGCAATTCCCCCAGCGGGGCGGCCAGGCGCCGCCAGCCCTCGTACTTGAAGCGATGGACGGCGCTCTCGACCGGTCCCTCATAAGCCACAGCCGACCGCAGCCGTGCCAGGGACCTCAGGCGTGCACGGCAGCCGCACTCGCGGCGAGCCGACTCCAGCTCGACGCCGCACCGCCGGCAAAGCGGCTCCTCGAGCCGCCGGATGCGCGCCCGGCAGCGGTCACAGAGCCATGCGCCGAGCTTGCGGCAGCCGCCGCACCGGGGCGGCAGCAGGAGGTCGAGG